>Ga0233335_1000087_pt1 | contig 27225 bp, 21 predicted proteins | sample GEONDECOMP222_FD_180695 | JGI IMG/M metagenome (GOLD analysis project Ga0233335, IMG submission 180695) | Leaf litter microbial communities from Shasta-Trinity National Forest, California, United States - GEON-DECOMP-222 | ecosystem: Environmental > Terrestrial > Plant litter > Unclassified... | reverse complement strand
GCCATCGTGATGGGCGACAGGAATCGAGAGCGTCTCGCCTGACGCATAGCGGTTGGTAAAGATTGACTGGGCATTGTCCACCGTCAACTCGACATCGCGGCAAACGAAATCGAGCCCCGCGTTGCGCATCAGCGCGCCTGGCAGCAATCCGGTCTCGGTGAGTACCTGGAACCCGTTGCAGATGCCGATTACCGGCGTGCCGCGCCCGGCGGCCTCAACCACCGCGCGTACCACCGGGGAGCGCGCCGCAATCGCGCCGCAGCGCAGATAATCGCCATAGGAAAAGCCGCCCGGAAGGGCGATCAAACCGATGCCGTCGGGCAAGGCGCTTTCGCCGTGCCAGACCATCGTAGGCGCGGTCCCAGTCACCGCTTCCAGCGCCACCGCGATGTCGCGGTCGCAATTGGAGCCCGGGAAGACGATGACCGCGGTCTTCATGCCCGTTCGACCCGGTAATTTTCGATCACCGTATTGGCGAGGAGCTTACGGCACATCGCGTCGACATCGGCGTCGCTGGTGTCATCGGCCACGTCGAGCTCGAACAACTTGCCGACGCGGACCTCGTTGACGCCCGGAAAGCCGAGGCCGTGGAGGGCGGTGCCGATCGCGCGGCCCTGTGGATCGAGCACACCGTTCTTGAGGGTGACGACGATGCGGAGTTTCATGGGTCGAGTCCTGCTTAGGGCGGCCGATGCCGCGACCCTATGGCGCGCGGGTGGGCGGGGGGCAAGGCCGGAGTCGGATGATCCGCTCTCCTGTTTGTCACCCTGAACTTATTTCAGGGCCATGCACGGTCAGCAGCCTCCGGAGCGGCGCTCTTGGATCATGTGACCGCGCATAGATGCCGAAATTGGTTCAGCATGACAGGATTTGGGAGCTTACTTGCCCCGCTTCTTGCGATGCGTCTCGAGGTCGAGCACCGCGCTGTCGACGCCATCGGGTAGCAGGCCCAGGCGCCGCGCGACTTCCTGATAAGCCTCGACTTCGCCGCCTAGATCCCGGCGGAAGCGATCCTTGTCGAGCTTCTCGTTGGTTTCCATGTCCCACAGGCGGCAGCCGTCCGGGCTAATCTCGTCGGCGAGAATGATGCGACCGTAATCATTGTCGAACAGGCGCCCGAATTCGAGCTTGAAGTCGACCAGCCGGATGCCGACTCCGGCAAAGAGCCCGCACAGGAAGTCATTGATGCGAATCGCCATGTCAGCGATGTCGTGCATCTCTTCCTGGCTAGCCCAGCCGAAGGCGGCGATGTGCTCGTCGGTGACCATTGGGTCGCCGAGCGCATCGTCCTTGTAATAATATTCGATGATCGTCCGCGGCAGTTGGGTGCCTTCCTCGATCCCGAGCCGAGTCGAGAGGCTGCCCGCCGCGACGTTGCGGATTACCACCTCGATCGGCACGATCTCGACCTGGCGGATCAACTGCTCGCGCATGTTAAGCCGGCGGATGAAGTGCGTGGGAACTCCGATCAGGCCAAGCAGTGTAAACACGTGCTCGCTGATGCGGTTGTTCAGCACGCCCTTGCCGTTGATGGTGCCCTTCTTCTGGGCATTGAACGCAGTGGCATCATCCTTGAAATACTGGATGAGCGTGCCTGGCTCCGGACCCTCGTAGAGAATCTTGGCCTTGCCTTCGTAAATCTGGCGGCGTCGTGCCATCGTGGCAAATACCCCTGGAAAAGAGCAGCCCCGGCGGCGCCTACACGAATGTCGCGCGACCGGGGCGGGAAGCTCGCGCCTATAGGGCAAGGGGCGGGGGCGCGCAATCGGCTGTGCGCAGGCCGCGATGGATGGGGTCAGGTATGCTTAGCAAGCCGGGACTCCGCCGTTCGTACAAATACCAGCGTGCATTGCGTGCAGTCGTTACGTTACCGTAGGCACCGTCATAGGAGCGGCATCCCGCTCGCGAATCGGCACGCCGCCGGTTCGAGTTCGGAGGCCGTCGATGGAGCGATCCTTGCTGTATGTCAGCCGCAAAGCGCTGTGCGCTGAGCGCAGCGCGGCCGAGATCGAGAAGATTGTCGACGTATCGATGGCGCGCAATACCGAGCTCGGCATTACCGGCGGGCTGATTTGCACCACCGACTATTTCGCCCAATTGCTCGAGGGACCCGCCGAGGCGGTAGATCAACTGATGGAGCGCATCGATCGCGATCCGCGGCACACCGACGTCACGGTCGTCCGGGTTGATGCGATCGACCAGCGCCGGGTAAGCAAATGGTCGATGGCCTATTCGGGGCCGTCTTCTTATGTCGCTGGCCGCATTGCCCCGTTGCTGGGAAGCAAGATCGAGGGCGATCCGCATCGCATCGATCGGCTGATGAGCCTGATCGTCGAATTCGCCGCAGGATAGCCGTCAATGCTTGAGCGGGCTTCGACGGGTGGCTTGATGTCAGGCCAGACCGCGAATTTTGCTAAAATATCTTATGCATGCGTGATCTGCACTCTAGCATGCGTCTAGTGCATTGTGATGTTCCTGCAACAATTTAGACAAAACGGTATGGCGGCGGCGGAAGGGAGGAACGCTAGTGCGCGGAGCATGTTAACGGGCACGGAAGGTCGAACTCATCGACCACCCCGGAAGAGGATATCCCATGTCGCGTCGCGTCGCTCTGCTCAGCGTTTTGCCCATTTTTGCCTTCGCCTTTCCCGCGCATGCGAGCGGGCTCTACCTTCAGGAACAGTCCGCCAAGGATCTTGGTCGCGGCTTTTCGGGCGGTGCGGCAAGCGCCGATGACGCTTCCACTATTTTCTTCAATCCAGCCGGCATGACCGAACTCGGTCAGGTCAATACCTCAATCAACGCACAGGAACTGTTCGTCGACACTAAGCAGTCGAACAATGGCTCTACCCGCACCGTTCCCGTCGCCGGCAATCCGTCGGTCGCGACTGGCGGCAACAGCGGCGGCAACCCGTTCAAGCAGCCGGTGACCATTCCCGCGGGTTATGCCTCGTTTCGAATCAACCAGTCGCCGATCTGGATCGGCTTGGGCGTCAGCACGCCCTATGGCGTGCAGGTGAAGTATAACGACGGCTTCTTCGGTCGCTATGATTCGACCAATTCGGACGTCCGTGTCATCAACATCAACCCGAGCATTGCCTGGAAGGTGAACGACAATGTGTCGGTCGGCGCCGGGCTCGACATCCAGCAGATGGATGTGACGCTTGAAAGCGCATTACCCAATCTGTCGCCGTTGCAGGCGGATGGTGCGCTCAAAGTAAAGGGCGACGATCTGGCGTTCGGTTGGAACGTCGGCATCCTTGCTACCGAGGGTAAGTTCCGCTTCGGCGCTTCCTACCGCTCGCGCGTGAAGCATAGCCTGACCGGCTATTATCAGGTCACTGGCCTCGCCGGGCCGCTTGCTGCCGGGAACGTCCGGCTGTCGGCCAGCGCGCCGATCACCTTGCCAGACAGCGCCACGATCAGCGCGATGTACGGCGTCGGCCAGCGCTTCCGCCTGATGGCGACCGCCAAGTGGTTCAACTGGTCCGTGTTCCAGCAGATCGCGATCTATCCGAACGGCGCTAGTGCCGCGATCAGCACGCAGAACTACAAAGACGCATGGTCGGGGGCACTGGGCGCTGAATATGATGTATCGCCGCGTCTCACATTGCGCGCCGGCACGCTTTACGACACCACTCCGACCGTCGACCAATATCGCTCGACCCGCGTTCCCGATGGCAACCGCACCTGGGCGACCGCAGGCGTAGGCTATAAGGTCAATAAGAACGTCGATGTGAATTTGAGCTATGCGCACGTCTTTATCAAAACCGAGCCGCTCAACCGCACCGACACGCTTTACGGTGGCCTGATCAGCACCACCACCAGCTCGACCAACACCGGCAATGCCGACGAAGTCGCTGCGTCGCTGACGTTCAAGCTGTAAGGTATTTTCGGCCCCTTCCTGCCGGGGAGGGGCCTTTAAGTTGGACGTTTCTGCCCCTCTCCGTTCGTTTCGAGCGCAGTCGAAAAACAGCCTGGAGTGCTGCGTAAGATTTCTCGACCTGGCTTGAAACGGATGGAAGAAGGAAATTCCGAGAAAGCGTCTCGGCTCCAGGGGCCTCGCCTAGCGGCGCCCGGGCTGCTATCGCTGTGTGGGCATGGCCGACCCGACCGATACCCTCACCCAAATCATCGACGCTCCGTTCGACAGCGCTTTGTCCGAGCGCTATCTTGTATACGCGCTCTCGACGATCACCGCCCGCTCGCTACCCGACGTGCGTGACGGCATGAAGCCGGTGCATCGCCGCCTGCTGTGGGCGATGCGCAACCTTAAAATGGGACCGACCGAGGCCTATAAGAAATCGGCGCGTGTCGTCGGCGATGTGATCGGTAAATACCATCCGCATGGCGATCAGTCGGTCTATGACGCGATGGTTCGGCTCGCACAGAACTTTTCTCTTCGCTACCCGCTCGTCGATGGCCAGGGCAATTTCGGCAATATCGACGGAGATCGCGCCGCCGCCTACCGTTATACCGAGGCGCGCCTCAGTCAGGTAGCGATCGACCTGATGGATGGGCTCGATGAGGAAGCAGTAGGCTTTCGACCTACCTATAACGGTGAGGACCACGAGCCAGAGCTGTTCCCCGGGCTGTTCCCCAATCTGCTCGCCAATGGATCGGCCGGTATTGCGGTGGGCATGGCGACCAGCATTCCGCCGCACAACGCCGCCGAGATACTCGGCGCGGCGATCGCCTTGGTCGACAATCCCGAGGCCGATGACGCGGCGATCCTCGAGCATGTGAAGGGTCCCGACTTTCCGACCGGCGGTCTCGTGGTCGATTCGCCCGCTGCCATCGCCGAGGCCTATGCGACTGGCCGCGGCGGTTTTCGCGTCCGTGCCCGCTGGAGCATTGAAGATCAGGGGCGCGGCACCTGGTATGCGGTGATCACTGAAATCCCCTATGGCGTGCAGAAGGGCAAATTGATCGAGGAGATCGCCCAGCTGATTGCCGATAAGCGCCTGCCGATCCTGGCAGACGTGCGTGACGAATCTGATTCGGAAATTCGGGTGGTGATCGAGCCGCGCAGCCGCACCGTGGATCCAGGCGTTCTGATGGACAGCCTGTTCCGGTTGACCGACCTCGAATCACGCTTCAGCCTGAACCTCAACGTCCTCGACGCGCAGCGCACCCCGCGGGTAATGAGTTTGCGCGAGACGTTGGTGAGCTGGATCGATCACCAGTTCATCGTACTGCGCCGGCGTTCTGAACATCGGCTTGGTAAGATTGCCGACCGGCTTGAATTGCTCGAAGGTTATCTGATCGCCTATCTCAACCTTGACCGGGTGATCGAAATCATCCGCACCGAGGACCAGCCCAAGCCGGTGATGATTGAGGAGTTCCGCCTCACCGATCGCCAAGCCGAGGCAATCCTCGACATGCGGCTGCGGCGCCTGCGTAAGCTCGAGGAAATGGAGATCAAAGGCGAGCGCGACAAATTGCTCAAGGAGAAGGGTGAACTTGAGACGCTGCTCGGCTCCGACGCGCGCCAGCGCACGCGGATGAAGCGCGACCTGGGCAAATTACGCGATCGGTACGGCGAGGACACGCCGCTGGGTAAGCGCCGCACGACTGTCCAAGAGGCTGCCCCCGCGCGGGAAATTCCGCTGGAGGCAATGATTGATCGCGAGCCGATCACGGTGATCTTGTCGCAGCGCGGGTGGATTCGTGCGCTCAAAGGCCATGTCGATCTTGCCTCAGCCGATGCCGCCAAATTCAAGGAAGGGGACGGCGCGTTTCTGGCTTTCCATGCGCATACCACCGACAAAATCCTGCTCGCGACCGAGACTGGGCGATTCTATACCTTGGGCGCCGACAAGCTTCCCGGTGGGCGCGGCTTTGGCGAACCGATCCGCTCGATGGTCGACATGGAGGATACTGGTATCGTCGACCTTTGGCCGGCAAGCCGTTCCGAGCGGATGCTGGTGTCCGCGAGCGACGGTCGAGGTTTCATCGTCAAAACCGCCGACGTGATGGCGGAAACCCGCAAGGGCAAGACGGTCGTCACGCCGCGGTTGAGCGCAAAGCTTAAACTGGTTCGCTCGATTGCGCCGGGCGACGATTATGTCGCCGCGATCGGCGATAATCGCAAGATGGTGGTGTTCCCGATCACCGAGATGGTCGAGCTTTCGCGCGGGCAGGGGGTGCAATTGCAACGCTTCCGCGACGGCGGACTGGCCGATGCCAAGACCTTTGTGTTTGCCGAAGGGCTCAGCTGGCCGATGGGCGGTGGCACTGGGCGTACCCGCACCGAAACCGACCTTTCGCCGTGGCGCACCGCGCGCGGCGCGGGGGGCCGGATGCCGCCGACGGGCTTCCCGCGCGACAACCGCTTCTAGGTCGATATTTGGGCTTTGAAAAATCAGCCTTCAATGGGTCTTAACCAATAGCGCGCTAAAGCCGGCTAGTGAAGATGTTCGGCAAGCCCAAGGCATTCGCCTCCGTGGAAATTCCTCTCGATGCCGTCGACGCGGTGCGCGATGCCGATTCCGACTCGCTCGGCGCGGTTCTCGACCTGCTACCGATTCCGACGGCGATCGTGATTCCGGACAAGGATGGTCTCAAGTTCGAGGTGATCAATCGCGCATTCCGCCGCGCCGGACTGGCCGGGCCGCGCTCATCGGTCTTCGTCGAACTCGGAGACCGGATCGCCGCTTTCCTCGATTCACACAGCGACCAGGAACAATTCCTCTGGCAACTCGGCAGCGAAATCGACTGCCGCCATTATCTTGTCACCTTGGCGCGCCGCGAGCAGAGCCGCGGCGTTGGCCGCTGCATGCTCACTCTGGTCGACCAGACCTCCGAGCTGCGTACCGAGGCGAGCCTGCGCCGCGAGATGCTGACCGACAGCCTCACCGGCCTGCCAAACCGCTCATCGTTCAGCGACAAGTTGGAAGCGGTGATGGAAAGCGGCCCCGCGGCGCGGGCACGGGTTGCGGTGCTGATGCTCGATCTCGATCGCTTCAGTCGGGTGAATGCGGTGATGGGAGCGCTGGCCGGCGACGAACTGCTGATCTCAGTCGCGCGCCGTATCAAGGGCGCGCTGCGCGCCCGCGATGTGCTGGCGCGTACCGGCGGTGACGAATTCGGGATCCTGATGACGCTCGACGATGGCCCCGACGATGCCGCACATGTTGCCAAGCGCGTGCAGGCCGCGCTTTCTACCCCGTTTAAGCTTTCCGATTTCGAGATCCGCGTCGCCTGCTCGATCGGCATCGCCTTCGGCTCGGGCCAGATCGACGATGCCGAGGATCTGATTCGTCACGCGCAATTCGCGGTGAAGCGCTCCAAGACCAGCGGTGCGGCCGAAGCCTATCAGACCCAAGCGTTTGACATCGTCCGCACCCAATTCGGCATGGAGACCGAATTGCGTCGCGCGATCGAGGGCGGAAAGCTGCGGCTGACCTACCAGCCAATCTGCGATCTCGCGACCGGCCGGATCGTCGCATTTGAATCGCTCGCGCGCTGGCTCAATGAGAATGGCGACGAGATATTGCCCGCCGACTTCATCCCGGTCGCCGAGGAATCAGGTCTGATCGTGCCGCTCGGCCGCTGGGCGATGGACGAGGCGGCGCGCACGCTGGCGACATGGGACAAGCGCGCGGGGTGCGATTGCGGGGTCAAGGTCGCGGTCAACCTGTCGGCGATCCAGTTGCACCGCGATTCGATCGCCTGCATGGTCGAAAGCGCACTGCTGGCCTCTGGGCTGCCGGGCAACCGCTTCACGCTCGAACTCACCGAAAGTGCGCTGATCACCGATCCAGACCGGATTGCGCGGACGATGCACGCGCTGAAGGACCTTGGCACCACGCTGGCGATGGACGATTTCGGCACCGGCTATTCTAATCTTGCCTATCTGCAGAAATTGCCGATCGATGTGCTCAAGATCGACCGCAGCTTCGTCACCGGAATGCTGGCGGATCGCGACAAGGTATCGATCGTTCGCGCGATCCTGAGTCTCGCCCAGGCGCTGGGAATGCAGACTACAGCCGAAGGAATCGAGACCAACGAACTCTCCCAGACGCTGGCGGCGCTTGGCTGCACCTATGGCCAGGGCTATCTGTATGCGCGACCGCTTGAGGCCGACGCGGCCTATGCGCTGCTTATGCGGGGCTAGGAAAAGCGACCCAATCCCGTTCGTGCTGAGCTGTCGAAGCACCGGTCTTCTTGAGTGCGCAAGAGAGAACAGGACATCGGAAAGCTCAGGGTTAACAAGGACCGGTGAGTCCGATCGTCAGGCATCGATCGATTCCTCGTCGATCCGCGCGGCGTTCTCCTGAATGAACGCGAAACGGTGTGCGGGGTTCGTGCCCATCAGCCGATCCACCAGGTCCTTCACCCCGGCGCGCTCCTCATAGGCCTGCGGTAGCGTGATGCGCAGCATTCCGCGGGTCTTCGGGTCCATCGTCGTTTCGCGCAACTGCATCGGATTCATCTCGCCGAGGCCTTTGAAGCGCGAGACCTCGACCTTCTTACCCTTGAATTCCTTTTTTTCGACCTCGATCCGATGTGCGTCGTCGCGCGCATAAACGCTCTTGGCGCCCGAGGTCAGCCGATAGAGCGGCGGTTGTGCGAGGTAGAGATGGCCGCGGCGCACGAGTTCGGGCATTTCCTGGAAGAAGAAGGTCATCAGCAGGGTGGCGATATGCGCGCCGTCCACGTCTGCGTCGGTCATAATTACCACGCGTTCGTAGCGCAGGTTATCGGGCAGGCAATCCTTTCGGGTGCCGCAGCCCAGCGCCAATGTGAGATCGGCGATCTCCTGGTTCGCAAAGATTTTGGCAGACGTCGCCGAGGCGACATTCAGGATCTTGCCGCGGATAGGCAAGATCGCTTGGGTCTTGCGGTCGCGTGCCTGCTTGGCTGAGCCACCGGCCGAATCGCCCTCGACGATGAAGAGTTCGGTGCCCTGCGGCGTGTCCGACGAACAATCGGTGAGCTTGCCGGGCAGCCGTACTTTCCGACCGGACGTCGCAGTTTTGCGTTTGACCTCGCGCTCGGCTTTCCGTCGTAGCCGCTCGTCCATCCGCTCGAGCACATAGCCGAGCAGAGCTTTACCGCGGTCCATATTATCCGACAGGAAATGGTCGAAATGGTCGCGGACCGCTTTTTCAACGAGCCCGGTAGCCTCCGGGCTGGTGAGGCGGTCCTTGGTCTGGCTCTGGAACTGCGGTTCGCGGATGAACACCGACAGCATCAATTCGGAGCCGGTCAGCACGTCCTCGGCCGACAAGTCCTTAGCTTTCTTTTGTCCGACCAGTTCGCCGAACGCGCGCATTCCACGGGTCAGCGCATTTCGCAGGCCCGCTTCATGGGTACCGCCGTCGGGGGTCGGAATGGTATTACAATACCAGCTGTAGCTGCCATCGCTCCACAGCGGCCACGCGACCGCCCATTCGACACGGCCCTGCTCGGTTGGGAAATCCTGCGATCCCGAGAAAAAATCGGAGGTCGCGCATTCGCGTTTGCCGACCTGCTCGCGCAGGTGATCGGCCAAGCCGCCTGGGAACTGGAACGTCGCCTCCGCAGGCGTCTCGTCTGAGATCAACTCGGCTGCGCATTTCCAGCGGATTTCGACGCCCGCGAACAGATACGCTTTTGAGCGCGCGAGCTTGTACAGCCGCGCGGGCTTGAACAACATCTCGCCGAAGATCTCTTGGTCCGGCGTGAAAGCGACCGAGGTGCCGCGCCGGTTGGGTGTGCCGCCGAGATGTTCGAGCGGACTGACCGTTTTCCCCTGCGAAAAGCGCTGCCGATACAGTTCTTTGTTGCGCGCTACCTCGACCACGGTGTTGACCGACAGCGCGTTGACCACGCTGATGCCGACGCCGTGCAGGCCACCGCTGGTGGCATAGGCCTTGCCCGCGAACTTACCGCCCGAGTGCAGCGTTGAGAGAATCACCTCCAGCGCCGACTTGTCGGGAAACTTGGGATGCGGATCGACCGGGATGCCGCGGCCATTATCAATGATCGTCAGCCGGTTGCCGACGTCCAGCGTCACCTCGATCCGCGTCGCATGACCCGCGACCGCTTCGTCCATCGCATTGTCGAGTACTTCGGCGGCGAGATGGTGGAGCGCTCGCTCGTCGGTTCCGCCGACATACATGCCGGGACGGCGGCGGACAGGCTCGAGCCCTTCCAGCACCTCGATCGAGGAGGCGTCATAATCAGCGGAGGCGGCGGCTTGGGCTTTGGCGAACAGGTCTTCGGACATGTTCCCGGTATGGGCTGGGCGAGGTGGCGGCGCAAGCGGCCTACTGGTCCGGGGCGTAACCGCGCATAAAGAGGTCAACCGAGGTCGCCGCATGGGCGCGAATATCGTGGGCGCCGCAATTCCGGGCGATGCCCCACAGCCGCGAGGTCTGTGGCCCCTTGACTAGATCGGTCAGCTGGCTGGCAGCGCGAACCGGATCGGCCTGACGCAGCAGGCCCTCGTCCATCTGCTCGGCCAGATAGGCTGTCAAACTGTCGGTCACCAGCTTGGGCCCGCGTTCGTAGAATAATGGCCCGATTTCGGGAAAGCGGTCGACCTCGGCGATGATCAGTCGGTGCAACTGGACCGCATTGGGCGCCATCACCTTGCGCAGGAAGCTTTCGCAGAAATAGAGAAGCGCGGCGCGTAGGCTGCGGCCCGGGCGCAACGCCTCCTCGATGTCGGCGCGAAAGGCGGCGGTGAGATCATCGAGTACTGCGGCGAACAATTCCTCCTTCGACGGGAAATAGGCCCAGAGCGTGCCCTTCGATCCGCCGAGTTGCGCGGCGATCGTCGACATCGACGTCGCGGCATAGCCATGGTCGAGAAAGGCATCGCGCGCGATCGCGACGATTGATGCGCGACGCGCCAGCCGATTCTCTTCCCGACGCGAAAGTGTCTCTGTCATAATCGTACTATAGGGTACATGTTTCTATTGACAAGCGCGCACCTCACGCGCATTTGACGGTCGTACCGAGGAGTACGGTAATTTCATGCGTTTGATTTCCCTCGCCCTGTGCCTGTTGGCGACGACGGGCCTCGCCGGCTGTGCGACCCCCCAATTGGGGCCAAAGCGCGATATTGCCGCACCGTCCGATTTCGCCGCGGCGCGCAGCTTCGTGGGTGCGGATGCGGCGTGGCCGTCTGCCGGCTGGTGGCAGGCATATGGGGATCCGCAGCTCGACACGCTGATTGACGAGGCGCTCGCTGGATCGCCTGACATAGCGATAGCCGCTGCTCGGCTGCGCGCGGCGCAGGGGGCGGCGCAGCAGGCCGGCGCGGCGGGTCTGCCCCAGCTCAGTGCTGACGGCTCGGTCGGCTACAACAAGCAGAGCTACAATAACGGCATTCCCGCGGAGTTCGTGCCCAAGGGCTGGAATGACACCGGGCGGGTCGGACTGAATGCGAGCTTCGACCTTGACTTGTGGGGCCGCAACCGCGCTTCGCTGGCCGCAGCGACCTCGGATGCCGAAGCGACCCGGCTCGATGGCGCGCAGGCCGCGCTGTTGCTGGCGACCAGTGTCGCCTCAGCTTATGCCGATCTCGCTCGATTGTTCGCCGAGCAGGACGTGCTGCAGCGGGCGCTCGAGGTGCGGACGGCGACGGCGAAGCTGGTATCGGACCGGGTTGCGCTTGGGCTCGATACCCAGGGCGAGATGAAGCAGGCGCGCTCGGCGGTGCCCGCGGCGCGGGTCGATCTTGCCGCCAATGCCGAACAGATCGGGCTCGCCCGCAACCGGATCGCCGCGCTGATCGGCGCAGGGCCGGATCGTGGGCTGGCGATCGGGCGCCCCAAATTGCCGGCGCTGGCCGCGGACGGATTGCCGGCCAACGCCGGGATCGCACTGATCGGCCGCCGGCCCGACATCGCAGCCGCCCGGGCCCGCGCCGAGGCCGCCGCGAGCCGGATCAAGGTCGCACGCGTCGATTTCTATCCCGACCTGAGTCTCACCGGGCTGATCGGAATGCAGGCGCTGGGGCTCGGAAATCTCGTGAAGGGAACGTCGAGCATGGGGAATGTCGGCCCGGCGCTGAGCCTGCCAATCTTCGACGGGGGTACGCTACGCGGCCGCTATGTGCAGGCACGCGGGCAATATGACGAGGCGGTGGCGAACTACGACAGCACCTTGGTCGGCGCGCTGCGGGAGGTGGCTGATGCGGTCACCAGCCGGCGCCAGCTGGCGGTGCAGACGACCGATGCGCGTGCGTCGCTGGTCGATGCCGAGGGCGCGTTTCAGATTGCGCAGCTGCGCTATCGCGGTGGGCTGTCGACCTTCCTCGATGTGCTCAGCGCCGAGCAGAACGTGCTGACGGCACGACGCAGTCTGGCCGATATCGACTCCCGCCGCTTCACGCTTGACGTGGCGCTGGTGCGTGCGCTGGGCGGCGGCTTTCAACCTAAACTTCAGATCAGCGGAACACGATGATGGACGATTTTTCGCGCAAGATCGACGACGGGTCCTCCGGCGAGGGCGAGGCCGGCAGCACGCCGCCCGAGCCGGCCCAAGCTCCGGCCGCGCGGGTTGACGACCAAGTCGCCAATCCGGGCAAGCGCAAACGGCTGCTGCTGATCCTCGCGACCGTCGTGGTGGTGCTGGCGATCGGCTATGGCCTGTACCAGTTCTTCATTGGTTCGAAGAGCGTGTCGACCGATAATGCCTATGTCGGCGCCGAGACCGCGCAGATCACCCCGCTGGTCGCTGGGCAGGTGATTGACGTGTTCGTCAGCGACACCCAGACGGTGACGCACGGTCAAATCTTGATGCGGATCGACGATGCCGATGCAAAGATTGCGGTGGCTCAGGCAGAGGCCGATCTGGCGACCGCGCAGCGCAAATACGGCCAGACCTCGGCGACCGGCGATGCACTCGCGGCCAGGATTACCGCGCGCAACGCCGATATCGGCAGCGCCCAGGCGCAGCTCGCGGTAGCGCGCGGCAATCTGGCGCGGGCCAAGGTGGATTACGATCGGCGGCAGGCGCTGGTCGCGGCCGGCGCGGTGTCGGGCGACGAGGTGACCTCGGCGACCAACGCGCTGCAGACGGCCCAAGCCAACGTCGCGCTGGCCGAAGCCGGAATTGCCCAGGCGTCGGCGACCCGCGCGTCGGCAGTGCAGGACCGCGCGGCCAATACCGCGCTGACTCAGGGCACCAGCGACAAGACCGCCCCCGAAGTGCTGACCGCCATGGCCAAGCTCGACCAAGCCAGGCTCGACCTGTCGCGCACCGTGATCCGCGCGCCGATCGACGGCGTGGTCGCGCAGCGCACCGTGCAGGTTGGCCAGCGGCTCGCGCCCGGCGCGGTGGCGATGGCGGTGGTGCCGGTGGGGCAGCTCTATGTCGACGCGAACTACAAGGAAGGCCAGCTGCAGCACGTCCGCGTCGGGCAGACGGCTACACTGACTTCCGATTTGCACGGCGGCGGGGTGGTCTATCATGGCCGCGTCGTGGGACTAGCCGGCGGCACAGGATCGGCCTTCGCGCTAATCCCGGCGCAGAATGCGACCGGCAATTGGATCAAGGTGGTCCAGCGCCTGCCGGTTCGGATCGCGCTCGACCCGAAGGAATTGCGCGATCATCCGCTGCGGGTTGGCCTGTCGATGGATGCCGAGATCGATATCGCGCCGGACCGGTAGACTGCTGCTCTTCTGCTCCGTTCGTTTCGAGCGAAGTCGAGAACCCGCCCAAAACGTCAAGCCCCGTTTCTCGACTTCGCTCGAAACGAACGGGGAAGGGGTTCGGGCATCCCACCGATCGCCCGAAAGGCGCCGCTGATGGCTTCCGCCCCCGATATTTCCCCGCTGACCGGCACCAAGCTGCTAGTGGCCGGCTTCGTGCTGGCCGCGACCAACTTCATGGTAGTGCTCGACACCACCATCGCCAACGTCTCGGTGCCGCATATCTCGGGCGGGCTTGGCGTCTCTACCACGCAAGGGACGTGGGTGATCACCTCTTACTCGGTGGCGGAGGCGATCTGTGTGCCGCTCACCGGCTGGCTCGTGCGTCGCTTCGGTACGGTGCGCGTGTTTTTATCCGCTATCATCGGTTTTGCGATTTTCTCCTTCCTGTGCGGCCTGGCGCCTACACTCGGCACGATGGTTGCTTTCCGGATCGGCCAGGGCTTTTGCGGCGGCCCGCTGATGCCGCTGACTCAGACGCTGCTGTTGCGCATCTTCCCCAAGGAGAAGCACGGCATGGCGATGGGGGTATGGGCGATGACCACCGTCACAGCGCCGATCCTGGGGCCAATCCTGGGCGGCACGATCAGCGACAACTGGTCCTATCCGTGGATTTTCTTCATCAACCTGCCGATCGCAGCGATCTGCACTTTCGGCGTGTTCACGTTACTGCGCCAGACCGAGACCAAGACCGAGATTGTGCCGATCGACGGCATCGGCCTGGCGATGATGGTGATCTGGATTTCGGCGTTGCAGATCATGCTCGACGTGGGCCGCGAGAACGACTGGTTCGGATCGAACTTTATCATCGGTTGCGCGATCGTCGCCGGGATCGGCTTCGTCGCTTTCCTGATCTGGGAACTGACCGAGGGCAATCCGATCGTCGACCTGCGCGTGTTCCGCCATCGCGGCTTTACGGTCGGGGTGATCGCCCTCGCCTGCGCTTTCGGTACTTATTTCTCGTCGGTGGTGATCATCCCGCAGTGGCTGCAGGCGACGATGGGTTACACCGCCACTGATGCCGGTTATGTCACCGCCTTCAATGGGGTGCTGGCGGTGGCGGCTTCGCCGTTAGTCGCCAAGCTGAGCGGCAAGGTCGATCCCCGCGCGTTGGTGTTCTTCGGGGTGTTTTGGCTGGGGCTCACCTCCGTGCTGCGGACCTATTGGTTCAGCGGCGTCGATTTCTGGATACTCGCTTTCCCGCAGCTGCTGCAGGGGTTGGGTGTGCCATTCTTCATCATTCCGCTGACGATCATCGCGCTGGGTGCGGTCAAGCCAGAGGAGACTGCGGCGGCAGCCGGGGTGATGAACTTTCTGCGCACGCTGGCAGCGGCGGTCGGCACCTCGGTGGCGACCACTTTGTGGCAGGATCACGCGGTTGTGGACCGCGCCAATTTGGTCGGCATTCTCAACCATCCCGAGGGCACGGTCGCGCTGGCCCAACAGAGCGGTCTTTCAGCCGAGCAGGGGCGTGGTCTGATCGAGCGGCTGGTTGACCAGGAGAGCTTTGCGTTGTCGACGAACTACGTCTTTCTGGTGTCGGCGATGCTATTCTTCTTTGCCGCGGGGATCATCTGGCTAGCGCCGCGGCCCAAGGGCAAAGTAGATACCTCAGCGGCGCATTAAAATCGGAATGACTTCACCGTGACCCGCTGAAACCAAATGGGGAAAGGAGCGATTCCGGGCTAAGGCCACCAACTCCGTGCGGGACGAGCATCCCGTCGACAGGAAGGGCTCCTTACCCTATACGTTTCAGCCCGGCCGCATTCGCCTGGGCCTTTACCACATAATGTGCGGCTGACACTTTGAGCGTCGCAATCGCTGCCGCATCCAGCGTGCGTACTGCGCGCGCCGGGCTACCGACAATCAAGCTGCCGGCTGGGAATTGCTTGCCTTCGGTCACCAGCGCGCCCGCGCCAACGATGCAGTCGTCGCCGATCACCGCGCGGTTAAGCAGAATCGCCCCCATTCCGATCAAACTACGATTCCCCACGGTGCAGCCGTGCAGCACCGCATGGTGGCCGATCGTGCAGTCATCACCCACCGTCAGCGGCGCGCCCGGATCGGAATGCAGCATCGACGATTCTTGGACGTTGCTGCGCGCGCCCAGCACGATCGGGGTATTGTCCGCGCGGATCACCGCACCGAACCAGACACTAGCGTCCTCGCCGAGGACTACCTCGCCGATCAGATCCGCGCTCGGCGCGACCCAGGCGCGTGATCCCAGCATCGGGGCTTTTCCATCGATTTCGTAAAGCGGCATGGGGAAACTCCAGATCAGGGGGTGCGGCGCGCGGTGAGGATGCGGATGACAGGGCTGAGCATTTGCCCCTTCATCACGCCTTGCCCTGCAGTAGGCGATGTCGGAGAATTGAGAATTTTATGCACCACGTCCATCCCCTCGACGACATGGCCGAACACTGCATAGCCGGGATCGCTGGCGCTGGCGTCCATCGACGGGATGGCGCCGACCAGGATCGTGAAGTCGCCGGTCGCGGTCCCCGGTGCCCAGCGCGCCATCGAGATCGCGCCGTCGGTATGGCTCAGTCCGGTCTGGCTGGTTGGCTCGTGCGCGATCGGCGAAAGCACGCGCTTGGGATCGTTCTGGGTGCCAGCCTGGATAAAGCCGAGCGGGGTTTCATAGGGTACCTTCAGCGCGCGGTAGAAGGACATGCCGTCGAACCGTTTCTGGTCAACGTAGCGTAGAAAATTGGTGGTGGTGATCGGTGCGCGCTCCTTCTCAAGCAGCAGCACGATCGCGCCGGCGCTGGTCTGCAAGGTGACCCGGACCGTGACCGGGATAAGCGCGGGGGCGGCGATCGGGGGGGGCGGCGTGTTCTGGGCGGCGATAGGCGCGGCGAGAGAAAGGACCACCAGCCCGAGCAGCATCCGTATCATCGGTGTTCCTTGTTGTGCCGCCGGGACGGGTCCCCGGAGCGAAGACAGACCCATCAGGGAAAACCCGGAGCAAGAATTAAGGATTTCTTAGGCACTGTCTGGCCTAGATGAAAGTGCCCTGACGTCCAGCGGCGGTCGATCACCCCGGAAGGAAAGGGGCAAGATGCGTAACCCTGTCCAACTGTTGTGGGATGCGGACGCCGCGACCGGCGGTGATCCGATGGAGCAGCGCCGGCACCTTCGCCGCACGGTGATGCTGCGCGCGACCCTGTATCCGATCGACATGTGCCGTGACATCATCGTCCACGATGTTTCGTTGACCGGCATTCAAGGCGAAAGCGACATCGAGCTTACGCTCGGACAGGTCATCCACCTCAGTTTCGACGAGACCATCTTCCAGGAAGGCGTCGTCAAGTGGATCAAGGGCGCGCGTTTCGGGATGAAACTGGAAGAGCAAATCGCGCTGCCGGTAGTATCGGAGGACCTCGAATGGGGTGACGGTGCCGAGCAGCAGCCGCGCGCACGCCGGATCGGGCTGAATCTCGGCGCGCGCATCGCTGCGGGCCGGCCACCGCGGCCGGCAATGGTCCGCAATGTCTCGGCGACGGGCATGATGATCGAGACCAGCCCCGGGCTGCTTGAGGGGCAGTCGGTGATTGTGCGGATCCCTGGCAGCCCCAATACGCTGGGTCGGGTGCAATGGACTTCGGGCGGACAGTTGGGGATCAAGACCGGCTGAGTCGATGCTTGGCGGCGCATCGGTCACGATGCGACGATCGCGGTTGGCAACCGGTTGTCCCATCGGGCATGCGCCCCCAGATGGAGGCTATGACGTTTCAGGCATCCAGAGGCGATCGGATCAAAGCCGGGCTCGGCGCGGCGGGGTTGCAGGCGCTGCTCGGCCTCGGACTGATCGCGGGGCTGGCCACTGTTATGCCGCGGCCGGCGACCGAGGACCTTAAACTGTTCGGCATCGCCGTGCCGCCACCGCCGCCGCCGCCGGTCGAGCCCGTGCCGCGGCAGGCAGTTCGCAGTCACAAGCAGGGCGCGGCCTCACCCCCCAATTTGCGCGCCAAGGCGACCGAGATCATTGCACCCAAGATTCCGCCGACCGTGCCGCCGCCGGTGGTCACCGCGCTGACGGCGGGCCCGGGCGCTGCGTCAGCTGCCGGGGCTGCCAGCGTCGTTGGCCCGGGTACTGGGAGCGGCGGCCAGGGAGAGGGCACCGGTAGCGGGGGGCGCGGTGATGGCGACGGTGGGGGCGGCGATACCGGACCGCATTGGCGCAAGGGCGAGATCCGGGATTCGGATTATCCGCGCACCGCTGGTGCGGCGGGCGTGGGGGGCACGGTCTCTGTGCGCTACACCGTCACCCCCGCTGGTCGAGCGATCGACTGCAGCATCACCCGGTCGAGCGGCCAGGCCGATCTCGATGCGACCACCTGCCGGCTGATTGAGGAACGTTACCGCTATGATCCGTCGAGGACGGCAGAGGGAACCGCGATCGCCGCAACGGTTGTTGAGGACCATGAGTGGGTGATCGACAAGCCAGCGGCGGCGGCCGCTCGCTGACCAGGCGGAATGCTGTCGGAATTCCGGGCCTCGAGCTATAGGTTGGGCAACCACCGCCGATCGTGCGATCGGTCGAAGAAAGGCTGCCTTTTGTCTTCCATTCCCTCGATCCCACGCGCCGCCGGGGCGGCGCTGTTCACCATGCTGCTGCTCGTTCCCGCACTTGCCCGCGCCGACGATGCGATGCGGCAAGGGCTAGAGCGGCTGCGCGCCGAAGATCTGCGGGTAGCGACGATCGGCTACCGTCTTGCAACCGGGGGGCTGCCGATCTGTGCGCGGACTCGGCCGCAAAGCGGACTGCTGGTCCACGACCTCGGCCAATATGAACCTGCCTTTCGCGGCGATGCCGAAGCACTGTTCAATCTTGGCCACGGCGCGGCGATCGAGGCGGTAGTGGTCGGCGGCCCGGCGGATCGCGCCGGGGTGCGCGCGGGTGACCGGCTGGTTGCGATCGACGGCGCGCCGGTGGTCGCTGTGCTATCGGCCAAGGCGAAATACGACGCGATCGCGGCGGTGCAGAAGCAGTTGCGCGATGTCTTCGCCGCCGGCCCGGTCGATCTGACGCTGGAGCGGGCGGGGCAGCCGCTGCGGGTCATTGTCGTCGGAGCGCCGGCGTGCGCGTCGGACGTGCAGGTCGTTCCCGGCACCGACCATAATTCGAGCGCGGACGGCACTAATGCGATCATGGTCAGCGCGTTGATCGAGGAGGCGCAGACCGATTCCGAGCTTGCCTTCCTGATCGGGCACGAGATGGCGCACAATATCCTGGGTCACCCCGCTCGCCTGCAGAGCGAGGGCGTATCGTTCGGGATCTTCTCCGGGATCGGAAGCAATGCAGCGAAGATCCGCGCGACCGAGCAGGATGCCGATTATTTCGGCCTCTATCTCGCCGCGCAGGCTGGCTATGACACCGCCGACGCGTTGAATTTCTGGAAGCGCTATACCGCCAAACACAGTTCGTTCCTTGCCGACCAGACCCACCTCAACGGCGGTAACCGGGTGCGTTTCCTAGAGCTGGTCGCCGCCGAGATCGCCGCGCAGCGCCGGGCGGGGGCGCCGCTAAAGCCCGATCTGGCCCGAGTGCCGGGGCTAGCTGCGCAAGCCAGGGAGGGACGCTAGGTCAAAAATCCTCCGCCAATGCGTCGAATGCCACCGGCCACTCTGCGCGCCAGCGAGCCTTGCGCTCTTCATCTGCCCAGCAGCCATGGATCCCGTTGAGCATCATCGCCTTGAGGTCGGACAGTCCATAACCGAAGTGCGAGTACATTAGCTCCCACGCACCCGCCGGCGTGACCTCGTGGAGCGTCGGATCGTCGGTGTTGGGATGTACCTTGATCCCCAGCGCAACCATCCGCTTGATGGGATGGTCGGCCGCCCAGCGATAGGGGGGTAGGGTGCGCAGGTAATAGGAGTTGGTCGGTACGATTGTGAAGACGATCCCGCGCTCGGCATATTCGGCAGCGAGATCGGGATTTTCGATAATAGTATAGCCGTGGTCTACGCGGTCGACGCGCAGCAGGTCGACTGCGGTGGCGACGTTGCGCCACGGAGTCCCGAATTCACCGGCATGGGCGGTGGTGCGCAGACCCGCTTGGCGCGCAAGGGCGTAGGCGGGGGTGAACAGCTCGGGCGGCCGATCGGTTTCGCGATAGTCGATGCCGATGCCGGCGACGCGAGGGTCACGCGCGGCAATCATCGCCTCGACCATCTCGACCGCGGCCTTCGGGTCCGCTTCGCGGTCAATGCTCGGGATCAGCAGCGAGGAAATACCGAAATCCTCCTCCGCATCGCGCATTCCGGTGAGAATTCCGGCCTGAACCTTGGCATAAGAGAGCGCGGTATCGCGGATCGTAGCGGTTGGATTCCAGAAAAATTCAGCGTGGAGCACGTTCTGGGCGGCGGCATCCTCGAGATATTCATAGGCGATCCGGCGAAAGTCGTCCGGCTCCAGCAGCAGATGCTGTTCCAGCGCGCGCAGCACGCGCAGGACGCCCGTCGGCTTTGCGCCGCGGGTGTAGAAGTCGCGGATGTCCTGCGCGGGGATCGGCGCGTTGTGCTTGGTGGCGAGCGCTTCAAACGTATCCTGTCGCACTGCGCCGAGCAGGTGGCAGTGGAGCTCGATCTTTGGGATTTCGAGGAAGAAGCGGTGCTGCGCGGGCGTGATGATGCGGCCGGTGGTCGGCGGCGGTACGTTACCGATGGTGGTCTGGGTGATCATGAGGTTCCCGTTACGGCTCAGTGCCGTGTGGCCGCGCCGTAGAAAAAGAAGCCGAGCGGTACGGCGAGCAGCACCAGCCCGATCGGGAGTTGTCGCGCACGGCCCGCAAGCAACTGGACCGCGACATGCGCCAGGATGCCTGCCGCAATGCCGGTGCCGAAGCTGTTCGAGATCAACGTCATCAGCACCATCGCCATCGCGGGGAGCACGTCTGTCGGTTCCTCGCCCTGCAAATGGCGGATGCTGGCCAGCATCGCGATGCCGGTGAGGATAAGAGCCGAAGCGGTCGCCTGCTTGGGAATCGCCATCGCGAGCGGGGTGAGGGGGAGCGTCAGGAAGAAACAGACTGCGGCGGCGATCGCGGTGAGTCCGCTGCGCCCTCCCGCCTGCACACCCGCGGCGGATTCGACCAAGGCAGTGCCGGCGGGAACTCCCACCAACGGACCGAGCGTTGCGGTAAGCGCATCGATCAGGAACGGGCGCTGGATGTTGGGCAGGTTACCGTCGGCGTCGGTCAGCCCCGCCTTTGCGCCAACCGCGAGAGTCGTGCCGAGCGTCGAGAAGAACTCGGCGACGAAGAAAGCGAACAGATAAGGGAGGGCGATCAGTGTCAGCGCGCCCGGCACGTCGAGCGCTATCGATACTGGTGCGATCGAGGCCGGAACGGCGATGGCAGCGGTAGGGAGTTTGGTCAGCCCGAGCGGGATGCCGACGACTGTCGCTGCAACGATCCCAGCGAGCAACGCGCCCGGCACCTTGCGTGCCTGCAAAGCCACCGCGACCGCGAGCCCTGCCAGCGCGGCGATCACCCCAGGTTTACTGAAATCGCCCAGCGCGAGCGCACTCGATTTGGTGTTAAGCGCGACCATGCCGGCATCGCGGCAGCCGACCATCGCGATGAACAGTCCGATCGAGGCGCCGAGCCCGAGCTTGATCTGCGGCGGTACCATCTGCACCACGATCCCGCGCGCGCCGGTCAGGGTCAGCACCACGAAGGCGAGCCCCGACAAGAACGCGATACCGAGCCCCACCGGCCACGGCACATGATCAATCTGCGCTAGCGTGACGCCCAGTATCACCGATCCGCCGATCCCCGGGCCGACGATGAACGGCAGATTGGCGTACACTCCCATCGCCACGCTGCCGATCGCGATCACTAGCATCACGGCGGCGGTGACCGCACCATGGGCCATCCCGCCGCCGGCCAGCAACGACGGTATCACCACCACCAGATAGGCGGCGGCCAGGAAGCTCGTCACTCCGGCCAGCAATTCGCGTGGGATGGTGGAACCCCGCGCGACGAGATCGAAGCGGCGCTCGATCGCTGCTGCCAGGCTGGAGTTCATCGCGACGCCTGCTCGGTGAAGGACGCAAGGAAGCGCGGTACGTCGATCGATTGAACGATATGAACCTCCTGTTCGCCATTGCCGGGCGCCATCTCGTCCTTCCAGATTTGCGCTTGGCCGTAGCTCGGCCCTGGCAGGAGGTCGACGTCCATGCGGGCGACGAGTTCGCTGGTCGCCAGGCTCCGGTCGATCGCGACCGAGGTGGCGATCTCGTCCCATAAGGGCTGCCCGCGCTTGGCGTAGCTCTTGAAATATTGCGCGACAGGGGCGGACGATTTGCCGATCGTTTCGGCCAAATCCGGCGTCACCTTTGCCGATCCGGTAACGTTGCCGAGGATCGTGATCCGCTTCCACGGAGAGGTCAGCACGATATGCGCGGCTTCGGGGTCGAAGAGGAAGTTGAAGTCGGTGGCGTAATCGGTGTTGCCGGTGACGCGCGCGACTGCGCTGTCCAGCCCACCGCCTTCGATCACGATCTCTTTGGCGAGCCCTGCGATGTCGGGTGCGATCCGTAACGCGAGCGCGACATTGGTCAGCGGTCCGGCGGTGACGATCGTGACCTGGCCGGGATGGGCGCGCAGCTGACGGACTAGGAAATGGACCGCATCCTCGGTTGAGGCTTTCGTCTTGGGCGCCCCTTCGGGCATCGGCGGGATCAGCGCGGCGTCCTGGGGGTGATACGCGCGGTCCGGGCGGGCGGCGTTCCACGCGCCCTTCCAAACGATCCGGCCGTAGCGGCCTTCCCAATTGGCCATTTCTCGCTGGGTGCGGATCAGCGGCATCTCCGCGCCCTCGATCACGGGAACATCGGTACGCCCAGCGATCTCCAGGAATCGCAGAACATGCGCGGTCTCTTCCTTGAGCCACGCATCGCCGGTGACTACGCCGATGCCGATCAGCGTCACCTCGGGGTCACGCAACAGGGGAATTAGCGCCTGGATGTTGCTCTGGCCAGGACCGATAAAGTCGTTGTCGAAGTAAACCAGGGCCTGCGGTGGCTTGGTCTGCGCGATCGCCGGATTGGCAATCAGGACGAGCGTGGCGGTGATCGCCGTTAGTGCGTGTCTCATCATCATGCTCACCCCTTCTGATCAGAACCGCGCGCTGGCACCGACGAACATGTACCGACCCAACGCATCATACACCCCGGCAAAGAACGCGCCGTTCGAGGTTTGTCCGCCGGCGCTGGCGGTTACCGGAGGATCGATGTCGAAGGCATTGTTGATCCCACCACGCAGTGTGAATGCCTTGCCGACATTCACCGAAGCCGCGAAGTCGAAGTAGTTCACGACCGGCAGGCGATAGTCATAGGCTTGGTAGGTACCCTTCAGATAGGTAGCGTTGCTCGACTTGTCGTTGAGCGAGCTGCCAATGTAGCGCCACGTCATTGCGAGACTGAAATTCTCGCTCGTGGGTGTCCAGGTGAACAGCGCTCGGTGCCGCCACTTCGGGATCGGTTGACCGCAGGTCACGCCGAAATAACCATCGCAGCGATAGGGTTCGGAGCCCGGCAAAATCTGTACCTCATATTTGGAGGTGTGCGTGCCCGAGAAGTTGATTGAAAGTCGGCCCGGATTGCCGCCGAATATATCACCAAGATTCTGCGCAGCGGTCAGCGAGATGTCGAGGCCCGAGGTCTTGAGATATCCCGCATTGACGCTGGTGGTGACCACGTTGCCGCCGTTGACCAATGACCCCGTTAGTGGATTGCGCTGGATCAGGTTGCAGAACACGCCGGTGCTGATGCACTGAGTGAGCGTGATTGTGGCAGGCACGGTGGTGATGAGCTTCTTTACGTCGATGTCGAAATAATCGACCGACAGCGTCACTCCGCGCAGGAACGGAGGGGTAAGCTGTGCACCGAAGGACTTGGTGTTCGAGGTTTCCGGTTGCAGCGTCGGATTGCCGCCGACCAGCGCGCCCGAGAGTTGGCCGTTGGCTGGGGTGATATTACCATATTGCGCGGCGGTCACGCCCGATAGCGCGCACTGCGCGGCGGTGGCCTTAGGGGCGCTTCCCTCGCAGGGATCAGATAGGCTCGCGGTCACTCCGCGCTGCGGGCCGTAGAGCTCGACCAGATTGGGCGCGCGCACCGCTCGCTGGTAGCTGCCGCGGAAGCGTAACGCGCTGACCGGCGCCCAGTCCGCGCCGCCCTTGAACGCCACGGTATCGCCTGCGGTGCTGTAGCTTGAGTACCGGATGCCGCCGTCGAGCGCGAGACTGCGGAAGAACGGCTTGTCCTCGACCAGCGGCACGCGAATTTCGCCGAACACTTCCTTGACGTTGAACGACCCGCTGATTGGGAATTCGCCACCCGAATTGCCGGCGACGTCCTTGGTGCTGTAATAGGTGTCGGGGGTGAGGCTCAGCTTCTCGTTGCGATATTCCGCGCCGATCGCGACGCCGATCGGGTGGTTGGCAAACGGACTGCCGAAGCCCAGGTCGCCGGTGATTGCCCCGCTGGCGATCTCCTCCTCGATATAGCCTTTGCGGCGTACAGGCACAGAGACATAGCCGAGTGCTGCCTGACTGATCCCGCCAATGGCGAAGACGTTGATCGGCACGCAACCCGGATTGCCGCTCTTGCAGACAATCTGGCCGCTTGAGTTGGTTACCGCCTGCAGCGAATCCGCGAAACGCGCGAGCGAGTAATCGCCGGTCAGATAGGAGGAGTAATTGGTCCGGCCATATTGTGCGTACACGTCATAGCGCCAGCGCGGCGCGATTTGTCCTTTGGCGCCGAGCACCCCACGATAGGCGTCGTGCGTGGTGTAATCGTGGCGCGATCCGCCTTGGACGTTACGCTGCGAGACGCCGACGGTAGCGTTGCCGGTGATCGGAATGCCCTGCGAAGTACAGATGAGACCGAGTTCCTGCGCCGACAGATAAGGATTTGCGCAATTCACCGTCTCGGCGACCGAGAATGTTGCGGTAGGGGACAGTTTGATGTCCGCCTCATCGTGCATGAACATGAACTCGCCGTAGACGTCGATTGCAGGCGAGAATTCGTAATGACCGAAGAAGTCGGCATTCACCTTCTTGTCGGGCGCCTGCAGGTCGTAGGTGTTGCCGTTGTTGAATCCGTCTGAAGTGCGATAGGCGCGCAACGAGTTCCCGGTCGTCGAATCAAGCGTGTAGGTGCCACGGCTGACGCCCGCCGCGTTGAACAGCTGAAACTGCGCCGGATTGGTCGCACTAGACAGCGAGCAGGTGTAATTGCCGACGGAAGCAACCAGATTGCAGGTCGAGAAATCGCGCTTATCGGTGCCGACGCCCGAAATCGCGCGATAGCCGACATAGGCAGTGATGTTGCCGCGGCCTTCGCCGAAATTCTTGCCGGCAGTGATTGATACGGTCTGCTGTCCGCCGTCCAAATTGTCGCCTGTCGCATAGGGCTGCCCGGCGAGCGCGGCGGCCGAGCGCACGGCATTGCCGTTATTGTGCGAATAGAGTCCGGCCTGGGCGTCGAGCTGCACGCCGTTGAAGTCGCGCTTGAGGATGAAGTTGACCACGCCTGCGAGCGCGTCCGATCCGTATACCGCCGAGGCGCCGCCGGTGACCACTTCGACGCGCTGGACGAGCGCTGCCGGAATGTTGTTGATATCGGGCGCCTGGGCCGAGGCGCGATCGGGGTCGCCCTGCATCAGCCGGCGTCCATCGATCAATACGAGCGTGCGCTGGTTGCCCAGGTTGCGCAGGTTGACGGTCGCTGTGCCGCTCGCGCCGACCGAGCCGCCGCGATTGCTGCCACCTTGATCGGCATAGGCCTGGGGCAGGGTGTTGATCAGATCCTCGACGCGGACCACGCCGCGCTGCGCGATTTCCGCGCCGCCGATCACGTTGATCGGGCTGATGCTGGTAGCGTCGGGGCTAGCGAGGCGCGATCCGGTGACGACCACGTCGGGCGCATCGTCAGGGGCCGGCGCGGTCTGAGCGAGAGCAGGTCCTGCCCAGCACGCGAGCAGAATCGTGGTCGACGAGGTGAGGGCGAGAAGCGCGCGCTGGCGCGGCGAACGGGTGGCAGACATGCAGATTCCCCTTGTTGCGTATGATACCCGCGCTGGCCACGCTCTCCTGGATATCGCTTCTTGTCGTTGGACGGTCTGAGGCCGCCATTCCTGCCTGAATCGCGCTCGGCTGATGCTAGCGTCGATGCGGATAGGCTATGGATGGTTGTTCAGAAGGGGAAACTGTTTATCCTTATTGTTTGATAGATTGAATTTATAGCTGAGACGCACTTATGTCGGCCCAGGCCCTGTCGCTTCGGCAATTGCGTTTCCTGGTCACGCTCGCGCGGGCGGGTAATTTCAGTCGGGCGGCCGAGGAGATGTCGGTCACCCAGCCGGCGTTCAGCGCGGCGATCCGGCAGGTCGAGGAGCATGTCGGAGTACGACTGTTCGACCGCACCACCCACCGGGTAGCGTTGACCGAAGCGGGCGCGGCATTGTTGCCCCACGCCCAGCGCCTGCTCAAGACTGCCGACAATGCTTTTGCCGATATGCATGATGCCGCTAGCCTCGAGCGCGCGACGATCCGCATCGGCGCTATGCCGTCTGCGGTCCCGGCGGTGGCGCGTGCGCTTGTCGATCTCGGCACGCTCTACCCGGATATCAATTTTCACCTGAGCGACGGTACCAGCGACTTGTTGCTCGACGATTTGCGCAACGGGGCGTTCGATCTGGTGGTGGGCGTTGGTCCTGGTGCCGAACTAGAGGCAACGATGTTGGTAGAGGATGAGATGGTGCTGGTGGTGCAGCACAATCACCGTCTTGCCGGACAACGCCGTACCGCGTGGAGCAGTCTGGCTGGCGAGGAAATCGTTCATTTCCCGGGAGGAAGCATCGGCGAGTTAAGTCGCGTGGCGCTCCGCCAGAACGGATTGTCGCCTTCGACGCGCTACAGGGTGAACCAGACCGACTCGTTGCATGGGCTGGTTGTGAGCGGGTTGGCGGTGGGAATCATGCCGAGGCTTTATACGCATCGGTTCGATCCGGGCGTGGTGCTGATCCCACTGACCCGGCCAAGTGTGAAGCGCCGGCTCTTGCTGCTGCGTCGCCCGCAACTGCGCGAGGAGCATCCCGTCGCCGCCGACATCAGTACTGCGCTGGCAAGCGCGATCCGGTGCTACATAGCGCCGACTGGATAAGGCGGGCCCGGTATGAGCCGATTCTCGGGCTTGGCTATCGTTTGCGAATCACGGAAAGGGGCCTTGATCGTTCAACCGTCATCAAAAACCCGCGGAAAACTCCCATTTTTGTGGTTGGCCGTCACAAAATTGCAAAAACTGTTTGACGGTATGGAACCCTGGGCCTAGAGGGATGTCACCGCAGCGGAGGGCCTCAACGGGGTCGCCACTGACGGGAACCGAAATTCTTCGGCGCCATGGCAGCCTCTCAAAAGGGGGTTGGTTAAGGCGTCGGTATTTTGCGCTCTTTGACATTGTTGGTTTAGATGAAGGGACATGTGGGCGGCGGCTCCGGGTTTGGCATTCAAGGTGTCGATACTCGGTTAAATTAAGCCGTTCCTATATGTCTCTCTT
>Ga0233335_1000086_pt1 | contig 27396 bp, 24 predicted proteins | sample GEONDECOMP222_FD_180695 | JGI IMG/M metagenome (GOLD analysis project Ga0233335, IMG submission 180695) | Leaf litter microbial communities from Shasta-Trinity National Forest, California, United States - GEON-DECOMP-222 | ecosystem: Environmental > Terrestrial > Plant litter > Unclassified... | reverse complement strand
GTCGACGACTAGGATGTCGAGCGCCATGGTTCAAGCCTTCCGGGTGGAGGTAAGGGCGGCGAGACGCGCATCGCCAGGATCTTCGATCTCGACCAAACCGCCGCAGTCGAGCGCGGCTAGAGCGGCGGTGTCGAACGCCATCGTCACGACCGTGCCACCGCCGTCGCGATCGGTGAAGGCGATCGTGCCGCAATGCTCCTCGGCGATCTTCTTAACGATCGCCAGGCCCAAGCCGGTGCCGCGGGCACGGGTGGTCATATACGGTTCGACGATCCGGTCGCGCTCCACCGGCAGGCCGATGCCATTGTCGGCAAGCGCTATTGTGACAGTCTTGTTGACGGCGCCAAGCGTCATGGTGACCGTGCCGCCCTCCCCGCCCTTGGCCTCAACCGCCTCGACCGCATTCTTGACGAGATTGGTCAAAGCCTGGCCTATCTGGCGACGGTCACAGATCAAACTCGGCGCCGGATCGTCGTGCGCGAGCGCAAATGTAACCGATGGATGTGCAACTTCATGCAGGAACAGGGCTTGGCGAGCGATATCGACCAGTGATTCCTCGCGGAACACGGGCTTGGGCATCCGGGCGAAGGACGAGAATTCATCGACCATCCGCCGCAGGTCGCCAACCTGACGCACGATCGTCTCGGTCAGGCGCGCGAAGGTCGGATCGGCGGGATCGATGGTCTTGCCATATCGACGCTGGAGCCGCTCGGCGGCGAGCTGGATCGGGGTCAGCGGGTTCTTAATCTCATGCGCGATGCGGCGCGCGACGTCGGACCACGCGGCGGTGCGCTGGTCGCGCAGCTGCTGAGTGATGTCGTCGAAGGTCAGGATTGGCCCCGCCTCAGCACGCGCAATCTTCACCGCCAGCGTGCGTGGCTCGGCGCCGGTGGCGTGCTGGACGACACCTTCGCGTGCCTCGCTGGCAATCAATTGGGCGAGCTCGGGGGCGATCAGCGCGAGCGGTTTGCCGACCGGGCTGTCGTCGCCCGCCATCAGCAGCGCGGTTGCCGAGCTGTTCATCAATCGGATCGCGCCTGCCGGATCGAGCGAGATCACCCCCGCCGTTACGCCAGACAGCACCGCCTCGATCAGCGCGCGACGATTCTCCAGCGCGCTGGTCTGTTCTTGGAGACGTTCGGTCATGCTATTGAACGCGGATGCGAGCGTGCCGATTTCGTCGGCACGCGGCGGATTGGCGACCCGAGCGGTTAGATCGCCGCCCGCCACCCGACGCGCGGCATCGACCAGCTCACCGACCGGACGCACGAGCCGGTCTGCGACCGCGAGCGCAACGAACACCGCAATCCCGACGATCAGCAATGACATCAAGAGCAGCGCAGCATTAAACTGCAACTGCAGGCTGCGCGATCGCAGTTGGAGTGCGCGATAATCGACCAGCACGCCCTGCATCCGTGTCATGCGATTGGCCATCTCCTGCGCGCCAGTCACCCGCGCCGCATACAGATACAGATCGGTGTGCGGGATGCGCGTCACCGATCGGATCCGCTGGCGGCTGGTGCCAACCACGCTGGTTTCGCCGGCATTGAGCTTGCGGATCACGCCGGGATCGATCTCCTTCTCCAAAGGCCGATCATAGGGATTCACCAGCGCGATCGTCCGGATCTCGCCGGTGGGGGAGACCATGAATACCACCGCTTCGGCTAGGCTGCGTTGGAACACGTCTTGCGCAAAGAGGTTCGAGAAATCCGGTCCGTCGATCGGCCAGCGATATTGTACCAGCGCCTTGGAGAGATCCGCCGACATCGCGACATTCTCCTTGTCGACGTAGCTCAGCATTTCCTGATAGCTCTGCTGGGCCAGCGTCTGGGCATTGTCGAACATGCCGCGCGCACGATCCGATATCCAGAATTCGACGCCGTATTGGAATAGTAGCGACGCGATGATCGTCACCAGGATCATCGGCACCGCCGCGATCACCGAGAACAAGGCCACTAGCCGGACGTGCAATTGCCCGCCGCCGATCGGCGAGCGTGCTGCGCGGCGCATCGCCACCCGGCGCCCGATCAGTACGAGCAGCGCCACCCCCGGCACAAGATTGGCGATCAGCAACAGCGCGACCACCGGCGGGGTCAGCAGCCGTTGCGACTCGGCATCTCCCGAAACGGCGAAGTAGGTTCCGATCGCAATGCCGATTGCGACCGCGAGTACGATAAACTCGAGCGCGGGCGTGACCGTGAATCGGCGCGGCCAGCGCGGCCTAGTTATGTCGGAAACGGGCATCGCACCGGCAGTCATCGTGACATGGATACAACAACTCTGTTGCCCGGAAAACACACAATTTCGATTGCGGTCGTTTCTAGTGGGTCTAGGCTCGCCCGCTTAAATCTATACCGACCTCGATACCGAGGGTATCGAGCCGCTTGCGCAGCGTATTGCGATTAATTCCGAGCGCGCGGGCGGCGCGCAACTGGTTATAGCCGTGGCGGGCGAGGATCGCCTCGATCAGGGGCCGTTCGACCTCGCCGATGATCCGGTCATAGAGTGTGCCGTCGTCTAGCGCGCGAGGATCGCTGCGCGCGAGCAACTCAAGCCGCGCACGAACCGCGGCCTCAATCCCGGGATCGGGGAGATCGGCCGAGACCGAGCCCGCTTGGCCGAGCATCACCCGGACATCGGAAGCGGCGATCACTTCGTCCCGGCTGAGTGCAGCGATGCGGCGCATCAGGTTTTCGAGTTCGCGGACGTTGCCCGGCCAGTCATGCGCTTCGAGTGCCGTGATCGCGCCAGCGTCGAGCTGTTTGCGTGGCAGACCATCATCGGCAGCGCGATCTAGAAAGTGGCGGGCGAGCATTGCGATGTCTTGGCGTCTTTCACGCAATGCGGGAAGAGCAACCGGTACGACGTTGAGACGGTAGAATAAATCCTCTCGGAACTGGCCGATCGCAACCAGCGCCGAGAGGTCCTTGTTGGTCGCGGCTACGATGCGAACGTCGGCACGAATCGTGCGCGCGCCGCCCACCGTGGTAAACTCGCCTGACTGGAGCACGCGCAACAGGCGGGTCTGCGCTTCCATCGGCATGTCGCCGATTTCGTCGAGAAACAGGGTGCCGCCCGCCGCCTGCTCGAACCGGCCGGCGTTGCGGACGGCGGCACCGGTGAATGCGCCGCGCTCATGCCCGAATAATTCCGCCTCTATCAGCTCGCGCGGAATTGCGGCCATATTGAGCGCGACGAACGGCGCGTGGCGGCGAGGCCCGAGATCGTGAATCGCGCGTGCGACTAGTTCCTTGCCCGTGCCCGACTCGCCCGAGACCAATACGGTGAGGTCGTTGGAAACGACCCGTGCGATCACCCGATACACATCCTGCATCGCCGGCGAGCGGCCGATCAACGGCAGCGCACCGTCATCATCGCCGAGCGACTCGGCCGGAGTACCGCGCCCACGCCCCAAGGCGCCGCCCACCGCGCGGGCGAGATCGTCGAGATCGAACGGCTTGGGCAGGTAGTCGAACGCGCCGACCTCGTTAGCGCGCACGGCCGTTGTGAGCGTGTTCTGCGCGGAGAGCACGATCACCGGTAGCCCGGGATGCTGCGCCAGCAGCGTGACGAGGCGGTCTAATCCGTTGCCGTCGGGCAGCACCACGTCGCTGATAAGCACGTCGGGCAGTCCCTCCGCGAGCCGCATGTCGAGTTCCGCCAGCGAGGCTGCGGAGGTTACGCGGTGTCCTGCCCGGCGCAGGGCGGTGGTGACGACCGCGCGGATCGCGGCATCGTCGTCGACGACCAGGACGTGGCCGATAAGCGGGCCAGTAGAATTCATGCTTCGCCCCGAGGCAGGAGGATACGGAAAACAGTCGCTTCGGGGACGCCTTCGCGCGCATATTGGATGATGCCACCCATACTGCGGACCAGCTTGTCGACCAGCGCAAGACCTAGCCCCTGCCCTTCGGGTTTCCCCGACACGAACGCGTCGAATAAGTGATCAGCAATGTCGGCGGGCGCGCCAGGGCCCGAGTCAATCACGCACAGCTCGATCGGTAGCGGCAGACGCGTTTTGCCCGGACCGGTGCTGACAGACATGCCGTGACGATAGGCGGTGGACAAGGTGATCGTGGTCGCCGCGCCCTCGCGCACCGCCTCGCTGGCGTTCTTAAGCAGGTTGAGCACGATCTGTAGGAAAGCGTCGCGATTGACCATCACCGGCGGCAACGAGGGATCGAAGCGTTCCTCGATCGTCACATTGCGCGCGAAACCGGCTACCGCTACCCGACGGGCGTGGGCAAGCAACGGATAGATGTTTTCGGGGGCGACGGTGAGCGGGCGGGTATCCGTGAAATCCTGCATTCGATCGATCAGCGCCGCGATGCGGTCAACTTCCGTGGTAATCAGCGTGGTAAGCTCGGGATCGACGAAGCGCCCACCCGCCAGCAATTGCGCGGCGCCCCGGATGCCCGACAGCGGATTTTTGATCTCGTGTGCGAGCATCGCGGCCGCGCCAACGGCTGCGCGCGCACTGGCCGCACGGTCAGCGCTGTGACCCATACGACGTGAGCTCGCCGCATTGTGCAGCGTGATCGCGCGCCATCCCGGCTGGTCAGTAATGTCGGATTCGACGAAATCCACCCGCAGCCGAATGGCGTGCCGCGTCTCGATCTCGATATCGAACGCAGCAAAGCCGTGGCCGCCGCGGCGCAGGTCATAGCCTTCGGGCAAGCCGAACGCCTCTTCGAGCTTCTGCCCCAGCATAGCCGTCTCGGAAAGGTTGAGCAGCAACTCGCAGGCGGCATTGGCACTGGTCACCCGCCCCTCCCCGTCAATCACCAAGACGGCGACCGGCAGGGCCGCCAATATCTCGGCGGCGCCGGGACCGGACGCCGCCTGCGCGGCGCGGGGCATATCCTCAGGCAGCCTGCGCCACGCGCCACGGCGCGTAGAATTCGGCGAGCATCGCCTTGACGACTTTGGGGTCTGGTATGCGGTTCACCGCATTGCGGAACTCGGCGGAGCCGGGCAGTCCCTTGGTGTACCAGCCGATATGCTTCCGAGACATGTTTACCCCGGTTTCAATTCCATAGATTTCGAGCATCGCCTCATAATGCCCGAGAATTGCGTGATATTGCTCGTCGAGGGACGGATCGTCGAGCCGGCGCCCGGTCGCGAGATATTCCATTACCTGTCCCAAAAACCACGGTCGGCCATAGGCCCCGCGGCCGATCATGATACCATCGGCGCCAGATAGATCGAGCGCAGTCTCCGCATCTTCCAGCGTGCAGATGTCGCCATTGGCGATGACCGGAATCGACACAGCGTCCTTCACCTTACGGATGAATGCCCAGTCGGCGGAACCTTTGTACATCTGGTTGCGCGTGCGGCCGTGGACGGTGATCATCTTGATACCCAGATCCTCGGCGATCCGCGCGAGCTCCGGGGCGTTAAGACTGTCGTGACTCCAACCCATCCGCATCTTCAGCGTTACGGGGACGGTGACCGCCTTGACCGTCGCCTCGATCAACCGCGCGGCGAGCAAGGGCTTCGCCATCAACGCCGAGCCCGCATCGCCGTTGACGACTTTACGCACCGGGCAGCCCATGTTGATGTCGACGATCGCAGCGCCGCGATCTTCAACCAATTTGGCTGCTTCACCCATTTCTTTGGGAGTGCAGCCCACAAGCTGCATCGAAACTGGCTCCTCGGCCTTATCCCACAACGCCTTTTGTACCGACTGCCGCGTTTCGCGGATCGCCGCTTGGCTTGCGATCATTTCGGTGACGTTGAGGCCCGAGCCATAATGGCGCACGATCTTACGGAACGGCAGATCGCTGACGCCGGTCATCGGCGCCAGAATCACCGGGCTTTCGATCCGGACGGGGCCGATCTGGATGGGAGCGAGCGTGCGCATAGTCTGCCTGAAATTTAGGCAGCGCTTAGCGGGATACGCGACGGCTGGCAAGGTGAGAGGGGTTGGAGTAGCCGGGCTCCATGACAGGATTGACCGTTGCCTTGATCGTTGCCGCTGGAACTGGAGAGCGAAGCGGTGCGTCCGGACCCAAGCAATTCACTGTGGTGGCGGGCAAGCCGATGGTCGCACATTCGGTGGCCGCGTTTCGCGCGCATACCGGTATCGACCGGGTGATAGTGGTAATCGGCGCGGGACAAGAAGCAGCGCTGACGGCGGCGGCAGGCAAGATCGAGCATGTCACAGGGGGAGCGACGCGACGGCTATCGGTGCTCGCCGGACTAAAAGCGATCGGTAGCGCGGACCGGGTCCTGGTGCATGATGCGGCGCGGCCCTTTCTGTCAGCCGTGGTCATCGACCGGCTGCTAGCGGCGCTGGATGGAGCACCAGGGGCAATTCCTGCGCTACCAGTAGTCGATACCTTGGCTATCGCTACGGACAACATCCCCGTTTGTGCTGAGCGGATGGAACACGACGGCGCGCCGGGCCTGCTAAGGCTCCTCGGTGCGGGGATCTCCCGCGACAACCTCTTCCGCGTTCAGACTCCACAAGCCTTTCACTTCCCGACCCTCCTGGCCGCCCACTGTGGCTGGGCAGGTCCAGAACCCACCGACGACGCCCAGATGATCCGCGCGGACGGTCATGACGTCGCAATCGTCGAAGGAGACGCAATGCTCGAAAAGATCACCTACCCCGCCGATTTTGCCGCTGCCGAAGCGCGCCGTTCGGTGCAGATGATTTCGCGAAGCGCCTCTGGTTTTGATGTCCACCGCTTGGTGGAGGGCGAGGAACTGTGGCTCGGCGGGGTGCTAATTCCACACACCATGGGTCTGTCCGGTCATAGCGACGCGGACGTCGCGCTCCATGCGATCACCGACGCGCTGCTCGGAACGATCTGTGCGGGCGATATCGGCCTGCATTTCCCACCGAGTGACCCGCAGTGGCGCGGTGCGCGTTCCGACCAGTTTCTCGCCCATGCCCTGAGCCTTGTCGATGCGGCCGGCGGCATTCTCGATTTCGTAGACCTTACATTAATGTGCGAGGCGCCCAAGATTGGTCCACACCGAGAAGCGATGCGCGCCCGCATTGCCAACGTGTTGCGACTTCCGATCTCGCGCGTTAGCGTCAAGGCGACCACAACCGAGCGGCTAGGGTTCGCTGGGCGCGGCGAAGGCATCGCTGCTCAGGCGATCGCGACAGTCCGTTTGCCAGAGGAAGAGCAATGAACAAAGGTTTCGCCGCAGCGTGCGCGTTGTGGCTCGGAATGGGTGCAACTACAGCAGCAACCGCAGCCGGGCCGTGCCTGCGCGGGCCCGAGGTTGAATCGCTCGCCGCCGTTGCGCTGCCTGACCTTATTCGCGGCGCAGGCGTAGCGTGTTTGAACACGCTTCCGCCCGAGGCGCTGGTTCGCCAGCCATCGAGTGAATTGGTCCAACGCTACCAAGCGGCAGCGGACGCAGCTTGGCCCGCGGCGCGGGCAGCGCTCGGCCGAGTTGCCCCGCCCGAGATTGCCGGACTGCTCAATTCTGATTTAGTGCGGCCCATGCTGACCAGTCTGATCACCGCCGCGTTGATCGGCAAGGTCAAACCGGGCGACTGCCGCGCGATCGACCGCGCTTCCAATCTGCTCGCCCCGCTGCCGCCACAGAACACGGCGGGTCTGGTCGGCATGGTCCTGCAACTGGTCGCCGAGGAAAAGGCCAAGAAGCAGGAATCGACACCGATTCCGATCTGCACCAAGGACCCGCATTAATGGACACCATCCTCCCGACCGAACTGGTCTCCGCAGCACGCCGCGTGATCGATGCCAATGCTGCAATCGGTCGCCGCGTGTCGCTTGCCGAAAGCTGTACCGGCGGCCTTGTTTCGGCAGCGTTGACTGAGATCCCGGGGTCCTCAGCGGTAGTCGATTCAGCGTTCGTCACTTATTCTAATGAAGCCAAGATGGATGTGCTCAAAATTAGCGGCGACGTGCTTGAGACGTTCGGCGCGGTCTCGGTGGCAGTGGCGTGGAGCATGGCGCAATCGGCGCTCGCTGTTTCCGGCGCGGATGTGGCGGTGGCGATCACTGGCGTCGCCGGGCCAGACGGCGGCACCGATAAGAAGCCGGTTGGCACGGTGATCTTCGCCCGCGCCGAAAAAGGCGGCGACCCGGCGCAGGTAGTGGCCGATAAAAAAGAATTCGGCGCGATCGGCCGCGGCAGCATCCGGCTTCAGGCGGCGCTGGTCGCGCTCGAACTCTTGATGCCCGACGCCCCTACGCCGTAGAGGGTCGCTGCACGCGTCTCAAACGCGCCGATCATTTTGCGCAGTGCGACGCCAAATACCTGCCCTGCAAGCATCTCGAACATGCGGTTCTTGAATGCAAAGTCGACGGTGAAGTCGACATGGCATCCGTCTGCGCCATCGGGGCGAAACGTCCAGTCGTTGCGAAGATATTTGAGCGGACCGTCGATATAGTCGACATGAAGTTCGCCTGGGCGGATCTTCTCGACCTTCGAGGTGAAGGTTTCCCGTAAACCCTTGAAACCAACAATCATGTCGGCCAGCATTTCGGTGTCGCCGTTCGAGCGCACCCGGATCGCCGACACCCACGGCAGGAACTCCGGGTAGCGCGCGACGTCCGCGACCAGGTCGAACATCTGCTCCGGGGTGTAAGGAAGGTGGCGGGTTTCATGGTGGCGTGGCATTACACCTTCGCCAGTTTCACCGCCCGCGCCGCGCGCAGCCGCTCGAAATCGTCGCCGGCATGGTAGCTCGACCGCGTCAGCGGCGACGAGGCGACCAGCAGGAAACCTTTCGCACGGGCGATCCCGGCATATGCATCAAACGCCTTGGGCTCGACGAAGTCGATCACTTTTGCGTGACGCGGGGTCGGCTGAAGATATTGCCCCATAGTGAGAAAATCGATGTCGGCCGAGCGCATGTCGTCCATCACCTGATGCACTTCAAGCCGTTGCTCGCCTAGGCCAAGCATCACGCCGGACTTAGTGAAAATCGACGGATCGTGCCGCTTCACACTCTCTAGCAGCCGCAGCGAGGCGTAGTAGCGCGCGCCTGGACGAATCGTTGGATAGAGCCGTGGCACGGTCTCCAGATTGTGGTTGTAAACGTCCGGTCCGGCCTCGACGATCGACTCAACCGCAGCCTGCGCCTTGTTGCGAAAATCAGGGGTCAGGATCTCTATCGTAGTGTTGGGGGTGGTACGGCGCAGCGCCTGGATCACCTTGACGAACTGACTCGCCCCGCCGTCCGGCAAATCGTCGCGATCCACCGAGGTGATGACGATATGACTCAGTCCCAGTTCGGCGGCGGCATCGGCAGTGTGCTGCGGCTCCAGCGCGTCAACCGCCCGCGGCATACCCGTCTTTACGTTGCAAAAGGCGCAAGCGCGGGTGCAGGTATCGCCCAGGATCATCACCGTCGCGTGCTTCTTGGTCCAGCACTCACCGATGTTGGGGCAAGCCGCCTCCTCGCACACCGTGTTGAGGTTAAGTCGGCGCATCATCGCTTTGGTCTCAGCGAAGGCGCTTCCACCTGGCGCTTTTACACGAATCCAGTCGGGCTTGCGCTGGCGGGGCAGAGGGAGCCCCAGGGCGGCGGGCGGCGTCATTTCGTTCATGGGAGCCAGATAGCGTCTCAAACGCCCGCTTGCCACCCCTCCCCGCGCCTGCAAAAGAAACCTGCATGAACGGCTTCGACACTCTCCTCGGTGGCTACCACCGTTTTCGCGAATCTGATTGGGCGCGCCAGCGCGGCCGGTGGGCCAGCCTGCGCGAGGGCCAAGCACCCCGGGCGATGGTGATCGCCTGCTCGGACAGTCGGGTGGATCCCGCGCAGATCTTCGATACTTCGCCAGGCGAGATCTTCGTAGTGCGCAACGTCAGCAATCTTGTGCCACCATTCGAGCTCGGCGGCGGACGGCACGGCGTATCCGCCGCCCTCGAATTTGCGGTTACTCAGCTCGAGGTAGAGGAAGTGGTGGTGCTCGGCCACGGCGGTTGCGGGGGCGTGTCGGCGGCGCTGTCGAAGCGCTTCGAGGGCTGCCCGCCCGGCGAAGGCGGATTCATCGCCCATTGGATCGACCTGCTCGACGAAGCGCGCGACCGGATTGTCGCCGAATATGGCACTGGCCCGCAGGCGGCTCGCGCGTTGGAATTGGAGACGGTGCGCGTCTCAATCGCCAACCTGCGCACCTTTCCCTGCATCCCTGAGCGCGAGGCGGCGGGTAAGCTGCGCATTCGGGGCGCCTATTTCGCGATCGCTGACGGCATTTTGCACGTGATGGGCGAGGATGGCGAATTTGCGCCGGCTTAAGGGTCCTTCACGGTCTACTAACACCTGCTATGCTACCCAATTCGGATGTATTGTTGTGTAGCAAGTTTTCTCGGGCTCGCCGCCCAACTCGGCCTCGTCAGTTCGACGCTGGCCTTCATCAGCCTCTCGCCACCGGTACGCGGCGAAATCCTGCTCGTACCGCTCACGACCCGCGCCGCGACGCAGGTCGCCAGGCTGGCGATCGACCGCGACGCCCGGCTGATCGCGCGCGGACCATTTTCCGGGTCGCTGGTAGTCGAAGGCGAGCGCGCCCGACTGACGGGAACCATGCTAACAGCCGGTATCGTGCCGCTAGCGGCCGATTCCGCGCTGTGCGGGGCTCTAGCGGGAGCGGACCGCAATGGATGATGTCGCCCGGCTGCAACGGCGCGGCGTTCAGATGATCGTGGTCGGCGGATGGCTGTCGACCCTATGCTTGTTATTAATCGGTCTTGGGACCAAATCCGGCGATCTGGGCATGACGCTACTGCTCGCGGTGCTTGCCAATGCAGTGCCGACCGCAGAGGCTCTGCGCGGGCGCCACGATCCCGGCGCGCGGGCGATCGTCGGCACGCTGGCAGCGGTTCATCCCGCGCTGCTAGTCTATGTGCTGCGCGGCCATCCGTGGCAGATGGATGCGCACATGTATTTCTTTGTCGCCCTCGCGGGGCTGGTGGTGCTGCTCGATATCAAGCCGATGCTGCTGGCGGCGGGGCTAGTAGCTCTTCACCACGTCGCGCTCGAGCGGCTCGCGCCAGACCTCGTGTTCAACGGCAGCGGGAACCTTGGGCGAGTGCTGTTTCACGCCGTCGCAGTGGGCTGCCAAACTTTGATCCTGGCAACGATCATCCGTTGGCTTAACGCGCTTGTCCGAGCGCAGGAAGCCGCGCGGCGCGACAGCGACCTGCTCGCCGCCGAAGCACTGCGCGAGGGCGCTGCCGCCGCCGCCGAGCGAAGCCGGGCAGTGGCGGCCCTCGCGGACGTGGAGCGCGCCCAGTATCATGCCCGCGACGAACGCGCCCGCCGCGAATCCGCCGAGCGGACGATGGCAGAGAGCCGCCGCGCCGAGCTGCTCGCACTGGCGGGCACGTTCGAGGCGTCGGTGTCGCAGGTCGCGCTCGCGGTGGAGTCCGCCACCACACAGCTGGAACGCTCGTCACACGACCTGCACCTGATTGCCGCCGATGCTGGTCGCGAGGCCGGTGAGGTGGCGACCGGGGCCGCCGGAGCGGTCGCGGCGGCGCGCGACGCGACTCGTGCGGTCAGCGGTATCGCCGGCGTGGTCGAGGACGTCGCAAACCGCGCCGAGCGGCAGACGGCGATCTCCACTGCCGCGCATGCTGGCACCACCGAGAGCACTGCTGCGCTGCGCGCGCTCTCGGAACGCACCGACGACATCGTCCGTTTCATCCAGACGATCCGCGAGATCTCGGCGCAGACGAATTTGCTCGCGCTCAACGCCACGATTGAGGCAGCACGCGCCGGCGAGGCCGGCCGCGGCTTCGCGGTGGTCGCGTCCGAGGTTAAGCAGCTCGCCGACCAGGCAGGACGGGCCTCCAACCATATCGCTGCGCTGATTGGGTCGATGCGCGACGGGGTCACTCTGGCCGCACTGCGGCTCGAGGATGCGTCAGGGGCAGTCAGCCAGGTCGCCGAGGCGGCCACGCAGATTCGTGCGTCCATGGGATCGCAGCGCGACGCCGCCTATGCGATGGCAGCCAATGCCCAGCAGGCGGAGCGCGATGCCGACGGGATCGAGCGGCGGATCGCGCATGTCGCTTCCGCCGCCAATGCCGCGGGCGCGCTGTCGGCCGATGTGCGGGCGGCGGCGGCGGGGTTGTCACACAGCGCCACGTCGTTGCGGCGCTCGACCGAACATTTCCTCGACCATCTTCGCGGCGAAAAGGTGTTCGCGAGCTGAACCTCGAGCGATCTCGTCATGCCAATCGGCAGCCTTTCTCGCCCTCTATCGTTTGCGACCAGCGTACGAAAAATGTACTTTCGTGTAATGACGCAGGACAGATCAGCCGTGGACGATCCGCACGGTCGTGCCCGGCGCAGCATCCAAGATCTCCACTTTTGCTCCAAGTTGCTTGGCGAGCGCAGCGACGATGCTGGCGCCCAAGCCGGTCGAGACCGGCTTGGGGTTGTTTGCCATGCCGACCCCGTCGTCAGCGACCGACAGTATCCAGCCTTTCCCCTGCGTGCGGTAACGAACCACGATCGTCCCGAACCGGTCGACGCCTGGGAAGGCGTGCTTGAGCGCGTTGATCACCAACTCCGTGACCACCAACCCCAGGCTGACCGACGCCTCCGCCAAGGTTACGCTGTCGTCGGCATCGACGCTTAAGGTGATGTGCGTGCGATCGTGGATCATCGACGCGCCCAGGGTTTTGCACAGCACGGTGAAATAGGGTTTGAGCGCCACTTCGCCGATCTGCGAGGTGGTCAGTTGCTGCTGTAGCGAGGCGATCGACATCACTCGGCTGTGCGCGTCCGACAAATGGGTGCGGGCCTCGTTCGACTGCACTCGGCGCGCGCCCCGCATTAACACGCTGGCGACGATCTGCAGACTGTTGGCAACGCGATGCTGAAGTTCCTGAAGCAACACCGCCTTCTCACGCAGCAAGTCGTCCTTGAGTTGGGTCGCGGCGCGCGCGTCGGTAACGTCGACGATCGCTAGCAGCAGCCGGATATTAAGCTCGTTAACGTCATAATTGAGTTTGTGCGCGTTGAGCACAAGCCGAAGCGGCGCACGGTCGGGACGAATGAGGTCCATCTCATAGGCGTCGATCTCGGCAAAGCCGGAGACGGTGGCGGTGAGCAACGAATCGAGCTGAGGGATCGCCCATTCACCCTGACCGAGTTGACCGAGCTTAAGGCCGCAGATGGTAGTCGGTTCGATGTCGAATGCGCGGCAGAAAGACGCGCTCGCCGCGACAATCGCGAGATCGCCGTCGAGCAGCACTAGAGGGGCACTGGAGGATTCGATCATCGCCAACGCGAGACTTTGGGTCGCGCTCGGCGGCAGAAGCGACTGCGGCATAATATCGAAGGGACCCGTAAGGCCGGAGTCCAGCGGCGACGCCTTACTCCGGAAAAGCGACTGGATGCGGACACGGTGGGCTCGCCCAAACATCCCTCGCCCGCCTTCACCCCGTAGCATAGCGCCCCAAATTAGTCAGATTATTCGGCCCGCGGCCCGACGAAAAGGTTCCTCAAAAAGTATTCAGTATTCTGAGAGGCTAACCTTTTTTTGACAGCGCCGTCCGCGCGATCATCTCCACTTCAGGATCCAGCGACGGCGGGGTCATGTCGATTGCGGCTTCGAGTTGGTCCGCGATCGCGGTGAGCGCGGCAATCCGCGCAGCCTTCTTGTTATCGCCCGCGATCGCCGTCCAGTGCGCGCCACCAGTATCGGTGCGCGCAAACATGTCGTGCATCGCGACCAGATAATCGGGGCGGCGCGCGCGGTTGCGGTAATCCTCAGCGCCCGTCTTCCAGCGCTTCCACGGATCGAGCAGCCGGGCCTTGAGCCGTTTGTCTTGACCTTTTTGGGTGATGTGAACGAAAATCTTGACTAGGGTCGTGCCGGAGTCGACCAAAGCCGCCTCAAAACGGTTGATCTCGTCATAGCCGCGCATCCATTCGGCTTCGGTCGCGAAGCCCTCGACCCGCTCGACCAGCACGCGGCCATACCAACTGCGGTCGAACACCGCGATCCCGTGCACGGGCGGCAAGCGGCGCTTGAACCGCCAGAGGAACGAATGCGCCTTTTCCTGCAGGCTCGGCGCGGAGATTGGCCACACCTCGAAATGGCGCGGATCCCATTGCGCGGTCATCCGCTGGATGATGCCGCCCTTCCCCGCCGCGTCCCAGCCCTCAAACAATACGACCGCGCGACGTTGGTGGATGATGTGAGCGACCTGTATCTTCTCGAGCCGGGCCTGGAGCGCCGCGAGTTCGCGCTGGTAGTGACCGCGATATTTCTTGCCCGACTCGTAATCGGCGAGGTCGATGGTCATGCGCACTCCTGTTCCGTCGGCACCTCAACGCTCCAGTCACCGCGTCGCTTCAGCACGAAAAGATAATATAGGATCGAGCCCAGAATCTGCAGCCCGGTAGCGATCAGCCCGGGGCGGCCCTCCTCGAGGTCGAGCCAACTGGTCCAGCCGACATAACCGAGCGCTGCCAGCGCGATCATCGGCGCGAGCGGGTAGAACGGCATCTGATAGGGCGCATGGGCAGTGGCGCCGCTGCGTCGCCCGGCGACTACCGCAAAACAGATTCCGGCATAGATTGCGACGAGTCCAGTGCCGTTGAGTACTAGCAGCAGCGGCATCGGCAGGAAACAAGCGGCGATCCCGACTGCACCGATTAACAACGTGCCAATCCATGGGGATCCGAACCTCGGGTGAAGCGCCGAGAGCCAAGCGTCGAGCGGACGGCCCCAGGCGCGGTCGCGCCCGCTGCTGTAAAAAAAGCGCGCGCAGGCCAGGATACAGGCGATGATGGCATTTACGATCGCCACTACCACCCCTACCGCCACCCAGTCGGCCAGTGCCGTGCCGCCGCGCAGCCGTACCAGCAGGCCGAACGGGTCCTCGCCGGCCAGCGATCTGGTCAGATCGGGTGCGCCGACCAGGAGGGCGAGCAGCGGCACGCCTTCGAGCAGCAGCGAAAGCGCTAGCGCCAGCAGGATCGTTCGCGCAATCCGGCGCGGCGCCTCGTGCATTTCCTCGCCGAAATAGACCGCAGCACCATAGCCGTTGAGCGCGAAGATCGCGATTGAGGTAGCCACGCCGATTCCGCCGAGCGAGGTCGGCACCAGCGAGCCTTCCGACACGACCACCGGATGGAGGAAAAGCGCCGCCACTGGCCGACTGATGTCGGCAAAGCCCAGTATCGCGACCGCGCCGAGCGCGAGCATCTCGATCAGCAGAAAAAGTCCGGTGATCCAGGCATTGACCCGGATTTCCAGCACCGCGACGAGCGTTGCACCGGCTATGATCGTTATCGCGATCGGTACTGCGGGCAGCCCGGGCACGACCATTGCCAGCACCGCACTGACGCCGAGCGCCGCGACCGGTGGGAATAGCAGATTGTTGAACACGTTCACGCCGAGCATCACGAAGCCTGGCATTGGGCCGAGAGTCCGTGCGACCATAATATATTCGCCGCCAGCCACCGGCCAGGCGGAGGAAAGCTCGGCATAGATGAAGGCGGTAGCGACGCAGACCAGGCCAGCGATCCCCATCGCCCACAGCGCGCCAGTGCCGGCGACCTGTAACATGCCGGGGACGATCACGAACACCGACGAAGCCGGAGTGGCAACCGACAGGGTGAGGAACAGCACGCCGACCACACCCAGGCTTCGCGCGAGCGGCGCGGGGCTGGCGGGCAGCAGCTGATCGTTAAACATGGTTAAGCCCCCGATGCGGAGCGGCTGATCGCACGCTTCGCCGCGTGTTTCCAGCCATTCGTCGCAGAGGCGTTCCGGTTACGCTCCGGTCGCGGTCACGGCCTTCGCCACGGGCTCGACGGTCTTGAGATGCAGTTCCTTCATCTGCTTGGCCGTCGGCAGGCTCGGCGCGCCGAGCATCAGGTCCTCCGCCTTGCCGTTGAGCGGGAAGAGGGTGACTTCGCGGATGTTGGGTTCGTTGGCGAGCAGCATCACCATACGGTCGATACCGGGAGCGGCACCGCCATGCGGCGGCGCGCCATATTTGAACGCGTTGATCATTCCTGCAAAGTTCGTGTCGACGTCGGTCTGGGTGTAGCCAGCGATCTCGAACGCTTTGTACATGATCTCCGGCTTGTGGTTACGGATCGCGCCCGAGCACAATTCCACCCCGTTGCAGACGATGTCGTATTGATAGGCGAGGATGTCGAGCGGGTCCTTAGTCTCCAGCGCATCTAGCTCGCCTTGGGGCATCGAGAACGGGTTGTGGCTGAAGTCGACCTTTTTGGCCTCTTCGTCATATTCGAACATCGGGAAATCGACGATCCAGCAGAATTCGAACCGGGTCTCATCGATCAGGCCGAGGTCGGCGCCGATGCGGGCGCGGGCGGCGCCTGCCAGCTTGGCGGCGGCGAGCTCTTTGCCAGCGGCGAAGAAGATGCCGTCGTTCGGGCCGAGGCCGAGCGCCGCAACCAGCTTCCGGGTTGCTTCCTCACCATGGTTCTTCGCGATCGGGCCGCCGAGTTCGCCATTCTTCTGGGTAATGTAGCCCAGACCCGCATGGCCCTCGGCGCGCGCCCAATCGTTGAGATCGGTGAAGAACTTGCGGCTCTTCTCCGCGGTGTTGGGCGCGGGGATCGCGCGCACCACATCACCGCCGGCGACGATGCCGGCGAACAGGCCGAAGCCCGAATCGACGAAATGGTCGGACACGTCCGAGATTAGGATCGGGTTGCGCAGATCGGGCTTGTCGCTGCCGTACTTCAACATCGACTCCCGATATGGGATGCGAGGGAACGGGCGCGGCGAGACGGTGCGATTCAGGCCCTGGAAGTCGGCAAACTCCTCGAAGATGCCGTGCAGCACGGGCTCGATCGCCTGGAACACGTCCTCTTGCGTCACGAAGCTCATCTCAAAATCGAGCTGGTAGAATTCACCCGGGCTGCGATCGGCACGGCCGTCCTCGTCGCGGAAGCAGGGAGCAATTTGAAAATAACGATCGAAGCCGGCTACCATCAGCAACTGCTTGAACATCTGCGGTGCTTGCGGGAGCGCATAGAACTTGCCGGGGTGAATGCGCGAGGGGACCAGATAATCGCGCGCGCCTTCCGGCGACGACGCAGTCAGGATCGGGGTCTGAAACTCGGTGAACCCCTGCGTAACCATGCGATTGCGGATCGAGGTGATCACTTTGGCACGCAGCATGATGTTGGCATGGATTCGGTCACGGCGCAGATCCAGGTAGCGGTAACGCAGTCGAATCTCTTCGGGGTATTCGGCGTCGCCGGCCACCGGCATCGGCAACTCCTGCGCGACCGACTGGATCACGGCGGCGGTAGCACGGACCTCGATCCCGCCAGTCGGCAGATTCGGGTTCTGCGCTTCGGGCGCCCGCGCCGCGACGAGGCCGGTGATGGTGACGACCGATTCGCTCTTCAGACTTTCAATCACATCGAACACCGGGCCGGACACGTCGGTGACGATCTGGGTGATGCCATAATGGTCGCGCAGATCGATGAACACCAAATCACCGTGGTCGCGCTTCTTATGGACCCAGCCGGAGACTCGCACTTCCTGCCCGACGTTCTCGGGACGGAGGGCTTCGCAGGTATGGGTGCGGTAAACGTGCATATCAGGTCTCATCAAACAGTCCGTCACCCCGGCGAAAGTCGGGATCTCAGGCCGCCAGTTCGCCCTTGTGGCACGTCGCCCGAGCGTTCGCTGGGGTGACGGCGTCGGGCATCCGGGCAGGTAAAACAATGGGGCCGCGCTTTCCCTTCGCGTGCGCCTTTGTCAAGGCGCAGTACCTTCGCTATGGGCGGAAGAATGCATATCCATCCCTTGATTACCGACAGCGCCACCCTCGCCAATCTGTGCGCACGTATGAGCAACGCCGATTTCGTCTGCGTCGATACCGAGTTCATGCGTGAGAACAGCTATTGGCCGGAACTGTGCCTCATTCAGATCGCCGACACCAACGAAGCCGCCGCGATCGACCCGATGGCTGCGGGCATCGACATGAAGCCTCTGCTCGACCTGATGACCGAAAATGAAGACGTTCTAAAAGTGTTCCACGCCGGTGGGCAGGACATTGAGATTGTCCATAATTTGACGGGCAAAACCCCTCACCCGCTATTCGACACTCAGGTGGCAGCGATGGCGCTTGGGCAGGGCGAGCAGGTTGGCTACTCAAACCTCGTCGACAGCTGGCTTGGCATCGCCGTCGATAAGGGCGCGCGATTCACGGACTGGAGCCGCCGTCCGCTCGACGCACGGCAGATTGAATATGCGATCGGCGACGTAACCCACTTGGCCAAAATCTTCCCGCTAATGCTGGAGCGGCTCAAGAAAACTGGCCGCGGTGCCTGGCTCGATCAGGAGATGGAGCGGCTCGCCGACCCAGCGCATTACGTCAACGATCCCGAGCTCTCGTGGCAGCGGGTTCGGATCTCCAGCCGCAAGCCCGAGGTGCTTGGCCGCCTGAAGGCGCTCGCCGCGTGGCGCGAGCGCGAGGCGCAAGGGAAAGATCTACCGCGGGGCCGAATTGTCAAGGACGAGACGATCGGCGACCTCGCCGGTACTCCTCCCAAGAAGCAGATCGATCTCGCGCGGGTGCGCGGTCTTTCGCCGGCTTGGGGATCGAACGACATCGGCGGGCGGCTGATGGCGGCGCTCGAAAACGCCGAGCCGATGTCGCCCGAGGAGTTGCCTGCGCGAGACGATCGGAAACCGGGCATGGGCAAGGAAGGCGCGCTGGTCGCGGATCTCCTCAAATTGCTTCTGAAGATCCGTGCGCGAGACGTTAATGTTGCGCCGAAATTGCTTGCGCGCACCGAGGAGCTCGAGGCGCTTGCCGCCGGTCAGCGCGATGGCCTCGCGATCCTCACCGGCTGGCGGTTCGACCAGTTTGGGCAGGACGCCCTCGACCTGGTTGAGGGCCGGCTCGCCTTCGCGGTGAAGGGCGGCAAGCTGCGCATGACCAAGTCCGAGGATGCACCAGCATGAAGAGGCTGCTGATCGGGGTGCTGGCGCTCACCGCCTGCGCGCCGGTCAGGTCGCAGACACCGCCGCGTTTCTGCGACACGAGCGGGCTTGACGATTTAGTTGGCAAGGCTGGGACGTCGCAGCTCGGCGTAGACGCGCTACGGCGCTCCCAATCGGGGACTGTCCGCTGGGTGCGGCCAGGCGGCATGGTGACGATGGACTTCCGGCACGACCGCCTGAACATTGTAATGGACGCAAAGAACGTCGTGACCGGGTTCAAGTGCGGTTGACACTACCGGCGCCACGTCGGCGCCCGAGTACGACTTGCGCAGTTTATGCGACGCCGTCACCCGATGCCGTCGTCGCGACCACGACGTGTTTTCCGGCTAGTCCCGGATCTGCCGAGGCGCGGCAGTGAGCAGCGCGTGCAGGCAGTCGTCGATGCCTGCTAGCAAATGTTCGACGGTTACGGTTACATGAACGAGTACCCAGTCGTGCGGATGTACAATGACCTCCACGTCGCGCGCATCTCGTGCTCACAAGTCTAGCCGGTCTATGTTTGAAGCATCTACTGCTATGTGGCCCTCATCCCAGCTTTTCGAGAATCAAAACGGCCGTTGCAAAATTCCGGCGATCAGCGGCCTAAGAAGTTCAATCAGCACCGCCGGATCCGCCTTGGTAAGTGGTGCAAGTTGCAACATTTGGCGCATCATCTGCACCCCTGCCACCAGCGCTAGGAGAAGCGCGGCGCGCTCCGCCGCATGATCGCCGGAAAGAGCGCCGGTGGCCGTGGCATGATGCGCCGCGGCGATCTGCTCTCGCGCAATCCGCGCTGCGACGGGGCTCGACATCGAGCGGAACAGGATCAGGAAGCCGTCGAGAGGATCTACATCGGCTCCGGTCAGACCAACCAAAGCTTCCGAAAGCGCCCGCGAAAGGTCGGGGGACGCGAGGTTCTCACTCGAGAGGATCACCGGATCGCGCATGCTGTCTGCGACCACCTCGCCAAACAATCCCTCCTTTGATCCAAAATAACGATTGATCATCATTGCTGTGACGCCGGCGCCCTCGGCAATCCCTCGAAGGCCTGCTCCGTCATAGCCATGCTCCGCAAACGCCCGCCGTGCCGACACAAGAATCGCCATGCGGGTCGCGCCAGCCTTGGCGGCTCGTTTTGATAAGAGAGCCGGCGATTGATTCATTATACACCTGTAGACATATCATTGTTTGTCAGTATACGACCGTATACCGATCGAACAAGGCAGGTGTCATCATGGTCAAGACAGTGCTGGTAACTGGGGGGACCGGGTTTATTGCCGGATGGGTGATCATCGATCTCTTGCGGCACGGCTATTACGTGCGCGCCACGCTGCGCGGTCCAGCAAGCGAGGCTGTCGTGCGCCATGGCGTCGCCAGTCAGATAGATCCCGGTGACCGGCTATCCTTTGCTATCGCCGACCTGACGAAAGATAGCGGCTGGGATATCGCGGTTGCCGGATGCGATCATGTCCTTCACATCGCCAGCCCGCTGGGCCGCGACGCGCCGAAAGATCGCGACGCGTTGGTCGAACCGGCACGCGGTGGCGCTCTCAGAGTGTTGAAGGCGGCAGTCGCCGCGGGGGTCGAGCGTGTCGTCATGACTTCGGCGGCGGCGACAGCGCGCGAACGCGGCTCGAACGCAATCAGTACCGAGGCGGTCTGGGCTGACGCCGAGGACCCATTGCTCGATCCCTATCGTCGCTCGAAGATCCTAGCCGAGCGCGCGGCGTGGGCGTTTATGGCAAGCGCGGGATCCACCACCGGCGGCAAGACCCGTCTCACGACAATCCTTCCTGGCGGCGTGTTCGGACCACTTTTACCGGGTGGCGAGCCGGGTTCGGTATGGGTGGTCAAGAGCCTGCTGGAAGGCAAGCCGCCGCGGTTGCTCAATCTTGGACTTTCTATTGTCGACGTACGTGATCTAGCGGCAGCTCATATCGCGGCGCTGACCGCGCCAGAGGCGCCAGGCGAACGCTTTTTGTGCACCGGCCACTTCTTATGGATGTCCGAGATTGCGGAAATGCTGCGGGTCGGACTCGGACCGCAAGGAGCTAGGGTGCCGGCCAAGGTTTTGCCGGATGGATTGGTCCTTCCGCTCTCGCTGTTCATGCCGCAGTTACGCCTTTTTCGGCACGATATCGGCCAGCGTCGCGACGCCGACAACAGCAAGGCGCGGCGCATACTTGCCTTCAATCCGCGGCCATCGATGGACACGCTGGTTGATTGCGGCCGCAGTCTCATAGCAAATTCCGAGTAAGTGTGACGAAGATCCGCTCCTTGAAGCATAATCGACGACGTTGGAGGCTACATGTTGGGCGCGCGACCAAATTTTGGATCTGAATGCTATGTCCGATGCCGCGACGTCCAAGTGAGTTCGATCACGGTCGGATCCGCGCAGCCGCAGGTCCCCCGCAACCACTCGCGCTCATCGGCCTCCCGTTGCTGCGGAAGCTGGATTGTCCAAACCCGCTTGGCGCCGTTCCACCGATAGCCTCTGCTCTTCAGTCCATCCTTCGCCTCAAAGGGAGCATTGGTCGCCTCGATCTTTACCGAGGGCTGTTCAGCCTCCCGAACCAGCTTGAGCAGTGCGGTTTCGCCGTCCGACATGACGGCGCCCAGCAGGTTGACTGTCGCCCAGACATCTGATGCTGCCCGGTGCCCTTGGTGAAACGACCCCATCTGCAACAGCAGATGACCAAGCTTGCGACCATCAAACCCGTAGTCGGACCATGCCACTTCCGTGCAGGAACACGCCCAGGCGCGCCCCGCGATCGCGGGAAGCCGTCGCTCGACGCGGGGCGCGTCGAAAACCGCATTGTGTGCGATGCACACGTCGGTACTGGCGAGGATTCCCACAGCTTCGGCATCATCGATCCGCTGCCCCGCGACATCGGCGTCAGTGATCCCGGTCAGCTTGATGATGTCTGCCGGTATCGGCACGCCTGGATCCTCGAACCACTGGCGCACCTGGCCCACCCGGACGATCCGCCCGCGTGCGTCGAATGCGATCCGCTGGATGGCAAGGTCGATAATTGGATGATCGGCATCCAGCCCAATTGTCTCGACATCGATTACCGCGGCAGTGCGCACAGGGCCTATTGCCGGTGCCAAGGGATAATGTTCCGGTGCGGGCAACGCGCGTAGCACGCGATAGCCCGGATGCGCATCGAGCAGTGAGGCAGCGCGTTCGTAGTCGCTTTTAGGATGGGTCGTGGGCATCGAACATCATCCTATTGCAGTTTCCGCAGGCTCGCACGGGAGATATCAAATGCGGTCGTGCAAGAGCCCGCGGCGGGCTGCGACGACAGCCAATCGGCCCATCGCCCACCGGCCGGCCGCCAAGGAATTCGGGAAACGATGATCGTCTTCGAGTCCCACGCGAACTGTGACGCAGGATCGATGATGGAACAGTTATGGCTGCATCGGATCCGGGCGCGATATTAAAGTGAACATACTTTAGATCAGCGTTGGTACTCGCCCCAGCAGCGTCGCCAACCCCTTGTGGCGCCGCTCCACCGCCTCGCCATACAGCGCGCGATCGTCGCCTTTCAGTGCCAATGTCACCCGTGCCTCGTCGCCTTCCAGCCGCGAGCGTTCCAGTGGCCCGGCCAGCCCGCCACTCATCCGCTGCCCGAGACGAATCGCCAAGCCCCAGGCGATCGCACGCTTCAACGCCTCAGGTCCAGCGAGTCGCTGCAACGGATCCGGGATATCGGTCAACCCACCGAGCGCCGTGTATAGCGCTTGCGCGATCACCGCGCGACCGGCGGCGTCGATCGCCACCCAATTGCCGTGCAGCGCGATCTCCATGCCGCGTTCGGCGCGAAACTCAGGGTTGGCGCGCCAGCCGACGTCGGCCAGCAGGCATGCGGCATGGCGGAGCCGCGCGCGCGCTGGCGAATCGCGGTCAAACAAACGGCTGATCCAGCGATCGAGCAGATCGCCATGCTCGGCGAAGCGCCCCAACCGGCGGCCCTCCTCGCGCGCCGCTTCGATCAGCGGATCTTCGGCGCGCCGCACGGTGTCCAGTCGCTCGAACAGCAGCCCCTCGCGCAGGCCGTGCGCGGAGGCGACCGTCGTGGTGCTGCCCAGATGCCGCAGCAGCGAACGCAGCAGCGCGGCGGCATTGCCCAGATTGGGAATGCGCGACACCGAGATGCTCGGCACGCCGCGCAATTTACCGCTTTCCTCGGGCACCAACATATCGGCGAGCGCAGTGACCCGCAGCTTGGACAATTCGTAACCGTGGATCACCGGCAACGGATACCCCATCAAATGCATGTCGAGCCGGGCAAGCGAGCGCCACGACCCTCCGACCAAATAGAAAGGCAGTCCCCCGCCCTTGGCCACCCAGCCGGCATCTTCCAGCCAGCGCAGCACCTGTTTGTCGAGGGCGCCGCGCCCTTTGGCACGAATCGCACCGATCCGAAGTACGCCGAGCGGAAACGACACATATTCATGCACTTCGCCGCCGCGAATGCGGACGAGTTCCAGGCTGCCACCGCCAAGGTCACCTACAATTCCATCCGCCTCTGGAATCGCCGAGAGCACCCCCAGCCCCGCCGCCTGTGCCTCCTGCGCGCCGGACAGCAGTTCGACCTCCAGCCCCAGCGCCTTCGCCCGGGCGAGGAAGTCTGCCCCATTGCTCGCGTCGCGCACGGCCGCGGTAGCAATAGTCCGCAGCGAATCGACCTTCATCTCGCGGGTCAGCGCGGCGAAGCGCTTGAGTGCGGTCTCGGCCCGCTTGAACGCTTTGGGCTCAATTGCGCCAGTCTCGGCCAGCTTGCTGCCCAGCCCCGCCATCACCTTCTCGTTGAATAGGATCGCGGGTAGCCGCGCCGGCCCCTGATAGACCACCAACCGAACCGAATTAGACCCGATGTCGATGATCGCATTGCGCGGTTTCAAAGGTCTCGGCCCAGCGTCAATTTAGGCACCGATTCGTCCTCCATCGCCGCGCCGCGACCGGACAGCGACGGGTTGGTCATGAAATAACGGTGCAGGTTAAACGGCTTCTCGCCCGCCGCGATGCGGACGTAGCCACCATCGGAAAGTAGGTTCCAGCTCTGCTCGGTATCGATCAGGTTTGCGACCATCACCTGGTCGAGGATCTGTTCGTGGACCGTCTCATTTTCGATCGGCAGCATATATTCGACCCGCCGATCGAAGTTACGCGGCATCCAGTCCGCCGAGGAGATGAAGAGCTTGGCGTCGTCATTGGGCAGCTTGCCGCCATTACCGAACGCCCAGATCCGACTGTGCTCGAGGAAGCGGCCGATCACCGATTTCACGCGGATGTTCTCGGACATGCCCGAGACGCCCGGACGCAGGCAGCAGATGCCGCGCACGATCAGATCGATCTCGACCCCCGCATTGCTCGCTTCGTAGAGCCGCTCGATGATCGCCGGGTCGACAAGTGAATTGACCTTCACCCAGATCGCGGCCGGCACGCCGAGCCGAGCGTTGGCGATCTCGGTTTCGATCAGTTCCTCAAGCCGCAGCCGCAGGTTGCGAGGGCTGAGCGACAGCATCTGCAAATCGGTCGGCTCGACATAGCCGGTGATGTAGTTGAACATCTGCGCGGCGTCCTGCGCGATCCGGCGATCGGCGGTGAAGAAGCTGAGGTCGGTGTAGATCTTCGCCGTCTGCGGGTGATAATTACCGGTACCAAAGTGGCAGTAGGTGCGAAAACCGAGTCCCTCGCGGCGCACCACCAGCGACACCTTGGCATGGGTCTTCCAGTCGATGAAGCCATAGACCACCTGTACCCCGGCGCGCTCGAGTGAAGCGGCCCAGAGCAGATTCTGCTCCTCGTCGAAGCGTGCGCGCAACTCGACCACTGCGGTGACCGATTTGCCGGCCTCAGCTGCAGCAATCAGCGCGTTGACTACCGCCGACTGCTTGCCCGCACGATACAGCGTTTGCTTGATCGCGACCACATCTGGATCGCCGGCCGCCTGCTTAAGGAAGGCCAGCACCACGTCGAACGATTCATACGGATGGTGGACGACGATGTCCTTGGCGCGGATCGCCGCGAAACAGTCACCACCATATTCGCGGATCCGCTCAGGAAAGCGCGGGGTGTAGGGCGGGAATTTAAGATCAGGTCGATCCTCGTCGACGACCTGCTGCAAATTCTCAACGCCGAGGAAATTGCCGCATTCGGTGACGATCGCGTCGGTTCCGCCGAGTTCGTGACGCAGGATCGCGGCGAGCGCCTCGGGCATCCCGGTCTCCACTTCCAGTCGGGTCACCCGGCCGCGGCGGCGGCGCTTGATTGCATTGGCGAAGTAGCGGACGAGATCCTCGGCCTCCTCTTCGATTTCAATGTCGCTGTCGCGCAGCACCCGAAATTCGGCGGCCCCGACCACGACATAGCCGGGGAAAAGCAGCGCCGAGAAGCGCTTGAGCATCGATTCGATCGCGACATAGCGCGCGTCCTTGCCCGGTAGCCGAACAAAGCGCGGCATGGCCGAGGGCAGCATCACCAGTTCGCGGATCGGCTCCTTGTCCGAGACCCGGACCAGGTCGAATAGTACCGCCAGCCCCTTGTTGGGCATGAACGGAAACGGGTGCGCCGGATCGAGCGCCTGCGGTGTGAGGATCGGAAAGATCTGCTGGCGGAAATGCGTCTCCAGCCAGCTCGTGTCTTCGACGCTGATCGTGTGCGAGCCGATCACCGAGATGCCGACCTCGCGCAGCTCGCGGCGGACTGTGCCCCATACCTCCTGCTGGCTGGCGAGCAATTTGTCCGCCTCGATCGTAATCGCGGCAAGCTGCTGGGCGGGCGTCAGCCCATCGGGCGAGCGTTGCTCGATCCCCTGCAACTGTTGGCCTTTGAGGCCAGCCACGCGGACCATGAAGAATTCATCAAGGTTCGATCCCGAGATCGACAGGAATCGCAGACGCTCTAGAATCGGATGTGCGGGGTTGCACGCCTCCTCCAGCACGCGGCGATTAAAGGCGAGCCAGGACAGCTCTCGGTTGAAGTAGCGCGCGGTCATAAAAGGTTCTCTTGGCGGGGGGCCAAAAGACCGGCCGCGGCTAAGGTGGTGCGGGCGAGCGGGACAGAGAGACGCTTGCGGGTCTCGAGCATCTCCTGGTCCAACACGTCCACCACCCGTAGCAACGCAATGTGACTCCTTTCGGTCCGCGCCAGCAGCCACTGGATCAGATCCGGCCGGGCATCGAGCCCGCGGCGCAGGAACAGCCGTTCGAACAGCGCCTGCATCAGCGCGTCATCCGGCGATTCGATTCGCGCAATCGGCGAGGCGGCCAAGCGTGAGCGCAGATCGGGCAGCCGCACTTTCCATTCGGGTGGGGCCTCGTCGGCAATCAGGATTAATGGCTTGTGGTCGGCCTGCGCGCGATTCCAGGCATGGAAGAGCTCGGCCTCGCTCTGGCGGTCGGCGTCGTCAATAATCGCCCCGCCGGTCTTGGCGGCGAAGATTCGCGCGAGCAGGCTGCGGCCCGACTTGCGCGGGCCGACCAGGATCGCGGTCATTACCGGCCACGAACCCCAATGCTCGAGCAGGTGCGTCGCTTTAGAATTGGAGGTGCCGATCAGGAACTCGTCATCGCGGGGATCGGCGGGCCAGACGAGTGGCAGCGCGATCTGGCTCATCCGCCGGTCACAACGTCCGAGCCGGCGGGCGGCATGGTCAGCAGCAGCGGACGGCGAATGCGCAGGGTACCTCCGCCCTCTTGTACGATCCAGCCCCGCGCCTCGAGCGCCGACTTAAGTGCCGCCGAATCGCCGTCGAACACCACCCGCATTACCGAAACCCCACCGAGCGCCAAACTGGTGGTGATCGCCGAGCGCACGCCCGGCACGCCCGTGATCGAGGCTTCGGCAGCAGTGACCGCGCTGGCGTTTGCGGTGTCGAATTGGACGGTGACCGCCGCGCCCTGCGGCTCGGTAACCACGTCCTGCGCATTGTCGAGCAGTTCGTCGTCGGGGGTGTCTTCAACGGGCGGCGGGGGGCGATAGCCCAGGCCTACATCGACCCGCATTGTGCCCTCGTTGAGCGCGGTTTCATAGGCGTCGTCGATCCGCGCAATGCCGGCGTCGAGCAGCGCAGGAAGCGAGGCGCTGCTCCCGACGCGCAGCGTATAGCGGCCAAGCACCGTGCCGTCGGGGCCGTGGCGCGCAGTGAACACGCCGATAATCGGCCCGCCCGGCCACTGCCGATAGAGTCTCACCTCGGGCACCAACACATCGATTGCGCCATATTGGTGGAGCACCGAGCGCCACCAGTCGCGCCCGCGCCGGCCGGTCTGCGCAGCGTTGAGCAGCAGCGAATCGGCGCCGGTACCGGTCGCACGGACATAGTCGATCGCGCTGTTGCCGGTGCGGAACCGCGCCCAGGCCTGCAACCACGCGCTCTTTTGCTCGAACGCCTGAGCGGCGCCGCCCGAATATTCGACCGGGATCAGCAGCATCGGCGGCGAGCGG
>Ga0233335_1000085_pt1 | contig 27437 bp, 21 predicted proteins | sample GEONDECOMP222_FD_180695 | JGI IMG/M metagenome (GOLD analysis project Ga0233335, IMG submission 180695) | Leaf litter microbial communities from Shasta-Trinity National Forest, California, United States - GEON-DECOMP-222 | ecosystem: Environmental > Terrestrial > Plant litter > Unclassified... | reverse complement strand
TCGCGACTGTTCGCTCCAGCGCCGCCACCAGAAGGTGATCGAGGAAGCGCCCGCGCCCGGCATGGGCGCGACAACCCGGGAGGCGATCTGCGCGGTGGCGGTGAAGGCGGCGCGCGCGGTCGACTATGTCGGCGCGGGCACGATCGAGTTCATCGCTGACGCTTCCGATGGCCTGCGCGCCGACCGGATCTGGTTCATGGAGATGAACACGCGGCTGCAGGTCGAGCATCCGGTGACCGAGGAGATCACCGGCGTTGACCTGGTCAAGTGGCAATTGCGGGTGGCGAGCGGAGAGGAATTGCCCAAGCGGCAGGACGAACTCTGCATCACCGGTTGGGCGATGGAGGCGCGACTATATGCGGAAGATGTAGCTGCCGGTTTCCTGCCCTCGACCGGCCCGCCGATTCACTTCCAAATTTATGGTCTTCACCGCGGACCCACCCGTATCGAGACGGGAGGCCAGCAGGGCGACCGGATCTCACCGTTCTACGATCCCATGATCGCAAAGCTGATCACCCATGCCGCGACCCGCACCCAAGCCATTCGCAATCTTTCCGACCTGTGCGAGAGGGTCGTATGCTGGCCGGTGAAGTGCAACGCGCAATTCCTGGAAAATCTGCTGGACGTGCCTGACTTCACCGATGGAGTCATCGATACCGGGTTTATCGCGCGTGCGATCAACGATCTGCTCCCCGATACCGAACCGAGCGCCCTCGCGCTCCAGTCCGTTGCCTCGGTAGTGGTGGCGCGCGCGCTCGGCGAAATTTCCACCGCGACCCGTGAAACCTATATTCATCGGCTGCCGTCGGCCTGGAGCTGGTTGCGTGGCTTCCGCCTCAACGCGGTACCGGCACCGACCATTGTCCGGCTGAATGACGGCAAGCAGGATCACGAAGGGCGCTTTGGCGAGATCGCTCTCAATGACGGCCCGTACGTAGCCGTGGAGGACGATGAATATTTAGTGTCCGAACATGGCAACATATTCATTCTCACAGCAGCCCGATGCGACCCCCGCGCTCGCGCGGCATCCGCCGACGGCGCGATTCTGTCGCCGATGCCCGGCCGGCTGATTGTCATCGATATCGCGACGGGCGACACTGTGACGAAGGGCCAGAAACTCGTTACGCTGGAGGCGATGAAGATGGAGCGCAGCCTCGTTGCCCCGCTTGGCGAAGGCGCTCTGGTCGCGCGGATTGAACGAGGAGACAGCTGATGGCCGGCCGCTTTTATGACGCCTGGGCGATCGGCGACTGGATCGAACATGAGATCCGCCGCACGGTAACCGAGACTGACAATCTGCTTTTCTCGGTGATGACCCACAATCCGCAGCCGCTCCACCTCGACGTCGAGGCGGCAAAGGCGAGCGAGTTCGGCCGCATTCTCGTCAACGGCACCTTCACTTTTGCGCTGATGGTCGGGCTGTCGGTCGGCGATACCACGCTGGGTACGCTGGTTGCCAACCTGGGCTACGATAAATTGGTGATGCCAAACCCGGTGTTCCTGGGAGACACAATGCGCGCCTCGTCCGAAGTGTTAGAATTGCGCGCCAGCAAATCGCGTCCCGAGGCTGGGCTGGTCACGTTCCGGCATGAACTCCACAACCAAACCGGCCAACTCGTCTGTCAATGCTTGCGCACCGCGTTATTGCGGCGATCGGAAAGCGGCACTTAGCGGGGCTCGCGCGCTTCTCCGTACTCCGACTTCTACGCACCGCCCATCAACCATTTGACCGCGGCACTGCCTCGCAATCGAGCGCGGAGGCTGTACAGGGAAAGAATGATCGAGATCGTACATCCAGAGCCAGGAGAGCCGTCCGCGCGCGACAGTGCGGTCCCGTCACGCGCGCCCGACTTCGTGGTGATCGACGTCGAGACCGCCTGCTCGCGGGTCAGCAGCATCTGCCAGGTCGGGATCGTCGGCTTCAGCGAGGGGCGTGAGTTGTTCGCCTACGAAACATTGGTCGACCCCTGCGACGACTTCCACGCGTTCAACACCCGCATCCACGGGATCGCGGCGCATCATGTAGTCGGCCAGCCGAGCTTTGCGGAGATTCACGCGGTCGTCGACCGCCATCTCACCGGGCGAACCACGGTCGCACATTCCCACTTCGACAAGGGCGCACTCGCGGCCGCCTGCCGGGTCTACGATCGTCCCGGGATCGAGACAAGCTGGCTCGATAGCGTGCGGGTCGCTAAGCGCGCGTGGCCAGATCTGCCCAACCACAAATTGGGTGCACTGGCGCGTTATCTGGGGATCGAACACCAGCATCACGATGCGCTGAGCGATGCACGGGCAGCTGGTTGGGTGGTGGTGAAGGCTATCGATCATACCGGCCTGTCGTTGCAGGATTGGCTGGCGCCGCCGCGAAAGCCGGCCCGAGCGCCACGCGCGGCGCGCGATGGGCCGCTCGTGGGTCAACGGATCGCGATCCTAGGTGAGCCCCGAGACGGGAAACTGGCGCACGCGCTTGCCGGGCACGGTGCCCGGATTATGACCTCTGTCAGTACCACCACGACGATGCTCGTTATCGTCGGTAGTGCGACGCTTCCGAACGGGGCTGCCGCCGACATCGAGGTCCTGAAGGCGTGTCACTCGAATCCGCGGGTCCGTGTCGTATCGGAAGCCGCGCTGCTCGCGCAGTTGGGCTGACGCCCGCCTACCCTCCGAAGCGGAGGGTAGGGCTCGCCAGGCGCACCGCTCGATCCTTCAGCCGATCGGACCATTTGCTGGCACCGATCATTTTCTCGATCGCCGTGCCCAGCACGTGGAGCAGCAGGGCAATCCTTCCGCGGAACATGTCGGTCCTCCTCGAACCAGTGAAGATACGGGGATTACAGATACGAGAAGAAATCTTGCTCGGACGCAGCCGCCCGCAAGGGACTCCCGTCAATCCTTTGTTGCGATTAAGTATCGATAGCGATAAGGGGCGTTGGCATTCTCCCGGGGGTATTCATGAACGCTATTCGCACCATCCTTCTCGTAGGGAGCGCACTCGCCTGCGCCGACAGCGCCCATGCTCAAACCGTAAGTCCAGTGGCGTCGCCCGAAGTGGTCGTCACTGCTCGTGCAGCGGCGGTCGCGAAGGGAGCGGACGATCGCTACAAGCCGACCCCGGATGCGTCGACGCTGCGCTCCACCGCGCCGCCGCTCGATACACCGCAGATCGTCAACGTCGTTTCTGCGCAGGTGATTCGGGATCAGCGTCCGCGTTTCCTGGATGACGTGCTCGCCAACGTCAGCGGCATCGTTCAGTCCAATACGCTTGCCTCGACCCAGGACACGATCCTCAAGCGCGGCTTCGGCGGCAATCGCGACGGATCGGTGATGCATAACGGCATGCCGCTGGTGCAGGGACGCGGATTCAATGCGGCCGCCGAGAGCGTCGAGGTGCTCAAAGGACCCTCTTCGCTCCTCTACGGCATCATGGATCCGGGCGGGGTTATCAACATAGTCAGCAAAAAGCCGTTATTGGACACCCATTTGAACGTCGCGCTGACCGGCTCGGGCTATGCCCATGGTCGCGACGGCATGGAAGCGATGCTCGACATCACCGGCCGTATCAGCGGCGATCTCGCCGCGCGGCTGGTGGTCGATCACGACGATGAGGATTATTGGCGTAATTTCGGGCATCGCCGCGAGACGCTAATCGCCCCGTCGCTCGCTTGGTATGGCGGCAGCACACAGATCGTCGCCTGGTACGAATATCGCAAGTTTCTCTATCCGTTCGACCGCGGCACCGCGCTTGATCCGCGGACGATGAAGCCGTTGGCCATTCCCTATACCGAGCGACTCGACGACTATAACAATCAGATGTTCGGCGAGAGCCATCTCGGTCAGTTGTCGGTCGACCACCAATTGGGCCGCGGCTGGGCCGCGCATCTCAACCTAAGCTACAATAGCGAAACCTATGACGCCGGACAGTTGCGCGTATCGGGCGTCAATACCACGACAGGTACGCTCACCCGCAGCGACGATGGTACGCGCGGTGCGCTCAGCACCGACGCTTATTCCACGGCTTATATTGATGGCCGCGTCGACATCCTCGGCCTGCGCAACGACCTGCAGTTCGGCGGAGACTATGAGTATCGGAAAATCTATCGCCGCGACCTGCTGCGCCAGACGACCCGTGGTACGTTCAGCTACCTCAACCCGGTCTATAATATTGAGCCTTTCTCCACGACTGTGTCGCCGAGCGACAGCGAACAGACCGACAAGCTTCACAATTATTCGGGGTTCGCGCAGGATTCAATTCATCTCGGCGAGCGCTGGATCGCGGTGCTCGGCGGACGCGTACTGCATTTCACCCAGATCGCGGGCAAGGGGCGGCCGTTCATCGCCAACACCAACACGTACGGTACGTTCTTTCTACCGCGCGCGGGTCTGGTCTACAAACCGCTGACCTTCCTGTCGCTCTACGCCAGCTACACTAAGTCGCTGAAACCCGCCTCGACGATCGCGCCGCTATCGAGCGGGGTGGTGCTGAACTCGGGCTTCGCGCCGGAACAGGGACGCTCAATCGAGGGCGGGGTGAAGCTCGATCTGCCGCGCCGGGTTACCGCGACGGTTGCTGTCTATGACATCGACAAGCGCAACGTGCTGGTCTCGCAGTTCAACGACACCACTAAGCTGACCGACTATCGCACCGCCGGACGGGCGCGTTCGCGCGGGGTGGAAGTCGATGTCGCCGGACAGATGACCGAGCATCTCAGCGCTATCGCCAGCTACGCGCTGACCGATGGCAAGACCACCGAGGATCCAGTTTTTGCCGGCAAGCAGCTGGCCAATGTGGCGCGTAACACCGCGTCGCTGTCGGTCGCTTACGATCTCGGCCGGATCGCGGGAGATGATCGATTGAGGATCGGCGGTGGCCCCCATTATGTCGGCCGGCGTCCAGGAGATTCGGCGAACAGCTTCTTTCTGGACAGCTATGTCACCGCGGACGCGTTCGCGACCTATGACATGACGCTGTCGGGCAAAAAGGCTACTTTGCAGCTCAATGTGAAGAACCTGTTCGACAAGCATTATTACCCGTCGTCGGTGAACCAGTATTTCGTCGCGGTTGGCGATCCGCGGCGGATCCTGGCCACGCTTTCTTTCGCACTCTGAGAGGATTTTATGCTCTTCCTACGCTGCTTCGTCGCGCTGACGGCACTGGCCGGGTTTGCTCCTACTCAAGCCGCGCCGCGGGTCCGCACCGTCATCCTGCTGGTACAGCAGGGCGGCCCGTCCTTCGCGAGCGATGCGAAGGTGCGCGACCATCTTGCCGAACGCGGCTTTTCGGTGCGGATCGAGGATCAGGCGGCAGAGCCGGAAAAAGCGAAAAATGCCGATCTCATCGTCATTTCCTCGACCGTCTCAGCCAAGGACGTGCGCCCGGGTTGGCGTCAGCTCAAGGTGCCGCTGCTGACCTGGGAGAATGACCTGCTCGATGATCTGGCGATGACCGGCAAACGCCACGACACGGACTTCGGCGAGGCGGAAAAGGAGCGCTATCTGTGGATCGCCAACGCGCCTCAGTCGATGGCCGCCAAGCTGCCGGCGGGGATCGTCAATGTGTACGTGAAGCAGGCGCCGATGAGTTGGGGCAAGCCGGGGCTCGGCGCGACGATCATCGCCAGCCTGTACGGACAGCCGGAAAAGGTAGCGATCTTTGGCTATGAAGCCGGCGCGACGATGGATTATGAAACGCTCGCCCCGGCGCGGCGGACGATGCTGTTCCTGGGCAATGACGGGTTCGCGAATCTCTCGCCGGCCGGACTTGCCCTGTTCGATGCGGCCGTGGACTGGACGCTCGTCGGCCGCTGAGATCGCGGGTCCGCATTCCCAAGCCCCGTCCGGCAATGCTATGGCCTCGGGTCAATGCGGTAATCGCGGACAGGAGAGTATAGTGCGGCTCATCGATCATTATGTCAGCGGCCTGGCCGGCGGTGGCAACAGCCGGACGGGCGACGTGTTCGATCCCAACACCGGACTGGTGCAGGCGACGGTTCCGTTGGGCAACCAGTCAGTGCTCGACACCGCGGTGACCGCGGCGCTGAAGGCGCAGCCGGGCTGGGCGGCGACCAATCCGCAGCGCCGGGCGCGGGTGATGTTCAACTTCAAGTCGCTGGTCGAGGCGCACATGGACGAACTCGCCCACTTGCTCTCATCCGAACACGGTAAGGTGATCGCGGATTCGAAGGGTGACATCCAGCGCGGGCTCGAGGTAATCGAATTCTGCTGCGGTATCCCGCACATACTCAAGGGCGAATATACGCAAGGGGCGGGCCCGGGGATCGACGTCTATTCGATGCGCCAGCCGCTTGGAATCGGTGCCGGGATCACCCCGTTTAACTTTCCCGGCATGATCCCCTTGTGGATGTCGGGGGTGGCGATCGCAACCGGCAACGCCTTTATCCTGAAACCCTCTGAGCGCGACCCATCGGTGCCGGTGCGGCTCGCCGAGCTGTTCGCCCAGGCAGGGCTGCCCGAGGGCATCCTGCAGGTGGTGCACGGCGACAAGGAGATGGTCGATGCGATCCTCGATCATCCAGACATCGCGGCGGTCAGCTTCGTGGGCTCGTCCGACATCGCCCATTATGTGTACAGGCGCGGCGTCGCGGCGGGCAAGCGGGTGCAGGCGATGGGTGGCGCTAAAAATCACGGCATCGTCATGCCCGACGCCGATCTCGATCAGGTCGTCGCCGATCTGTCGGGCGCGGCATTCGGCTCGGCCGGCGAGCGCTGCATGGCGCTGCCGGTGGTGGTGCCGGTCGGCGAAAAGACCGCGGTCGCCTTACGAGAGAAGCTGATCCCGGCGATCGCGGCGCTGCGCGTTGGCGTGTCGACCGATGCCGAGGCGCATTACGGTCCGGTGGTCAACGCCGCGCACAAGGCCCGCGTCGAGGCCTGGATTCAGACCGGGGTCGACGAGGGCGCCGAATTGGTGGTCGACGGTCGCGGCTTCGAACTGCAGGGGCATGAGAAGGGGTTCTTCATCGGTCCCAGCCTGTTCGACCATGTCACCACTAATATGAGCGCCTATAAGGAGGAAATCTTCGGTCCCGTTCTGCAGATTGTCCGTGCGGTCGATTTCGAGGATGCACTTCGGCTGCCGTCGGAGCACCAGTACGGCAATGGCGTCGCGATCTTCACCCGCAACGGCCATGCCGCGCGCGAGTTCGCCGCGCGCGTCAACGTCGGCATGGTCGGAATCAACGTGCCGATCCCGGTGCCGGTCGCCTATCACAGCTTCGGGGGGTGGAAACGATCGGCGTTTGGCGACACCAACCAGCACGGCATGGAGGGCGTCAAATTCTGGACAAAGGTCAAGACGGTGACGCAGCGCTGGCCCGATGGTGGAATAGGCGATGCCGCCAACGCCTTCGTCATCCCGACGATGGGGTGAGCGCGTGAACCCGTTTGACCTGACCGACGACCAGCGCGAGATTCAGGATCTCGCCCGGAAGTTCACCGCAGACCGCATCACCCCGCATGCAGCCGAGTGGGATGAGAAGCATATCTTCCCGCGCGGCGCGATACAGGCGGCAGCCGAGCTCGGCTTCGCGTCGATCTACGTGTCCGAGGAGGCGGGCGGGATCGCGCTCGGACGGCTCGAGGCGGCGTTGATCATGGAGGCGATGGCCTATGGTTGTCCCTCTACCAGCGCGTTCATCTCGATCCACAACATGGCGAGCTGGATGATCGACCGGTTCGGGGATGTTGAGGTGAAGACTGCCTATCTGCCCGCGCTGGTGACGATGGAGCGGATCGCCAGTTATTGCCTGACCGAACCGGGGGCCGGCTCCGACGCCGCTGCTCTCAAGACCAAGGCGATACGGGAAGGCGATCATTATGTCGTCACCGGCACCAAGCAGTTCATCTCAGGCGGCGGCGAGAATGAGGTGTATGTGACGATGGTTCGCACCGGTGAGGATGGTCCCAAGGGCATCTCGTGCCTGGTGATCGACAAGGATATGCCCGGCGTCAGTTTCGGGGCACAGGAACGCAAGCTCGGCTGGCATTCGCAGCCGACGTCGCAAGTGATGTTCGATGGCGTGCGGGTGCCGGTCGCGAACCGGGTCGGCGCAGAGGGCGAGGGCTTCCGGATCGCAATGATGGGGCTCGACGGCGGGCGGCTCAACATCGGCGCCTGCTCGCTCGGTGGCGCGCAGCGGTGCCTCGACGAGGCGATCCGTTACACTAAGGAGCGCAGGCAGTTCGGCAGCGCGATCGCCGATTTCCAGAACACCCAGTTCATGCTCGCCGACATGGCGACCGAACTCGAGGCCGCACGCGCACTCCTATATGTGGCTGCCGCCAAGGTCACCGCCAATGCGCCCGACAAGACCCGGTTTGCGGCGATGGCCAAGCGGCTCGCCACCGACACGGGATCGTCGGTCGCCGACCGTGCGCTGCAGCTGCACGGCGGCTACGGCTATCTGATGGACTATCCGATCGAGCGCTTCTGGCGCGATCTGCGGGTGCATTCGATCCTCGAGGGCACCAACCAGGTGATGCGGATGATCGTCGGGCGCGAACTCACACGGCAATGATCATGGAGACGCCAATGACCTATGAAACCCTTCTCGTCGAACAGCGCGGAGCGGTCACGCTGATCACGCTCAATCGGCCGCAGGCGCTCAATGCACTCAACGCACAGATACTCGGCGACCTAATCGAAGCGTTCGGTGCGTTCGATGCCGATGCGTCGCAGGGCTGCGCGGTGCTGACCGGCTCCGAGAAGGCATTCGCCGCCGGCGCCGACATCAAGGAGATGCAGACGATGGGCTTCGCCGAGATGTACGGCACCAATCATTTCGCCGGCTATGAGACGCTGGCCGGAACGCGCAAGCCGGTGATCGCCGCGGTGGCGGGCTATGCGCTGGGGGGCGGCTGCGAACTGGCCATGTTGTGCGACTTCATTCTGGCAGCCGATACCGCCAAGTTCGGCCAGCCCGAGATCAAGCTCGCGGTTTCCCCCGGTATGGGCGGATCGCAGCGGCTGACCCATGCGGTCGGCAAGGCCAAGGCGATGGAGATGTGCCTCACCGGGCGGATGATGGGTGCCGAGGAAGCTGAGCGGGCCGGTCTCGTCAGCCGCATCGTCCCTGCCGCCGACCTGATTGACGAGGCGGTGAAGACCGCCGCGGCGATCGCTGCGATGGCGCCGCTGGCTGTCAAGGCCAATAAGGAGATGGTCAACGCCGCGTTCGAGACAGGCCTCGCGATGGGTGTCCGGTTTGAGCGCCGGCTATTCAATGGCCTGTTCGGCAGCGACGACCAGAAGGAAGGCATGGCGGCCTTCGTTGAGAAGCGGCCGGGGGTATGGACCGGCCGTTAGATGCGGGAAGAAGTGTGAGAAGTTTGGGCCCGAAAGCGTGATCGCGCACCGGCCATAGTGTTGGAGAATGACATGGCACGTGTTGGATTCATTGGCCTGGGCAACATGGGCGGGGGAATGGCGGCGAGCCTGGCTCGAAACGGCCATGATGTCCGTGCCTTCGATCTGTCGGCTGAGGCGCTCGCCCGTGCCGGACAGGCCGGATGTCTGGTGGTCGCCTCCGCGCTCGAGGCGGCAGAGGGCGCTGAGGCGATCGTGACGATGCTGCCAGCGGGGCGCCATGTGGAAGAGGTCTATGCCGCGCTGTTCCGCGTGGCCCCGCTTTCGGCAATTCTTATCGACTGTTCGACGATCGACGTCGCCACCGCCCGGCGGCTTGCCGAGAATGCGCAGACGCGCGGGCTGGCTGCAGTCGATGCGCCCGTCTCGGGCGGCATTTCGGCGGCCACGACCGGCACGCTGACGTTCATGGTAGGTGGCAGCGCGGAGGGATATGGCCGCGCCGCACCCTTCCTAAGTAATATGGGCAAGGCGGTGATCCACGCCGGCGGCAATGGGGCGGGGCAAGCAGCGAAAATCTGCAATAACATGCTGCTCGGCGCAACGATGGTCGCGACCTGCGAAGCGTTCCTGCTGGCGCAGAAGCTGGGGCTCGATCCACAGACCTTCTTTGACATCAGCTCGGTGTCGTCGGGTCAGAGCTGGTCGATGACGAGCTATGCGCCGCTGCCCGGGGTCGGCCCCGACACACCCGCTGACCACGATTATCGCGGCGGCTTTGCGACCGCTTTGATGCTTAAGGACCTCCGGCTCGCGATGGCGGCGGCCGGTGACACCGGGGTCCGCACGCCGATGGGCGAAAAAGCGGCCGAACTTTACGAAACGTTCGCTGCCAACGGGCAGGGCGCACTTGATTTCTCCGCGATCATCCGACTGCTCGAGGACAATGGCTAACGAGGGCGTAACACAAATTCGCCTCCCCTTGAGGCGGATCTTAATTTCGATCGCTCGTTGAACTGGATGGTCCGGTCTGAATCGATCCTGATCTTTGCGAAATGACTTCCGTCCTAACGGTCCAGCAATGCCCTGACTTTCGCCGCCAGCGACACGTAGGTGAACGGCTTGGGCAGCAGGTCGAGCCCCGGCTCCAGCCTCCCGTCGCGCATAATTGCGTCGCGGGTATAGCCCGAGGTGAAGAGGACTTTCAGCCCGGGCCGCAGGACGCGTGCGCGATCGGCGAGCTCGCTGCCGGACATCCCCGGCATTACCACGTCGGTCAGCAGCAGATGGATCGCGGTGTCGCCCGAATTCAGTGCGCGCAGCGCGGCCTCGCCGTCCGCCGCTTCGATCACGCGGTAGCCAAGTTCCTGTAGGATCTCTACTGTGTAGACGCGGACATCGTCATCGTCCTCCACCACGAGGATGGTCTCTGACCGCCGACCGAGCTCGGCGGTGATCGCCGGTTCCTCGGCGGTGTGCTCGCTGCCCGCAGCGAGCCGAGGGAGAAAAATGCAGATCGTCGTGCCCGCGCCAAGCTCCGATCGAATTTCGACGTGCCCACCCGATTGCTTGACGAAGCCATAGACCATCGACAGGCCCAGTCCGGTGCCCTTGCCGACCTCCTTGGTAGTGAAGAACGGGTCGAACACCTTGGCCATGGTATCCGGCGCCATGCCGATTCCGGTGTCGGTAACCGCGACCTCCACATAGGCACCAGGCACGACATAGGATGGCAAGCTTGGCGCCGCCTTGATCGTGATATTGTCGGCACGGATCGTGAGCGCGCCGCCGCGCGGCATCGCGTCGCGCGCGTTCACCGCCAGGTTGAGGATCGCATTTTCCAATTGATGGGGATCGACCTCGATTCCCCATAAGTCGGGCGGGGTCCGCACTTGAATCGAGATCGCCTCAGAGATCGAACGAGTCAGCAGATCCGACATACCGGCGAGGAGCCGCGCGACATCGGTAGGCTTGGGCTCAAGCGGCTGGAGGCGGGAAAAAGCAAGCAGCCGTTGGGTCAGCGATGCGGCACGCTCCGCACCCTTCTGCGCATTCTCCAGGGACCGGCGTGCACGCGGGTCGCCGCCGGCGCCCAGCCGGCGGCTGACTGTGTCGATATTGCCGATTATGATTGTTAGCAGATTGTTGAAGTCATGGGCGATCCCACCCGTCAGCTGGCCCACGGCTTCCATCTTCTGCGCTTGGCGCAGTGCATTCTCGGCCTGCTGACGTTCGACCACTTCCTCACGGACTCGCGCCTCGAGCGTATCGTTGAGCTCCTGGAGCCGGGCCTCGGCGACCTTGGCAGCGGTGACATCGTAGAGCACACCGATGAAGCGATAGCCGTTGGTCTCGCTTTCCCGGACGATCTCGCCGCGTCGCGCCACCCAGCGCTCGGAGCCGTCGTCGCGACGCAGGATTCGGAACTCGCCGTGGAGCGGTTCGATGCCGGAGACGCCATGCTGCTCGGCGTCGGGAATGATCGGCGGATGGCCGTCGCAGACCACGCCGTTGATCGTCCGCACCGGCAGGGCGTGGGTCGGATGCAACCCGAGCAATTTGCAGAATTCGGTCGACACGGTCGCGGTGGCAAAGCCATCGACATATTCGAACGTGCCGACCCCGCCGGCGCTCTGGGCAATCCGCAGCCGTTCCTCCGTGCGCTTGCGCTCGGTGACGTCGATCAGCAGTCCAGTAAAGCGCAGCGGCTCGTCGTGCTCGTCGAGATGCCCCTGGCCGCGGCCGTGCATCCAGCGCACCGTGCCGTCGGGCGATTGGACGCGGAATTCCTTGGAGAACCGCTCGGCACCGCCGACGATGCCGGCGACCGCAATCTTCATCCGCGCGCGATCCTCCGAATGGATCGCCGAGAAGAAGATGCCGGTGCGCACGCCGGTATGGCCGTCCGCGGGATTCAGCCCGTATAGTTCGGCGAAGCGCTCGTCGAAATACAGCCGCCCACCGCGGATGTCCCAGTCCCAGGTGCCGCTTGCGCCGGCGGCCGCCAGTACTGCCCGCAATCGTTCGGCCGTCGGATCTACGGGCGGTGGCTCAGCCATCGTCCCCAACGATCCGTTCGATGAATTCGCCGAGCAGGGTCTTCAACGCGGTCAACGACGGCAGATCCATCAACATGGCAATATAACCGCGAATGTCGCGCTCGCGCACCGCGAAGTCTATATAGAGGAATAGCACCAGTCCATCGGAGTTCGAGCCCTCCCACACGTCAAACAGCTTGGCGCCGTCACCGCGCAGTACCTCGGGAATGGTCATCGTCAACGAGCGCTGGAGCATGTTGGCCATCGTCGCCAGGCAGCTGTTGAGGATGACGTTGCCGGTCTCGGCCAGCGTATCCTCCTCGATGTCGAGTACTTCCTGCGGGCTTAGATCGCCGCCGGTGACGGCACGGACGAGCTCCAGGCTGTTGGATTCGGGGAAAATGAGTAAGGCGCGTCCCGAAAACGGTCCGTCGAAATCCTGCCGAATCGCCACTAACTGCGTAATCTCGCGTTCACTGATCAGCCGCGCGGCGCGGCGCTGGCTGACCACTTCGATTGCCGGAATCGATAGCAGCACGTGCGCACCGACCATCTTGCGTAGGTTGGAGGCGGCGCGGCTCACGCCAATATTGACGATCTCGGTGAGCGCATCAGTTTCGAGTTCGGTCAGCGATATCGCATCCGCGCTCATGCCTTCGATCGCAGCCGCAGTGCTGCACCCGAAACAAAGCCCTTCAGGCCTTCGGCGGTGACTGGCTTGGCCACGAATGCCGCGCCGACTTCGCGCGCGCGCGCAATCACCTCGTCTTGGACGTTGGCGGTGATGATTGCCAGCGGCATGGTCGGATGGAGCATGCGAAGCTCGGCGGCGAGCGCGAGTCCGTCTTTCTCGCTCATGTTAAAGTCGATCACAGCGAGATCGACAGGGTGGTCGGAGACGATGTCGAGCGCTTGCTCGGCGCTGCTCGCCTCGAGGCGTTGCCACTCGGGCTGAAGTTCGGCCAGCGCCTTGCCCGCCACGATCCGGGCAAGTTTGCTGTCATCGACGATCAACACGGTTACAGGCATGGGGTACTCCGGTTACGGTCGGTCGAGGGAATGGTGGAGCGTCCATAGAACATTGCGGCCGGCTTCGGTAGCGCGGCTTTCAATTCCGTAATCGGTCGAGAAGGGGCAGTAAATGATCGCGCAGGAATGGCTCAGCCGGCGGCTCAGCGATCGGCCGGCCGGCGGCGAGTAATACCTGCGCGGTTGCCAGGTGGAGGCGAGTGCAGTGGCGCAGGCTGACTGACGCCGACTGATGCTCCTGAAGCAGCGCGAGCAAAGTCTCAGCATCCTCGACCGGGCAGTCGCCATCGAGCCGGATCATCCCATCGGCGAGCTGAACGCTCATGCGACCAGTGCCGGCAGGTCGAGCACCAGTAACACGCAGCCGTCGCCGAGCGTCGTGGTGCCCGACACGCCTGGAATGTTCGCCATCAGCCCAGCCTTAGGCCGCACCAGCGCGTCGATCCGGTCGCCGAAGCCATGAACGATCACCCCGATCGGCTCGGCCGCCGTCTCGGTGACGAGCAATTTAGTGAAGGGAGACAACCGGTCCTCGCCGCCGAGCATCTCGGCGAGGCTGAGCACCGCCACCGTCCGCTCGCGAAGCACGCATGCTCGGCCCAGTCCGACCCGCATGATGCGATCGCTGTCGATGTTCGCAGTTTCGAGGATGCGGTCGAGCGGGACGCCGTAGCGCTCCGCGCCTACGTGTACGATCAGCAGCCGGGTGAGGATCGCGGTCAGCGGCAGCCGCAGCCGAATCGTGGTGCCCTGTCCTGCGGTGCTGGCGATCTCGACCCGCCCACCCAGCCGCTCCGCCGCGGCTTGCACTGCATCCATGCCGACGCCGCGGCCGGAGACGCCGGTGACCGCCGCGGCGGTGGAGAAGCCTGGGGTGAAGATCAGCCGCATCGCCTGGGCATCGTCGAGCGCATCCGCGACCTCGCGCGCGAGTACGCCGCGTGCTACCGCGACGTCGCGTATTCTCACCGGGTCAATGCCCGCGCCGTCGTCCGCGATCGCAACGACGGCCGCATCTCCGTCGCGGCGGATGGACACGGTGACGATGCCGGTTTCGGGCTTGCCGGAGCGTCTGCGGACCGCGATTGGTTCGATCCCATGATCGAGGGCGTTGCGGACAATGTGCAGAATCGGCTCGAACAGGTCATCGGCGATGCCCTTGTCGACTTCGGTGGTCTCACCAGTGATTCCGAGCGTTACCGGTTTGCCGAGCGAGTCCGAGATTTCGCGGACCAACCGCGGCAGGCGGCGTAGGGTCGGCCCGATCGTGACCATCCGCACCTCCATTACCGCATGCTGCATGTCGCTCACCGCGCGGCTGAGCGTTCCATGCGCATCGCGGATCCGCGCCGCGACCTTCGGGTCGCTGCGGCCGATCTCGTCGGCGAGGTGGGCGAGCGCGTTATTGGCCACAATCAGCTCGCCGACACCGTCCGCCAAAGCGTCGATCCGCGCGCTCTCGACGCGCAGCGAACCAGCGCGGCGGGCTTGGGGAAGCGCATGGCTCTCCTCGCGCGTCGGCAATGCGACGATTTCGACCTGGTCGATGACGAAGCGCATCGTCGCGCGTATGTCGCCCGGCGATGCCGCGCTGAGCCCCTCGATCGTCACCGCACACTCAAACGGCTCGAAGGCATCGAGCGCCGGCCAGGCTTTCACTGGCAGGAGGGAGAGCGCACGGAGTTCCGGGATCTTGGCCACGATCGCCAGGGGATCGTCGCCGCGAAAGAAGCATTCGGGGTCCGGGGCGTAGCGGAAGGCGACCAACGATTCTGCGCCATCGCCGTAGACAGCGGCCAAAGCCTCCGCCCACGGCGATGGCGCAGAAGGATCGAGCGCGGGGAGGAGGACGGTGTCGGAGGCTAGGCGCGAGACGAGCGCCTCGGCCTCAGAGCCGGCGGAAGAAGCCAGGGCACCGTCGCGCTCCATCGCATCGACCCAGCGATCGGTTTGGTCGACCACCGCCACCAGCGCGGTGAGGTCCTGCGCGGTCAGCGGGCGTTCCCCAGCGCGAGCGAGTACATCCTCTGCGGCGTGCAGCGCGTGGACGGCGGCGGCCATGTCAAAGATAGCGACCGAACCCTTCAACGTGTGGATCGCCCGAAACGCGCTGTCGATTGTGGTACGCCGAGTCGGATCCTTGGCGAGGCCGGCGAAATCGTCGCTTGCCTGCGCGATCAGTTCGCGCGCCTCGACTAGAAAATGGGGAAGCAGGTCGTCCATCACGGCTTACGATAGACGATCGCGTCGTCGAGGCGAACCAGCGCGAAGCGATCGCTGATCCGCGCCATGGACTCGCTGTGCCCCAGGCAGAGATAACCGCCCGGGTTGAGGCAGTCATAGATGTTGTCAGTTGCTGCGCGGCGTGATTCGTCGTCGAAATAGATCAGCAGGTTACGGCACAGCACAACGTCGAACCGGCCCTGTGCGGCGACGCTGACGGGGTCGACCAGATTGGCGGCGGTGAAACGCACCGATTCGCGCAGATCGTCTATAATCTTGCGCCGTTGGCGCTGATCCGGCTCGAAATAGGCTTCGCGTACCGTGTCCGGTAGCCGCGCGAGCGAGCGCTCATTGAACTTGCCGACGGCGGCCTTGGCAAGCGCGGCAGTATCGATGTCGGAGCCGACGATCTCAATATTATAGGCGTCGACCAGCGGCCAATTTTCGAGGAGCCAGATCGCGATCGAATAGGGCTCTTCGCCGGTCGAGCACGGCATCGACCAAATCCGGACGAGATCGCCCGGTCGGCGGTCTTTGACGATCTCCGGGAGGATCGCGTTGCTGAGCGCCGCGAGTTGGTGCTCCTCGCGGTAGAAATAGGTTTCGTTGACAGTGAAGGCGTTGACGATCTGCTCGGCCTCTGCCCCGGCCTCGGCCAGTGCCAGATAAGTGTGAATATCGCGCGCACCGGTCCTGGCGATGCGGTCGGCGATGCGCCGTTCGATGTAATAGCGCTTGGTCTCCCCGAAGGTCATGCCGGTGTGGCGATAGATCAGCCGCGATACGCGCTCCAGATCATCGGCGGAGAGCACGGGCGCGAGGGTGTGAGCGAGTTCACTCATCGTCGGTCGAGCAGCGCGACGAGGTTCGCCGCGATCCGGTCGAGTGGGACCACGGCGCTCGCCCCGCCCTGCCGTACCAGCGCGCCGGGCATACCCCAGACGACCGCGCTCTCCTCTGCTTCGGCGATGACATAGGCACCGGCGGTCTTTAGCTTCGCCATTTCGTCCGCTCCGTCTGCGCCCATGCCAGTCATCAACACACCGATGAGACGTTCGGGTCCGAACAGTTTACCGGCGCCGGCGACCAGCCGGTCTACGCTCGGGTGCCAGTGGAATTTCGGGTCGCGCGGCGCCGGCATCGCAACGATTCCGGCGGTGCGGCGGGCAAGCACCAGGTCAGCATCGCCCCTCCCGATATAGGCGTGGCCCGCCTCAAGCAGCGCCGCGCGGCTGACCTCGCTGACGGTGATCGCACACAATCGGTCCAGCCGCCGGGCGAGCGGGCCGGTGAAGCTTTGGGGCATATGCTGGGCGATCACGATCGGCCAGGGGAAATCGCCAGGCAGCGCGGTGAGCAGCGCCTCTAGTGCCGGTGGACCTCCGGTCGAGCAGCCGACCAGCACGACTCCGTCACCGGTGATCTTCACGGGCGGAGACTTTGCCTTCGTGGGCACCTGCCGCAGCCGGATCCGCTCCGCCAACCTGTGGGCCCGCGGCAGACGGGCGTCGGCGGCGGAGCGCACCTTATCGATCAGCGTCGGGGCGAGCCGGTCGATTGCCAGCGAGATCGCGCCGCTTGGCTTGGCGATGAAGTCGACAGCGCCTAGCGCCATCGCTTCAAGCGTCTCTTCCGCCCCTTGCGCAGTGAGCGCAGAGACCATCACGACAGGTGTCGGGCGCTGGAGCATGATGCAGTCGAGACAGGCCAAGCCGTCCATCCCAGGCATGTGGATGTCGAGCGTGATCACCTGCGGCGCGAACGCGTGCAGCCGTTCGATCGCTTCTTCGCCGGTGCGCGCGACTTCAACCTCGAAGCCGCCGGCCTGGGTGAACAGCTCGGCAAGCAGTCGTCGCATCAGCGCGGAATCGTCAACCACCAGCAATCGGGTCACGAGATTGACGGAGCCCCAACGCCTGCAAGCAGGTCGCGTTCGGCGCGGTCGAGTAGTTCGCGCGGTGCTACGATCAGGATCATGCGGCCATCCGGCGTGGCAATACGGTCGAACACGCGGGTACCTTCACCGCCGAGCTCGGGCGCTGGGCGTAGCGCAGTGGCAGGTAGGCGTACTACCTCCGAGACCGTGTCGACCACGAAACCCGCGAGGGTATCGTCCAGCGTGACGACGATCACCCGCCGGCGTTTGCTGGTCGTCGCCTCGCCCAGGAAGCGCCGGCGCTGGTCGATCACCGGTACGATCTGGCCGCGCAGATTCATCACGCCCTCAACGAACGCCAGCGCGCGGGGCAGGCGGGTGAGCGTTTCGGGCAGGGCCGTCACCTCGCTGACCACCGCGATCGGCAGGCCAAATTCTTGGTCTCCTAGCCGGAAGATCAGAAATTGCTCGGCATCCTCGCCATCGTCGCACGTCATGACTTCGTCCTCGGATGGCTGCGCGAGATGGAGATCAGTGCGCAGCAGTTGATTGGCCGCAAGGATCGACACCAATCGCCGCCCGCCCTCGAGCCGGCAGATCGCTTGGATGCTGGCCTCGCCACCGCCCCGCGCCAGCGCCGCGGGTATCGCATCCACGTCGCGGGGATCGACGCGCAGAATAGCGCTCACTGTATCAACCACCAACCCGACTTTCTGGGCACCGATCCGCGCGACGACGACCCGTTGGCGTTGGTCTTCGTGCGCCCTCTTCAAACCGAGCAACCGGTCCAGCGCGAGCAGCGGAAGTAACCGACCCTGGCGCGCAATCGTGCCTACCACCACCGCATCCGCGTGAGGCAGCAGTGTTATTTCACGCGGCAGGCGGATTACCTCCTCGACTTGGTCAAGCGGCAGCGAGAATTCCTGACCGCCTACCAAAAAGCCCAACAGTACGACCCGATCGCTCTCGATCGCGCGCGAAGATGCTGTGATGACGCTGATCCGTGCCGATCGGTCGACGGGCCTCGCGGTTCCAAACGTCTCACCCAGTAGCGCCGACACGTCGAGCAGGTGGCCGTCGATACCGTCGCTCAGCGAGGAGACAGTGTCGACTAAAATACCTAGGGGATCGGCCTGAGCAAGTACGATGACCGACCCCGCCTCAGTCGTTGCTTCGCCGACCAGCGCAGCAAGTGACACTACCGGCAGGACCGTCCCTCGCAAATTGGCGAGCCCGATCAGGCTGTCGGGCGCATGGGGTACCTGGGTGAGTGCCGGCCGCCGAACTACTTCGCGCACCGCATTGATCGGTAGCGCGAACCTCTGGTCCCCCACTCGGAAGGCGAGCTGTCGCACGATCGCGGGGGCGGCGGCCATCAGGCGGTCTGATCGATCAGCGCACCGGCCAGGGATGCGATGTCTTCGATCGCGGCGGCAAGCGCCTCGGCCGCCTGCGATTGCTGGCGGGCCGCGCTGCCTGCCTCACGCGCGGCGGCGGCCGCCTGTTCGGCGGCCGTGGCAATCTGCATCGTTCCGCCCTGCACCTCGCGCACCGACCGGAACATCGCGTCCGCGCCGTGCAGCGTCGCTTCGCTGGCATCGCGCGCGCCGTCCAGATCGACCACGACCTGCCCGAAGCGCTCCACTACGGCGCGATTGCGCACCGCTTCACCCTCGGCCGCGCCGACCGTCTGGTCGAGGTCGCGGCGGACGATTGCGATGCTGTCCTGGATCGCGCGCACCACGTCCTTGGCGCGTTCTGCGTTGCCGGCAGAATCACGCGACAGGCTGCGGATGTCGCCTGCGACGGTAGCGAAACCGCGGCCGGCATCGCCTGCGCGGGTCGCTTCAACCGAGCCGTTTACCGCCAGCATGTTGGTTTGCACTGCGATTAGGGCGAGCGCATCGGTAATCTTCTCGATCCGCCGCGCGGTATCGCCCATCCCTCCGACCAGCGTCAGCACGTCGCGGGTCTCGGCCAGAGAGCTTTCGATCCCGATTGCCAGCGTGGCGATCGTGTCGCGTCCGTCGCGCACTGACGCCGCGATCCCAGCAATCCGCGACAGCGCCGCGGTCGAGGCCTCCTGCGAGGCGAGCGTCGATCGTTCGATCTGACTCATGGCGCTGCTTGCCTGCTGAGTGGCGGCAGCCTGGATCTGCGCGCCGCGTCCAATCTGTTCGACCGCAACCAAGATCTGACTGGAGGCGCCTGACAGTTCCTGTACGGTGGCGGAGAGCTCCTCGGCGGCGGCGGCCAGTTCCTCGGCAGCGGCGGCCATGTCGCGGCCGTCGTGGAGCCGCTCGGTCTGATGCGATAGCGCCTCGGCGGTCTGCTGGCTCTGGTCGAGCGATTCGCTTTGCTGCTGCACTGCTTGCTGAGCCTCGGCGGCGGCGGCGGACTGCTCCTCTGCTGCGCTCGCGACTTGCTCGGCGCCGCGCTGTGCCTCGCGTGCGGCTCCGTCCGCCTCCATCGAGCTCAGCAGGATCGCCTGGGCGCCCTCCACCACCCGGACCAGTTCGCCGCGCGATGCTTCGAGTGTCGCCACTACGGTTCGGCCAGTATTGGCCTGCGCAACGGCGCGCTCGGCGGCAGCGCGAATCCGGTCGGCGACTGTGCGGACCTCGTTCGACACGCCCTGTGCCAGCGACTGGATTTCACTCGCGCTGTTCTCAGAAGTTTCTGCGAGCGCGCGAACTTCGTCGGCGACCACCGCGAAGCCCCGGCCGTCGTCGCCGGCGCGCGCCGCCTCGATCGTCGCATTGAGGGCAAGCAGGCTAGTCTGGTCGGAGATGTCGGCAACGATCCGGCCAATGTCGCCGATGTCGCGCGCCGCATCCTCAAGCGTCGCGATAATCGCGACCGATCCGGTCTGACGGGCGGCGCCCAGTTCGATCGCGGCGACCGCGCCATCGATCTGTGCGTTGATCTCGAGGAAAGCCGTCTGGACGAGTTCGGCCTGCCGCCGCGACACCTCCGCGCGCTCGCGGGCTTCGGCGAACCCTTTGGCCAAGGCGCCGATCAGCTCAAGCGATTCCTGCGCGGCTCCCGCTGCTTCCTCAGCACCGCTCGAGATCTGATCCATCGAGCGCTGGAGTTCGGCGGCAGCGGCAGCCGATTCGGCCAGCCCGCTAGCAAGCTCCTGCGTCGCCGAATCAATTCGCTCGGCGGCGGTGGTTGGCGTGCGCCCGGGCTTACGCGCCGGCACCGGCGGCACGACCGCGTCCGCGGTGGTGGGTACCCGGTGTTTCGCAGGCCGTGCGCCAATCTTGTTGGTTTTGACTAAGGCCATTTGGCGGGGATCTCGGTCTCGGGAGGAAAGGTCGCGACGCCATAACCCAAGGGCGTAGGCCACGCCAGCGAGACGCGGAGATCCTTTTTCGCCAGTACTTCCCGTTAATCCTTCATTTCGGGCCGGACTTGACCGTGTGCCAGCACCGCGAAAAGCCCGGTTCCGCCGATGATGTTGCCTGCCAGTGCCGGCAGGATGAAGCCGCCGATCGCGGACGCGAAGCTGGTCTGGCCGGATAGTGCGACCAGCCATGCTTCGGCCGATCCGGCAACGACATGGCTGAACCCTCCGATTGCGATCGCATACGTAATCAGCAGCACCACCCAAAATTCGCTGCCGCGGGCATTGGGCAGAATCCAGGCGATCGTCGCTACCAGGAAGCCGGCCGGCATCCCCAACAGAAGCACGTCCGCGGGGGGATGATCGAGCGCGGTGCGCGAGAGCACCAGCGCCGCCTCCAGCTGGTCGGCAGACAGCACCACGCGATGCATCATTAGCAGCGCCACCAAGAAGGTGCCCGCCATGTTCGCTGCCAGCACCGCCGCCCACAGTCGTAGCATCCGGCCCAGGTTGCGCAGCGTGGGATGCGTGGCGAGCGGTAGCACTGCGGTAACGGTGTTTTCGGTGAATAACTGCAGATTTCCAAGGATGACTAGGACGAACCCGACGGGATAGCCGAGCGCGACGATCAGTTCCTTCCACGGCGCGTCCGGTAGCCGCGTCGCGATCGACGCCTCGGTAATGATCGACGCGCTGATCGCGACCCCGGCGGCAAAGGCGGAGAACATTAGCGAGAGCAGTGGCCGATCAAGTTCCTCGTCGCCTTGAAGCCGGATCACCTCGTGGACGACCTTGGCTGATCCGGCCTTGCGCTGCGCTACTGCATCGACCTCGATATCAGACAGGGCGCTGGCGGGTTCGGATTCGTCATGAGTTTCGTTCGGCATTGCGGTTCCTTGGTGTCGCAGCCTAACGTCCGCGGGCCGATCATGGGCCCGCGGCAGTTTCAACGCGCTCGCGGTTCCGCCGTATCGATGACTCCGCCGCCCAGTGCTTGGAATAATGCAACGCTGTCGCTGAGGCGAGCTGCGCGCGCCTGGACAAGCTGCGATGAGGCCTGCGCCGCGGCCGAACTGGCATTGAGCAATCCGAGTGTGCCGACCCCGCCGAGCGCGAGCTGGCGGCGGGTGAAGAGCAGGTTCTGGGACGCCGCATCGTTGGCGCGCGAGGCTGCGTCAAGTGCGTCGGCATCCGACTTCAATCCACTCAGCGCGTCGCCAACGTCGCCGAACGCCTGAAGCACCGATGCCCGATACTGCGCCTTGGCACCGTCGAGCGCCGCCTCGGCCGCCTTTTGCTGATGCTTGAGCGCGCCACCGTGGAACAGCGGCTGGGAGACGCCGCCGATCAGCGCCCAAAACGGATTGCCGCTCGCAAAAAGGTCACCGATCCGGGTTGCCTCGCCGCCGACGTTGGCGCTGAGATTGATCGCCGGTAGTCGTGCCGCGATCGCCGTGCCGACGTCGGCGCCCGCGCCGCGCATCTGCGCCTCGGCTGCGCGCACATCCGGCCGGTTGGCGACGATCGCCGCGGGCAAGGATACCGGCAGCGTGGCGGGCAGGCTCAGCTCGGCAAGCGTGGGCAAAGTGGGAAGGGCAGTGCCAGGTGCGGCACCGACCAGGATCGAGATCTGGCTTGACTGGTGATCGCGCTGCCGCATCAGCGGCGGCAGCGCGCCCTCGGCGGTGGCGAGCAGCGTTTGCTGTGCGGCGACATCTGCGGCGCCAATGTCGCCCAGTTGTTGGCGGGTGCGCAGCAGGCCTAGCACATCGCGATTAGTAGCGATGCTGGTCTGTGCCGCATCGATCTGCGCAGCGAGTGAAGCCTGCTGGATCACCGCATTGACCAAGTTCGACACCACCGTGTTATGCGCGGCGGCGAGTCGATTGGCTGCCACTTCGCTCGCGGCGCGTGCCGAGCGCAGTTTGCTACGGCCTTGACCGAACAAATCGGGTGAATAGCTGACCGACAGCTGCGCGGTGTGCAGCGAATAGAGGTATTGGCTCGGATCGGGTAGCGGATTGGCCAGGGTCTCGGATGTTTTGAGCCGCTGGCTCTGGAAGCTGGCGTCGAGCTGCGGAAGCGCGCCGCCGGCGGTAGCGCGGGCCTGCTCCTGTGCTTGGCGCAGCGACGCATCCGCGGTGGCCAGGTCGTTGTTTGCCTTCAGCGCGCGATCGACCAGCGCGTCGAGCGCGGGGCTGCCGAAGTCACGCCACCAGTCGGCGCGGACCGCTGCACCGGGCACGATCGTCTGCGCCGCGCCGGCCACGGGCGCAATCACTGCGGGTGCGGTGGGCGGCGGCAACGCGACGTCGCTGGTCGGATGCTGCGGCCCTAGGCTGCAGCCGGCGAGCAACACCGGCGCGAGGATTAGAGCGCGCTTCATGCCGGCTCCTCCGGGGTGGGATGCTCATGCCCGACGAAGCGGCCGTGCGCGCCGCGATCATGCACGCTCACGCGCCGCGAGAAGCGCGCGATTAGCACCGGTAGCACCAGCAAGATCAGTACCGGCGCCAGCGTCATGCCGCCTACCACGACGAGCGCGAGCGGCTTTTGAACTTGACTGCCGATCCCGCTCGACAGAGCCGCAGGCAGCAGCCCGATCGCGGCGGCCAGGCACGTCATAACCACCGGTCGTAAACTGTGCTGGATGGTGGTGGCGATCGCCCCGTCGCGGCTTTCGCCCTCGTCGATCGCCTGATTGAAGGTGGTGACCATCAAAATCCCGTCCATCACCGCGATTCCGAACAAGGCGACAAAGCCAATCGCCGCGGAGATGCTGAACGCAGTGCCGGTGAGGGTGAGCGCCAGCACCCCGCCGACGATCGCCATCGGGATCACGCAAAAGGCCAGCATCGTGTCCACCACCGAACTGAAGTTCGCATAGAGTAGGATCAGGATCAGACCCAGGCTGATCGGCACGACGATCTCGAGCCGGTTGATCGCGCTGGTGAGATTGGCAAGCTCACCGGCCCATTCCAAGTGATAGCCGGCCGGCAGCTTCACTGTCTTGGCGATCAGAGCCTGCGCCTCGTTCACCGCGCCGCCCAGATCGCGGTCGCGTATGCTGAACTTGATCGGCACGTAGCGCTCCTGATGCTCGCGGTAGATGAACGATGCGCCCGAGGTGAGCTTGACGTGTGCGACTTCGGACAAAGGCACCTGGACGAAGCCCGTACCGCTCGGCGAGGGCGCGCCGATCGTGATACGGCGGATCGATTCCAGGCTGTCGCGCTGGGTGGCCTTCAGGCGGACGACGATCGGGAAGTGCCGGTCGGTGTCGCGCTCGTAGAGATCACCGGTGCTCTTGCCACCGATTGCCGCGGCGATTGTGGTGTTGATATCGTCGGGCGACAGGCCGTAGCGCGCCGCGGCCTGTCGATCGATGTCGATCTGGACACTCGGCTGGCCGAGGGAATCCGATACGCCGAGATCGGCGATGCCGCGAACCTTGGCCATCTCATCCTTGATCTGCGTCGAAATCTTCTCGAGCGTCACGAGATCAGGTCCGAACACTTTGACCGAATTGGCCCCCTTCACGCCGGACGAGGCTTCCTCGACGTTATCCTCGATATATTGTGAGAATTCGAAGTCGACGCCCGGGTAACGAGCATGGAGCTTGCCCTGAATCTCGGCAGTCAGCTTATCCTTAGTCATGCCGCTCGGCCATTCAGTGGCAGATTTGAGGGGCGTGTAGAATTCGGCATTGAAGAAGCCGGTCGCGTCGGTCCCGTCGCCGGGGCGTCCATGGGTGGAGATTACGCGCTCGACCTCGGGATATTCGGCGATCATATCGCGGATCCCGTTAACCGTCGGCTGGCCGGCTTCGAGCGAGATTGACGCGGGCAAACTGGCACGGATGTAGAGATTGCCTTCTTCCAGATGCGGCAGGAATTCGACGCCGAGCGACCGGCCTGCGACTACCGCGGTGAGCAGCAACAGCACCGTGCCGCCGATCGTCAGCAGGCGGTTCGCCAGCGCGAACGCGGCGGCGGGCGCATAGGCCGAGCGCAGTTTGCGCACGATCCAGGTCTCGGCTTCGCTCAAGCGGTCGGGCAGCAGCATCGCCGCCAGAACCGGCGAAACGGTGAAGGTGGCGATTAAGCCGCCGCCGATCGCATAGGCATAGGTTTTGGCCATCGGGCCGAAGATATGGCCCTCGACCCCGGTCAGCGTGAACAGCGGCAAGAAGCTGGCGATGATGATCGCGGCGGCGAAGAAAATCCCGCGGCTAACCTCGTTCGAGCCATGCAGGATCGCCGAGAAGCGGCTGGCGGTAGTGGCGTGGCCGTGGCCGGATACGATATGTGTCGAGCGCTCGACCATGTGGCGGTACATGTTTTCGACCATGATCACGCTGGCGTCGACCACTAGGCCGAAATCGAGCGCGCCCACCGACAGCAGGTTCGCGGATTCGCCTTGGATAGTCAGGATCAGGACCGCAAAAGCGAGAGCGAACGGGATCGTCACCGCGACGATGATCGCGCTGCGCAAATCCCCCAGGAACAGCCATTGCAGGACAAAGATCAGCAGCACGCCTTCGATCAGATTGTGCATCACCGTATGAGTGGTGACGTCGATCAGGTCAGACCGATCGTAGATCCTTTCGAGGCGAACCCCTGGCGGCAGGATGCCGGTTGAGTTGATCGTCTCGACCTCCTGCTTCACCGCCGCGATCGTCGGCATGGATTGCGCGCCGCGCTGCATCAGCACGATGCCCATCACCACATCGTCGTCGTGGCCTTCGCCGGCGATGCCGAGCCGCGGATCGTTGCCTACCTTAATCGCAGCTACGTCCTTGAGCAGTACCGGAGTACTGCCGGCGGTGGCGACTAGCACGTTGCCGATCTCGCCGACCGACTGGATCAGGCCGATACCGCGGACGATCGCCGCCTGCGGCCCGAAATTGACGGTCTGGCCGCCGACGTTGGCGTCGCTCTTACCGATTGCGCTTAGTACCTGGGCGATGGTCGCGCCGTGGGCGACGAGCCGATCATTGTCGACCACCACTTCGTAATTGCGCTGTTTGCCGCCCCAGCCGGTGACGTCGACCACGCCCGGAATGCGCTTGAAGCGGCGTTCGAGCACCCAATCCTGTAGCGTCTTGAGATCCATCACCGAGTAACCGGCGGGTGCCGACAGGCGATAGCGGTAGATCTCCCCGATCGGGCTGGTCGGCGAAATCGTCGGCTGCGCATTATTGGGCAAGGTGCCGAGCTGGCTGAGCCGGCCGAGCACAAGCTGCTGCGCTTCTTCGAAGCTGACATCGTAGCTGAACTGAATGCGCACGTCGGACAGGCCGAACAGCGAGACCGAACGCACCGCCGTGATGTGCGGGATGCCAGCGATCGCCACCTCGATCGGGGTGGTCACGTTGCGCTCCATCTCCTCGGCGGAAATTCCTGCGCTCTGCGTGACCACCTCGACCATCGGCGGCACCGGATCAGGATAGGCTTCGATGTTGAGCTTGGAGAAGGCAAAGCCGCCGGCCAGCACCATGCCTACCAGCAGGATTAGCACCAGAATTCGCTGGCGCAGTGCCAGCTCGACCAGCTTATTCACGATCCGAGGCCCGCCTCGTTCACAAAGATCGCGCCGGCGGTCACGATCCGCTCGCCGGGCTGTATCCCGCTGCTGATCTTGTCCCATCCGTCGGCGCTGTCGAGCAGAGTGACGGTGCGGGAATAAAGCAAGCCGTTCTTGCCGGCGACCCAGACGCGGGCGCTGTCGCCTTCATGGATCACCGCACTCGACGGCACCAGGATCGCGTCGCCGCCGCGGTGGCGCTGGATCGCGAAACTGGCGAACATCTCGGGCTTCAGTGCCTGATCGGGATTGGCGACGGTTGCTCGCACCGGCAGACGGTGGCTGGTCGGATCGAGCGCGGCGGCGACATTGTCGATTGTCGCGTGAAAGGTGCGGCCCGGATAGGCCGGGGTCGTTACGGTAACAGAATCGCCGACATGAACGGTAGCGGCATCGCTCTCGGCGAGCTGCGCGACCAGCCAGACCCGGCTGAGATCAGCGATCGTCAGCACCGGCTTGTCGCCGCCGGCGCTGACGTACTGGCCCGGCGCGACATTGCGCGCGGCGATCGTGCCCGAGACGGGGGCATGATAAGTGGTGGCCGAATAGATGCCAGCAACCTCACCCGCGGATTCGAGCTTGCGGACCTCGCCGCTCGACTTGCCGAGTAGGGCGAGCTTGTCGCGCGCTGCTCCGAGGGCTGCGTCCGCCGTGCGGAGCGCGGATTGCGCAGTTACTAGGTCGCTCTGCGACTGTTTGAAGTCCTTCAGCGCGCCGCCGGCGGTAGCGTAGATCGCGGACTGGCGCTTCTCGTTCTCGGTGGCGGTGTTGAGCTGGGCGGCTGCAGTTGCCCGTGCGGCGGCGGCGGAGAACAGGGTGTTGCGCGCCTCGACGAAGTCGGACGAGGCGATCTTGAGTAGCGGCTGGCCGCGCTCGACATGCTGGCCGGCCTGGACAAACACGTCGCTGATCTGCCCCGAGAAGGGCAAGACGATCGGCGTGCTGTGATCCTCGTCGACCGAGATCGTGCCGGTCGCATCGATGCTTCCGGCATCCGAGCCATAGCGCGCCGGC
>Ga0233335_1000084_pt1 | contig 27530 bp, 24 predicted proteins | sample GEONDECOMP222_FD_180695 | JGI IMG/M metagenome (GOLD analysis project Ga0233335, IMG submission 180695) | Leaf litter microbial communities from Shasta-Trinity National Forest, California, United States - GEON-DECOMP-222 | ecosystem: Environmental > Terrestrial > Plant litter > Unclassified... | reverse complement strand
CAGGTGCCCGCTTCAGTGACAGGTCAAAAGCCGTGTTCAGCCGGTCGAGATGCGCTTTGATAAAAGCGTGAACCTGACGATAGGACACAGCGCCAGACAGCATCGCCAAAACCGTGAAAAGCAGGATCGGAGCGAGCGGATACATCGTTAGCGTTGCGAGTGGGCCACGGGGGTTTTGCTTGACGGAGCGCGGTCGGCTCAGGGTCGATCTACCCTGTATGTGGGCTGGTGGTGTTTGCGCAGGGCGACGACGACGGAAGCGATGTCGGTATGCGCTTCGTGTTCTATAAAGGCGGCGGTTTCGGGCCCGGGGCGCGGGGGGCCTAAAACGGGCAGGCCCTTGTCATTTTTGCAGTATATGAAGATCGGCAGGAACAGGCCGAAGAGGCTGTTGTCGACGTCGAGAATGTCGCCCCACTCGTCCCGGTTGAAATCGACGGCCTCGTAAAAGCCCTGACACCAGGGGCGCGGGTCGATACCACCGCCTGGCTTTGCGGTGAATCGCGGTGCGAAGTCATCGGGGCGCTCACTCAGAAGGTTCGCGATGCGGTTGTGGTGGCCGGTTACGGCGCCGAGCACGGCGGACTCCGCAGGCGTCGGGTTATGCCATGCCCTGGCCGTCAGCCCGAGCGCCGCGAACATCGGGATAAACGGGTTCCCCAGTCTGGGACCGACGACACCTGCGGTCAGGAAGCCATCGAGCGCGGACAGCGTCCGGACCAGCGGTCGGCGACGAGCGCTGGAATTCAGCCAGATCTCAAGCTTTGCGTCTGGCATCACGGGGCTGGCGCTGTTCGTCGACGTCGTATTGCTCAAGCGGCCATCTCCAGAGAAATCGGTGTTTGCAGGGGCTTCCAATTCCATGCGAGCAGCTGGTCAAGCTCATTGTTCCTGACCTCGCCGGATACGATCCGCGTCAGCACGTCGTTCAGCCAGGTATAGGGATCCAGGCCATTGAGTTTGGCGGTCTGAAGCAACGACGCCAGGATCGCCCAGCTCTCAGCGCCGCCTTCGTTGCCGGCGAATAAGCTGTTCCGCCGACTGAGTGCGATCGGCCGCATTTGTCGCTCGATCATATTGTTGTCGACGTCGATCCGGCCATCGTCGAGGAACCGTGTCAGGCCGCGCCAATGGTTGTGCGCGTAGCGGATATCTTCTGCGAGCGTGGATTTGACGGATACGCGCTCCAGCGTATCATCCAATAATTGTTTGAGCTCTACCATCAGCGGCTTGCTCTTCGCTTGCCGGACAGCCAGTCGATGCTCGGCGCTCGTGCCACGGATTTCCGCTTCGACCCGGTAGACCCGGCCGAGAAGGCCGATGAGCTGAGCGGTAATCGTCGACTTCGTGCTTTTGTGCAGATCGACAAAGCGTCGACGCAAATGCGCCAGGCAGAAGGCGAGTTCGATCGTGCCGGCGTCTCGGCCAGGGAGCTCGAGCGCCTTGTAGGCGGTATAGCCATCCACCTGCAGAATGCCTGCGTAGCGGCTCAGCTGCGCAGCGATCGTCGCATGGCTGCGGGAATGGGAATGGACATAGCAGACGGCCGGGGGCGCCGGACCTCCCCATGGGCTATCATCGATACCATGAGCCCAGAACTGATCGATCCGCAAATGCCCCCGCCCAGGGTCAAGGACGGGAAGCCGCGTTTCATCCACATGGATTCTGGCCTGGCTATGAATGAAGCCTAGCTGACGGTCATACAGGGTCTGAAGCCACCAGGCGGTCCGCCGGATCCAGCGGACCACGGTGGAGCGGTCAATCCTGACGCCATGCCCCGCAAGCATTTGTGCCTGCCGGTAGATGGGCAGGTACCAGGCAAAACGCTGCGTCACGATCCAGGCGATGAAGGATGTGCTCGCCATGCCGCCATCGACCAGCCGTGGCGGCACCGGCGCCTGGACGATGCCGGTTTCGCATTGGCGGCAGGCATATTTGGGGCGGACAGTGGAGATCACCCGCAGGATGGCAGGCACGATATCCAGCACCTCGCTGATATCCTCACCGATACGGTGCATATCGCCCCGGCAGCAGGCGCACTGCGTGCGGCCTCAAGCTCCGCCTTCAATTCGACGATTTCCTGCCTTGCGCAGCGGAGCTCTGTGGCCAGATCGGGCTCGTCGGTCGACACCGGTATCCTATAGCCGAAGATGCCTCAAAAGCCCAGCAAATTCAGCGTTTCAGCCTGCCAGTTCCGGCTTTTTTACTGGCTTTTCGTGAAGCCTGGTCCAGTCCATTCCGCCCAGCAAAAGAGTCATCTGTGCATGCGTCAGCGTCATCACGCCGCCCTGAACAGGCGGCCAAACGAACTTGCCGGATTCCAACCATTTTGTCGCCAGGATCATGCCCGACCCGTCATAATGGAGAAGCTTAAGCCGGTCCGATCGTTTTGACCGGAAGATGAAGACACTGCCTGCGAACGGATCGTCCTGGAGGGTCTGGGCGACCAGCGCCGCAAGCCGGTTAACACCGCAGCGAAAATCCACCGGCTGTGTCGCAAGCACGACCTTCAGATCCTGGCCGAGCCCGATCATCCGGCCCGCAGTGCGCTCAGCACGGTGCGCAGGGTCAACATGTCCACACCAACGAGAAGGTGGACACGCACACCGCCCGCCTCGATCTCGATGCCGGCCCGGCCGTCCGGCAAAACCGGCACCGCCGCCGAGACCGCATCTTCGACCGCCACGGGCACAAAGGTCATCTCCTCCACCCGGCCACTATCCCGGACCTTGCGGCGCCAGTAATGCAAAAGGCCAAGGCTCAAACCATGACGACGGGCGACGGCTGATATCGTCGCGCCCGGCTCGAAGCTTTCGGCGGTGATTTGCGCCTTCTCCCGCGCGCTCCAACGCCGGTTCTGCCGTGAGGGCTGCGTCTGAACCGGTGAGCCGCTGCCTTCTGCAGCACTATGCGCCACCGCTGTCGCACTATGCGCCGCATAGTCTGAGTTCTCCACCGCACTATGCGCCGCACAGTACGTATCGAATGATTTACCGCAGCTCCCGCCTTCCATTGCTCTGTCCTGTCTGTTCCTCAGAACCGACATCTCGCGCGTCTACCCCGCCGATAAAAGGTGGAGCGCTCGCAACGCTACCGATACATCTTGCCCTGCCCGCGACGCAGGTCCGGGATCTCGCCAAAAATCGATAAAAGCGTCCGCGGCATAAGAGCAGGCAATCCTCACAAGTGCCGCGCCCTTGATTCAGAAAAATAGGTGCTTGGGAATCCTAAAAATCCCCACGCTACAACGACATCATGCTCATCATGCAACTAGCGTTGAACAGCCCTGGGTTTTCCCCTTTTGCCTAATTTGACAATACCTTAATGAACAGCGTTGCAATGCTCGGCCAGGATAAAGCCTTGGCATAGGCCTCCCCTTGTGCGGTGATATGATCGTATTGATCTGGATAAAGAAGAGCGGATCGAGTCATAGTCACGAGTTCATCGATATTGGAGGCCATGAGGCTTTTATCTTTAAAGAGCGACGCCTCTTCCCGCGCGACTGTGGTTATGAGCAAAGTGCCATTAAGCATTGCTGAAAGAGCAGATGTTCTTCTGGATGACATGCCGTCTGAAAAGGGTATAAGGGCGATACGACTTTTTGATAAAAAATTTGCTACATCTTCATCGTTAGAATTAAATGAGCAATGAATATTTATTTTATCCGCCCGCTCTTTTAAATTTTCAGCAAAATCCGAGTGTTGTTGCGGAACGGCTCCGACGATCAGTGCAGAGGGATTTAAATCACGGATCCGCGAGACAGTCTCAATGAAATCCTCTATCTGCTTTCCAGGCCGAATGATTCCGAAATGCACCACGTCCCATTGTCTGGGCGCATCAGCGCCGCGGCCGATCGCACTCGCGACCGGGATGATCGACGATTTTGATTTTAGCCATGGAAACATGCGGCAGGCTGCACCCGCTTCTTTAACGTTGGTGAAGACGACGTGCCGCGACGCTGAGGCGATCAATCCGATCGCGATGCGGGAGGGAAGGCGTCCTTGACTGAACTCGTGAATGACGCTCACGACGGGATTCCGCCACGAGGCAAGGGGAAGTAGGATCGGCAATACCTTGCGATGTGCGGCCGCAGTGGGATACTGAAATAAAATACTATTATCGGAGCATCGGAGTTTTTTAACCAGCGACATGAAGCCGCCGATCGACCAGTCGCTCGCGTTGACGAGACTCGCGTCGATTCCCTTTTCCCCTAACGCATCAGTCAGGGCAATCGAGTATCCCCAAACTCCGCAGGCGCCCCCCGCAGGGCAACCACTAACTATGGTCAGGTTCATTACACTATCCGAATATGGTGCGCCTTTTCCGACGCGGTGGTTGCCGAGTGAGAGCTCTTACGAGAATATGCCCTCGAAAACGCAAAAAATTTAACGATACGGAGCCAGCATGTCGGTATCAGAATTTCTAATAATTCTTCCAGTTAAAAACGGTGGCCATTATGTGCGCAAGGCAATCGAAAGCGTGCTTGCGCAAACGGTTGAAAACTGGAAAATGGTTATTTTAGAAAACTTCAGTACAGATGATACAATTTCGGTAATAGAAAGCTATAAAGACTCAAGAATATCATTAATATCTTCTTCCGAATCTCTCGGTATATATGATAACTGGAATCGCGCATTTGGCGTAGTGAAAGATCATGATCCTCAGACGATCGTCACATTTCTTGGTCATGACGATTATTTTTCACCCAATTTTCTCAAAGAAATTCAGGCTGCGGCCGCGGCGTATCCGGACGCGACGATCTACCAAACTCTGTTCGACCTCATAGATGCGGAAGGATCTCTGATCCGTGCCTGTCGGCCAATTCCAAATCGGGAGGATTGGTTCAATATCATGGCCTCGCTCTGTTGGGCATTGCGCGATTCATACGGCACCGGCTACGCTTTTCGAGCGAAGGATTATGTCGCCGTCGGCGGAATGCCGGATCTGCCTATGCTCCTCTATTCGGATCATCTGCTGTTCACGCGCCTCACTCGGCGAGGGTATAAGGTGTGCGTCCCGATAAATGGTTTCGCCTATAGGCTGCACCACGGTAGCACCTCTGGCGCTGTCAGCAAAGAACGTTTCCAGGCTCATGCGGATGCCCTTATCCTGTTTATGGGCGTCCTTCACGACGAGTTTGCCGAGTTCACAAGTACCGATCTTGGTCAAGCGGCCGTTGCCTCGCTTTTGGGGCGTGAGCTTTTCCTCCTCGAGACACCATTCGTGCTCCAATCCCTTGCATCCAATACTCGCGCCGAGCTGGCACGGTTGCAGGCAACCTACCAGAAGTCCGGTCGAGGGGTGCCCATGACGCAGCTCTATGGGGCTCCTTCCTCAGCGTCTCGATCGGTCTACCTACTGCGACGGATCAACCTTATGGCGCGGTTTCTCAAGACGAAACTGACACGATAAGCGGCATACGCTCGCTCCTGATCAGATGGTTGCCGGAATGGCGAAGTTAGGTGGGACGTTCCCAGGACATGCTCGACAAGGATGCCCTGGTCTCTGCTGAAGCCTCGGCGAAAGCTCGTGTTTGGTTGTCGGCGACCAGCAGGTGGGACTGGTCGCCCGACCGGAAGGTTCGGCTGCTTGGCCAATCGTCCGGGAAGCAGATCTTACCCAGTGAATCGACGAGTGCGATCTTGAGGCCCTGGTCGATTACTTGAGCTGTAAGGCTCCTGCGACCGCTTTCAAAACGCCACGCGTCAGTCTTGTCCCGGACCACCAGCGGGGCAAGGCGATCAAGCGTCTCGCGCCTGATGAGAAAGGCGTTGGTTCGAATATGCGGATTTGGAAAGCGCGGATAGTTGCGAACGAGGCGTAGGAACGCGAGCCACCCCCTCAAGGGATTGCGACGGTTCAAGGACCGGCCGCCCTTTAGTTCGCGTAGGCAATCCGAAGCCAAGCTCTCGAATGAACCCGTCGCGCCGACGAGACCCATATTCTGAGTGTCCAGCGCATTAGAGAGTTTACGGAGCCAATCTGGCGCGAGTGGCTCTGCATTCGAGTTCAAAAAGCAGAAACGCTCGGACGGCCGCTGTGGGTAAACATGGAAATAGGTGCCAAGATCGAAGCCCTGATCCGGCACGAAGACCGGGACAAAACGGATTCCTTCCGCAAGATCCAAAAACGGTTTGGCATCATCGAGATTGGCAAAACCTTTTAAGGCAATGACCAGTTCGTGGTCGATTCCCGAAGCGAAACGACGGTAGGAGCGAATGAACCTATCAAACGGCGCGATCCCGTAATCGCGAAACGCAATATGAATTACCGAAATCTCAGTCATGAAAGGACAAAGCCGAAATACTCATATTTTTTCTTATCAGGCTCAACGAAGAAATTTTTCAAAAAAATCTTCGGTATTATTAAACAAATTAGAATTTTCCTTTAACCAATTTTCGTCTTTATCCCACCAATTTAGGGAAAGTAATTTCTCAATGATGTCCTCCGAAAAACGGAGTCGCATTAATTTTGCCGGTACTCCGACGTAAACCCCGTATGGGACAACATCTTTTACAACTACCGCGCCAGCACCGATGAACGCGCCGCTTCCAATATTTATACCGTCACGAATGACAACTTTCGCTCCAATCCAAACATCGTTTCCGACACAAGTCCTTTGAAACTCTTCACGGCTGTCGCCGCTGACGAAGGACCAGCCCCGACTCGGACGATTAAGATAAAATGCTGGGTGGCTTGAAATGGTTCCTCGGCTCGGGTGACTGCCAGAGCCAACCGAAACGTCCGGCGCGATCGAGCAAAATCGACCGACATCGGCCCAGGCCACGGTAGTTCTTGGACCGATATAGCTATAATCACCTATGCTTGATTGCACAATCGTCGCATCGCTACCAATATCGACATAGCGCCCAAAAGAGCTCTGTACTATTGCTGTCCTAGAGCCAACGCTGAGCTTCGGATTGCGGAGTTGCAGCATTCGTCGCTTGATGAGCGTCTTGAAAGCGTTAAGCATATTCGCGCCGACTTTCACTTTAGGCCGCCACTAAGTCGATAAGATCCCAGACGAGTGTAACCGATCTTTAAAATTGCGCGAATTTCGGGTAAGGCCAGTGCACTCACAATCATTGTGACAATCCCAAACAACCCGATCCCGACGACGAGCGGAAGCGGCGGCAGATGCGCTGGAAGTACCGCGCGCGCGATCCCCATAATGCCGATCGATAGCGCCGCAGGTATCCCAATGTCGATCAAATACCATGGCCATTTTTCGGCGGGCAGCAGCCGGCGGTGCATGAACGGAATCTCGATCAGCACGTATCCTACGGTTAGCAGAATCCAAACCACAGCAGCTCCAAGCCCCTGGAACCGAGTCGCCATGAAAATAAGCAGCGGAACGAACAGACTGACGGCGATCAAATTTTTGATGAGCGACAGGCGGACCCACCCATAAGCCAGTTGAAGCGCCAGTGGCGGCATCATGATAGCGAGCAACAAGTTTCCGATAGTCAGCAGGCTGAGTATGAGATGGGAGTGGGTGGCGATCGAGGAGTCTTGCAGATAGATGCCGAGCAAGGGCTCGGAAAACATTATCAATGCCGCCCCGGCCGGAAACATTAGCAGCGACAGCAACTGGCAACTTTTATGGTAGAGCAAAGCAAGAGCATCGACACGGCCTTCTGCGGCAAGATGCGAGAAGGTGGGCAGAAGCGCGCCATATACGGCACCAGCGACCACGGTGAAAAGCGAGGCAATGTTGAAGGCAAGGGTGTAACGACCGAAGCTGTCAAGCGGTAGGATTCGGCTGAGGACTACCTTGTCTAGCTGCATCAGTATAACCGACAGGAGTGTGATGAATGACACCCCTGCAGAAAAACGGAAGATCGTGGCCATCACCTGTTTGTCGAATTTTGGCCGATGACCGGCTTCAGGGATGAGCCGCCACGAAGAAAACGCCAATAAAAATACCAGGAGAGCGCTTGCAACAGTTTGCCATAAAAAAAAGGTCTGAATGGTTGGAGATACAAGCCACAGGATCAGCAATGCTCCGACATTCTGGATAGTAGTCACAAATGCGGTGATGATATTGAGCAGATCGTGGCGCCGTAGCCCCATAAGCGCTCCGGTATAAAGTGCTACCGGCCAGCGGAACAGGATCGTCAGGCCCATCAGGCGAATCGCGTTGACGCCAGTCTCAAGGGAGAGCGTTCCGAGATTGAGCCATTTCGAGGCAATAGACGGCGCTGTCACCAAGAGCAGTAGGCCCAGAAAAATTGCGATTACCCAGTAGATAAACTCTAGCGATCGCAGCAGTTGGCGGCTCTTGAGACGACCGTCTCCGGAGGCGCTCAGTCGTGCCAGCTCTCTGCTAATAGTCGTGCTGAGTCCCATGTCGAGAAGCAGGAAAATGCCAAGCAATGAAACATAGAACCCGATAAGCCCATATGCCTCGATGCCTAGAAATTTGATAAAGAAGGGTGTCGACAAAAAGCTCATCGACGCCGCCCACGCACGACCACCGACATTAGCGACTATATTTCTTTTAGTGCTCATTGTTGTTAAGATTTTTGCCCGTTAACGAAAGCCGGGTGATCGCAATCGGATTCCCCGAACGTATCAAGCAGCGATTTTCGCTTTGCTGCCGATCCCCAAAATGAAAAGGGCTCATAGCTTGGATAACCATAAGCTCCCAGTTCCAACTCAATCGAGCTGCCCGCGTCCTTTACCCAGGATTCGACCAACCGGCGGATCGACACCGGTGATCCGGAACTGACATTTACGATGCCCGCATCGACACGCAATCGCGCCAGGTCGGCTAGATGGCGTCCGACCTGCTCGATTGGAAGATAGTCACGCAACTGCTCGCCTCCCGACATCGGAAATTTCGAGTCGCCGCGCCGGATCGCCGCTTGAAGCAGGGGATAGATCGATGTTTTCGCCTGCCCGGGGCCATGCATGTAAAAAAGCCGCGCCCAGGTGAGATCGAATGGACGTTTGGCTTTCAGGAATTGCAGTTCGCGCAGCAGCGCACATTTGGCGTAGGCATAGGGGTTATCTGGCAGCGTGATCGCGTCCTCACTTAGCTCGCCATTGATCATGCCGTATTCGAAGCAGGTGCCGGTCACCACCATGGCGCCGAGGCCGCCCTCGACCATACTCTTGAGAAAGCGATACTGCAGCGGAAGTTGTTCTTCGAAATGGTGCAGCGACAAGTAATTGGGGAGGCCGTCCCAGGCGAGATGGACCAACATGTCGGGTCGCCCCATGCGGTCGTAATCCTCGCTCGTCGCGTCGGCGAGGTCAAGTTCTACAAATCGGACGCCTTTGGGCAGCGACACTGGCTGCCGCCGCCCGACAGCAACCAGTGTTTCACCGTTTGCAGCCAGTGCCTGCACTACATGCGCGCCTACAAAGCCGCTGGCACCGGTGATGGCGATAGTCATTCGACGCTAAGATGCGGCACGGCCGTGACAAACTGGCCGCCCCAGTCGCGAATGTAGGCGAGTTGAGTTTTGAGTTCTTCCTTCAGGTTCCAAGGCAACAGCACGACATAATCTGGTTTTTCCGTGCGAATTCGATCCTCCGAGACAATCGGAATACGGCTACCGGGCAGATATTTGCCCTGCTTGGCCGGGTTTGCGTCGACCACCCACCGCATCAGATGCGGGCGAACCCCGGCGAAGTTCATCAGCGTATTCCCCTTGGCCGCGGCACCATAGCCGGCCACCGTTTTGCCTGCGGCACGCGCGTCGATAAGGAACCGCATCAGATCGTCCGCGATGCGCTCCGCCTGACCCTGCAAGTTGGCATAATAGCCTGCGCTAGCAATGCCAGCCTCGGCTTCGCGCACGAGCATGTCGCCGACTTGGTGAGTAACCGGCTGCGTACCAGTGTCCGCGCGTTGAGCATAGACGCGGAGCGAACCGCCATGGGTAGCGATCTCCTCCACATCAAATACGGTGAGCCCGTTAGCTTCGAAAATCCGCTTCACTGCTGTCAGCGAAAGGTAGGAATAATGCTCATGATAGATGGTATCGAACTGGGATAGGCCGATTAGATTCATCAGGTGAGGGAATTCGAACGTAGAGACGCCATTTGGTTTTAGGATGGTAGCAAAACCGGTTACGAAATCGTTGATGTCGGGAACGTGAGCGAGAACGTTATTTGCAGCGGTCAGGTCTGCGGCGCGGCCTTTCTCAACCAAACGTTTGGCGAGCGTTTCACCAAAAAACTCTTCGATGACCTCAATTCCCTTTTCGCGGGCGGCACGAGCGGTGCTGCTAGTAGGTTCGATCCCAAGAGCGTCGATCCCACGGGCCTTCACATATTGGAGAAGGTAGCCATCGTTGGACGCTACCTCAACGACCAGCGAGCCCGGTTCGATACTGAAGCGCTCAGCCATAGCTGCAACATAGGCTTCCGAATGGCGCAGCCACGTCGGCGAGAAGGAACTGAAATAGGCATAATCTTCAGAAAAGAACTCGTCGCGCTTGGCGAAGTCCTCGGTCTGAACTAGCCAGCATTCGGTGCATGTCATCACGCGCAGCGGGTAAAACGTCTCAGGGCCCGACAACGCTGCTTCGGACAAATATGAATTCGACGGCGGGGTCGCACCGAGGTCGGCAAGTGAAAGGGTTAGATCAGCGTGGCAGTGGCGACATTTCATAGATCGATCCCAGTGAAATCTGGAGGTAAAAAAGCATGGCTGCGATCGCGTGCCGACATATCAGTCGGCTCTAGAGGCCATTCGATCCCTATTGTCGGGTCAAAGGCGCTAACGGCTCTCTCGGACGCAGCGGCGTAGAAATCGGTGTGGAGATAAAGGAGCTCGCAATTCTCCGTCAAAGTCTGGAAGCCATGTGCACACCCTTTCGGAATGAACAGGCTACGATTGTTATCGGCTGTCAACTCCTCACCGTGCCAGCAGCGTAGCGTTGGCGAACCCGCACGCAGGTCGACCGCCACGTCTAGCACAGCACCTCGCAGAACGGTGACAAACTTGTCCTCCGCGTGCGGTGGGTATTGGTAATGCATGCCCCGAATCGCGCCGCGTTGGCAAGTAAGCGTTTGGTTGATCTGCGCAATTGGCGAGGCGAAGCCGGCTTCGGCCAACTCGTCGCGGCAATATAGGCGGGATAGGAAACCGCGATGGTCTCCCATCCGTGTGCGGGTAACGACCTTGATACCCGTGATTGCCGTGTCTTGGACTGTGAACCGAGATTCAGGCATCACAGCGTTCCGTCATGTAACGTGCGATCTGCAAGCCGCTTACCGTCGCCATGTCTTCGCCGGCGCGCCAAGCCTGATGCCAGGCGACCGTCATCTCCAGTGCCGTCGCGAGCCGCAAGCGTGGCGCCCATCCGAGTCGGGTACGCGCTTTGGAACTGTCGAGCTTGAGGAAGCCGGCTTCATGGACGGTCGGTGAGTTGTCAGCCCCCCAAGCGAAAGCCGGCGCAAGCGCGGCGATCTGCTCGAGTATCCATCCTACTGGTCGAGCATCGGTGTCGGCAGGGCCGAAATTCCAACCCTGGGCAAACGCGGCACCTTCGATGGCGAGCTTCTCGGCGAGGAGTAGATATCCCGCGAGCGGCTCCAGAACATGCTGCCAAGGCCGGATCGCGCCGGGATGCCGCACCTGGAGCGGCATCCCGGCATCAAGTGCGCGCAATGCATCTGGGATGATCCGGTCTAGAGCCCAGTCACCGCCGCCAATCACGTTACCGGCACGTCCGCTCCCGATCCAAGGGCGGCCCTCGGCATGAAAGGAAGATCGGTAGGCGGTGGTCACCAGTTCCGAACATGCCTTGCTGTTCGAATAAGGGTCGTACCCGCCGAGCGGTTCGTTTTCACGATAACCCCACTCCCATTCATTGTTTTGATAGCATTTGTCGGTGGTGACATTGACGAGGGCGGTTACTGAGCCGAGGCGGCGCGCCGCCTCGAGCAGATGGACCGTTCCCATCACGTTGACCGCATAGGTTTCGACCGGAACCGAGTACGATAGGCGGACAAGTGGCTGCGCGGCCATGTGAATTACGATATCGGGACGAGCACGTCCCATTGCATTGGCAAGTGCGTCGGCATCGCGCACGTCTCCAATGGTGTGACCAGCCAGACGCTCTTCGATGCCCGAAACTTCGAACATGTTCGGATTGGTCGGAGGCGCCAGCGCGTAGCCGAACACCTGTGCTCCAAGATCATGCAACCACAGGCTCAGCCAGCTTCCCTTGAACCCGGTATGGCCGGTCAGAAAGACGCGTTTGCCCAGCCAAAAATCCGACGTCACGCTTACCATATCTTCCAAGGCGCCTTGTCGCTTTCCCAGAGCCCCATGAGCTGCTGCTTGTCTCGGAGAGTGTCCATCGGCTGCCAGAAACCGTGATGCTCATAGGCCATTAACTCGCCAGCGGCAGCGAGGCCGCGAAGCGGCTCCTGCTCCCAGGTCGTATGATCACCCTCGATCCAATCGATAACCTTTGGAGAAAGAACGAAGAAACCGCCGTTGATCATGCCGCCATCGCCCTTGGGCTTTTCGAGAAAATCGGTGATCACGCCGTTTTTTATGTCGAGTGCGCCAAAACGGCCGGGCGGATACGTTGCGGTCATGGTCGCAGCACGGCCGTGCTGACGATGGAATTCGAGCGATTTGGTGATGTCGATATCCCCAACGCCGTCTCCATAAGTAAAAAAGAAAAACTCATCATCTTTTACATGGTCGGCGACGCGTTTCAATCGGCCACCTGTCATGGAATTGTCTCCCGTGTCAACGAGAGTAACTTTCCACGGCTCTGCGCGCTTGCTGTGAACGATCATTTCGTTTTCACGCATGTCAAAAGTTACATCGGACATATGTAAGAAGTAATTAGCGAAATACTCTTTTATGAGGTATCCCTTATAGCCACAACAGATGATGAAGTCGGTGACGTTGTGTGCCGTATATATCTTCATAATGTGCCAAAGAATCGGGCGCCCCCCAATCTCGACCATCGGCTTTGGACGAACGCTGGTTTCTTCGGCAAACCTGGTGCCGAGACCGCCGGCGAGAAGAACGGCCTTCATTTGGTCTTACCTTCAGTTGAAGTGACAAAATACGTCGCAGAAAGAGCGTTTGGCTGGATTGGCCAAGCGCGGATAGCGTTTCGCGTGCAGAGTTCGCTGTGTCAACAAAATCGTAGCCCTAAAGGCAGTGAGAGCCCTGCGCTTCAGTCACTTTGGGGCGGGGCTCCCCCACCATTTAGCGGGTGCCCAGGCGCTACGAATCAGGCTGCTTCGCTTCGCGCAGCCGAGGCTACGCCACGCAGTCTGCTTCCTGCTTCGTAGCGTCCTTCAGATGGCAGTGGGTATTCCAAGCGGTTGGAGGAGCTAGGGCGGGATCGAAGGTCTTCTGGTTCTTGAGCATGGTGCAGGTGGTCGCGATGAGGCAGTCTGTGACGTGGCGCAGGGCCTCGCCGCGTATTTGGCGCGATTACGCGAATCTTGTTGAACGGCACCGCACGCCCATCGGTCGACGCCTTTGCAAAGTCCAACGTGGACAACCTTTTTTGCATGAGGATGACGCGGGTTTTGCCAGGGCGATCTAAGTTGGCTCGACTCCAGGCGAGCATCGCAGAGCATGATAATCTCGTTGTTACAGAGCATCGCCCGCTTATGCGAGCTGCGTGGCGAGAACGATCTTTCCGGCGCACAGCTCCTCCTAAGCGTCCTCTCCTAAGTGTTCCCCTCGCTGGCAAGCTTGTCGAGTTGACGTCCGCACAGACGATCCGCCGATTGACCGGATTGACGCGTCAGGACGCTTCCGAGGCGGCCGATTGCTGCGGCTACCGTTATTCGTGCGACGGAGAAGCTGACGCCCGGAGCGCCTCGAGGACCAGGCAGCTCCGATGCCCAATCACGCGCACAACTATGTCATTCCTCGCCGATGGCCGAGACCCCCTTTCGGCCGGGCCGGCCGCGATCTCCGTCGCTCCCGTACTGGCCTTGGAAAGCCCAACTTTCCACGGAACGCCATTGGCGGCACCTGCCGGGGCACTTGCTAATGGTGGGGAGCCCCCCTCACCCGGCCGGGCATTAGCCCTCACGGTAAGCTTCCTTTATCATATCCCGAATCTGTTGGCTTGCTCCGCGTCGAATATTTTGCGAGATGCCGCGAAAGGGTTGAGACGCAGCTCGGGGAGGAGGCACCGGCCTCGTGCCACCCCGTGTGGGGTTACGCCAGGAAGGCGATTCATCGTGGCTACATCAATCCAGTATGGTGCATTTGACCCTACGCGTGACCCGGCGCGATCCCAAAAAACTTTTTTTGGTGCTACCATCTCATTCCTATTATTTTATGCGATAGCTTTTCCCAAGGGCGGGGCGAAGGTCGGCGATATTCCGATCACTATCGGATATATCATGACAGGGATATTGCTTGGATTGGCAATATTGCGCGTGATGACAAGCGTCAACAATATCATGCTACCTGTCGACAGACTATTATGTATATTAACCTGTTTGATGCTGGGCATATGGAGCTTGTTGGTGACCCATGTGAATGGAACTTCATCAACAGGATATACGATTTCATATTTTATATCTGTTTTGTATTTGCCCCTGTTTGGTCTCATATTCTTCTCCGGACTCATAATGGATGAATATAGCCATTCGTTGGAAAAAGTTTTATTGTGGGCCATAAGATTTATTGTAATTTACGGAATTTTTCTCTTCTTGGTAAAGCAGTTTACCGGAAAGTGGGTGCAGATACCGTATGTTACAGTCAACGTGGACGATCTCGGCGGATTGGACGATAAATATATCAACAGAGGCGGAGTGTTTAAATTAATATCTACCTATAATAACGGAAATATACTTGGGGTTTCGATGCTGATAGTGGCCCCTTTGTATTTGAGAATTGAAAATAAAAAAATATTGAAATTCGCATTCTACGTCACAATGTTCCTTACTCTGTCCAGAACCGTTTGGATCGGCACCGTACTTGTAGTGAGTTTTCGATCTCTTTCCAATGGCGTTCGACCGATCGCTATTCTCTACCTAATTGCCGGCTTGGCAGCGGCCAGTGGGGCGATCCTGCTTGTTTTGCATTTGCTGAATGCCGATGTCTCGTTCATCTTTGATGGAGATTTGGGAGGGCGGGCGCCCCAGTTGAAGGTGTTAGACAATGTGAGGATGTTTCCCGAGGATCAGATCGCGCCGTTGCCAGAGATCGTATATCTCGGGATGCTTCGTTTCTTTGGCATTCCCGGGTTTTTGCTGTTCGTGGCACATTTGGCGATACCGCCGCTGTTACTGAAGCTGGAAGGGGCTCGATTGTTGTCGCCGTCGCGCGTGTCGGCCTGCCAGCAGGGGATGCTCATCTATGTTGTGATCGCGTGTGCTGATGCAGGGTTCAGCTTCATTCCGGTGATGATGATATTCTGGATGGTAGCGGGAATGGGCTTTTGGTACGCCCGTCGACAGGTTTGGTTGGTGAAGGACGCTCGTGAAGCTGTTAGTTGATGCTCGGACGGGATGGGGCCACGGTATAGGAAGGGTTGTGTCGAACACGATTCCTGGGATCGCGGACTTCCGTCCTCGCTGGGCGGTCGATGTGTTAGTGCCGCCGGAGCATATCCCCACCGCGCAGGCGGCATTCGGGCACTACGGAAATGTAAAGATCGTGCCCTGCGCGATCCCGCCATTTTCAAGATCCGAGCAGACCGCACTTCATCGCTTCGCGCGGGGTTATGATCTCACTTGGTTCACTAACTACTGGGTTCCGCTCGCTTGGCGGGGGCGGTTTGCCGTTACAGTGCATGATATGCTGCATCTGATGCCCGAGTTTACGCCTGCTTCGGTGCCGAAGCGACTGATGTCGCGGCTTACCTTTTCCAAAGTGCGCCGCGATGCGCGCGCGGTGATGTTCGACAGCCGCTTCACCGAGGAAGCATTTCGCCGAAAGGTCGGAGTTCCGCGCGTCGGGAGCACTGTGCAGTTGGGTGGCGATCATTTGGATTATGGCGCGCCTAAATCCGTCTCGCAGCGGTCCAAACGTTTGCTTGTGGTGGCGGCGCCGAAAAAGCACAAGAATTTTGAGCTGCTATTCGAAGCTTGGCGTCGCGCCCGGGTAGCACCTCATTGGACACTGACTATAATCTCGCCGCAGGAGATGCTGCGCAATTCTGTCAACCTTGCGGCGATGGCTGGACAGGAAGGTCGCATCGACATTCGGCGCGGCGTCTCGAATACGGAGTTGGCCGCACTGTATGCGGATAGCGCAATCCTGTTGATGCCATCGTTATACGAAGGTTTTGGTTTGCCCTTGCTCGAGGGAATGCTGGCCGGAGCACTGTGCGTCAGTTCGAACGCTGGATCCATGGTCGAGATTGCAGAAGGTGCATTCGTGCATTTTGTAAATGGTCCGGACCTGCAGGGCTGGGTCGCTTCGATCCAGGAAGCGTGCGCAATCGTCGATCGTGGCACGCCCGATCTAGACACACTGCTGTCGCATAACATCGCCCGTGCGAGACGTTTTCGCTGGCAGCGCACCGCCGAACAAGTCGCTTCCGTGCTGGAGGCGGCGGCCGCCTAATTTTTTAATCAGACCTTAGGAAAACACGTGAGTAAAACGGCGATTATTACAGGCATCAGCGGTCAAGATGGTGCTTATCTGGCCCAAAATCTCCTAGAGCGGGGATATACCGTTTATGGCACTTATCGGCGAGTGAGCTCGGTCAATTTCTGGCGTATCGAAGAGCTCGGTATCGATGGAAATCCTAATCTGAAGCTGGTCGAATACGATTTGACCGACATGGGCTCGGCGATTCGCTTGATCGAAACGTCGGAGGCAACGGAAATATACAATCTGGCGGCGCAGAGTTTCGTCGGCGTGTCGTTCGATCAACCATTGGCGACGTCGACGATTACCGGTCTCGGCGCCACCTATCTGCTCGAGGCGATCCGCACGGTGAACAAGGCGGTCCGATTCTACCAAGCCTCGACCTCAGAAATGTTTGGCTTGGTCCAAGCGGTTCCTCAGAGCGAGGATACGCCCTTTTATCCACGCAGCCCATATGGCGTTGCCAAGCTCTACGCGCACTGGATGACGGTAAACTTCCGTGAGAGCTTCGGCATTTTCGGTTCGAGCGGTATTCTTTTCAACCATGAGTCGCCGTTGCGAGGGCGCGAGTTCGTGACGCGTAAGATAACCGATACTGTCGCTAAGATCGCGCTCGGCAAGGCCGACGGGATTGAGCTCGGTAATCTGGATGCAAAACGTGATTGGGGGTATGCCAAGGATTATGTCGAAGGCATGCGGCGGATTTTGCAGCATGATAAGCCTGATACCTTCGTGCTTGCAACCAATCGTACCGAGACGGTACGTAGTTTCGTCGAAATGGCATTCAAACATATCGGTGTTGAACTCGAATGGTCGGGCTCTGGAGAGAATGAGGTCGGGCAAGATCGCGCAAACGGTAAAAAACTCGTACGGATCAATCCACGCTTTTATCGACCCGCGGAAGTAGACCTATTGATAGGCGATTCTTCTAAGGCCAAGAAAGAACTAAACTGGGAAAGTACAACTTCGCTCGAGGAGCTCTGCAGCATCATGGTCGCTGCAGACATTAAGCGCAACGAGCGGGGCTGGTCATTCTGATGCGTGTCGCGGTTACCGGTGCAGGCGGCTTTACAGGGCGTTATCTGATTCCCGAACTCGGGCGGCGTGGGCATGATGCCTTTGCGCTCGAGGCGGACGTGGCCGATCCGGTCGCGCTCGACGCAGCGGTGGCCGACTGTATGCCCGATGCGGTAGTACATCTCGCCGCGAAGGCATTTCTGAACGTTGCCGAATTCAGCAGTTTTTATGAGGTCAACCAAGTTGGTAGCTTCAATCTGCTGGAAGCGGTTGCCGCCCGGGCACCGGCTGCGCGGGTTCTCCTGGCCAGTACAGCGCAGGTATATGGCGCACAGGCCGAAGGATTGATTAGCGAAAAGCAAACGATCGCCCCAGCGAATCACTATGCGTTAAGTAAGGCGGCAATGGAGGTGGGTAGTGGGTTCTGGTCGGATCGCCTACACATAACTCTCGTGCGCCCTTTCAACTACACGGGCGTCGGTCAGGAATCGCGATATTTGATACCAAAAATTGTCGATCATTTTCGTCGTCGGGATAAAGTGATTCAATTGGGCAATATTGATGTTCAACGCGATTTCGGCGATGTACGATCGGTGGTGGAGGCCTATTGCGCGTTGCTTGAAAACGATGCCCTTCCTGCGGTATACAACGTATCGACGGGAAGATTAGAAAGCGTGCGCGGCATCGTGTCTCGGCTTGAGCTGCTGACCGGACATCGGATTGAGGTGCAGATCAATCCGGAGTTTCTTCGTTCTGGAGACGTTGCAGTGCTGGGCGGCGATAACAGTCGCCTCCATGAGGTCGCGCCCGATTGGCGCGCACGAACGATCGACGAGACGCTCGAATGGATGCTTCGAGCGGCGTGATGCTGCTGCCTAGCGCTTTAGCGCGGGCAAGAACCATCGATCTATCTGAATGGAATCTGCAATGAAGATTGCCATCGTTCATGACTGGCTTACGCTGAAAGGTGGCGCGGAAACTTGTCTGGCTGAGTTTCTGCTTCTCTACCCGCAGGCCGACCTTTTCTGTGTGGTCGATTTTCTTCCGAAGGAAGAGCGCGATTTCCTGGCAGGACATCGCATTAAAACCAGCTTCGTTCAGCGAATGCCTGGTGCTGCGAAACACTATCGTTCGTATCTGCCGTTTATGCCATTGGCGATCGAGCAGTTGGACGTGACTGGATATGACCTCGTGATCAGCTCGACAGCTTCCGTCGCGAAAGGTGTAATTACTGGTCCCGATCAAGTGCACATTGCCTATACCTACAGCCCTATTCGTTATGCCTGGGATCTGCAGCACCAGTATCTTACCGAAAGCGGTATGACGCGGGGCATCAAAAGCATGGCATCCCGCATTATACTGCACTATATGCGGATGTGGGATTCCCGCACAGCGCATAATGTGGATCATTTCATCGCAATTTCGGGATTTATAGCTCGTCGGATTCGAAAAGCATACGGACGCAACTCAACTATAATATATCCGCCGGTAGATCTTGAAAGATTCACGCCCTCTAATATGCGCGAAGAGTTTTACGTAACTATGTCGCGAATGGTACCGTACAAACGGATTCCGCTCATTGTCGAAGCGTTCAGCCATATGCCCGATCGGCGCCTCGTGGTAATCGGAGATGGTCCCGAGATGGCTGCGGTACGTCGGGTTGCCGGGGCGAATGTGACGATCATGAGCAAACAGCCCGATGCAGTGGTCGTATCGTATCTGCAACGCGCTAAGGCGTTCATCTTCGCCGCCGAAGAGGATTTTGGAATTGCGCCGCTTGAGGCGCAGGCTTGCGGCACGCCAGTGATTGCCTACGGCAAAGGTGGAGCGCTCGAAACGATTCGAGGACATGACGGAGATGATCAGACAGGCGTGTTCTTCTTCGAACAGACGCCGGAGGCAATCGTCTCGGCCATTGAGCATCTTGAACAGCGGTTGCCGATGATTACCATGAAAGCGTGTCGCGCCAACGCCGAACGGTTTTCGGTTGCTCGTTTTCGCGAGGAATTTTCGCACTTTGTCGATGCGGCGATGGTGCAACACCGAAAAGCGCTTGGTGCCTCAGTCTAGCGCTTCGTGAAGCGAAACGGCGCGGCCGTCACGGGTTTGTCCGGCTTGCCAGTGCACATCGGGCGCGCTGGCATGTGGTCCTTCCCTTAGTACGGAGAGCAGGCGTCCTGTCGCAAGCATACCGATAAATCGGTTGCGAGAAATCTCGAATTGAGGAACGATTCCGACATTCGCGGTAGCATTAGTAACCGCAATTCCGGTGGCGAAGGGGCCAGTGACGGTGTTGTCTTGAATGCGTATCGTGGCAGAACCGTTGAAATCGTCTTCGCGTACGCTGATCGCGGTAGCCGGAGTGGTGCGGTCGTCTGTCATGTAACGGACAACATTGTTTTCGATGACAACCGAACCGGCGACGATACCGGTGCGCGTTTGCAATGTCTTGGATGACCCCGCGCGGATCGCCGATTTTTCGAAAGCATAAGGGAAGGTTAGGTCGTTTCCGACTATACGCGTGTGATGCATGTTATAGAAGGCGGTGTCGATCCGGACGTTGCGCAGATTGGCGCGTTCGATGATCATATTTTGGACCGGGCCACTGGCCGAATCGATACTGCTCGGACCGGTGTGATCGGAGCATTCGAATGTACCGCCGACGATATTTACGAGCTTATTGTCAACGTTGCTTAGGCCGCTATTGTATACACGTACTAGCGGAAATGACTTGTTGTCGACCAAGCCATGGCAGTTATTTAAGTGAATTTCATCGCACAGGGCGAACATGGTAAAGCAGCCATTATGCCCATTACGGGCAGTACATCTGTCGAACAGGACGTTACTGCTCCCTTCTGCATCGAATCCGACGTCGAGGGCCGTATCGACGAAGCAGTCGCGAACCACGATGTCACGTCCCATCGAGCCCCATATGCCCCCACCTAGGGCGTTACGGACCGAAACTTCGTGAATCAGAATATTCCGGCATTTGCGTTCATTATCTGCACGCCCATTCTGCCACTGCTCCAAACCAGCATCGCCGCCCCACCATTGGACGCCATGCGAGACGTTCTCATAATGTGCCCCGACGATCTCACAATTTTCGGCATAGGCAAATCGACAGGCTCCATCGCCGGCCCTCGACTGGCTTCGGTAACGTGCGCCACCGCCAACGATTCGGATGTCGATTGCTATATTGCGATCGGTACCACTGGTTTGTACCCGTTCGTAGGCCGAGGCGCTGCTGTCGATACGGACGTGCTGACATTCGTTGGCCTGGATGCCGGTGATCGTGAGTCCGCGATGACCGCGCATACCGACTGCGTAGACGAGGGGGCACGGCCGGGGACACTCAACAATGGCTTCCCCGCCGTGCAGAACCTGAATTGCAACATTGTCTCCGACGACTTCAAAGATAGCGACGAAGCCCTCTTTTGCCGATTCTGGACCCTGCCATATAAAACGGGTATTCGGGTCGATCGTCACCTGTTTGCCTCCCGAAATACGCAACGGGCGGGTCAACTGATAGGGAGTTTCGCGACGAAAGATGTGCGGTTGCGGATCGGCAAGGATTTTCGCCAGCGTGGCATCGTCGCCGCTTGTTGGCTGTGCCGTCAAAGGTTTTGAGCAGGCAGCTGCCGAGCTGGCTATCAACATTCCGGCAGCGGTTCGCCGACCGAGGTTCCGGAGTACCTCGCGGCGGGAAAAACCGCTATCCTGTCCGCGTTTATCGTGACGAAGACCGGTCATTTAGTTCCTAACGGGAAGAACGAGCCAAACCACCCTCGGACCGACGGAGCGTGGCCGGTGGTGACCCTTGTTGAAGCGCATAGCGCTGTTTATAGGGTCGCATCAAGATTGCGCTCAGCGGAACGCGTCTAGCGACCGATGGAGCGGGAGTAGTATGTTGGCGAGGATCATGGGCGCCGGAGGCACTCGCAACACGAAGGAAGGCCCCCGGTCGAAGTTTTTCCTCCCGTGCTGTCTGTTCCTGACGATTTGGGTACTTGTCGGGGGGTGGCAACCGAGCGACATTCGGGTTTTCGCCGTGCTTGGACTGTCGGGCAGCGCGCTGCTGATGTACGTGCTGGCGAAAGACGGGCTGAGCGCATGGCATTTCCTGTCGATCCCGGCACGCTTGCTGCTGATTTTTTTCTGCCTGATGCCGTTGCTTCAACTGGTGCCGCTACCGCCGGGATTTTGGCACATACTGCCCGGCCGGGAATTGGCACGTGACACCCTGTCCGCTGCGGGGGATGTGCGGCACTGGCAGCCGATCACCCTATCTTTCCAAGCAACGCTTCGCAGCTTTTTAATATTCGTCTGGTTGTCGACATTTCTCCTGGCTTTGCTACAGCTCTCTCTGCAGGAAATGAGGCACGTCTTCCGGCTCATTTTGGGGCTTGGACTACTAAATGTCGCGGTGGGAGTCGTCCAAGTTGTTTCCGGTGGTAGCGTTCTTCAGTTCGATGATTCGGTTTCGCCGTTCCTTATCGGTTTATTTGCCAATAAGAATCATACCGGTTTGTTCCTCGCGATAGCGCTCCTCGCTGGATACGTTGCTATTTTCGGAGAGAGGGGATGGAATCGAAGCCGGACAACAAGTGTGTTGCCGCTGGTGCTGGTCCTGATGGTGGCCCTGTTTGCCACCCTATCGCGAGCCGGCGTGGTTTTCGGTTTTATGGCACTCGCGTTTCTCATTGCAATTTCCGTCAGCAAATGGCCTGGAAAGCGCGAGCGCTATGTAATCTTCGTAACCGCCTTGGTTGCTTTGTGCGGTTTGGTCGCGATTGCGTTCACTACCGTGGCGAGCCGCACGGTAGTCAGGTTCGGCGAAATTGGAGATGATCTGCGGTGGTCGATCTGGCAATGGAGCTGGCCGCTGGCTGAGAAATACTTCCCGGTCGGTGGGGGCATCGGTAGTTTTACCTCATTGTTTCCGCCCGATGAGAAACTGGGCTGGGTAAAGCCTACGATCGTCAACCATGTACATAACGATTATATAGAGCAGATTATTGAGGTCGGCGTGGCCGCTCCTATTTTTTGGTTGCTGATTGTTGTGACCATCGCATCTCCGTTGCGAGAAGCATGGGCTGAGCGCATGCAGCCTGCCGGTCGGATGGCAACGATCGGCGCCGCCATACTTGCTCTGATCGCGCTTCATTCGACGATAGACTACCCGTTGCGCCGCCCGGCGATAGCTGCCTGCGCCATGGTGGCAGTGGCGGCGCTGTTGGGGCTAAATGCGCGCAAAAGGCGATTGCGCATTACGGCAGGGTATGCGAGGCAGGCTGGATAAATGGTCATTTTTTTCTTGTTATTGAGCGGGCTCGTCCTTCGTCATTCAACGCCTTTGCGTCCAACGTCTGGAGAGTTTTCTTGCGTTTCCTTGTAATCCCGTTGGGGGCGGTAGCTTTGGTCGGATGCGCTTCGCGGGAAAGCCCTGTTCCTCTAAATAGCTATCAGACGATTTCGGCGACCGAACCGAAAACTCCGAACATGGGTGTCGCCGACTATCGCATCAATCCACTCGACGAGTTGCGCATTGATGTGTTTGGTGAGCCCGAATTGTCGCGTGAAAAATTACCGGTGAATCTGAACGGAAAAATCATTCTTCCCATGGCGGGCGAGATCGTGGCCGAGGGACGTACCACCGCGGAATTGTCGCGACAGATCGCCACATCGCTAGACCGCTATCTCCGCAATCCCCAAGTTGCCGTCAACATCACTCAGTTCACTTCGCAGAAGGTGACAGTGTCGGGTGCCGTTAAAACCCCTGGCGTATTTCAGACAATGAGTCAGATGACGTTGATGGATGTCATCGCCATGGGGCAGGGCCTTAATGAATATGCTAAGCCCAATGAGATCTTGGTGTTTCGGCGGCAGGCAGGCCAACGTTATGTGGCGCGTTTCGACCTTGATATGATCCAGGATGGCACTTCAGCGGACCCGGTTATCCTTCCTGGTGACGTTGTGGTAGTAGGCTATTCCGCATCGCGACGCTTCTTTGCTGATCTAATCCCCGTGCTGCCCTCGGCCGTGGGTATATTCATTGCACTTGTTAAATGATCTGTCTGGGCCTGTCATGTACCAACCGTTGAAGCAGAGTGGCGACCGGACCTTGGATTCCGATCCCGGGAAGCGGGGGGTGATGCGATCAATCAACCTGCGCGATCTTTGGGCTCCACTCTACCGATCGCGGGTTTCAATCATCGCGATTTTCGTAATCGTATTCAGCTTGGCCGTCGTTGCTACCCTCCTCACTCAGCCCCGGTATCGGGCGACGGCGACTGTCGAAATTCGCGCCGAAACGCAGAAGGTGCTGGCGACGGAGGATCGCGACAACAGCGCTGGAACTGCCGGGCCGGATGCGGAGCTCTTCCTCGATACTCAGTTAAATATCCTTAAGAGTCATTCGATTGCAAATGCGGTCGGACAGTCACTTGGTTTGTACAACAACGATGCTTTTCTCAGGGCGATGTCGATCAAAGCTGTGCCCTCTTCGCCAGAAGCGCGACGTAAACTAGTAAGTTCCGTATTAATTTCAAATCTTAAGGTTTCGCTTGCCAGTCAGACCCGCATAGCGGAAATAGTATTCTCAAGTCCAGATCCGCGGCTGGCTCAGCGGGTTGCGAATAGTTATGCCGACAATTACATTCAGCTCAACTTAGCCCGGCGCTTCGATTCTTCGCGTTATTCACTCGACTTTCTGCGAACCCAAATCGGTGAGGCGCAGGCGCGGCTCAGCCAGAGCGAGCGCCAAGCGATCGGTTATGCGCGCAGTGCGCAACTGATCGACGTCAGCAATGCTGCGACCAGTTCAGGTGTCGATAATGAGCCGCAGTCCCTGACCACGGCGAATTTGGTCGGACTCAACCAAGCGCAGTCGCAAGCCACCACCAAGCGGATCGTCGCGGAGCAACGCTGGAATGTCGCACGGGCGACACCTCTGATGACAATTCCCGAGGTGGTGGCGAACCCTACTATTCAGCAACTGCAGCAGCAGCGCGCTATTCTTCAAAGTCAGTATGAGCAGGAGCTCCAGATTCGACGCGAGGATTATCCCAGCGTGCGCCAGCTTTATGCCCGGATCAAGGAGATGAGTAATCAAATCGCGACGCTAGCAGGTAACGTCCGTTCGACTATCCGCGAGGAATACGTCGCGGCGCAGGCGCAAGAGGAGGGAATGCGCGCCGACGTGAAGCGGCTCAAGACCACCACCCTTGACGAGCAGGGGCGTAGCATCCAGTTGTCGATTCTGCGGCGCGACGTGAACACTAATCGGCAGCAACTCGATGCGCTGCTAAAGCGCTACAATGAGCTCAATGCGCAATCGGGGGTGCAGTTCAACAACCTGTCGGTGATTGACCACGCGGAAGTACCGGATAGTACCTATTGGCCGAGCGTGCCTTTGAACGTGGCACTCGCATTGGTGCTGTCGATCGTAGTGTCGGCTGTTTACGTGCTAGGCCGCGAGAATATGTTTGAAATGGTCCGTACACCTGAGGATGTGGATCTGCGGCTGCATCTGCCGCTGCTGGGTGCCGTCCCGGTTCAAGAGAATATCATGGCGGCGATGCGCGACCCCAAGTCGGCGATATCAGAATCGCTCAGTTCTATCCGTACTAGTCTGTCGCTGGCATCCACAAGTGGGGTGCCGCGCTTGCTGGTTGTGACCAGTACTCAGGCAGGTGAAGGAAAAAGCACAACTTGCTTCGGCTTGGCGCATAGTTTGGCAAAACTCGGCCGTTCCGTGGTGATCGTTGATGCCGATCTCAGGCGTCCTAACGTCCACCATTTGTTCGAAATAAAAAACGTTACGGGCGTCAGCAATATCCTGTCGGGCACTGCCTCGGTAGAGTCGTGCATTCATCATAATCTGGCGCCCGGTGTCGACGTGATCGTGGCAGGGCCAATCCCTCCCGACACCGCAGAGTTGTTGGGAGGCGGACGATTCAAGGCTGTGATGGGCGAACTTGCTGAGCGCTATGATCATGTGCTCGTAGATAGCGCGCCCGTGCTGGGCCTGGCAGATGCCCCACTGGTTGCTACCACTGTCGATGGCATCGTTTATGTGGTGGAGGCAGCGCGGAACAGTGTTCGCAGCGTGCAGGGTGCTCTCGATCGCCTGCAGCAGAGCGGCACGCCGTTGATTGGCGTGGTACTGACGCGCTTCGATCCGAACAAGTCGGGCTACGGCTACGAATATGGCACGACGTATGCCTACTCCTACAGTGATAGCCAATTCGGGACCGATGGTGCATGAGGCAGTGAGATACGCAGGAGCAGTACTTGCAGGTCTGCTCTCGCTCAGCGGTGTCGCTTATTCGGCTAAGCTGCAGGTGGCCGAAGCTAGGCTGTTCGTCGGCGACGTCGGGGCGCAGATCGCGCCGCTGCCCGATGGCTTGTTGCCGACAGGAATTCCCAGGCCATCGTATCAGCCTCCGCTCGGGGTCGAACAGCGTCGCGCACTTCGCGGGGCTTTGTACCACGATCCACTCGATGCCAGGCTCTTTAACCTAATCTATGTCGATGGCGTACGTACGGGCGAAACGGCAGGGCAAATACGGCATAATGCCGAGTTGCTCGGACAGCTTGGATGGCGTTATACGCCAGCGCAGTTGAACTTGCTGTTTCGCAACCTGTTAGATAATCGATTTGATGTGGTGCTCGATCATATCGATGCCCTACTACGCCGCCGGAAGCTGTCTTCCGTTGCCACTAGCATGCTTATGACAATGGAGACCATTCCTGAGGGGCACCGCGAGGTGGTCGATCGACTTCAAGGCAATCCGGGATGGCGACGGGACTACCTGTCCGTTATCGGCCCGCAGACGAGTTCCGTCACGCTGGAGGCGCGAACGGCCACCATCGCCGCGCTGCTGCGGACTCCGCAAGGCATGACCCGCGACGAGATTGCACCTTCCCTGAACGCTTTGGTGGCGACCGGGCGGGCGCGGGCTGCGCATAGTCTTTGGATTCGTCACGTCCGAGGCTTACCCGACGGCAACTTGGTCTATGACCCTCGCTTCCAGGAGGTGGCCGCTGCGGAGATGTCTGACCGCAGAATCCCGTTTGAATGGAGTTTGGGAGCAGGTTTAAATTATGCCGCACGATTATCACAGGAGGGCGTAACAATTAGCTGGGATCGCAGTGGTGTTCCGACGTTCCTGTCGCAACTCGTGCCATTGTCGCCCGGCCGTGGCTACGCTTTGACCGTAAGAGGGCGAAGCGACACCCAAGATTTATCTAAGCTGCTCGCTCCTGTCATTACCTGTGCAGCGACAAATACCCGCTTTATTGTTGCGGCCAGTACGAGTGGTTATGTGCGTTACACGGCGTCCGCATTGCCAGAGTCTTGCAACATGGGGGTGCTGACGATTAGCGGGGCACTCGATACGGGAGCCGGAGGTGTCGATTTCGGAATTCGGGAGATCACGCTACGAACCACGGGTTAACGAGAGAGGGAGATAGAATAATAATTCCCCTTACCATCTTGGTTATTCTGGCTCCGCTCAGGGTACGTCTGCTGCCTTCTCCAGTAGCCCGACCACCATTTATTGGTAGATCGTTAGCGGTGCCAAGCGCGTGCAAAGGCCTCTCGTTCAGATGGTTTAGGGAGTAGTCTTGATTTCGAGACGACGAGATCGGGATACTGGTAGTGGAGACTGTGGTGCGTGTCCGGCGGGAGTCGATGACAGGCGAGCCGATCGAGAGGATTGTGCGGATCTGTCTTATTTCTTCATCGCTTCAATGAGCTTTTTCACCTCCTGGGAGCGACCGCGTGGCATGATCAGCACGTCATTGCCGCTTGCCACAACGATAAGGTCCTTGACCCCGACCAGGGAGATGCGGATCCCGTCGGTGCGGACCAGGCAATTGGCGGTGTCGATTGCCAGCACTTCGCCGCGGTGGGCATTGCCATCTGCATCGCGATCGGCGAGTTCGTGCAGCGCGTCCC
>Ga0233335_1000083_pt1 | contig 27610 bp, 25 predicted proteins | sample GEONDECOMP222_FD_180695 | JGI IMG/M metagenome (GOLD analysis project Ga0233335, IMG submission 180695) | Leaf litter microbial communities from Shasta-Trinity National Forest, California, United States - GEON-DECOMP-222 | ecosystem: Environmental > Terrestrial > Plant litter > Unclassified... | reverse complement strand
CGTACGCCTTCTTGGCAGCTCGATCCAGGGCACGCAGAAGGCGCATAGCGACGCGATGGGTGAGGAGGTGATCCGCGCCACCAAGAAGGCGTACGGCTGGCCTGAAGATGCGCAATTCCTGGTGCCCGATGCGACCAAGGATATTCTCCACGATGCAATGGCGGCGCGGGGCGCCCCGTTGCGCGAGCAGTGGGAAGCCGATTTCGCGCGCTATGGCACGGCGTTCCCCGAACTCGCGAAAGAGCTCGATCTGATCCGCCAGGGCAAATTACCCGAGGGCTGGCAGGCGGACATCCCAAGCTTCCCGACTGATGCTAAGGGCCTTGCCTCGCGCGATGCCGGCGGCAAGGTGCTCAACGCGATCGCGCCGCACGTGCCGATGCTGATCGGCGGGGCCGCCGATCTCGCGCCCTCGACTAAAACCTTGCTCACCTTCCAGGGCGCCGGCGCGTTCGAGCCGAACAGCTATGGTGGGCGCAATATGCACTTTGGGGTGCGCGAGCATGCGATGGGCTCGATCGCTAACGGAATGGCGCTCAGCTACCTGCGCTCCTACACCGGTACCTTCTTGGTGTTCTCCGATTATATGCGGCCGCCGATCCGGCTAGCGGCGATCATGGAGCTGCCGGTGGTGTTCGTCTTCACCCACGACAGCATCGGCGTTGGCGAGGACGGGCCGACCCACCAGCCAATCGAGCATCTGGCGACGTTGCGTGCGATCCCTGGGCTGGATACGATCCGGCCTGGCGACGCCAATGAGGTCGCGGTCGCCTGGAAGGTCGCACTGACCCACACCCACGAGCCGACCGCCTTGATCTTCTCACGCCAGGCGATCCAGACGCTCGACCGAGAGAAATATGCCTCGGCCGATGGGCTGGAGAAGGGCGGCTATGTGCTCGGCGATGCCGAGGGCGAGGCGGAGCTGATCCTGATTGGCACGGGCAGCGAGCTGCCGATGGTGGTCGCCGCGCACGAGAAGCTCACCGCGGAGGGGATCAAGTCCCGCGTCGTCTCGCTGCCGAGCTGGTACCTGTTCGAGAAACAGGACCAGGCCTATCGCGACTCGGTGTTTCCGCGCTCGGTGCGCGCGAGATTGGCAGTCGAGCAGGCTGGATCGCTCGGCTGGGATCGCTATGTCGGTCAGGACGGCGGCACGATCACCATGTCGACATTTGGCGCTTCGGCACCGCTTGCCAAATTGCAGCAAAAATTCGGGTTTACCGTCGACAATATCTGCGCGACCGCCCGCAAACTGATCGAGAAAACCGCATGAGCCTCCTCAAAGACCTCAACGCCGCTGGCCAGGCCGCCTGGCTCGATTTCGTCGATCGCAAGTTCCTCGCTGATGGTGGGCTTCGCAAGCTGGTCGAGGAGGATGGCCTCACCGGCGTCACCTCCAACCCGTCAATCTTCGAAAAGGCGATGGGCCACGGCGAGGCCTATGACGCGGGCTTCACTGAGTTTCTAGGCAAGGGCGACGCCAGCGTCTCCGACACCTACGAAGCGCAGGCGATCGCCGATATCAAGGCCGCCGCTGCCGATCTCCGCCCGGTTTACGACCGGTTGGGCGGCAAGGACGGCTACGTCAGCCTCGAAGTCTCGCCCTACCTCGCCAACGGCACCGAAGGCACGATCGAAGAAGCGCTGCGGCTGTGGAAGACGGTCGATGAGCCCAATCTGATGGTCAAAGTGCCTGGTACAAAGGCGGGTACGCCGGCGATCAAGGCGTTGATCGCCGACGGCCTCAACATCAACGTGACTTTGCTGTTCTCGCTCGATGCGTACCAGGCGGTGGCCGAGGCCTACCTGCTCGGCCTCGAAGCACGGGTGAAGAAAGGAGAACCGGTCGACAGGATCGCCAGCGTCGCCAGTTTCTTCGTCAGCCGGATTGATGCGCAGATCGATAAGGCTATCGATGCGCGGATCGCTGCCGGCGATGCCGAGAGCGATGCGCTGAAGGGGATCCGCGGCAAGGTGGCGATCGCCAATGCTAAGCTCGCTTACGCTTGGTATGAAGAACTGATCGCGAGCGACCGCTGGCAGGTGCTCGCTGCTAAGGGCGCGATGCCGCAGCGGTTGCTATGGGCGTCCACGGGCGTCAAGGATCCTGCCTATCCCGACACTCTCTACATAGACACGCTGATCGGGCCGGATACGGTCAATACCATGCCACCCAAGACGATGGACGCGTTTCGCGACCACGGCACGGTCGCGCAGAGTCTGACCACCGACGTCGACGCCGCCCGCCACGTGATGGCCGAGACCCAGCGGCTCGGGCTCAAGCTCGATGACGTGACGACCGCGCTGGTCGAAGATGGCGTGCGCCAGTTCGCCGATGCCGCCGATACGTTGCTCGGCGCCGTGGCCGGTAAGCGCATCGCCTTCCTCGGCGATCGCCTCAACGGCCTGACCGCCGACCTGCCCGAGGGCTTGTCGGCCGCGGTGGAGAAGCGGATTGAACAGGCTCGCGCCGACGCCTGGTCGCGTCGGCTGTGGCATGGTGACGCGTCGCTGTGGACCGGCAAAGACGAAAGCAAATGGCTCGGCTGGCTTGCCGCCGGCCGCGGCGAGCAGGTCGACCTCGACGCGCTGAAGGCGTTCGGCGTCGAGGCGAAGAAGTATAAGAATGCTGTGTTACTCGGCATGGGTGGTTCCAGCCTCGGGCCGGAGGTGCTCGCGCGCATTCTCGGCGCGGTCGACGGCGGGCCGGTGCTGCACGTGCTGGACACCACCGATCCCGGTCAGATCGCCACCGTCACCAAGGCGATCGATCCGGCCGACACTTTGTTCATCGTCTCGTCCAAGTCGGGCTCAACGATGGAGCCCGAGCTGCTGCGCGAATATTTCTACGCGCTTGCAGGATCGCAGGGCGGGCATTTCGTGGCGGTGACCGATCCGGGCTCGAACCTGGAGAAGACTGCCAAGGCGGACGGCTTTGCACATATCTTCCCGGGCGATCCGGCGATCGGCGGGCGCTATTCGGTGCTCTCCGCGTTCGGCATGGTGCCGGCGGCGGCGATGGGAATCGACGTGGCGGGCTTCTTCGAGAAGACCGCGGCAATGGTGTTCGCATGCGGGGCAGATGCGCCGCCGTCAGCCAATCCCGGCGTGCGGCTTGGCGCAATTCTCGGTGAGGCGGCGCTGATCGGGCGCGACAAACTGACGATCCTGCCGTCCGCAGGGTTGGTGCCGTTTGGCGCGTGGCTCGAACAATTGGTCGCTGAATCCACCGGCAAGCAGGGTAAGGGCATCGTCCCCGTTGACCTCGAGCCGGCCGGCGCACCGCAAAGCTACGGTACTGATAGGCTATTCGTGCACCTGCACCTAGCGGGGGATGCAGACGATGGCCTGGAGGCCAAGCTCAAGGCTCTAGCCGAGGCTGGGCATCCGGTGGTCTCCGTGACGCTCGCCAGCCGCGACCTGATCGGCCAAGAGTTCTTCCGCTGGGAGATCGCGACGGCGGTGGCCGGCGCGGTGATCGGGATCGATCCATTCGACCAGCCCGACGTCGAGGACGCTAAGGTTGCGACCCGCAAACTGGTCGACGCCTATGAGGCGTCGGGCGCACTCGAGCCCGAAAAGGCGGCGGCGAGCAATATCGACTTCGCCGTGTTCCTCGAAGGTGACAGCGAGTTCGCCTCGGCGGATCCCGTTGAGCTGCTGCGGCTGCATTTCGCGGGGCTGGCGCCCGGCGATTATGCCGGCTTCCTCGCTTATATCGAGCGCGACGAGGCCAATGAGGCGTTGGTCGCCGAGATGCGGGTGGGCGTGCGCGATACGCTGGCGGTGGCGACCGTGGCCGGCTTCGGACCGCGCTTCCTGCACTCGACAGGCCAGGCGTATAAGGGCGGCCCGGCGACAGGGGTATTTCTGACGGTAACCCGCGATGCCGAACCCGATCTCGCGATCCCCCACCACAAGGCAAGCTTTGGCACCGTCCAGATTGCTCAGGCGCGCGGCGATACCGATGTGCTTGCTGCCCGCGGCCGCAACGCGTTGAGGATACATCTCAAGCACGGCGGCGGCGGGATGGCCGCGTTGCGCGACGCGGTACTCGCTTCCCTCTCCAAATAAGGACCAGTTCCATGCGTATCGCCATGATCGGCCTCGGCCGAATGGGAGCGAATATTGCCCGCCGCCTGATGCGCGGCGGGCATGAGATCGTCGCCTTCGACCGCGACGCTAAGGCGGTAGAAGCGCTTGCTGGCGAAGGCGCGACCGGCGCCGCCTCGCTCGAAGACGTCGTCGCCAAGCTCGACGGGCAGCGGATTTTCTGGGTGATGCTGCCTGCGGGTGGGCCCACCGAGAGCACAATTCAGACGCTGATGGGCCTCGCGTCCCCTGGCGACGTGATCATCGACGGCGGCAACACCTTCTACAAGGACGACATCCGCCGCGCGAAGGCGTGCACAGACAAGCAGTTGCACTACGTCGACGTCGGCACCTCGGGCGGCGTCTGGGGGCTGGAGCGCGGTTATTGCATGATGATCGGCGGTGACGACGCTACTCTCGCCGTGCTTGATCCGATCTTCGACGCGCTCGCGCCCGGCTATGGCTCGATCGTCCGCACCGAAGGCCGCGACGCGCCCGACGACCGTGCCGAACGCGGCTATATCCATGCCGGTCCGGCCGGTGCCGGTCACTTCGTGAAAATGGTCCACAACGGCATCGAATACGGGCTGATGCAGGCCTATGCTGAGGGCTTCGACATCCTCAAGGGCAAGTCGTCCGAGAAACTGCCCGAGGATGAGCGCTTCGACATTAACTTGCCCGATGTCGCTGAGGTTTGGCGCCGTGGCAGCGTGGTCTCGTCCTGGCTGCTCGACCTGACCGCTTCGGCGCTCGCCAAAGATCATGCGCTTGATCATTATAGCGGTAAGGTTGCTGATTCCGGCGAAGGCCAGTGGACGATCGATGCCGCGATGGAAGAGGCGGTGCCGGCTAATGTGCTGACCGCTGCGCTATTCGCTCGCTATCGCAGCCGGGTGGAGTCGACGTTCGGTGACAAACTCCTCTCGGCGATGCGCTTTGGCTTCGGCGGGCATGTCGAGATCCCGCAATGACGCTTTCCATCCGGTTGGTGATTTCGGATATCGACGGCACGTTGGTGCGTACTGACAAAACTCTGAGCGACGGCGTAATCGCGGCTGCGCAGCGGCTTGCGGCTGGCGGGATCGCGCTTAGCCTGATCAGTGCGCGGCCACCCAGCGGCATGCTGTGGATCGCGGAGAAGCTAGGGCTGACGACCCCGATTGGAGCGTTCAACGGCGGCACGATCGTCGGGCCGGACGGGGCGATCCTGTCCGCCGACCGACTCGACCCGGCGCTGGCGGCCAAGACGCTCGAACTGCTCGACGTGGATGGCGTAACCCCGTGGTTGTTCGCGGACGGTAATTGGTACGCGCGCGAGATCGAGAACCGCTTCGTCCCGCGCGAACGCCGCGCGGCCAATGTCGAGCCGATTGTACTGCAGGATTTTTCTGCGCTGCTCGAACGCGCCGACAAAATCGTCGGCGTCAGCGACGACCATGACGCGCTCGCTGTCCTCGACGGCAAGGTGGCAGAGGCGCTAGGCGTGCATGCGACCGTCGCGCGCTCGCAGCCTTATTATCTCGACGTCACCGCGCCGCACGCCAATAAGGGCGACGGGGTGACCGCGCTGGCTGCAGCGCTGTCGGTCCCGCTGGAGCAGGTCGCGGTGCTCGGCGACCAGCGCAACGACCTGCCGATGTTCGCGCGGGCCGGACGGTCGTTCGCGATGGGTCAGGCGCCCGACGAGGTTCGCGCCGCAGCCAGCCGGGTGATGGTCTCAAACGACGAGGATGGCGTCGCCCAAGCGCTTGACGAGATCCTGGCGGGCTAAGGATGGCCGAAGTCGTCAACCTGCGCCGCGCGCGCAAGCAGCGCGACCGCGCGGTAAAGGAAACGCTGGCGGCTGCCAACCGCCAGCTGCACGGGCAGACTAAGGCGGAGAAGAGCGCGGTCCGATCCGAGCTGGAGCGACGCGATGCACTGCTCGACGGGGTGCGGCGCGGGGACTGATCCGCTGTGCCTCGGCGAAGTCCGCGGGCAGTCGGGAGTGCTTTTCGACTCCTGGAGAGACCTCTACAACCGAGCCCCGGTTCCACCGGGGAATGAAGAAGGTGAAGTGCACCATGCTGCAGTTGGTGACCATCGACCTCAGCGACGCGGATATCGTCATGTTCGAGGCCTATGAGGCCAAGGTGCTGGCGTTGCTCGCTGCACATGGCGGCGTGCTGGAGGCTCGCGTTCGATCGCTCGACGGGCGGATCGAAACCCACCTGCTATGCTTCCCCGATACTGAGGCGTTCGACGGCTATTGCTGGAATCCGGACCGGATCGCGCTGCTCGAGCAATGGGAGCGCTCCGGCGCTCGCGCGGTGGTGACGCCAGTCGAGCGGGTTTAGTTACGGGACCTGGGCGAGGTCAGGCTGCTCGCGAAGCCGTTTCCGATTTTACGACAGGTGTTCGTGGAGTCGGGTCTGGGGCCGCTCAGCGATACCGGTACGCACGTCGCTAGCCAGGCGAGCGGATCGACATCGTTGGGCGATATGCGGCAAGAGTGTAAATATCATCGCAGTGCGCTCGTCGCCACGGTCGGAACCGATATAAACAGTTCTTGCTGCTCCCGCGACTGCCCGGTCGCGATTGCCGGCAGCATCGCCTGCTCTGGTCGAGCGAGCGGTTAGTGCATAGCTTTTAGCTTCTCATCGCCATTAACGCCAACGCGCCACTTGCGCGTACGTGCGTCAGATACAGTTCGCGGTCATCCGGGATGGGCTCTGTGACACGACTTGTTTGGCACCGTCAGAGATGCAAATTTACTGTTGTATCCACAATCGGACCTTGCATGAATTGGGAGGCGCGTCAGTGCGACGGCGCCTGTTGAAGGGCTTCCCGGCGGTCAACGAGAAGGTCTGCAAAGGCATATTTATATCGATGAGGTGTCGCGGAGCGCCGGCAACGCGCTCGAGCAACTTCACCGTCCCGTCTATTGGTTAGAATATGAATTGTTCCAGGCCAAAGGTTCGGATCTCAAGGCGGCGCACGACGCAGTCTCCGAAGCCGTGACGGCCTGGAAACGGACGGGTGCGCACAAGGCGAAGTTTGAGATCGAGCGTCATGTCGATGGCTCCGCCACGCTGACGGACTGCCCAATGACCTGACATGCCGCCAACTCTTTCGTTTGATCGAGCCGAACGATGAGCGCTGGCACGGCGCGACCGCTGACATTGCGAGGCGATCGGTTGCGTGTTCGCGCCTGGCGCCGCGATCGTGTTGCTTGGACGGGTCCTTCAACTGGCTCGATTCCGTCGCCGCGCTCGACCTTCGCAAAGTTGCGTCGTCGCGTGGGCGCGGGTTGACGCTCGTTATTGGGCTCCACGACATAATTTCATTACAGACCAGCGATGAAGGCTATTTATTTGGAGAACGACGGATCGTTTCTCATCTGTATAAGTCAAAGATGTTTTCGGGAATATATGCGCTATTTGGACTAGAATCTGAGATAATAGACATTTTCTATACAAATAATTATAGATTTAATTCATGTGTACATCATTCAAGCGCGTTTTTTTAATAAATAGAGTTGTTTTCAAGAGCGGAAACAATATAGACTATGTTGTATGATTGTTCGCGGGGTTGGTCAGAAAAGAGTGGCTGCGCGCCACGAATGTTGATCCATCCTGTGGACGCTGTTTGACCGAGCTCTAGGCTGAGAGCCGCCGAAAAGAATGCCTTGCTGGCACAGCAGCAGGACAGATCGGACGGCTGGTTGCGCGGGTGTCGGAGCTCGAGACGCTGGTGGGCAAGGCCCGCAAGACGTCGGGAAATTCGTATATTCCATCTTCGAAGGACGGGATCGGCCGCGAGAAGAGGCCTCGCAAAACACGCGGCAAGGAGCGACCGGAGCGAGAGGACAAGGCCCGGCCGCTGACGGAGAAGCCGGACAAAACGGAGCGCGATGTTGCCTGCGCCTGCGGCCATTGCGGGACGGATGCAGCACTGTCGGCATCGTCACGATCACACTGATCTGCCGCCGATCCGTCTATCGTTACACGGGTGGAGTTGTTCGGCGGTCGCTGTGGGGCGGTGGCCTGCGCTATCGCGCAGCGGCGCCGGCTGGTGCTGGAACCCGGACCGGATCGCGCTGGTTGAGAAAGGGGCGCTCCGGCGCCCGCGCGGTGGTGACGCCGGTCAAGCAGGTTTTTGCGCGGCCTGAACGAGGTCAGGCTGCTGGGCTGGCCGTTTCCAATCCACGGCAGCAGTTCGTGGAGTCGGTCCGGGAGAGGCAGCGATAAGGGAGGGCAGCTGCATTTCTTGCTCTATCGGCCAAGCTCATTGTTCCCGCGCAATCTTCGCCGCGGATAGCAATCAGGTGATCGCAAACGCTTAGTAGAGAAAACCTTCGATCAAAAAATCGCGGATTCTCGGCATTTCCTGGCTTCAAATTTGCCTAAGTCCGCGAAGGTCGGGCCGCTCATCCCTGCGATCCTGCCTGGTCCTGCAGCGTGACGTGCAAGGCCCGGCGGATATGCGTACTCATCAGCGCGCGCGCCCATTCCGGATCGCGTGCCTCGAAGGCAAGCACCAGCTCGACATGGTCGGCATGGCTGCGGTGGAGTCCGATCCGGTCGTAGCGGCGCGCGGTGCGGTGCAGGATCGCCTGCTCGACGAGCAGGCCGCGCATCTTGAGCAGTCGTTGTGATTTCGCTGCCTCCAGCACGATCGTGTGGAACGCGCGGTTGTTAGCGACGAACGCCTCGACGTCGAGTTGCGGCTGTGCATCGATCGCGGCGTGAATCAGCGCATTGTGGTGCTTGAGCCGGGCGATTTGCTCCGTAGTAATCAGCCGAGCGGCGCGCACCGCGGCGTGACTCTCGATCAGTCCGCGCAAGGTGAAGATCTCCTCGACCTCCTCGTCGGACCAGTCCGGGACGAAACTGCGCTGGGTGTCGCTGCGGCGGACCAGCATTTCCGCCTCCAGCCGGCGCAGCGCGTCGCGGATAGGGGTGCGCGAGACACCGCAGCGCTCAGCCAGCTCCTCCTCGGTCAGCTGGCTGCCGGGCGCAAGCGTGCCCGAGAGGATGTGGTCGCGGATAACGGTGTAAGCGGTGTCCGAAGCGCGCGACATGTCTGATCCTGCGGCCGTGCGTCGGTCGACGCCTTTGGAAAAAACGGGTTATCGCATCATGGCGTGCGTTTCAATTCGGGGCGCCCCTCCCGTTGCGGGAGGGGCGCAACCGTTATTCGGCAGCGATGGCCAGCTCCGGCACTGCCCACATTGGCTTCTTGGGCGCGGGCAGGCCGGTTTCCGCCAGGCAGTTGGCGCGTAGCGTCTCGATGTCCGGACCGAAGCTGAACAACGAGGTCTCGCCACGTTCAGCGCGCAGTTTGGCGCGCAGTGCCTCGGTCGCCGCGGTGTCGATCGCGCCGTCTTCGGCGGCGACCACGCCATAGGCGAGCGCGCCCTTCACCGTGACGAGTCCCTGGATGATCTCCTTGCCGACCAGTGCGGGCGCGCGCTCATACGGGTCGCCCCAGCCGCCGCCGCCCCAGGTGACGAAGTGCAGCACGTCGTTCGGCTCGACCGCGAGCTCCTCGACCTTATTGCCGACGATTGTCTTGGTGCCATCCGGCTTCTCAATCATCTTGTGCGCACGCGCTCCCGGCGCGCCGCCGTTGACGCCCCAGGGTGGCACGAACCAGCGGTCGTCGTGAATCGAGATCGTGCCCGCCTCGAGGAAGCGATAGCTCATGCGGATGCCATTGCCGCCACGGTGCAGACCAGCGCCGCCGGAGTCAGCCTCGGTCTCGTAGCGCTCGATCACCAGCGGGAAATAGCGCTCGAGGAACTCGTTGGGCACGTTGGTGAAGCCGGGCCAGAGCGAATGGCCATCGGGGCCGTCGCCGAGCGGACGCCCAGGGATGCCGCCGAAGCCGATCTGGAAGAGCTGGAACCACTCGCCGTCTTTGCCGGTGCCCGAATAGAACAGATGTGGCGACGAGGAGAAGCCGGCCGCACAGAGGAATTCCGGCGTTTTCTGGCCGAGCAGCCCGCCGAGAATGTCGAAGATCCGGCCGAGCGCATGCGTGCGCCCCGAAAGCGCGGCAGGGAAATTCGGCTTGAGCAGCGAGCCCTTGGGGATGCGGACGTCGATCAGGTCGTAATAGCCATCATTGAACAGGATCTGGGGATCGAAGACCATGATCATGTAGATTCCGAAGAACATGCGGAACATATTTTCGTTGAGGAAGAAGTTGATCGAGGCTTGGCTCTGTGGATCGGTGCCGTCGAAATCGAGTACGACCTTGCCATTCTCGCGCCACATCGTGCATTTTATCTTATACGGGCCGTAGCCCATGCCGTCATCGCAGATATAATCCTCGAAGCTGACTTTCTCGACGCCGATCGAATTCTCGATTAGATGCTTCATCGCGCGGTGGTTGCGCGCGAGCAGCATCTCGGTGGCCGAAACGAACACGTCGTCGCCGAACCGCTCGGCAAGCTCGACTACGCGACGGGCGGCCACCCGGCACGAGGCGACTAGGGCGCTGAGATCGGCCGAGCACCACTCGGGGGTGCGGGTCTGATGCATGATCAGCTTGATCAGATCGGCGTTATAGACCCCGTTCTTGTAGATCTTGATCGGCGGGATGCGGACGCCCTCCTGGAAGATCGAGGTGGCATCGATCGGCATCGAGCCCGCGACCTTGCCGCCGATGTCCGACATATGGCCGAACATCGAGGTGTAGGCGATCAACCGGCCTTCGCGGAACACGGGGAGCAGCACCAGCCAGTCGTTCGAATGGCTGACCGCACCGCCGACCGAATAGGGGTCGGACAGCATGACCATGTCGCCGTCCTCGACGGTACCATCATAGCCGTCGAGGAACGGCCCGATGTAACTGCCGAACTGGCCAACGACCATGCGACCCTTGTAGTCGGCGATCAGCGGGAAGGCGTCGCCCTGCTCCCGGATGCCGGGGGACATAGCGGTGCGGACGAGCGTGGCGTCCATTTCGACGCGCGCGTTGCGCAGCGCATTCTCGATGATGTCGAGCGTGACGGGATCGAGGTCGATGTGGTTGAACGGCTTGGGATTGGTTTCGATGATGCGTGCGCGCATGTCGCGGGCTCCTTCGGTCAAGTCTTGGGATCAGGCGACGGGAGTGATCAGGATGTTGCCGAAATCGTCGACGGTGCCGATGTGGCGCGTCTCAATTAGCGTCGTCGAGTCCATTTCGACGACGATGGCGGGTCCCTGGATCACGTCGTCGGCCTTGAGCAGCGCACGATCGTAGATCGCTCCGGCCTGCGGGCCACCGTCCATCCAGATCTCGTGATCGCGCAGCTTGGCGGCAATCGGATTACCGTCGCCCTTGGGCAGCTTGAGCGCGGGCAGTTCGAGGCGGGCGCCCATTGCGACCGCGCGCAAGTTCACCAGTTCGTGCTCGCTCTCCATGTTGAAGGTGAACAGGCGGCGATGCTCGTCGTCGAAGCGGGCGGTGATCGCGTCGAGGCCACCTTCCTTGAGATCGGCGAAATTGATCGTCATCGGCACTTCGAAAGCTTGGCCCGAATAACGCACGTCGATCTCGAATTCGGTCTCGATGTCGCCTTCGGTGACGCCGTCGTTGATCAGGCTCTCGCGAACCTGCGCCTCCATCTCGGTGAGCAATTCGAGGATGTCCTCGAGCGTGATCTGTGAACGCAGCTTCGACACCGACCGTGCGGTTTCGCTGCGCATTCGCGTGGTGGCATCGCCCAGCGCGCAGAGTACGCCAGGGCTGACCGGCGAAACGGCAGGATAGCTGCCCATCAAACGTGCGATCGCATTGACGTGGATCGGACCGGCGCCGCCAAAACCCATCAGCGCGAATTCGCGCGGGTCGTAACCCTGCTGCACCGAGATCATCCGCAGTGCGCCGAACATGTTCTCGTTAACGATGTCGATGATGCCGCGCGCGGCTTCCATCAGACCGATGCCGAGCGCGTCGGCGATCGTCTGCACGGCGGCTTTCGCGCCCTCGCGGTCGAGCTTGAATGTGCCGCCAAGAAGGTTCTCGGGGAGATAGCCGAGCACGACGTTGGCGTCAGTCACGGTCGGTAGCTTGCCGCCCTTGTTATAAGCGACCGGGCCGGGGACGGCGCCCGCCGACTGCGGGCCGACGCGCAGCGCCTTAGTCAGTTCGGGCACATAGGCGATCGAGCCGCCGCCTGCGCCAACCGTCTTCACGTCGAGCGAGGAGGCGCGGACCGAGAGGTGGCCGACCTCGGTGGTGCGCACGCGGCGCGGCTCGCCATTCTCGATCAGCGCGACGTCGGTCGAGGTGCCGCCAACGTCGAGTGTGAGAATATTTTTGAGGCCCGCGTTCTTAGCCACCCACACCGCGCCGGTGACGCCGCCAGCAGGTCCGGACATCAACAGCGCAACGGGATGCTCTTCCGACTTGTGGGATGACATCAGTCCGCCGTCCGAGCGCAGCAGCGAGAGCCGGCCGTTCATCTCGACCTTCTCAAGCTTGGCGCGCAGATTGCGGACGTAGCGACCGACGATCGGGCGCACCGCGGCATTGGCGACGGTGGTTAGCGTGCGCTCGTATTCCTGCATCTCGGGCAGCACGACGTGGCTGAGCGACAGTGGAATTTCGGGTAAAATCTCGGCGGCGAGTTCGGCGACACGCTGCTCGTGCGCGGGATTGAGGTAGGCGTTGATGAGCGAGACGGTCAGCGCCTCAATACCCTGACCCTTCAGCTTCTCGAGCGCGGCGCGGATGTCGGCGTCGTCGGTCGGGCGGATCTCGTCGCCTTGGGCGCTCATCCGGCCCTTCACTTCGACCGTGTCCTCAAGCCGCGCCATCGGCTCCGGCTTGGGCCATACAATCCACCCGGCGAGGCCGCCGGGGACGAAGCTGCGCGCGATTTGCATGATCTGGCGATAGCCCTCGGTGGTGATCAGGCCGACGCGCGCGCCTTTACCTTCTAGCACCGCGTTGGTGGCTACGGTCGTGCCGTGCAGGAAATAATCGATGTCCGACGGCTTCAGGCCGGCCTTGGCGCACAGCGCCTCAACCCCGTTCAGAATGCCTTCCGAGCTGTCGTGTGGGGTGGACGGCGTCTTGTGGCGCCAGAAATCCCCGGTATCATCACGGAACAGCAGCAGATCGGTGAACGTTCCGCCGACGTCGACGCCCATGCGGTAGCCCATAGTCAAAACTCCTTGATGTCTGCGCGCGGGAATCCTCCGGCGCGACTGGTCATTCCGGGAAGCGGGCGCCCCATCACGCCCGTCAGCCATGTCACCGCCTCGATCACGCGATCGAGCGAAAGCCCGGTCGCGACACCGCTGCGGTGGAGAAGATAAAGCACGTCCTCAGTCGGTACGTTGCCGGCTGCACCCGGCGCGAACGGGCAGCCGCCGAGCCCGCCGAGCGAACCGTCGATCGTGGTCGCTCCGGCCTCAACCGCTGCCCAGACGTTGGCCAGACCGGTGTTGCGGGTATTGTGGAAATGCACCCGCACCGGCAGCGGGTGGATCGCGGCGCGCACCGCGCTCACTAGCGCGGTCACGTCGCGCGGCACGGCGACACCGATGGTGTCGGCGATCGCCACTTCGGTCGCGCCGGAGGCGGCGGCACGGCGCGCCATTTCGACTACGTAGCGCGGATCGACTTCGCCTTCGAACGGGCAGCCGAAGCTCGCGCCGATTGTGATTTGCCCGGCCCGCCCCGCATCGCGCGCGAGTTGGACGAGCGAGCAGGCGACCTCCAGCGATTCGGCCGAACTCTGCCCCTGATTGCGCTGCGCGAAAGTATTGGAGGCCACCGCCACCGCACCGAGTTCGTTGGCGCGGGTGAGCAGCGCGCGCTCTGCCCCACGCTTGTTGAGTACAAGCGCAATGTAGCTCACGTCGGCATTCTCTGGCAGTGCGGCGAGCACGGCCTCGGCATCCGCCATCTGCGGCACTTTGTCGGCGCGCACGAAGCTGGCGACTTCGATTCGCCGGGCGCCAGCGGCGACTGCATGGCCAATCAGCGTGACCTTGTCGGCGGTCGAGAGCAGGACGGATTCGTTCTGCAGGCCGTCGCGCGGCCCCACTTCCACGAACTCCACTGCGCCCACGCTGGTCACTCCCGTCATATCGAGTCTTGTCACCGTTGCCCCAATTCGGGTGTCGAAAGTCAGGGCGTTGCGGGAACTACCCGCGTATCGGTGGGCTTTTCGAGCATATTCGGGCGAAAAGGTATACAAAATCACATGGCGATTGCCCGCTATGCGGTCAGAGCGTGTCAGTCGCGGTGGCGTGCCGGTGCGATTGTGCCAGCGCGGCTGCGCTGCTTTCGGGAATCCACATGACGACTACCCTTTATGACAAGATCTGGGACGCGCATCGCATCGACATCGAGGGCGGCGAATCGCTGCTCTATATCGACCTCCACCTGTTGCATGAGATCGCCACGCCCCAGGCGTTTGCCGGACTGCGCGCGGCGGGACGCCCGGTCCACCGGCCCGATCGCACGCTGGCAGTGGCGGACCATAATGTGCCGACCGAAGGCCAGGCGCGGGGCTCCTCGCGGATCGCCGATCCGGAGGCGCGGCTACAAATCGAGACGCTAGAAGCGAATGTCGTCGAGTTCGGGGTCGAGATGTTCGCGATGGGCGATGCCCGCGCGGGAATCGTCCACGTCATCGGCCCGGAGCAGGGGCGCAGCTTGCCGGGCATGACGATCGTCTGCGGTGACAGCCATACCTCGACGCATGGCGCATTCGGCGCGCTGGCGCATGGTATCGGTACGTCCGAGGTTGAGCATGTGCTTGCTACCCAAACTCTGCGCCAACGCAAGTCGCGCAACATGCTGGTTACCTTCACCGGCGCGCTTGGCGCAGGCGTGACCGCCAAGGACATGGCGCTGGCGCTGATCGGTAGGATCGGCACCGCGGGCGGCACTGGATCGGTGATCGAATATGCCGGCGAGGCGGTGCGCGCGCTGTCGATGGAAGCGCGCATGACCTTGTGCAACATGACGATCGAGGCAGGCGCACGCGCTGGGTTAGTCGCGCCGGACGATAGCACTTTCGCCTATTTAAAGGGCCGGCCCTCTTCGCCTAATGGCGCGGACTGGGACGCTGCGGTTGCCTATTGGCGCACCCTGCGTACCGATCCAGGCGCGACCTTCGACGATTATGTCGAGATCGATGCGGCATCGATCCCGCCGATGCTGACCTGGGGCACGAGCCCCGAAGACGTCGTGGCTGTCACCGGCCGGGTGCCCGATCCCGCGATGATCGCGGATTTGGCCAAACGCGCCGGTGCCGAGCGCGCGCTGGCCTATATGGATCTCGCGCCCGGGCAGGGGATACTGGGCACGCCGATCGATCGGGTCTTCATTGGATCGTGTACCAATAGCCGGATCGAGGATTTGCGGGCGGCGGCAGAGATCGTGCGCGGTCGACACGTCTCGCTGCGGGTCGGGGCGATGGTGGTGCCGGGCTCGGGGCTGGTGCGGGCGCAGGCGGAGGCGGAGGGGCTCGACCGGGTGTTTATCGATGCTGGCTTCTCCTGGCGCGAGCCGGGGTGTTCGATGTGCCTGGGAATGAATCCAGATCGGCTGGCGCCGGGTGAACGGTGCGCTTCTACGTCGAATCGCAATTTTGAGGGGCGCCAAGGGCGCGGCGGCCGCACCCATCTGATGAGCCCGGCGATGGCCGCGGCGGCAGCGATTGCTGGCGAGATCGTCGATGCGCGGGAGTTTGGGTGATGCAGGCGTTTACTACCGTTCGCGGGATCGCGGTTCCAATGCCGGTTGCCAATATCGATACCGACCAGATCGTCCCGAAACAGTTCCTCAAGACAATCAGCCGCGAAGGGCTGGGCGCTGGGCTGTTCTACGATTCGCGGTTCGACGGCGAGGGCAAGCCAATCGCGGGATTCATCCTTGACCGTGCACCCTATGACAAAGCGACCATCTTGGTGGCAGGCGACAATTTCGGCTGCGGATCGAGCCGCGAGCATGCGCCCTGGGCGCTGCTCGATTTCGGTATCCGCGCGATGATCTCAACCAGCTTCGCCGACATCTTCAACAACAACAGCATCAACAACGGGCTGCTACCGGTGGTCCTGCCCGAGCCAGAGGTGGCAGTTTTAATGCTAGCGGCACAGGCTGGCGCGGAGATCACCGTGGATCTCGAACGCTGTACGGTCACCGCGCCGCCGGGCCTCGTGTTCGGATTTGAGATTGATCCACCAGTGCGTGCGAAACTGCTCGCCGGGCTCGATGCGATTGACGAGTCGTTGATGCATGCGACGGAGATTGACGCAATTGAGGGGAAGCTAGCGCGGGCGATGCCCTGGCTGCCGAAGGCGTAACGTCGGCTATTCGTTAAGATATCAAAACGAGTTAGCCGGTCGAAATACAGGTAGATGGGTCGGCTTCTTCAAATTTCGCTTAGCGAAGCGGCCGACCGGTATCTTTCCATCGGTCGAGGATCGTCGATTCAGGCAGTGGCTGTTCAGCCGATGGACCCGGGCGGAGCTTGGGCGGGTTGTCGGCGCGCGGCGCGACCGGTGTGGGCGCCGGCGGCACCTGATCCGCGTTTAGGGGGGGAAGCGGCTTGAGCGTCTCGACCGGCACTGGCGGCACAACTGCCGCGATCGTCACTGGCGCCACCGCTGCAGGATGCGGGCCGGGCACCGGCTCGTTGCCGCGATAAACTTGGGTAAAAGCGGCCGGCGTCCCCCAATAGCCCTGCCAGCGGTGAAAGAAATGCGCACCGATGGCCGCGGTCATCACTAAGCTGCGGTTCCATGTCGGGGTCACCGCGAAGGTGTGGTAGTGTGTAGCTAGTCCCACTGCTGCCATTACCTGGCCCGAGAGCGCGGCATTGGCGACCCGGGCAGCGCGTATCCAATAGTCGCGATTTGGTGCGCCACGGGCTAGCGCGCCGTCGCAGGCGAAACTGAACTGACAGCCGCGCTTTTCCGATCCCTGATAGACCACGCCGCACACCGTGTTCGGAAAGGCCGGGTGGCGGACGCGGTTGAGGATCACCTGGGCTACCGCGCGCTGGCCGTCGTCGGGCTCGCGCGCCGCTTCGTAATAGATGGCGGTGGTCAGGCATTGCAGCGCGCGGGCGCGATCGAGCGGGGTGGCGGCGGACATGCTGAACACCGCGGCGGGATGGATCGTCGCGTCGAGTCCGGCGCGTTCGGCGCCGGCCGGAATTGGGATATCGGGCAGCTCAGCGGTGCCGGTGGTGCCCGTACCGGGAGCGGCGTCCTGGTCTGCCACGAAGAAATAGGCAGCGCCCGGAAAATGGTCGTCGGCCTCATAGCCGGTGGCAGGCGGCGGGCCGATCGCGACTCCGCTCAGCCGGTCGCCGAGCGTGGCGTGTGCGGAAAAGCCTGCGCCGACCAGGGCGACCAGGCAGGTCGCGACGATCCCGCGCAAATGGCGGGCCATCCGCAGCCGTCCGATCAGGTCGCCGATCACTTGAGGTCCCGGGCCGCGGTCAGGAAAATCCGCACGCGTTCGCGGTTTGCGTAGCGTAAAGGAGTTAGCGAGAAGTAAATTTTAGACTGGCGATTTGGAAGTGATCGTCATCCAGCTTTCGCTGGGATGGCGATGAGAGGGGCGCGTGCGTCACTTCAGCACAGGCGAATCGAGCTTCAGCGCGGTCTCCGGGATTACCTCCAGCGCCGGATAGGTTTTCCGAAGCTCAGGAACGAAGGTTTTCGCGTCGCCAACCACGACGATGCTTGCCGCCTTGGGGTCGAGATAGCGCGCCGCCGCCGTCTGCACCGCAACGGCGTCTACCGCTTCGACTGACGCCGAATAGTGCTGCAGTTCGCCGAGCGGCACGCCTTCGACCGCATATTCCTGCACGACACCCGCAATTCCTTCGGTAGTCTCGACGCTACGACCGAAGCCGCCGACCAGTACTGCCTTGCGCGATTCGAGTTCCTCGTTGGTGGGGGCCGGCAATTGGCCGATCCGCGCCATTTCGGCGGTGATGATCTGCACCACTTGCGGCGCGGTCTCGTTCTTGGTCGAAGTCTGGGCATAATTGGTGCCGGGCAGGCGTCGCGCCGAGACGCCGCTGCCCGCGCCATAGGAAAGTCCGCGCTTGATCCGGATCTCCTGGTTGAGCCGCGACGAATAGCCGCCGCCGAGCACGGTGTTGGCCACCGACAGCGGATAATAAACCGGGTCGGCGCGGGCGATACCGGGCCGCGCAACCACCACGCCGGCCTGCGCCGCGCCGGGCATGTCGATCACCATGACACGGGGGGCGGGATAAGCGGTGGGTGCACTCAACGCCGGGGTCGCCGCACCATTCGCTTTCCAGCCGGCGAAATATCTCTCAGCGATCGCCTTTGCCTGGGCTGGGGTGATGTCGCCCGCCAGAACCAGTGCGGCTTGGTCCGGGCGCCAACTACGGGCATAGGTGGCCGTGATGTCGGCGCGGGTGATCGCCTTGAGCGACGCAGGGGTCCCCTCCAGCGCCGCGCCATACGGCGTCCCGCCGAGTGCCGCGCGCGCGGCGACCAGACCGGCCAGCTGGGTTGGGTTCTTCACCGTCACTCCGACTGCGTCGATTGCCTGTGCGCGGGCGCGTTCAATCTCTGCCGGCGCAAATGCCGGATGCAGCGCGACGTCGGCGAGGATCGTCATCGCTTTGTCGAGCTGATCGGCCTTCACCGTCAGTCCGACCAACGCACTGTCGCGCCCGGCGTCGCTATCGATCGATGCGCCGAGTGACTCGACCTGGGCGGCGATTTCGCTGGCTGAACGCGTCGCGGTGCCCTTGGTCATCAGGTCGGCGGATAGGCTGGCGGTGCCGGCGCGGCCGGCGAGATCGGTCGCGCCGCCACCGATCGCCGACAGGCTGGCGGTGACCAGAGGCAGGCCGTGCTTCTCGATTGTGATCACCCGCAGTCCGTTGGCGAGCCGGGTCTCGACCGGCTTGGGGATTGCCGCGACAACCGGCGCGCCAGGGGCGGGGGGCGCGATCCGCTGCGCCGCGCTCGCCTGGGTGAAGACGGCCACGTTGGCAGGCGGGGTCAGCGGGTGGACCTGAACGCTCGGTTGCACTGCGATCGTGTCGCCGGTCTTGCCGGCTTCCTGCGGCAGGTACCGGATTGCGACCGAGGCGCTGTCGCCCAAATATTTGCGTGCCACACGCTGGACGTCGGCGGCGGTGACGGTGCCGACCGCGTCGATCTGCTTCTCGGTAGCGCGGGGGTCGCCGTCGATGATCACCGAATTAGCCAGGATCCGCGCCTTGCCCTCGGCGGTCTCACCGGCTTTCAGCATTGTCGTCTGGATCTCGTTGCGGGCCTCCGCCAGTTCGGCGGCGGTGACTGGCGTATCGCGGAAGCGGGCAACCTCGCGGCGCAGCGCAGCCTCGCCCTCCACCGCGGTCTTGCCGCCGGCGAGGATAGCGTAAGCGATCAAATTGCCCGGTCCCTGCTTGGTATCGAGTGAGGCCTCTGCAGATTGTGCGAGCTGGTCGCGATAGACCAGGCTCTGGTAGAGCCGGCTGCTCTCGCCCGTGGCGAGGATCGCCTGAAGCACCATCAGCGCAGGCGTATCGGTGTCGCGGTCGGCGGGCACGGGCCAGGCGATCAAGACGGCCGGTAGCGGGGTGTTGGGCTCGTAGACGGTGTAGCTCTTGGCGACGGTGCGCGGTGGCTCGGTGACGGTCACGCGCGGGATCGCACTATTGGGCTTGGTGATCGGGCCGAAATACTGGTCCACCCAGGCGTTGAGTTGCTTCTCGTCGAAATTGCCCGAGACTACCAGGATTGCATTGTCGGGTCGGTAATAGACTGCGTGGAAGGCGCGGACGTCGTCGACCGACGAACTATCGAGATTGGCGATGCTGCCGATCGTGCCGCGTGCGTAGGGATGGGTGGTGTAGGCGGCGGCCGGGTAGTAAAGTGAGAACAGTTTGCCATAGGGCCGGGCGAGCGTGTTCTGGCGCAGTTCCTCCTTCACCACGTCGCGCTCGGAGACGAAGGTGACCGGCTCCACCACCAAAGCCGACATCCGGTCGGCCTCAGCGAACAGCAATCGTTGCAGATGGTTGGCGGGGACCACTTCATGATATTCGGTGGCGTCGTCGCCGGTCGACGCATTATTGTTACCGCCGACGTCTTCGGTCAGCCGGTCCATCTGCTCGGGCGCTAAGTTGCGGGTCGCCTTGAACATCAGATGCTCGAACATGTGCGCGAAGCCCGAACGGCCGGCGGGATCGTCCTTCGAGCCGACGTCATACCAGACCTGGATTGCAACGTTCGGCGTGGTGGTGTCGCGGATCGCATAGACGCGCAGGCCGTTGGGCAGCGTACGCTCGGTAAAGGGTAGGGGCTTGATCGCAGTCGCGGTCGGTAGAGGCTGCGCGGTCGCAGAAAATGGGAGCAGAGCAGCGCCCAGCAGGAGAGCGGCACGGGAGAGACGCATGGAAATGCTCCGGAAATGATGGAATAGCGTGCGGCGCGGAGCGCAGGGCTGTCAACACTACCCGCGAGGGCCCCTGGTGTTCCACTGTACCGTCATCTCCGCGGGAGCATGGAAATCAGCAGCGAGCGTGGGACAGGATCCGCGTGATGCCCCGGCGTGCACCGGAGTGACGGTGGGCGCGGACGGACCGCGGGGCTGACTGCTGGGAACAAAGCAGGTATATCCGCTGCATGGTCGAGTCCACCCAGCGTAAAATCCTGCATATCGACATGGACGCCTTTTATGCGTCGGTCGAGCAGCGCGACGATTCTTCGCTGCGCGGGCGCCCGGTCGCGGTCGGCAGCGCACAGCGCCGTGGGGTGGTGGCGGCGGCGAGCTATGAGGCCCGGAACTTCGGTGTGAAGTCGGCGATGCCTTCGGTGACCGCCCTCAGGCAATGCCCCGACCTGATCTTCGTGCCGCCGCGTTTTGACGTCTATCGCGGGGTTTCCGACCAGATCCGTGAAATCTTCGCCGACTATACCCCCGACATCGAGCCACTGTCGCTCGACGAGGCCTATCTCGATGTGACTGTCGACCGCAAGGGACTGGGCTCGGCGAGTGCGATCGCCGCCGAAATCCGCGCACGTATCCAGCAGGTGACTGGCCTCACCGCATCAGCGGGCGTCTCGTACAACAAGTTCATCGCCAAGCTCGCTTCGGACCAGAATAAGCCCGACGGAATGTGCGTGATCCCGCCGCATAAGGGCGCGGCGTTCGTTGCCTCGCTGCCGGTGCGGCGGTTCCACGGCGTGGGGCCGGTGACCGCGGCCAAGATGGCGCGGCTCGGGATCGAGACTGGCGCGGACCTGCTTACACGCGACATGGCCTTTCTGCAGACGCAGTTCGGCAGTTACGCCGCCTATCTCTATGGGGCCGCGCGTGGGCTTGACGACCGCCCGGTGCGTGCGCACCGCCCGACGAAGTCGGTCGGCGCCGAGCGCACCTTCGCGGAGGACCTGACCGATCCGCAGGCGCTATTCGCGCAGCTCGATCGGGTGGTGGACGCGGCCTGGGCACGGATCGAGCGCTCCGGCGCGCGCGGTCGCACCGCGACGCTGAAATTGCGCTACGCCGATTTCCGCACGGTCACGCGCGCGTGGTCGGCAAGCGGGGTATTTGCTGGCCGCGTGGAATTCGCGGGCGCCGGGCGGATGCTGCTCGAGGCGCTGCTGCCGGTGCCGGTCGGGATTCGGCTGATCGGGCTGACGCTGTCGGGGATCGCGCGCGAGGAAGTGGGGGGCGAGGCCGCGTTGCTGCTCTGAACAGCCTGTGAAAATTAACTCGCTGCAAACCGGATATTTTTCTCACCCCTACATACCAGCAAATTATTGTTGCCTCTCTATTATTTGAATTGGGGCTATGCATGAAGAGCATTCGAGTAACGGGCGCACTATTGATCGCCTGTTTAGGCACGTCGGTACAGGCGCAGAGCAGCGTCTACTGGCCGATGCCGACCTCAGCTGCGGATGCCCGGCAGATGTCCTATTTTCCCGTTGGCACCGCGATCGACCTGATCATGCGCACGCAGATCTCGACCAAGGACAATAAATCTGGCGACCGTGTCTATTTCGAGGTCGCGCAGAATCTTTCCTATCGCGGCCAAGTGGTGGTACCGGCCGGGGCGACCGTGGTCGGCGAAGTCATTCGCGCCGACCGCAACGGTCATTTCGGCCGCAAAGGGCATCTCGAGATCCGGCCGCTCTACGTCGAGACTGCTTACGGTCCGGTCAGGCTCACCGGCCGCTCGGCCGATGACGGCACCAGCGCCGTCGCAGTGTCGGTTGCGACTATCGTGCTTGTCAGTCCGCTCGGCTTCCTGATCCACGGCACCAGCGCGCATCTCGCGCCCGGTAGCACCGTCACCGCCTATCTCGCGGATGACCTGCGTTTCAAGGTGCAAGATCCGCGTGTACAGACTGCCTCGATCGAGCCCGATGGCCGCACCTTGCCGGAGCGCTTCGCCCCGGCCGCGTTCTCGCCCGGCCCTCGCTGAGCGCTCACAGCGGCGCGCCCTTCGCCTCGTCGTTATACTGGTGCCAGGCGAAGATCGCCGCGGCGCCGCGGTGCGGACGCCAGGCTTCGGCCAACGTCCGCACCAGTTTCTCGCTCGGCCGCGCATCATGGCCGAGGATTCTGCCGACCTGAATTTGCACCGCGAGGTCGCCCGCGGGCCAGATGTCGAGTCGCCCTTCGGCGAACAGTAAATAGATTTCCGCCGACCAGCGGCCGATACCCTTCACCCGCACCAGCATCTCGATCGCCGCCTCGTCGTCCAGGGGCAGGTTTGCAAGGTCGAGCCGCCCGCTGGTCACTTCCTCGGCGAGGCTTTTAGCGTAGCTCGATTTCTGCCGAGACAGCCCGGCGCCGCGCAGTAGTTCGTCGCTAGCCTCGGCGAGCCTGGCCGGCTGCGAAGGATCGCCGACCGCGGCCTCTAGTTTGCGCCACATCGCATTGGCTGAGGCAACGCTGACCTGTTGGCCGACGATCGTGCGCAGTAATGTCTCATAGCCGCGGGCTCGGATCCGCGGCTCTGGGTAGCCGACTTGTGCAATTGCCGCGGCGAAGGCGGGTTCGCGCTGCGATAGGATATCAAGCGCTTCGCGGAGTTGGTCAGTAGTCAGGCCCATGGTGTCTCTTGATCAGGCGCGGTCCGCGCGGCATGGAGCGCGCAACCGCTTGGGAGTTATCGCAATGCCGCAGCTTATCGTCGTTACTCGGGATGGGGAAGAACACGCGATTCAGGGCGAAGCCGGGCTGTCAGTGATGGAAGTCATCCGCGAGGCCGGGATCGACGAGATCCTTGCTCTGTGCGGCGGCTGCTGTTCGTGCGCCACCTGCCATGTCCATGTCGATCCGGCGTTTGCTGCCAAACTGCCGAAGATGACCGAAGACGAGAACGACTTGCTCGATTCGACCTCGGATCGCAACGAGACCTCGCGGTTGTCGTGCCAATTACCGTTCGGGGAAGCATTCGACGGGCTGCGGGTGACGATCGCCGCAGAGGATTGACGTCGCGACGGCCATCACCCAGCGCAAGCTGGGGTCTTGTGCGGCTCCTCCAAGGCCCGCCGCTTAAGATCCCAGCAAGCTCTGGGATGGCCATGGAGGCCTTATTCTCCGCGCGCGGCCACTGCATACAGCGCGATCGCTGCAGCGTTCGACACGTTGAGACTCTCGACCCTCATCGAGATCGGCAATTTTGCCAGTTCGTCGCAATGCGATTCGGTGTTTTGGCGCATCCCCTCACCTTCCGCCCCCAGCACGATCGCGATCCGCTTCGGCGCGATTGCCTCCGACAGTGTCTGCGGTGCATGGCCGGTCAGCCCGATCCGCCAGTAGCCGGCCTCACCGATTTCGTCGAGCGCGCGCGCAAGGTTCACCACCCGCACCCACGGTACTGTCTCCAGCGCGCCGGAGGCCGCGCGCGCCACTGTCCCCGATTCGGGCGGGGAGTGGCGGTCCTGGGTGATGATGCCCAAAGCGTCGAATGCCGCTGCAGATCGCAGGATCGCACCCACATTGTGGGGATCAGTGACTTGGTCGAGCACGATCAGCGGGCGGTTATCGTCACGCCCCTGCTCGATCAGATCGCCAAGCCAGATATCCTCTAGCGGATCGACCTCGATCACTAGGCCTTGGTGTGGTGCGTCGCCAGGCACGAAGCGGGCAAGATCGGTCACCTCGGCATAGGTCACCGGGATGATCGGCGGAATGTCCATATTGGCGAGCGCCTCGCGCGTTGCCCACATCTTCCGCACCACCCGTTCGGGGTTGGCGAGTGCGGCGGTGACGGCGTGCCGGCCCCAGAAGCGGGGGCGGTTGCCCTGTGCCTTCGAAGGGCGGTGTCCACGTTTGGCCATGAGTAGTCGTATCCGTCTGGGCAGGGATCGGCGGTCGCGCCTCCCCGGTAGTACGCCGCACCGGTATGCGTCGCGCCGCTTGTGCGCAACCATGTCGATCACCTGTCGATGGTGCGTTGACAGGGGCCTGCTCGGCGGGCATTGGCACGCCTCGCTTTTTGGCGGCCCAACTGGACAGGTGGCCGAGTGGTTAAAGGCAGCAGACTGTAAATCTGCCCGTGCAAGCGTACGCTGGTTCGAATCCAGCCCTGTCCACCAAGGGTGCCCGCGGTTCGACCGACCGTGGCAGCTAAAGCGAAGCCCCCGCGCGGTGCCGGTCGCAAGACCGCACCGCGCCGGGTGATACCCCATTTCTATGGATTTTGCAGAAGTCCCGATGGCCATCGCCACCTCGGCGCAAGCTGGGCCTCACGCGGTTAGCGCGCGTCAGGAGACGAACGTGACCCAGCGTTCGCAGGGTCACGGAATAAGTGTGCGTCAGCCGGTCGCCAAGCAGGCGATGATTGCCTCAACGACGCGCTTAGTCTCTTCAACATCGCGCACCCGCACGCTATCGACGCCTGCCGCTTTGACCGGATAGTCGTTGCCGCCGGGGAAGATCGCATCACCCAAGAATAGCATGTCGGCCAGCGTCAGCCCGGTCTGTTCGGCCAAGCGGTGGACGGCATAGCCCTTGTCGATCCCCTTGCGGGTAATGTCGATCGATGAGGAGCCGCCGATGTTGATCGCGAAATCGGGGAGTTGGGGGTCGAGGATCGCCTTGATCGCACCGCGTTTAGCGGCGTCGGGATCCCAGGGGCCCTTGACCGACAGTGGCGCTTCCTGGCCCAGAGCAGAAAAGGTGATCTGGCTGCCACGATCCTCGATCTGGGGTCCGTAGGTCTTCTCGATCTTGAGGCCAGAGGCCGTCACTGCCGCCTGCAGGCACGAATCGATCTTCGCTCGTTCTTCGGGTGAGAAGATGTCGGCATACACCCGGTTCCAGTTATGATTCTCGTAGCGGTAGAGCTTGGTGCCGGTAGTCGGCATTACCAGGAAATTCTCCAGCACGGCCTCGGCGGGAAGTTGGCCGACGAGTTGCTTTTCGAACTGCGGCCAATCGCCGCCCGAGATCACGGTGACCTTGGCGACTTGGGTGAGACGCGCGAGCAGCGCTCCCATTTCGGCGTCGATCGCCTGCTTGCTCTCGGCGAGCGTCCCGTCGAGATCGAAGGCAATGAGCTTTTTCATGGAAGGGCCTGCCGTGCAAGAAGGGAATGGAGCGGGTAGAGCGAATCATCTTTTATTTGGCTACCTGCGATTCAGGTCTCATGCAGTGCGTTCCAGGCCTATGGCAATAGGAGGAGCGCGGGCGTTTCACCAGCCTGCCCCCAATCGGACGAAGGTCCGGGGCTGCCCGGCGAGGCCGATGAAGCGATGCGCGATACGCTCAATGTGACCCTCGGCGACCTCATGAAACCCTCGCTGCTGGTCGGCGCGCCCGGCAGCGGAAAGACCAATCTGGCCTTCTCGCTGCTTATCCAGCTGTGGCGCGATCACAAGGTTCCGTTTCTGGTGCTCGATCCCTCGACCGGCCAGGAATTCCGAATGCTGATGCGCGATCCCGAGCTGAAGGACGACTTGGTCGTCTACACCGTGGGCGATCCCGATGAGTGTCCCCTCCAGTTTAATCCGTTCTCGGTGCCGCCGGGTGTCGCGGTGCGCAATCACGCGACGCGCATCCTTGCTGCGTTCCGCGCAGCCTTTCAGATGTTCGATCGGTCCCCGCGATCTACGAAGGCGCGCTAGAACGAATTTATACCGATCCCCGTTATACCGGTGCGGGCAAGGTCATGAGGATGGAGCAGAAGGGCGATCTTCACAGTCCTGCTCCAACGCTAGCCAATCTGGCCGAAGCGATCCGCGACGAGGTCAACGACAAGGCCGTGGGACTCTACGAAGGTTCCAAGGAATCGATCGGCGTCATCCGCGGTGCCAGCACGATCGAGTGAACGCGATCGCCAAGAAAATCGGGCATATCATCAACGTCGCGGGCAACAAGGGTCAGTTCATGCAGGACTTGCTCAAGCGCCCGGTGATTATCGAACTCGGCGGGCTTGGCGATTCATCCAACATTTCGCTGGTGATGGCGTTCTTGCTGACCCAGTTGGCCGGCCATATCAAATATGCCTTCCGTCAGGATGAGAACCGGATGAGCATCATGTTCATTGAGGAGGCCCACCGACTGTTGGGGGCGAGCGAAGGCGGAGGCGTGGAGAGCAAGAGCGCCGAAGACCGTAACATGATGCTCGCCGAGGTACGCAAATTCGGCCAAGGCATTCTGGTCATGAATCAGCGCCCCAGCAGCCTGGTCGGCGGCGTGCTCGACAACGCCTATATCAAGATACTGACCCGCCTGTCCGACAGGATCGGGTTCGAGCGGCTGAGCAGCGAGCTCAACCTCAGCGAAGCACACCAGCGCTACGCGCGCACGCGGCTCAGGCCCGGAGACGCCATTCTGCTCGACCGCGACGCCGGCCAGCCGGTGCTCATGCGGTCGGAAGATGCCAAGTCGGCGTTCGAGAAGATGCGAATTCCGGCTGACGCTATGGTGGCCCAGATGCGCGCTGATGTGGCGGCAGCTGGTCTCGATACGAAGTCGTAATCGTCGCACAGGATCTGCCTGGACGAGAGGCGGGACTCACCACCGAGCAGCACTGGGTTCAAAGTGGCGGTGGAAGGGAAAGCTCGGCCCGGACAGGACAAGCCCGAGCCGAATAATTTTTTAAGTCCATTGGGGTGGCGTGAATCGGCGCGAAAAAAGCCCAGTCCACCAAACCTCCCAAGAAGTAGTGGTCGTTCAAAAAACAGCAATGGATACGACTCACCGCCTGCTGCCCCGCTCCCCGAAGACTCAAGGCAGCAATATATGCAGAAACTGGGCTATGGCGACCACCACTGAAGACGACACGTTTATCGTGCTATCGGTGACCGGCACGCCGAGCTTCTCGAACTGTTTGATTGCCGCGCTTCTGCTCACCGTCATCGGCGTGATCATAAGGCGGAGCAGGTTTTTCAGGAGCCGCATTCCTGATTGGTCCGGCTTTAGCCAATATGAGAGTCAATCAGTTGGGCGATGAGTTTGGCTGCGTCGTGGGTCCGAAACCGACGATCTCATAGGCCGTAGCCGCAATCTTGCTGTAGAGAGCCTCGTCGATGTCTGGGCGGGGGGGGGGGGGGGG
>Ga0233335_1000082_pt1 | contig 27633 bp, 23 predicted proteins | sample GEONDECOMP222_FD_180695 | JGI IMG/M metagenome (GOLD analysis project Ga0233335, IMG submission 180695) | Leaf litter microbial communities from Shasta-Trinity National Forest, California, United States - GEON-DECOMP-222 | ecosystem: Environmental > Terrestrial > Plant litter > Unclassified... | reverse complement strand
GAGCCGATAGCATGGAATCTAAATCGTGTTGTCCTAATACTGATCTTAGGGTTGTTTGTGCAACCTGGCTTGTTGCTTCAAAAAAGTTTTCTACTTCAATCACAGCGCGTTTGGGATCAATCACTTTAAAGTAGAGTACAGCATTGACTTGTACGGAAACATTATCTTTTGAAATTACATCTTGAGGGGGAATATCATATACGACAGTCCGAAGTGCTACTCGGGTTATGTGTTGCAGACCTGGAATCAGAATAATTAAGCCTGGCCCTTTAACCTTTGAAAAACGTCCCAAAGTAAAAACAACACCGCGTTCATATTCTTTTAATACTTTTACAGTATTACTGATTAATACTATGAAGATTACTGCTACTATAAAAATTAGGGAGATAAAATCGTACATAGAGTATTTCCGGATTGTAATTGGTGTCCCCAAGGGGAGTCGAACCCCTGTTACCGCCGTGAAAGGGCGATGTCCTAGGCCTCTAGACGATGGGGACCCAAACAGACAAAGTTTATTATCTAAGGTGGATTTGATATTGTAAAGTGATGCTACAAAAAGTCAATCCAGTTATTCGTACATGAATAAATTATCCGGTGCATTTTTAAAACAATCCAACGAACCTTATGTTTTTAAGCAAAGGGTCATTTTTATTAAAATCATTATTAGTATAGTCGCTATTGTGTTTTTAGCAAGGCTATTTTATTTGCAAATCCTTCAATATCAATTATATGCTAAAATGGCGCAAGATAACTATGAAGAATTATCATTATTACCTGCTGCCAGGGGACTTATTTTTGATCGAAAAGGTATTTTATTAGCTAGAAACAGACCTCAAGTCAGTCTACTTTTGCTGCCTGATCAAGCAAAGCAGATCCCTCAAACATTAACGAAACTCAATCTAATTGTACCTTTAGATAAAGATAAACTTACTCTGAACCCGCTTCATTACAAAAATAAACCTATTGTACTCAAAGCCCAATTAACTGAAGAAGAAATTGCTAGAATTGAATTGCATCGCTATCGCTTTCCAGGCATCTACTTGCATACTTATTGGTCTCGAGAATATCCTTTAGGTTCCAATGTTGCCTCACTAGTAGGTTATATATCACGTATTAATGCGGAAGAAAGACAAAGTACTGCTTTTCCGTACAGCGTATACGATCATATTGGGAAAAGTGGAGTGGAGCAATACTACGAAACTGACTTAAGAGGCATTAAAGGCTCTAATCAATTAACCACTAACGTACGCAAGAAGGTATTACGTACTATTGAACATCATTCACCTATTAATGGGCATAACCTATACTTAACAATTGACACTACATTGCAAAAATCCATTCAAATGCATATGAAAAAGCATACCGGTGCAGTTGTTGCAATCAATCCTACTAATGGTGAAATTTTAGCTTTAGTTAATAATCCTAGTTTCGACCCTAATCATTTATTGCAAGGATTATATTCAGGGTACGCTCAAAAATTACCGACTTCACCCTCTATTTCTTTTTATAATCGAGCACTCAATGGCTATTATCCGCCTGGTTCTATCATCAAGCCCTTTATTAGCTTTGGTGCATTGGAAAGCGGTGTGCTCAAGCCTTCTGATATGATTTATGATACGGGCCGATTCCAACTCTCTCCCACCGGCAAAGTCTATCGAAATATTTATAATATCGCGTGGGGTAACACTAATTTATACAAAGCAATCGCGATTTCCTCAGATATTTATTTCTACCAATTAAGTTTGAAAATGGGCGTTGATCGTATTAAGCAAGTCCTCGATAAGTTTGGCTATGGTAAACTGACTGAAATTGACTTACCGGGTGAAGGAAAAGGATTTATTCCTTCACGAGATTGGAAAGAAAATCTTTATGAAGAAAATTGGTATTTAGGGGATACCTTAAATTTAGGTATTGGACAAGGCTTTATGCTCGCAACACCTTTGCAAATGGCTGTATCGACCTGTGCAATTGCTATGCAAGGAAAACGATGGAAACCTCATGTTACGCTAGGATGGCAATATCCTAATGGCACTGTTCATCTTACGCATCCGCAAGCGTTATCTCCGTTATCAGGTTCAATCAAAACGTGGAAGGTTATTCAAGATGCAATGCGTGCAGTTGTCTTAGAAGGTTCAGCTCAAAAAGCTTTTCAGAATGCACCGTATACACTAGGTGCTAAAACAGGTACTGCACAAGTTTTTAGTTTAAAATCTGATCAACAATATGACCCCACAGTAATTCCCGAAAATCTCTTGGATCACTCTCTATTTGTGGTATTTGCGCCCTTTGATAAACCTAAAATTGTACTTGCCATTGTATTAGAAAATAGTCGAATACCGGCTGCATACTTGGCACGCAAAATATTAGATGATTATTTCAAAGTTATGGGCGATTTAGCCTAGCTAAACGCAATTTTTCAAGTTTCCAATCTCGCTCTTTAATGGTTGCGCGTTTATCGTGGAGTTTCTTACCTTTTGCAAGCCCACAGCGCAGCTTAATAAAATTACCTTTCCAGTATAACTGCAGTGCTACTAAAGTATAGCCTTGCTGTTGTATTGAGATGAGCAACTTATCAAGTTCTCGTCGCATAAAAAGCAACTTGCGGCTTCGAATCGGATCTGCTTTTACATGAGTAGAGGCTGTCGCCAACGGTGAAATATGAGTACCCATTAACCAGGCTTCATTATTTTTAATTAATACATAACCATCATTAAGTTGCACACGCCCTGCACGAAGACTTTTGACTTCCCACCCTTCTAGGGCAATACCCGGGTTATATTCTTGTTCAATAAAATAGTCATGGCGTGCACGACGATTAGCTGCAATAGTATTAGACATGTTACTTGATTTACTTAAGGTATCATTCGATTAAATCACGCTCTAAGACTGATTTTCAATAATACAATCCCCTACAGCTATGCTTTAATTATAATGCTATATTTTAGTCTGTTTGCAACACTGAAACAATGAATATTTGAAAGCCTATCTGTAATAGGCACGTAGTATCGTACACAATATACTTTCGTGCAAACATAAAATAACATTTTATGTTTGATGTATCTCTTTACAACAATGATGCTTAAAAATATGCCCAGTTCAAACACTCAATCAGTGTGATGGAGTACAGATAATCATACACCTTTATGCATCTTCAGCAGGCGATATTGAATATGTGCAGCGGTTACTAGGATCAAAGTCAAGCTGGTTATCCCCGTGCAAGCTTGCTTACTTGCCGGGCCATTTCTCAATAATGAATTAATTATATTCTCTGAAGAGAATTAAAAACAGTACTTAAGCCTTAGAGCACAACAAGCGCTTAAAACAATCAATACTTGAAGGTTAAATTGACAATAGTGCTTGCTAAATATCAGTATCGATTAAATTAAGGCAGTTACTTAAGATGATCGGAGCGTTTAATAACAAAAAAGCTATTTAGTTCAACTTTTAGAATGTGGTCTTAAATCCACATGTAATCGCGATAGGATAGTAGTAATAAGAATTTTTCTGGTATGTATATCCAGTAGGGTAAGCTGTACTTTCCTCTATAGGAGCAAGTAATCCGCTTATAATTCTATTGCACTTTATACTACCTTCAATAAACATACCTAACCATTGTGAAGGATAATAATCTATTCCTATTCCTATTCCTATGCCCCCTGCGACACCAAGGCCCATTGGATAATACATCCTCTTCTCATGATCTAAGCAGCCCTCTAAGACTGCTACTATACCAATTTTTGGCACAATGATACCTACAATATCTCCTATTCTAGTGGAGGCATGCTTTTTGAATTTATAATTACTCAAAATATCACAGCCTCTCAAGTAAGGAAATTGACTATCAAAATCTATTACCCTGTTATGCAAAGGATTTACAAATAGAGTAATATCCATTCCAAAACTTCGGCTAGATTTTCCGAAAGAAAAGTCGCGCTTTACTTCATAAACATAACTGGGCCTAAAACGAAATTTTGGGTCTTGTAGAGAAAAAATACTTGATAAATTTTTATGATAATAGACATAGGATTTACCGATACCCCATGAAGTCATTTCTACTGGTTTAATCCAGGTTTGAGTGATAGGTTCCACTACACTTTGTTGAAGCGGAAATTGTTTAATATCGCTGTAATCCCAAAAATTAGAGGCATGTAAAGGGCTTGCCAGGAAGGCCCAACAGAGTATAGCAGTGAGATATAACTTTTTTTGCTTTATCATGTACATTAGGTTTTTTTAAGCATGGGTAGTATTTTCTATAGAGAGCTGTTTTAGATAATTTCTAAATAACGTCATTCTTTTATTTAGTTCCGTTAATTGTTGATAAGCTCTAATATCTGGAGAGCTTTGTTTTAAATCGAAATTTTCGTCGATTGTTTTTATATCTCCTAATACACTATAGTAATTTAATTCGGCAAACTGTTCATGCCAATTCCTTCGCGCCATCAGAGAGCCCATCAGCTTTGGGATATTGTAATACCAAAGATAAATATGCACTTTTTGTTCGTGTACCGGAAGATGACTGTGTGAACGATATCGAATAACTCTACCAACAATTTGATGCTCTAAAGATTTATTAATAGGCATCTCTAAAAAGTGTAGTTGTTGCGCGCCTTTTAGAGAAATACCTTCTGTAATCTCAGGATGTAATAATAAAATTTTCAATTTATTGGCATTAAATTGCTCTACAATTTCTTGATGTTGTTCGACAGGCATATCCGGATGAAAGAGCGCATACTTTCCTTGATATCCTTTGATATCTAAAAATTGCTTGAATAGCAGCAAACCATTGTAATAATAATGGGAATATAGAACGACGGGTCCATTACTTTTTTTAATTGTTTCTAAAATAGCTTCAAACTTATCAGGATAAAGCATTTGAGCTTGATGACTGGTAGAAATCTTGTTGCGAATGTTGTGTAAATCTTTTGGTTTTTTGCTAAGGTGATTTGCAAAGGGTAAGTTACCAATTTCTCTGCCTGCTCCCAATTGTTTTTTATAAGCATTTTGAATTTTAGTACTATTTAATCCAAGCTGCGCTTTATATAATGCACTAGATGGGTTACTGACGTGTACAGAATCTTTGACGAGTTGTTGTAACTGTTTAGTATTCAACCGACTATCATAAAATTTATATATAAAGTTCAGCTGTTCCGTATTATAAGGAAGCGCTTTCAACAATAAGCATGCCTTAGGGTAATCACTCCTGTTATGCTCGAAACTATAATGAGAAAAATAACAGTTGATAATTTCTCCAAAATTTTCTACCTTTAATTTTTTTAAATGATACTCCCTAATTGGTATAAGCCTTTCTGCAATCGAAGGTATACTTCCACCTAAGCACATTCCTAAAAATCTTCCCACCTGCTCTCCGATTCCGCTATAATTACCAGGTATATTATAGCCAACCCAGCTACCAAGAAACGTGCCAAATACAGGAGGGAAAATTTGATGAATGAAAATATTACTGGTTATTAAATGACCCCTCCAATAAGAGCGTAATGGATCAATATTCAAACATTGTTTTTGGAACTCTTCCTGATTGAAAGGTAATATATCTTTACCCGCTACTAGATTTACTTGGTAAGCCAGATCGAAGATATCTGTGTAAATAGGCGTAGCGCTTAAAGATAATATCTTATGAGACTTTCTAAGGTGTAGATACAATTGACTATATATATTAGATTCTTCTAACCCAAATCGCACTTTTTCGATGAATCGATGTGATTCATCGACTATTAATATAGCATTTGAAACTTTCTGATCTAACAGTGATGCACAATTATCATGGCTCACAAAACGATATCTAGTCTGATCCTTAACTTGATATTGATTTAACTGTTGTAACCAATGTCCGTGTAAAAATTTAGGCGCTAAAATAATCACTGGGCGATCAGCATGCCTTTCAGCAAATTCAATCGCTGTAAAGCTTTTCCCTGTTCCTGGTTCATGATCTAAGACTAATCCAGGTTGTTCAGGATGATTTTCTAAATAAAAAATGGGATATTTTTGATGCGCTAATAACTGAATGGATTTTTGTGTATGTGCTGTTTTAAATTTTTCATCCCAGCGCTTAAATGGAGTTGTTTGGCTTCCCTTTGAAACCCCGCGCTGAGGTTGAGACTTGATGGCTTCAAAATTATAAAAAGAACAGCCACTGAGTAGTGAGCATAACATAGCCCCTACCAACAATCTAAAACTGTACATGGCATGCAATCCAAATGGTATAAAATTTATTAAAATAAGAGACACCATACTATATGTCATGCAATCAACATGCAAGTCTTGCAAGGACTATCTTAACAATACTCATTAAAACTTGCATTCTAGCGCTATCCATAATCTATCTATCTCAAATTCAATATTGCCAATTTTTATTGCATACCGTTATGAATCAAGTATATATTCTATCTGCAAACTAATGATTCCATGCATTGCATATCTGTCTTGCGCTAATTACGATACAGTGTGTTTATTACTAGCTTCTGTTATCAATACTCAGGGACAAAATCCACTGACTCATATATGATCATTATTAATCAAGCAGTTGAAGTACCTTATACACCTACTCAAATATTTGAAGTTGTCAACGATATACAGGCTTACCCTGAATTTGTACCCTTTTGCAAAAAAGGCACTATCAAAACTTTACAAAAAGATAAAGTGATTGAAGGTAGTTTAACTTTTGCGGGATTAGGTTTTTCAGAAACATTAAAGACGCGTAATATTTTAATTAGACCTTATCAAATTAAAATCCATCTCTTAGCAGGACCTTTAAGTTATCTTGAAGGTAGTTGGAGATTCAACTCCATCACAGCTCAAAAAACCCAAGCCCGGTTAGAAATAAAATTTACTTTTAAATATGGTTGGTTAGAGCGTATGTTAAAGCCGATTTTTAATACTATCACGCATGAAGCCTTACAGGCTTTTGTAAAACGGATAGAGGTTTGCTATGGAAAGCCTCATTAGTATTGGGATTCATCAATAAGCATGTATTTGAAAAATCGTCAAATACTATTTACTCAATTGCGATTTAGCCACTTGATAACTGAGCAAATTATTGCAATCAAGTGGCTAAACTGTACATTGAATGAGCAAAATAGATTGTAGCCTAAAGCTTAAAAATTAGTTTTTATCCCTACAGTAAAATTTTTTGTATAAAAAGAATAATGCGCTGCTTGGATATGTCGATTGTCTCTATTGCTCTCATCATAATCCTTTTGAGTAGGGAATACTCCTACAACAAGATTATATTTTATATTTCCTTCTGCAAAAAATCCGAACCATTGCCATGGGTACCAATTGCTTCCCAAACCTACCCCTGTGACGCATCCTACCTACATTGTTACTATAAATAGTTCTATTATTACGTGCACGGTTAATAAAGATAGCACCGACTTGGGGCTCAATTGTACAGTCCAAGTTCCTAAAAAGTTATCAGTGCTCCACTTTCGTGTATTAGGCAATAACAATGCTTCTAACCCACTAAAGTCGTCATCAAATGTTACAGTTTGCGCTTTTTTGTATAAACAATATTTATTATATGGTTTTATACAAGCAGTAAAATCACAAAAATGAATGCACATAGCTATATCTAGAATATGGTTCTAATAAAATGACTATTGTGTATTTTAAGGTTCAAACCTGAGTGATTGGCAATTAGAATCAGAAAAGGATCTTTTTGAGTATAATGGTAAAATTAATCAGTGCAATCTATTTAATCAATTAGAGTTAGTAAAACTCATTAACAATAGCATTCCAGATAAGACGGCTTAATGATTACACGCAATAATGCAATACGAAAAGACTATTTTCTATTTTAAACATGAATTGATTAAATCGCTCTATCAACGTCCGGTATACAAAACACAGGCTCTCTTACATTAATTTTTGCTATGTGAACAATATTATGCTCTACAAGTCATGCAATTTTCTATGTGTAATATAATTTTATCTGGCTCGAAATTGCGTTCTCGAGTTGCTGATTTGATTTAAAATTTCCTCAAGATATTAATTCTGAAGTAGTCGTTCACAAGCTATTTTGTCTTTAGCCCCTTTTTGACTAAAATGATTTACTGGTTTTTATTATCCATTTATAATAAATGACATTATCAAGCGGTGTTAGCATTCTGATTTACTTTTGTAGGATCAGCCTCTGCTTCTAACTGCATGCATTTATACCTCTTGGCGTTACTGGCAAACCCTATCACCGTTATTCAGCATGCAGTTAGAAGCAGAAATGCTGCTAGAATTATTTTCAGTAGACTGTGGATATAATGCGGCCCATTGTTCAACGCTATTGCGTTCTTCCTTTGAGCAATTCAGCATGCTGTCTAAAGTATAGTACCCTTGTAATACCACCCTACGTAAAGCGCAAGATTGCAAATTTTCATGCCAGGACATGCATAAATCAATAAATGGTTTGACGAATTTTGTATCACGGATTTCTTCTTCGCCAATAGATTGTGATGCCAATAAATTTACCAGATTCGTAATAGAGGTTTTTCCGATACCCTTAAAAAAATCTTTTACTGCTGGTGTCTTCAGTAATTGTTCTAATGAATCAATGATTGCTTCAAGCTGTTTCTTTTGTTCTGAGATCATTTCCTCAGTATATATTGCTTCCTTATCATGATCCCTATATGAGAAAAACAGCATTTCACATAAACTATAGTCTCCTTTTAGGATCATAGTCCGTAAAACAAAAGATTTAATATTCTTATCTAACTGCATCAAAAGCTCCATTAATTTTGGATAGTACTCTTCGCTGATCTCTGCTAAATCAAAATGTTGTGCTTTCTTTAGTATTACTAATTCCGTAGGAAAACTGGCCTGAATTTTTTCCAAAGAAGGTGGCAGACTCTCTATCCAAGCTTGGATGGATTGATGTTTATCTTTAATGGATTGATGTTTACCTTTAATAGTGGCAGCAGGTAGGTATAGTGTTTCTTTTCCTTTCTTGGGTTGAGCTTTACGTGCCCAGAATCCGGATCTTGAAGGTTTCATGTTTATTCAATAATGTGTTTTTGAAGAAAAATTTCAACACATCTCGATAATAAAAACCATTAGGGGAAAGCACTTATCATCCAGTAGAAGTAATTGCTGATATTGCAAGCAGAATCTTTATTGACTGTAGTCTTTTACCTTTTTAAATAACAAATACCGTAAGTATTACAAAATAGACTAGTCAGATAGATGATTTATTGTCAAAATTTTGAGCTATCAATAGCGAGTTCGCACTCTTATTATTTTGTGTTATTAGATGGAAGAATAAATAAACATTTCATCTTGACCGCAATGAGTAACGATATGTTAGGCAAGAAAGAGCAATTATGGTAAAAGACCCTAACAAGATCTCCACTTCAGTGATTATGAGTCTGAAGAGTTACACTCGCTCCTCCTAACTGCCCGAAGGTTGTTGGTACTTTATTGAACTGTTAAGGAATTACCCCCCCTAAAGAGAGTGAATAGATCGAGGTGCTGATCATATGAACGTTTTATATACGGTTTCCAATTGAGAGATTACCAAGAATAAAGATTGCATTTGCACAGCAAGGGTCAGCGTGTCTATGAAGAGTTATCAGCAATCAAGATTTCCGATCATCAAAAGCAACAGCAAGCACCGATTGATAGGATTATGCGTGCTTCACCCTAAGTCATCCAGCATTATGACAGAATATTGTTCTTCAAACTCATCAAGGAGCATTCATCCATACCATTATGGTTGAATAGGTTGTTATTATCAGTCGTTTCAGAACACAACCCACACAGAACCAGATCCATAGGCTACTCGCGGGATGAAGGGTCTGAGGTGAAAAGCCTTACACTTAATTATTGAACGGTTAAAAACAAGGCATGGTCAAAAACTTGTTTTTACACCCGCCGTCATGCTCAGCGTATAGGAAGAATACCTTTCTCTTTGGATTTGACGTTGATACTCGTTAGCATACTCTTCTGCTTCGCTAGAAGGATACAAACTCAAAATTCTATTGTATTTTGCACTACCTTCCAAAAAGAACCCTAACCACTCCCAAGGATACCAGCCCACACCTAAACCAATACCCAAAACAGCTCCTATATTATTGTGATACCCCGTTGTAGCACTGTATGCTTGAGGTATTAAGATAAGCCCAACTTTAGGAATAATCATGCCCGAAATGTCTCCTAAAGCAGTAGAAACAGGCCATTTCCATGTTGCGTTAGGCAATACTAGTATTTCACCAGCCAAAATTTCGAAAACTCCCATAGGTCCAGGCTTTATAAAACACACACAATCAATGCCCATACTCTTGTTAAGACGTCCTAAAGGCACATCTAATTTCCACTCACTAGCCATCCCAGTATCTACATAATGCTCTAGATCAAAATAATATCGAACACGCGATAAACCGACACCAAACGAAGTCCTCTGACCTGGTTTAAGAAAATCTTGTACCGTAGTATCTAAAAAACTGGACTGCTTAGGAAACTTCTCCAGATCTTGATACATCCAAAAATCGGAGGCATACAAAAAAGTGGGTCCTAGCCCCCACAATAACATGACAATAGTGATCCAAAAGTTTTTCATCATTAACCTTTTACTGGCTGAGCATGATTAGAATTTTCTATAGAAAATCGTTGTAGATACATTTTAAAATCTTCCATCTGTCGGTCGAGCGTATGTAAAAAGCTATATGCTCTAGTATCAGGGGAGAAACGCTTTAAGAGCGTATTCGGATCTAATTGCATAGCAAACAGGCTATAATAGTTTAATTCAGCAAAATTCTCATGCCAATTTCTTCGATGCAACTTAGGAGCTTGCAGCTCCCAAGTTCCTATTGTATGCTGCCAAATATAAATTTGAACCCAACGCTCATTTTCAGGAAGATGCATATGCGAACGATACCGAATCGCTCTACCGATGATTTGACGTTGTAAGGCCATATTAACAGGTACTTCTAAAAAGTGCACTTGTCGTGTTCCTTTCAAGGAAATGCCTTCTGTCACATCGGGATGCATGAGTAGAATTTTAATCTGACGACTGTTAAATTTATGAATGATTTGCGCATGTTGTTCTTTAGACATTTCAGGATGGAAAATTTCATACTGACCTTGATATCCTCTATCATCTAAGAACTGTTTCAATAGCAACAAGCCATTGTAATAATAGTGAGAATACACCATTACAGGCCCATTACTTTGCTCAATAGTCTCTAGAATTTTTTCAAATTTTTGTGAATACATGATCTTGGCTTGACCATTTTTCCCCGGCTCTTGAAAAATTAAATTACCAATTTCTCTTCCCGCACCTATACTGTGACTATAATCTTGTTGCAGCGCTGAATGATTCAGCAAAGCGTTACAGTTTGAAGCAGTGCTTGTTATTGCCCCTGTTGAATCTTTTAATAATTGTGTTACCTCAGTAGCATTCAGTTGTTTATCATAAAATTTATATAAAAACTTCAATTGCGCCGGGCTATAACGCATTTCTTTTGAGAAGAACAAGCGCTTTGGATACCAATGAGCATCCTGATTAAAGCTATAATAAGAGAAATAAGAGTCAACAATTCCTACGATTCGATTAGGCTCAAAGCTCTTGAGTGGATACTGAAACCAAGGAAAGAAGCTTTCAGAAAGAATGGGTTGGAACATCGAAGCATACAAGCCCAGTATTGCTCCTATCTTCATATCTTCCAATAGAGCGGCACTTGCTACTGCACCCAAGGTAGTCCCTATGATACGTGGCAAATAGTGACTCTCCATTAAGTGACCACGCCAATAAGCAGTCCATGTGTTAACTGTCGTGTATTTTTTCAAAAATTCACTCTGATTGAAAGGAAACACCTCTTTGCCTGCTACGAAGTTAGTTTGATATACGAGATCAAATATATCCGTATAGATTGGCGTGCCACTGAGTGATAGAATCTTATGGCATTTTCTTAAGTGCATGTACAACTGACTATAGAGTGGCACTTGTTTTCTGACTCTTTCTATAAATCGATGCGATTCATCTAGGATGAGTATCACATCCGATAACTCTTCATTTACAAGCGATGTGCAAGCATCATGGCCTACAAATCGATATCTTGCTTTATTTTTAACTTGATACTTATCTAAATGCTCTAACCAATGGCTTAGTAAAAATTTAGGGGCTAAAATAATGACTGGTCGATCAGGATATCTTTCTGCAAAACCGATAGCCAACAAAGTCTTACCTGTCCCTAATTCATGATTAATCACCAAACCTGGTTGTTCAGAATGACTTTCCAAATAATAAATAGGATACTTTTGATGCGGCAACAATTGAATAGCTTGTTGCTTGTTCCATACTTCAAATTCCTTATCCCATGCTTTAAATGCATTAGAATCAGCTGTTTTTTGAATAACCTTGGGCTCTTGAGGCACTATCGCTGGAAGATGATAAGAACACCCACTAAGAAGTGCACATATTATAACACTGATTAGTACTCTTACTCTACAATACATTGAACTTTACCTTTGTCATACCATGATATGCTTTGGACACTAAAAACAAAAACCAACTAAGTGTATATCATAAAAATATAGGAATATAGAACTATTTCGAGAATGTGATAATGGCGTAGTCACTTGGCATTGATATTACGCATAGATACCAATTATTTAAGGAAATGTCCTTTATGCAATATAATGATGCAAACCCACTACAGATAGCATATCCGGGTCAACAGACAAACATAAATGTGGTATTGTTTCTAACGTTCACTTAATAACCGTAGAGTCAAACGCATGCAAGCCTACTTATCTTTTTTAGAGCATATACTTAATCAAGGTCAAATCAAAGCAGATCGCACTCACACAGGTGTGCTCAGTATTTTTGGCTATCAAATGCGATTGGATTTATCACAAGGATTTCCACTGCTAACGACTAAGAAATTACATATTAAGAGCATCATACACGAATTATTGTGGTTTATACAGGGAAAAACCAATATTAAAGATTTAAATCAAGTAGGGGTTACTATTTGGAATGAATGGGCTGACGCTAATGGAGAATTAGGCCCTATTTATGGTAAACAATGGCGACGTTGGCTAGCCTCGGATGGTCAAATAATTGATCAATTAAGTCACGTCATTGATCAAATCCAGTTCAATCCTGATTCAAGACGCTTAATTGTCAGTGCCTGGAATGTAGGTGAGCTTGAACAGATGGCACTACCGCCTTGTCATGTCTTATTTCAGTTTTATGTCTTAAATGGAAGACTATCTTGTCAGGTGTACCAAAGAAGTGCAGATGCTTTTTTGGGGGTGCCTTTTAATCTTGCGTCGTATGCTTTACTCACACATATCATCGCTCATCAATGCCATTTGCAAGCAGGCGAACTGATTTGGGTGGGAGGTGATTGTCATCTGTACCTCAATCATGTGGATTTTGCAAAACAACAATTAACCCGAAAGCCTCATGATTTACCCCAGTTAGAGATTCAATGCACACCTAAATCAATAACCGAATATCAATTTGAAGATTTCAAAATCCTAGACTACTATGCTCATCCCAGCATTCGAGCGCCTATTGCAGTATAAGGCAATCAATAGTACCGCCACCCAAGCACAGATTATCATGATAAAAGACTATAGCTTGTCCAGGTGTTACCGCTCGTTGAGCGTTTTCAAACTGCACGCAATAAACATTTTCATTGAGCTGAGTGACTATGCAAGGCGTGGCTTGTTGTCGATAGCGAATTTTAGCTTGACAAACCAGAGGGGTTAATGGAGTTGAACTGCTAACCCAACTTAGATTAGTACATTGTAATCCCTTAGTATACAACTGGGGATGGTCATGACCTTGCACCACCCGCAAAATATTTGTATCTGCTTCTTTTACAGCAACATACCAAGGTTGTCCAGAAAACTGTGATTGCCCCCCAATATTAATACCTTTACGTTGACCCAAAGTATAATAAATCAATCCTTCGTGCTCACCTATAACTTGGCCATCTAGTGTTTGGATAGTACCAGGCGCTGGATTTAAATATCGCTTCAAAAAATTTTTAAAATTACGAGGCCCAATAAAACAAACGCCCACACTGTCTTTTTTAGCATGGTTAGGTAAGCCAATTGTTTGCGCTAATTGTCTGACGTCAGGCTTTTGATATTTTGCCAATGGAAAAATGACATAGGCCAATTGTTTTTGACCCAAGGTATATAGAAAATAAGTTTGATCTTTATTAAGATCTGCTGCGGTTTGCAATGTATACTGCCCATTTTGAAAGACTTGATTGGCATAGTGACCAGTTGCAATCGCATCAGCACCTAATTGTTTTGCATACTCGAGAAATACTTTAAATTTAATAACTTTGTTACACAAGATATCAGGATTGGGTGTCCGATTAGCTTTATATTCCTTTAAAAAATGCGCAAACACCTGATTCCAATACGCTTCTGAAAAATTAGCGGTATGTAAGACAATGCCTAAATGGTCGCACACTGCACGAACGTCCGCCAAATCACGGGTTGCTGTACACGCCATACTATAATCTTCACGTTCCCAATTTTTCATAAATAATCCTTGCACGTCATAGCCTTTTTGTTTCAAAAGCCAAGCACTAACAGCGGAGTCAACCCCACCTGAGAGACCTACAAGAATTCTTTTATTTTTTTTCATGTTATTGCAATCTGGGTCAAGCGAATGGAAAAATTTTTTGAAACAAGTGATGCCGATGAGACGACTCGAACGTCCGACCTACTGATTACGAATCAGTTGCTCTACCAAACTGAGCTACATCGGCTTTAACTTAAAGAATGATAAAAGCAATATAATACCGCTTATGCCAATTTTTTATAGAAAATGAATGCATCCTAGGCAAGGATTTGCTATATCGCTTTCAAAACCATACTATGCTAAATAGCCTTTCAACCAGTATCTCTCAACAAATAGCTCTAAGAATTCTCAATAATTATATACTATCTGATCCAGGCGCTATAAAATATTTTCTTTTTTTCAATCCTTCCCTTTCCTATTTGAGCTACTTATGAATATTACGCCTAACCGATTAGGTCAATTACCTTTTCAAACTGAAAATCAATTGCAACTCGTTGAGCGATGTTATCAACAGTTAATGGCTCAAAAAACGGCTTTGCAAAAAAACAGGTATCTACACAATTTATCTCAACAGCACGAGAATGTCTTTTATCATTTGATGCAAAAGCATTTAAAATCCGTGCTACCCTTTTTATATACACCAACTGTTGGCGAAGCAGTAAAAACATTTAATCAAAATTTTCTACGCAATGTAGGATTATATCTAGCATGGCCTCATCGTCAAGATCTCAATATAATATTGGATCAGCATAAAGAAAAACCGATTGATATTGCAGTCTTAACGGATGGCGAACGCATTCTTGGTTTAGGTGATCAAGGCGTAGGAGGCATAGAAATTTGCATTGCAAAAAGCATGCTGTATGTCATTTGTGCTGGCATCTCTCCTAGACGAATACTACCCATTTATGTCGATGTTGGCACAAATAATCAAGCTTTGCTTGACGATCCCCTCTATTTAGGCTGGAAACACCAAAGAATACAGGGAGAAGAATACGATAATTTTATGGAAGCTATTGTTTTAGGATTACACAAAAGATTTCCTAACATTTATATACACTGGGAAGATTTAGCCGCCCACAACGCTCAACGTTTACTCAATCGTTATCGAGACACATTATGTGTTTTTAATGATGATATCCAAGGCACAGGGCTTGTAACTTGTGCAAGTATTTTAAATGCGATTCAAGCCACAGAAAGCACTTTAGAAAAACAGCGTATTATTATTGTTGGCGCAGGCACAGCCGGTATAGGTATTGCCAATCAACTCTTGCAAGCGCTGCATGAAAAAGGATTAACGCCTACTCAAGCAAGGCGTAATATTTGGATACTAGGTCGACAAGGTTTATTGTTTGAAGATTCAGAAAAGTTAACAACCTTACAACGAAATTATGCGCGCCCTCAGCAGGAACGCTCTCAATATAGGATTGATACTCCTTCAATTGATTTATTATCTACTGTTCAACACATTAAACCCACTGTTTTGATAGGTTGTTCGGGTCAAGCAAAAGCATTTACAAAAAATATCATTAAAATAATGGCTCAATATGTAGCAAGGCCTATTATTTTACCTTTATCTAATCCATCTCAATATTGCGAAGCTAGGCCTGAACAACTATTACATTGGACAGAGGGCAAAGCATTAATAGCAACGGGTAGTCCTTTTAATGATGTAGATTTTAAAAACCAACAATATCCCATTGCACAATGTAATAATGCCTTGGTATTTCCAGGTATTGGTTTGGGTGTGCTGGCAAGTGGCGCTCAAAAAATTACGGATAAAATGCTCACAGCCGCTTATCAAGCGCTATGTATTGCTACACAAGAGCAAAACGCCTCCTCTACTACCGATCGATTATTACCCGATATCGGTCATATTCAATACGTTACCCAAAAAATTGCGTTAGCGGTAGTAACAAAAGCACAAGAAGAACAAGTCAATACTATTTCTATAGTGAATCCTTTTAAAAACATACAAGCACAACGATGGACTATTCTATAATCCTTTTCTTGATAGTTTGCATAATGCCAAAGATCAGATTAGGATAAATATAAAGGGTATTTAATAAAGTAAACAAGCTTTTTTAGGACAATTGATCACAATAGGAGGTTGAGATGCTGTCTAATATCATTAAGATTTTGACAATTATTTTTCTGATAGGAGCAATGCCTAAAACAGCCGCATCCCTCAACCAAAGCCTGCACGAGCATATCCATAGTGCAGCCAATCCAATTGAATCTATCTTAGTATTTATTTCCTTAAAGATGCCCGATAGGCTTTTACAACAACTTCATCAAGAAGCACAAAACAGCAAAATGCCTAGTTATCTTTTACTCAAAGAACTTTATGAAAACAGTGTTCAGAAAACCCAAGATAGAATTAAAAAACTCGGTATTAAAGTGATTATTCATCCTGAATTATTTGAAGAAAATGCTACACAAAGCACGCCTACCTTTGTTTTTAATAAAAAAAGAGGTCTGCTTATTTTACATGGAGATATATCATTAGATTCTGCTACAGCGCAAGCAGCTAGCAACCTTGGACATCAATACTGAGTACTATCCATCATAAAAATTTATGAGAAGTACAAATTACTCTTTTAAAAAGAAATCATTTTATGTACAATGAAATGAATGGGCGCGCTAGTCATGGATAAGGTACACAGAGGAGGAACTTTTTGTGGAATTCTTTAAGCACTTAATTCCACATACTGCAACGGAATGCACATGGCAGCGCCCCGCCTATTTGCAAAAACTTTTCATCTTAAAAGTAAATAGAATATACAATATTCTGCTCAAGAATACAAAATATTTTCAGCTGCTTTAAAAAACCCTATCAAAAAGCTGATATTACAAAATTAAGCTTGCAATACGCCTTCACTCATATGAAAAATATGGCTTTGGGATATTGCATGCACTTGTTCAACAACCTTTTTATCTAATACTGTTATAAATACTTGAGATTCTAATTCTTTGAGTACTTCTAAAACTTTTAATTGATAATATGCGTCTAGTTCAGATAATACGTCATCAATTAAATAAATACACGTTTTGCCTGTAGATTGTTTCAATAATTGCCCTTGTGCAAGATACAGACTGAGTATTAAACGTTTTTGCTCACCCCTTGATAAGGTGTCTTCAATTTCCAAACCATTGACTCGAATTATTAAATCACAGCGGTGAGGGCCACAGGAAGTATAGCCATATTGAAAATCTTTTTTTACAAAATGATTCAAAGATTCAAGCAATGAATATTGCGTTTCCCAACCACGATAATGTTTGAATTCTATAGTAATAGCACCCACTAGTCGATGAATGAAATATTGAGCCACTTGGGTTAATTGCTGAATATAGTGATCGCGTACTTGAAATAAATATTCACCCACGCGAGCCATTTCAGCATGCCACAACGCGATTTGTGTGATGGGTTGTTTTTGTATTAATGCAGCATTACGCTGCTTGAGTAATTGATTGTAACGGGACCACGAATCTACAAAATTAGCTTCTAAATAAAATACTCCCCAGTCTATAAATTTACGTCGAATGCGAGGACCTTGACTTAAAAATTCCTGATAACTCGGTGAAAATAATTGCAAGGGTAATAATTGTGCTAGCGCATTAGCAGAAGGAGGTTTTTTCTCATGACCCACTTTTAATTGGGTTTTTCCATCCAACGTTTTTTTAAAGCCAACGCTCATCGAAATACTATCAGAAATGCTCAAACCAAAAACGGTACAGTATGATGATCCATATTGAATAATCGGTGCGGAAGCGCGTGTCCTAAAGGAACGACCACGGCTGATACAGTAAATCATTTCTAAAATGCTTGTTTTGCCGCTTCCATTATAACCATAGATGATATTAAAATCTGGGCTAAACGTTAAATCGAAATGAGTAATATTACGAAAAAACTCTCCTGTTAAGCGTGATAATTTCATTATCAGATTACTTAGAGCCTAATAACATAGGCATTATCATATATAAATGATCTTGATTGTTGAATTGCTCAATGAGTGTTACGCCTTCATGAAGTGGTAATATTAAGTTAATTAAACCCGGAGAAAGTACATCTAGTATTTTATCTAAATAATCAATAGAAAAAGCTATACTAAATAGCTCTTGATTTTTAGGAGTATATTGAATCGGAAATTGTTCTTCGCCATAACCCAGATTACGATTAGAAACAACTAATTTGAGCAAATTCTCACTCAATTGAAGTTGTATACCTTTGTAATCTATATTTTTCATTAATGCTGATTGTCGATGCAAAGCAGATTTTAAATGGTCGCGCTCAATCACAGCCGTTTGTACCATACTAGGATCGGGTAATAGTTGTTTATAATCAGGAAAGGAACCTGAAAGTAACCCAGAAATGATATGATAATGTGTATCTTTTATCTCAATATGATGATCGGTCATAGAGATGACTACTTTTTCTTCCACATCGCCTAGCAAACGTGATAATTCAGCAATCATTTTCCTTGGCACAATGACAGATTTATTTTGATCAGAACCGATAGCAATCGTTTTGCTGGCTAAAATATGTCCATTAGAAGCTAAGAGTCTTAATTGTCCTTCTTGAATCGACCACAACATGCCATTGAGATATTGACGCGCATCTTGTTGGGCAACTGCAAAAGCTGTTTTTTTTAAAGCTTTTAATAAAGAGTTGGCTTTAACTTCGAATCGCGAGGCACTAGTACTAAAGGAGGAGCTAGGGAAATCTTGTGCAGGCAAACTTAATAATTGAAAGCGAATCTTATCGAATTCAATTGTAAATTGATCTTTCTCCTGCATACAGGATAAGAGAGCGCCTTCGGGGAAACGATTACAAATTTCAAATAGGGTATGTGCAGGAACCGTCGTGACACCTTCTTGGATAGTTTGATTGACAGCACTCGTACTCATAATAGTAATTTCATTATTCGTACCCATTAATTTTAACGCCTGAGAAGATAAACTAATCCAGACATGTGATAAAATCGGAATCGTTTGGCGCCTTTCTATGACTCCAACAACAATTTGCAAAGCTTTTAATAAGTTTTCTCGACTAACCGTAAAGCGCATGTAAAATCCCCATTAACCACTTGATAAAATTCTTAATAGTTTCATGAAATCTCTAGAGAGTTTTGTATCAACAAAACGTTCTTTTCTAATTTTTTTAACAGCGTATAAAACGGTTGTATGGTCTCGTCCCCCAAATTCTCTAGCAATTTCAGGCAGACTATGATTGGTTAATTCTTTAGCTAAAGCCATAGCTAATTGTCGAGCATAGACTAATTGGGCTGTACGCTTTTTACATAGTATATCGATCACACGAATATGACAATATTCGGAAACCGTTTTAATAATATTTTCAATGGTCACTAACCTATCTTGTAAGGCTAAAATATCTTTGATGGCTTCTTTGACTAACTCTAATGTAATAGCTTTACCCATTAATTGCGAATAAGCTCCAATTCGTTTTAACACACCTTCTAATTCTCGTACATTGGAATGAATACGTTTAGCCACAAAAAAAGCAACTTCTTCAGGTAGATCTAAGCGTGTTTCCACTGCTTTATTCAATAAAATTACTACACGGGTTTCTAAATCAGGCGGCTCAATAGCAATCGTTAAGCCCCATCCTAGGCGAGATTTTAAGCGTTCTTCAACACCAACAATTTCTTTAGGATAACGATCACAAGTCATAATAATTTGACGTTGCCCTTCTAGCAAAGTATTAAAAGTATGAAAAAATTCTTCTTGAGATCTGTCTTTGCCAGCAAAAAATTGAATATCGTCAATCAAAAGGATATCTAATGATCGATAATAATTTTTAAATTTTTCTGTTGCATTGGTTTTTAAAGCTTTTACCATGTCGGATACAAAGCGTTCAGATGGCAAATACAATATTTTAGTATTGGGATTTTTTTGCAGAATATAGTTTCCAATCGCATGAGAAAGATGAGTTTTTCCTAAACCTGCCCTGCCATACAGTACTAGCGGATTGTAAGTAGACCCCGGTGCTTCAGCAACTTGTATTGATGCTGCTCGCGCTAATCGATTTGAATTACCTTCTACAAAATTTGAAAAAGTAAATTGATGATTTAATCGACTATTCAAAATACCTTCATTCAATTGATGATCGGTAGTAGGCATTATTGAGATTGAGTGATCAAATTTTTGTTTAACTACCAAAGGTGTATGGCTTGCGACACTACCGATTTCCAATATAATTTCGATAGGTTGTTCACTTAAATTATTGCAAATACTTTGTAGCTCATTTATAAAACGCTCTTTAATCCCCTTTAAAACAATGTGATTCGGTACAAACAAATAAAGTTGATGCCCAAATTGTTGAGTCTGAATAGGACGCAACCACGTATTAAAATCATCTTCAGATAGTTTAAGATGTATCTGATTAAGACAGGCTGCCCATAAGGAATGACTATGAATAGCACTCATATAACCTAATGATGATTAAACAATGGCTGTGGATAAAACAAAGAAAAGTTGTGGATAAAGTCGATTAAACTGTGTAAGTTATGCAATTGTTTTTACGTATTGCACATTTTATAACAAGTTATGCACAGGTTTTTAAACTCAATAGAAGTTTAAAAGACAGACTATTCTAGCATTATCCACAAAAGAGATCTATCCTAATAACAACAAGTTATATTATTTAATAATAAATATAATTAAACAAATGCGATGTACGATTCTTTTTGTAGATTACTTTACTCTCAACAATATTTTCATAAAAAATGAGTATATCAGAGATAGATAACAAAGGTTCCCAATCCTGCTTAGAAATCAATTTACAGCAGTTAGAAAAAATCATATCAGATATGATGACTTATGATGTTAGCAACATAGAATCAACACTCGCTAAATTTGAAAAGGGCATCCGTTTAATTCGAGAATCACAAGGGACCTTAAGAAAAGCCCAGCAGGAAATTGATACATTGATTAACGCAGGACCTGCTCAATTAGACTTGTCTACACAAGAGAAGCATGCCAATATTACATCCCTTGAAAAGAATATTGAAGATTTAAAACATATTATTGCTACTATGGAAAATGAGCGTAACATGGAGTCAGAACTCATTGAATTTAAACGGGGTATTCATTTAGTTTGGCAATCTCAAGCAATGTTGAAGAATGCTGAACAAAGAGTACGTATATTAACTGAAAATAATAGCGATATTGCTTTAGAAAAATTCTCTTTTGATGAAGCAGACTTGTAGAAAATATTTTTTCTTCATAAGATGATGAGCGCAAAATAATAAAATTTTTAGCAGGTAAAAAAATATGTCTATTAATCCTAACACTGTAAAGGTTAATCCTTTCACGCAACAGGAATTGGTGCGTTCTCAGGGTATGTTGCGTGTCCGTGATCGTCTCCCTGATTTTTCATTAAAAGCCGTGGTGACTTCCAATCCAGACGATGCTTTCATTGAAATTAATTCAAAAACTTATCCAGGAAAATGGTTGATTCTTTTTGCATGGCCAAAAGATTTTACTTTTGTATGTCCTACTGAAATTGCAGCATTTAGTCAGATGAACATTGAATTTCAAGACCGAGATGCTCAAGTTTTAGGTTTTAGTGTCGATAGTGAATATGTCCATCTTGCCTGGAGACAGCAGCATGAAGATTTAAAAGATATTCAGTTCCCCATGTTATCAGATCTCAAACGAGAATTGAGTTATCAATGTGGTATTTTAGATCCGATAGAAGGCATTGCCCAGCGAGCAACCTTTATTGTCGATCCTGATCAAATTGTGCGTTTTAGTATGATGACCGATCTTAATATTGGCCGTAACCCTAAAGAAGTATTGAGAATACTGGATGCCTTACAAACCGGGGGGCGTTGTCCTTGCGATTGGCAGCCAGGCGATGCAAATATTTAATATACTAGTAATATTTAAGCTTTAAGTATCATCCATACCCCCGGAGATTTTTATGAGTATTGAAGTATTAAAAGGTAATATACCCTCTTATGCAAAAGATCTTAAATTAAACCTCAGTACCCTTTTAGGGGGTACTGATACCATTCAATTAAGTGTACAAACGATTGCGGCATGTGCTTTAGCAGCTGGATATGCTAGTTCTGAAAAGACAGTGATTCAACTATTACAAAATCATGCTAGAGAGCAAGGTGTGACTGAAGAAGTCATAACGGCGATTAAGTCAGCAGCTGCCGTGATGGGTATGAATAATGTTTATTATCGTACTATGTATGCTATTTCAAATAAGCACTATGCGAGTTTACCGGCTCAATTAAGAATGCATATTTTACAACAGCATGGTATTAAACAAACCGATTTCGAGCTGTACTGCTTGGTGATCTCAGCGGTTAATGGATGTGGCCACTGTGTAAATGCCCATGTTCATCAACTGGAAAAAAATAATATTGGAGAATCTGAAATTCACTATAGCCTTAGAGTTGCATCTGTTATAAAAGGTGTAGCACAAGTTTTGGTGATTGAAGCTGCACAAGCTTAATAATACCTATTGGTTCTATCATAAAATGGCGTGCGTTTTTTTTCATTTATGGAAGGTTAGCAATATAGCTAGTTGAATAAAGTGTATTTTGTATTGATGAACCAATCGTTTTTAGCATGCATTTGTCTTTATGATCTCAATACTCAGCCGACGCTGTAGAAAAAGAATACTTTTATATTTTATTACTGTCGTTCTGACAATATTTAGTCTAACGACTTGTCAGGGAGCCATTGATCTATATATAGGTACTTTATCAGGTCCTGAAACGGAATTAATGAAATTTGTTAAAAGAGCAGCTGTTCAGAAACATGGCATGCGGATTAAAATTGTAGAGTTTAAGGATGAAAGTTCATTAAATATGGCACTTGATGAGGGAACACTGAATGCGAACCTCTTTCAATATCGGGCTCATTTAAATTCAGATTTAAAAGTACATCACTATTGTTTATCTACTATTGGAGAAACTTTTATTTACCCGATGGGAATTTATTCTGATACTTTGACACATTTAAAAGAAGTACAAAAAGGATTTGTGGTTGCTATTCCTCGTGAGCCAGCGCACCAAGATCGCGCTTTGCATTTATTAGCAAGTGCGCAATTGATTAAACTCAAACCTGATATCAAAGGCTTAGTAAAAATTGATTCTATTCACGAAAATCCTTATCAATTACAATTTAAAACGGTCACAATAACCGAGTTACCGAAAATGTTGTCTGAGGTGAATCTTGCAACCATTCAGGCTTATGATGCATGGTTAGCTGCACTATCACCCGTCGATGCTTTATTTCAAGAAAAACCTAATAAAGCTTATACGCATTTAATTGTAACGCATTCAAGACTGCAGCAGAAAGAGAATTTAAGAAAATTCGTTGATCTTTTTAAGGAAGAAACAATCTTTGTACATGCACAGAAAATATTTAATCATCAAATATATCGTGCTATCTAGTGGCGGAGAGGGCGGGATTCGAACCCGCGGTAGTTTTTAGCTACACGCACTTTCCAGGCGCGCTCTTTAAACCGCTCAGACACCTCTCCTATAGGACACTCTGCAAGAAGTATTGTTACCTTTTATCATATTAATTTAAAATTCTCAATAAGCATGCTTTTTGGGGGTTTATTTCTACGAGTTAGTTTAATTAATAATAATTGTATTATATGCTGTTCCTATCGACTATCGCTCAAATGACATATTAATAAAGTGATATCTGATTGTCTATTTATTAGGTAAATTCTTACTGAGAAGATTAATTTCTAGGGGAATAAAAAAATAGCATCTTATTAAGGAGGATCGACTGTCTAAATCTTGATGATTATTTATCTAAGCTACCTTGTTTAGTATATTTTCTATTAATGTTCAAATTGTTTTCCTGTGCTCTTTAGGAGATTCATCAAAAGGAATTTTGTGATTCATATCTTTTGATTGGGATTTACTCCATGCTTAATGAGTAACTTAATAATTTTATCTGCATTTTGATTCTTTGCATGACAGTACTTAATCGCATAATGAAGGGGATTTTGATTAAAAATATTTAAGCAATTGGCATCAGCAGCATTATTCAATAATTACTTAACTATATTAATACGATATCCTCCTAATGCTTCTATTGGAGTATTGTAAATAATTTTTATACCTTAGCGTCATCAAGTAATCACTGCCAAGTACAATAGCGTTTCTCCTCCACGAGTTAAGCGAGCATCTAAAGAGCATTATGTGCTTGCATAATATTAAAATTTCGACCCATTCCAGCTGGTGTATGTAATGGTTTATGATCAAATAGATTGCTTGTGCTTACATTCCTTTGTTCTTTAATAAAAGGCATCACAATCGATTTAAGAGAACCTTGAACGGCTTCATGTAGTGCAGTACTCTTGTCTGCATCTTGAATCTTTGGATTAAAGCCAGCTGCTAATAAAATCCGCACAATTTTTTCAGCATTTTTGTATTTTTCTTAATCCGACTTAATTGCCATTGCCGATTTAATAGCATAACGTAATGTATCTCAACTCTCTTTATATTACGCATCTCTATTTTTATTTTGAGCTTTTGTGTCAAACAGAAGATGAAAAGTTAGATATTAAAATATATTTTATGCTGCTACATAGGGTTGTTGATAACAGCCTTTACTGACCCTAATGATGCCAGATAGATCTTTATATTGTTGAATATCAGTATATCCATATTGAATCATCATTTCTTTAACTGGCTTTGCTTGATCATAGCCCTGCTCGAGCCATAAGCATCCATTAGGTTTTAAATAAAAGCGAGTTTGTTGAATTAATTGAGCTAAATCTTCTAAGCCAGTAGGCCCGCTCACAAGAGCCGATTGCGGTTCATAACGTAAAGAGGTTTTTAAATGCTCATCTTGGTTGGCTAAATACGGCGGGTTACTAATAATATGATGAAAACGCCTACCTTGAGGAAGCGCTTGGAACCAACTTCCCCACTTGTAATGAACAGTTGCACCGAAACGTAGTGCATTTTTTTGAGCAACTTCTAATGCAGTCTTTGATATATCGGTTGCTGTTATGGCCCAAGCAGGTTTTTCTAAGGCTAATATAATTGCAATAATGCCAGATCCGGTGCCCAGCTCTAAAATTGTTTGAGTAACAGATAGTTCTTGGAAGGCTAATATTTTTTCTATTAATAATTCAGTGTCCGGTCGTGGAATGAGGCAATTTGAATTAACTGTAAACTGTAGTGACCAAAATTCGCAACTTCCCGTGATATAAGCAATAGGCTCTTGATGAGAACGCCTATCAATATACTCCTGAAACACTTGCAAATGTTTTTCACTCAATAACCGTTCGGAATACGCAACCAGGTAAGTTTGCGTTGTTTCTAGAATATAACTCAACAAAATGAGTGAATCTAAACTAGGGGAAGCTGACTTTTGATATAATTTGAAGGTGCCCCATTGCAGCGCTTCCCGTATGGTCATGATAGCTTAAATGAAAAAATGTTAATGAATACAAGTTGTATGATATGGATTGCAATACTTTGTATGCCGTAGATTACTTGCATATTGTGTTAGTATGTATGAGAGATTGTAGCATATGTCTCATCCATGGTGGATATATTCCACATTACATTTATAACCAGTTCTTTAAGCTATGCACGCCTTATGAAAGACAATTTATTTTTAGTAGATTCACATTGTCATTTAGATCGTTTGGATTTAATTCCTTTGGGAGGCGAATTATCGCAAGTAATTAAGGCTGCTAAAGAGGTTGGCGTAGGACATTTTTTAAATGTTTGTGTACATCCTAAAAATTTCCCACATTTACTAGCCATGGCGATTGATGAACCGGCTATGTCGGTGTCAGTCGGGTTGCACCCGACAGAAATCATTACTAAAGAGCCAACCGTTGAAGAATTAGTCAGTTATGCTCAACATTTTAAAGTAGTTGCACTCGGTGAAACAGGACTAGATTATTATTACGATGGCGCTCAAAAAGAAAAACAACAATTGAGATTTAGAAGGCATATTCGAGCTGCTCGGCAAGTTAGAAAGCCTTTAATTATCCATACACGCTCAGCTGTTCAAGACACATTGACGATATTGGAAGAAGAAAATGCAGCCGAAGTCGGTGGGGTATTGCATTGTTTTACTGAAGATTTGAGTATGGCTCAAACTGTAATTGATAAATTTAATTTTTATGTTTCTTTTTCTGGTATTTTAACTTTTAAAAATAGCAAACTGATACAACAAACCGCTCAACAACTGCCATTAGAACGTTTATTAATTGAAACGGATGCGCCTTATTTAACCCCTGTGCCTTTTCGAGGTAAAGCTAACCAACCGGCATATGTTAAATATACTGCTCAGAAATTAGCTGATTTACATGCAGTATCATTAGAAACAGTGGCGCATCATACGACGACTAATTTCTTTAAGCTATTTCAGTGTATGCATTAATGCATATCTGTAAAATTTTACAATGAGATATTGGTCATTTTGGATTTTTATAGAAAAATATCTCTATTTTTAGTAAAAAATTACTTAAAAATTCCTCTAATTTTTTAGCCAATTACAAGCTAAAATTTGAAGCAATGAATAATTAAAATAATTGAGTATTTATTTCAATAGGAAATTTTTATTGATCAGCCTATAGATGAATTTTATTTAAACACTTGTCAGTCTTATGGTATCTAAAGAGCAATTATACACTTTAATACATGCTTTGCCTTTTGCTGCGCATATACGTAATATTGATACAGGGAAGTATATTATTGCAAATAAAGCGCACGCTGAAAATTATGGGTTTACAGAAGCAAGCATTATTACTGATTTTAGTTATGATGATAAATACCATTATCGCCGCAATAAATTAGAAAGTTTAAAAGGATCATTAATATTAGAAGATGAACATAAAGCATTTATTGATTTAGCGAATATGCAAGCTGATACTTCTAAGCAGCCTCTCCATTTTAAAATATGCACCTTATTCCCAACGGGATTTATTTATGCTGCGAATCTAAAGAAAATACCCTTATTTGATTATCAAGATAAAATAAATGCTGTTTTGACTTTTTCAGAAGATATCACGCATTCTTTAGATTTGTTAGGATTATATCATTTGTATAAAAAACACT
>Ga0233335_1000081_pt1 | contig 27733 bp, 23 predicted proteins | sample GEONDECOMP222_FD_180695 | JGI IMG/M metagenome (GOLD analysis project Ga0233335, IMG submission 180695) | Leaf litter microbial communities from Shasta-Trinity National Forest, California, United States - GEON-DECOMP-222 | ecosystem: Environmental > Terrestrial > Plant litter > Unclassified... | reverse complement strand
GCGGTAGTCCAGGAGGTAAAGGATGGGCGCATGGTGAAAGTCGATCAGATCAGCCTTAACCCCAGCGCGCAGATCGCGTTGCTCCACTCCAACTTGGCCGAGCGCACTTCGGCGATGCGCGACTTCATGGGGCATTGCTCCGAACACGCAGCTACGCTGCTGGCGTGACGAGCAACGATTCCGGCCGCGCCGGGCGATAGGCTATCGACCGGACACGGCTATCCCTCCCAGCCAGGCTGATCCAACACTATGCCCAGGCAACACCGGAGGAGAGGCCATGCTAATTAACCGGCGATCGTTGCTCAGAGGCGGGGCAGCAGCGACTCTAGTCGCTCCGTTGGCCAGGGCGAGCGGATCGACGCGGCCACCGCAAGCTCGCGTCGTGGCGAGCGGCCTGGCCTTTCCGGAAGGCCTGTTCACAATATCCGACGGCACATTGGGCTGCGTAGAAATCGCCGCGGGAACGCTCTTGCACCTCGACGCCCATGGCCGCCTGATCCAGCGGATACAGGTGGGAGCAGGCCCCAATGGCGCCGCGATCGGGCCGGATGGCGCGATTTACATTGCTAATGATGGCGGCCTGTCGTTTGATCAAAGCACCGGCAGCTATCGTATCACCGGAGTGCCAGATTCCTATGTTTCGGGAAGCATCCAGCGGGTAAATACGCGGACCGGCACAGTCACCACCCTGTACGACCGCGTTGGGGCCGACCTGCTCAAAGGCCCCAATGATCTGTTGTTCGCCGACGATGTCGGTTTCTGGTTCAGCGACACCGGCAAATATCGTAACGGCGTCCAGGATTCCGGTGGATTATATTGGGCGGCAATCGACGGCAGCGAAATTCGCAAGGCGGCCTTTCCTCTCTCTACCCCCAACGGAATCGCACTGTCTCCGGATCGCACAACGCTCTACGTCGCACTGTCGAACACTCGCCAGATTCTGGCTTACCGGCTCCGGGGACCCGGCCAGTTAGAGCCAGGCTCTCCCCGGGTCCTATGCACGCTTCCCGGCACCTTCATCCTCGACAATATTGCTGTCGAAGCGGGTGGCAACATCGTCGTCGCGACGGTCTTGGGCGGCGGCATTCTGACAATCGATACGGCCGGCAATACTCTTACCTTTCATGCGCTTCCCGATATTGCGGCGACAGCGCTGGCGTTTGGCGGTCCCGGACACCGGACATTGTTCATCACCCTCTCCACCACGGGTCGGATCATGGCCATTCCGTGGCCACGCCCAGGTCTCCCATCGCTATTCTGCGCACGGATCCCGCCGCCGCGCTAAGATCGGCGCATTACCGACCGCTTCCGTTTATCACTGGCGTCCTGCTCAGTTGCGAAAACTACGCCGAGCCACCGAATATCCGGCGCCGAATAAAATCCTCAAAATCCGCGTGAGCTACTCCGCGCACGCCCGTCATGAAGGGATGGGACAGCGAGTATTGTTGGCGACGCGTAGCGTGATGGGTAAACGACAGTGTTTCCAGGCCCGGAACTATCCTTATGAATGAGCTCTTCCCACATGATCTCCCAGGTAGACACCCTCATTCGCCTGGCCGTCGCAGCCTTGCTCGGCAGTCTGATCGGCTTCGAGCGGGAGCGACTGTTGTGGTCGGCAGGAATCCGAACGCATATGCTAGTCAGCGTGGGCGCGTGCCTGATGATGATCGTGTCAGCCTATGGGTTCCAAAATGCCACGCTTCTTCCCCATACCGTGCTCGATCCGTCGCGAATCGCGGCACAGGTCGTGTCCGGTATAGGCTTTCTCGGCGCGGGCTCGATCCTGCTGCGCGGTAATTCAGTGCGGGGCATGACCACCGCGGCGAGCATTTGGTCGGTCGCAGGCCTCGGGCTGGCGGCAGGTGGCGGATTGTTCTTCGCCGCCGGCATGTCCACGGCGATCATTCTCGTGATTCTCGCCGGACTGAAGCCGCTTGAAAATGCCTACCGGGCACGGATTCAAAGCTGCGTATTTTACATGCGCTCCGAAAGAGACGCGGTGCCGTTCGACGAACTCAAAAAAGCCCTGAGAGTGCGCAGCGGCCAGGTCAAGCGCATTCAGGTCACGCCTGCTCCGGATGATCTGGTGGATACGATGATCCACCTGGTTCGAGTCTCCCAGGCCGACATCCGCGTCGGTGCGGCCCGTCTCAAGGAAGCTCCTGGAGTTCAGAGCGTGAAGGTTTCCCGGAAGGCGGACAAACCCGTTTCGCCGAGCGAAACAACGGCCGATTAGAGCAACAGCGCGCAGTTCAAGCGCTATCGGCTGCGAAAACTCCCCGAAATGGTCGGCCTGCCATGACCGATTTCGGAGCCAGCTCCGCCACCACTCAACGGGATGGTCGCTCTGTCGATCGAGAAGAATGCGATCGACATCTCGCGCGAGAATATTGAGACAGGCTTGAGCCATGGCGCTGGTTCGCGCACTGTACGGTCATGCGCCATTCCTTGTTTAACATATTCGCCTTAACGGCGGTCGCCCTTGCCTCCATCACCACGACCGCCGGAGCGGGCGACAAAGCATATAATGGGTATCTTACGCCCGGTGAGTTCAACGTCACCAGCGTGGTCGAGCCTGCCCCGCGCAAGGGCGACCCCCGCTACGACACGGATCGGAAAATCTTCCGCGCCACCCGGAAATTGCTGGGCACCCCACGCGGCGCATTGGCCACCAGCGATGCCGATTATTCTCAACCGGCGCTGATGCGCGATTTCAGCTGCGCGGTCGGCGTCTCGCTGAATCCGCGGAACGCTCCTGCACTTTTGCATCTCGTCACCCGGGCCGGAAGGGATACAAGCACCCAAACCGAGCTTGCCAAAAATTTCTACAAGCGGGCACGTCCCTTCCACATGGACAAGGGGGCGATCTGCCAGTCGAAGGAAGAGCTGGGGGACAGCTACGATTATCCTTCGGGCCATACGACCCACGGATGGACCTGGGCTACCATACTTACCGAGCTTGCCCCGGATCGTGCTCAGCAGATTCTCGACCGTGGTCGCGCGTACGGCGACAGCCGCTTCATCTGCGGCGCTCATAACGAGAGTGCAGTCGAGGCCGGCATGGCGTCGGCCGGCGCGACCATGTCGCTGGTCCGCACCAAGGCTGCGTACAAATCCGACCTGGAAGCGGCTCGCGTCGAACTCATGGCGCTCCGCGCCGATGTCAAAACTAATCGCCCCGCCGAATGCAATTTTGAAGAACAGCTAATCCGCCAACGTGTAATCCCGTCTCTGAATGGCGACCGTCGCTGATTATCCCGACGATCCGAGACTGCGGATATGGAGACTCGACAGCGCGTCTGTGGCTCGGCTGTTCGAACAGGTGAAATTTCGTTTATACTGACCGGATATTCCATCCGGTCGTTGATAAACGCCCACGCTTGGGCGTAGGCAAAACGATACGTCGCTTTTTGGAACAGCCATGCCCCGCATTCTTGTCATCGAAGATGACGTCGCGACGGCAAGCGCCATCGAAAAGCAGCTCGTCGCGCACAAGCATGAGATCGTCAGAGCCGCAGATGGCGCGTCGGGCCTCGCATGGGCGACGAAGGAATATTTCGATGTCATCACCCTTGACCGAATGTTGCCCGACACAAACGGCTTGGCAGTCGTCAGCGAATTGAGAGCGCGATCGATCATGGTGCCGGTGCTGATGATCAGCGCGCTCTCCGATGTTGACGAACGAATTGCGGGAATCCGGGCCGGCGGCGACGATTATCTCGTCAAGCCCTTTTCGTCGCAGGAGATGGTCGCGCGGGTCGAGGCCCTGATCCGCAGGTCGGGCACGGCAACCCCCGACGTCGTGATCCGGGCCGCTGCGATCGAAATGAACCTCGTGAAGCGCACCGTGTTGTTTGAAGGGAAACAGCTCCGGTTACCGCACATGGAATTTAAACTCCTGGAGTTTCTGATGCGTCACGCCGGGCGGACGCTCGGCCGAAAGTTCATCTTCGAACAGGTCTGGGGCTATTATTTCGATCCAGGGGCCAATCTGATCAACGTGCACATCGGGCGGCTCAGGAAAAAGCTCGAAAGAGATGGCCGTCCGCCCATGATCATCACGGTGATGGGCGAGGGATATCGACTTGAAATCGGCTAGCCGGCGCAGCGTGCGCCAGATCCGGAATTCGATCACCTTCCGTGTCGCCTTCGTGTTTGGGCTATTGTTTTCGATCGGGATTATCGCATTCGGCGGCCTAATCTACGCGATAACCGCACGCGAGTTGACTGCGCGCAGCGACCAAATCCTGCACCAGGAGGCGCGAATGCTCGTCAGCATTCCAGCAGCTGAGCTGCCTAGAACCATTCGGGCCGAGGTTGCGCAGAACATTCACGGTCTCAACTATTTTGCTCTCCTGTCCGGTTCCGGGCAGCGGCTTGAAGGCAATATCGATCCGATTCCCGGGTTGAAGTTGGATGCAGCGACGGACATCGCCGCCAACCAGAAACGCGGACCAACGCGCGCGATGTCCGTCGCGACCGGACATGGCGAAACCATCCTGCTCGGGCGGGATATCAGCGAGATCGAGTATCTGCTGCGCCGCATGATTGCAATCATGGCAGCTAGCAGCATCGCGGTGATTCCAACTGTGCTCTTAGTCGGCGGGATATTGAGTCTGGGCCCGCTCCGCCGGGTACAGGACCTCCAGACAGCCAGTCGGCAGATCGCTTCGGGCCGGTTCGATGTGCGGATTGCTACTACCGGGCGCAATGACGAACTCGACCAGATCGCGACGACGATCAATGCGATGGTGGAGGATATCGAACGGGTCATCTCGCAAGTGAAGAATGTTACGGACACGATCGCGCATGACCTGCGTACTCCCCTCACTCGCGTACGTAATCGGCTCGACGATGCCCGCGTTGCCGGATCGGTGCTTAAGAGTGGAGATAGCATCGACGACCTGATCGGCGACCTTAATATTGTTCTGGATCGGTTCGCCGCCCTTCTCAAGATCGCCGAACTCGAAGCCAGCGAACGCCGCGCCGGTTTCGGTCCCGTGCATGTCGCCACACTGCTCAAGACTGTCCACGAACTGTATGCCCCGGTCGCCGAGGAAGCAGAGATCCGCTTCGAAGTGCGCGCCGATCCAGAAATTCAATTGCACGGCGACGGCAGCTTGTTGCTCGAGGCAATCGGCAATCTGGTCGATAACGCTATAAAATTCTCGTCCGGCGTTGTTCTAATCTCCGTAGATCGCGAAGACGCAGGATATGCGATCTCGGTACGGGATGATGGCCCGGGCATACCGGAACACGAACGCGAGGCGGTCTTGCAGCGCTTCTATCGCTCCTCGCATGGCGCGGAGAAGCCGGGTCACGGCCTGGGCCTCAGCATCGTGACCGCCATTCTGCACATCCACCGCTTCAAACTCGGCCTGCACGACACGCATCCAGGCCTTCTTGCCAAAATCACAATTCCCGATGCCTGAAGCGCGACCGGTGAAGGGTCTGACTCACCGGCATAAACAAATGTTCATCGTCCGAACGCCTACATAAATCGATATTCACTCCAGTTTCACGCGTTGCGAGGCGATGAAGAGCTAATCAGGCGGTGCGTTACGCGCTCCGTCCAGCCCGCAGCACACCCGTGCGTCATCGGTTCCTCATCGCGGTTTCGGATGCTTTATGCTTCAACTCGTCAGGCTTGCGATCAACAAGCCATATACCTTCATCGTCCTCGCGATCCTGATCTTGCTGGCAGGGGGGATCGCTTGGGAGAAAACACCGACCGATATCTTCCCGGACATCAAGATTCCGGTCGTAGCAGTGGTGTGGACGTATAACGGGCTGCCGCCTAAGGATATGGCCGGGCGCGTCATCTATTATTACGAACAGCAGCTTTCCACGACCGTCAACGATATCGATCATATCGAAAGTCAGTCGCTGCGCGGCGTCGGCATCGTCAAGATTTTCTTTCAGCCTGGTGTCGATATCCGGACGGCGACCGCACAGGTGACCTCGATCTCTCAGACTGTGCTGAAACAGATGCCGCCCGGTATCACCCCGCCGACGATCCTTAACTACAGCGCATCGACCGTTCCCATCCTGCAGTTGGCGCTGTCATCGCCCAGCCTCGCCGAGCAAAAAATCTTCGATCTAGGGCAGAATTTCATTCGGCCCGCGCTCGCATCGGTAAGGGGCGCGGCCGTACCGGCTCCCTATGGTGGCAAAGTCCGTCAGATCCAGATCGATCTCGACAACGCCGCCCTCCAGGCGCGCCACCTGTCCGCCAACGATGTCGCCGCCGCGCTCGCCGCGCAAAATCAGGTCGTGCCGCCCGGCACCGCGAAGATCGGGAAAGACGAATATAACATTGAGCTCAATAACAGCCCCAACGTCGTCGACCAACTGAACAAACTGCCGATCAAGAGCGCGAATGGCGCTACCGTCTACATGGGCGACGTGGCGCACGTCCGCGACGGCGCTCCGCCGCAGCACAATGTGGTCCGCGTTAATGGTGGTCGCGCGGTGCTGATGACGATCCTCAAGGCGGGATCTGCCTCAACGGTCGACATCGTCGACCAGGTCAAAGCGCTGATGCCGGCGCTCAGGAAAACGCTGCCACCGTCACTGAAGGTGGAACTGCTCTCCGATCAGTCCCTGTTCGTCCGAGCCGCGGTATCGGGAGTGGTCCGCGAAGGAGTGTTAGCGGCAGCACTAACCTCGCTGATGATCCTGCTGTTTCTCGGCTCCTGGCGTTCGACCGTTATCATCGCTGCTTCGATCCCGCTCGCCATTCTGGCGGCAGTCGCCGCCCTGGCCCTGACTGGTGAAACGCTGAACGTGATGACGCTTGGCGGCTTAGCACTCGCGGTGGGTATATTGGTCGACGATGCGACCGTCACCATCGAGAACATTAACTGGCATCTCGAACAGGGTAAGACAGTGCGCCGGTCAATCCTCGACGGCGCCGAACAGATTGTCGGGCCCGCGTTTATCTCGCTGTTGTGCATCTGCATCGCCTTCATGCCGATGTTCTTCCTGCCGGGCATCGCCGGTTTCCTCTTCGCCCCGATGGCTAAGGCGGTCGTATTCGCGATGATCGCGAGCTTTGTATTGTCGCGCACGCTCGTGCCGACCATGGGAAATTATTTGCTGCGTGACCACCCGAACTCGGTCACCGCCGAGGTCATGGTACGGCACGACGCGCTGGCCGGGCGCCCAGACACGCGCAATCCGATCCGGCTGTTCCAGCACGGCTTTGAGACGCGGTTCGAAAAGGTACGTGACGGTTATGCTGGATTGCTGTCGCTGGCGCTACAGCGCCGCCAGATTTTCGTGCCCGCCTTCCTGCTATTGGTGGCCCTGTCGTTCGCATTGACCCCGTTCCTCGGCCGCGACTTCTTTCCGGCGGTCGATGCCGGGCAGATCAACCTACACGTCCGCGCGCCGATCGGTACGCGCAACGAAGAGACCGCGGCGCTGTTCGATCACGTTGAGGATCGCATCCGACAAGTCGTCCCGCATGGCGAACTGGTGTCGATCGTCGACAATATCGGTGTTCCGATTTCCGGCATCAACCGGGCTTATTCTAATACCGGCGGTATTGGCCCTCAAGACGGCGACATCATGATCGCGCTCGACAAAGCGCACGCGCCGACCGCCGCTTATGTCAAAGCGCTGCGCAAGGCCTTACCCGCATCCTTCCCGGGCACGACCTTCTCGTTCCTGCCTGCCGACATCATCGGCCAGATCCTGAATTTTGGCGCTCCCGCCCCGATCGACGTGATGGTCACCGGCCCACACGCCGCACCCAACGCCAGTTACGCACGCGAACTCGTCAAGAAGCTTGGCACCATCGCCGGTATCGCCGATGTCCGGCTGCAACAGGCTGAAGACTATCCGCAGCTCGACGTTGACGTGGATCGCACGCGCGCGAGCGCCGTCGGATTAAGCGAGAACGACGTGACCCGCAGCCTTTCGGTCAACCTCACCGGCAGCTTTCAGACCGCGCCGGCTTTTTGGCTTAACCCGGAAAACGGCGTTTCCTATCCGATCGTCATCGAAGCGCCGCAATATCGCGTCTCCTCGATTTCGGATCTCGAGAATATTCCCGTAACTGGATCGGGCGCCAACGCGTCGCAGATGCTTGGCGGCATCAGTTCGTTCCGTCGCCAACCCTCGGCAGCAGTGATCTCGCACTATGCGGTGCAGCCGTCCTACGATGTATTCGCGAGTACGCAGGGCCGCGACCTCGGCGCCGTGGCCGGTGATATTGAGAGCGTGCTGACCGCGACGCAGCATGACCTCCCCGCCGGGGCCACGGTCCATCTGCGGGGTCAGGTCGAGACGATGAATGTCGCCTTCGCCGGGCTGATCCTCGGCCTGATCGGCGCGATCGCGCTGATCTATCTGTTGATCGTGGTCAACTTCCAGAGCTGGATCGATCCGGCGGTAATCGTATCGGCGCTACCTGCCGCGCTCGCCGGAATTCTGTGGATGCTGTTTGCCACGGGCACGCCGCTGTCGGTGCCGGCATTGACCGGAGCGATCATGTGCATGGGCGTCGCTACCGCCAACTCGGTTCTGGTGATCAGCTTCGCTCGCGAACGACTGGCGGTGGTTGGGGACGCCGTGCTCGCCGCGGCGGAGGCCGGCGCGACCCGCTTCCGTCCGGTGCTGATGACCGCACTCGCGATGATCATCGGCATGGCGCCGATGGCTCTCGGACTGGGCGAAGGCGGCGAGCAAAATGCTCCGCTCGGCCGCGCGGTAATCGGCGGCCTCATATGCGCGACGGTCGCGACACTGCTCTTTGTTCCGGTGGTGTTCTCGATCGCCCACCGCAAGCATCGCCCGTCCCCCGCCGACGCTACTTCAGACGTGCTCTTCGAAGGCCTCCCCCATGCAGAATGATTTTCATCTTCCCGAACCCACCCATCTGGGTCGCCTGAAGATCACCGCGATCGTGGCGGTACTCCTGGCGGGCGGGATCATCGCCATCGGAACGGTTAGGCGGGCATCGGACAAGACCGAAGCCCAGCAGTGGACGAACGCAGTGGCGATTCCCACGGTCCATCTGGTCCCAGTGGAAACTGTCGCTGCGACCAACGGCCTTACGCTACCTGGCACCATGCAGGCATGGAACACCGCCAAAATTTACGCGCAAGTGAACGGATACGTGAAGGCATGGTATAAGGACATCGGCAGCCAAGTAGCTAACCGCACCGCGCTCGGTGTCATCCAGACGCCCGAACTCGACCAGCAAATTGTGCAGGCGCGCGCAACCCTGACCAAAGCGCAGTCAGACGTTCGACTGGCCAGAAGCACATCCAACCGCTGGAGCGAGCTGCTTTCCTCCAGAGCGGTCTCGAAACAGGAGGCAGAGGAAAAAAACGGCGATCTTTCCGACAAACAGGCGGAGGTTAAGGCCGAACAGGCCAATCTCGACCGTCTGGTAGCGATGAAGGCCTTCTCGACGCTCCGCGCGCCGTTCGCCGGAGCGATAACGCTACGGAGCGCGGATATAGGCGACTTCGTTGGGCCGAATGCCGACAATCATCAGCCGCTATTCGCGGTCTCCGACACCCATGCGATCCGGGTCTATGTGAGTGTCCCGCAATCCTACTCGGCCAACATAAAGCCGGGTCTCGCGGTAGCGCTGACCGTTCCCGACTTCCCAAATCGGGTGTTCACCGCGCATCTGGTCGGAGATGCCGGTGCGGTCGATCCGCAGATGGGTACGTTCCAGATTCAGTTGCTAATCGACAATGCGGATCATGCCCTACGTCCGGGCGGGTACGCCCAGGTGAAGTTCGCCCTCCCCACCCAATCGGGTACGGTGGCTATTCCCTCGAGCACACTCATCTTTCGCGCGGCCGGAACGCAGATCGCGACGGTCGGTCAGGATGGACGCGTGCAGATGCACTCGGTCACGATTGGTCACGATCTTGGCAGTACGGTGGAAGTGACCTCTGGACTGGATCGGAAAGCAAGGCTTATCGACAATCCACCAGATTCGATCGAGCAGGGCGAACTCGTCCGCATCACCAAGACCTACAATGGTTAAGCGGCACGTACTTCCCGGCCTGCTCGCTCTTTCTTCGCTTGCAAGTTGCTCCTTCGCTCCCGTCTACAACCCACCAATCGCGCCGACACCGGCTGCGTATAAGGAAGCCGGCCCCTGGCAGCTCGCAATGCCCGATAGTCCTGCCCTAACAGGCGATTGGTGGAAATTGTACGGCGACGCCACACTCGACAAGCTCGAAACCCGCATCGAGACTGACAATCCGACGCTTGCTGGTGCGCTCGGTCGTTATGACGAGGCGCGTGGCTACCAGACCCAGGCACGCGCCGCACTCTACCCGCGGATCGGCGTTGGTGCGGACATTACTGCAAATCGCCAGTCCGATAATCGCCCTCTGCGCGGTAACGGCGAGCCCGACCTCTATCCTGTCGACACAGTCGGCGGCGATGCGAGCTACGAGTTGGATTTGTGGGGGCGGGTGCGCAACTCGGTGGCAGCGGGAAAGGCTCAAGTGCAGGCAGGTGCCGATGATCTCGCCGCGATCCGGCTCAGTCTCGAGTGCCGGCTTGCTTCCAGCTACGTGACCTTGCGCGAAATGGATCAGCAGGCCGCGCTCATGAAAGAAACAGTCGACGCCTTCGCGCAGGCCGACGTTATGACCCGGAAGCGGTTCGATGCCGGCATCTCGACCGGGATCGAGACCGCCCAGTCCGGGGCTCAACTGTCGGAGGCGCAGGCGCAACTCTCAGACGTCGAGAATTCGCGAGCGCTTACCGAGCACGCCATCGCCAGCCTGGTCGCCACCCCCGCCTCCAGCTTCTCGCTTGCCGCGGCCCAGGCCCTTCTGCCTATTCCTGACGTGCCCGTTACATTGCCCTCGGTGCTGGTACAGCATCGTCCAGACGTCGCAGCCGCGGAGCGCCGTATGTATGCCGCCAATCGCGGGATCGGAATCGCCAAGGCAGCCTTCTTTCCGGCGATCACCCTTGGAGGGCAGGCCGGTTTTCAGAATGCCGGTTTGCCAGGCCTGCTGACCGCGCAGAACATTTTATGGTCAGTCGGGCCGGGCGCCGCGTTAAGCCTGTTCGACGGCGGCCGTCGGCGCGGTCGAATGGCTGTCGCGCGCGCCACTTGGAGCCAGGCGACCGCCGACTATCGCGTCGAAGTGCTGAAGGCATTCCGACAAGTCGAGGACGGACTCTCGCGACTCCATCACCTCGGCGACGAGCAGACGGCAGAAGACCGCGCCGTGCAACAGGCCGGCGAGGCCGAACGGTTGTCGCTCGACCGGTACGAGCGAGGCGCGTCCAATTATCTCGTGGTGGTCATGACTCAGACCGCGGCCCTGCGCGCGCGCCGCCAAGCGCTCGCGCTCAGAACGGAGCGCCTCCAGGCAAGCATCGATCTGATCCGAGCCATCGGCGGCGGCTGGTCGCCGCACGCCTGACCCACCGAGCCGCGACCCAAGCCATGATCCTGGCCTTCCCCACTTTAGCCGGAGCCTAACGTGCACCTTATCGTCACCATCGCGGCAGTCGTTGCGCTAAGTGCGGGCCTTGCGGGTCCTGCTCGCGCCCAAGCCACGACTATGCCGCGTTTTTCCGAAATCGAATATCATATGGGTCGAGATCCCTTGGTAGATGAGAATAGTGCGATGAATGCGCTACATAGTACGCCACCGGAGCAGATCGAGGCCGCACGTTTGACGATGATAGCGGCGATTCCCAATGGAACCTTAGTCGGGGCCGCGCGCGCCACACTCCGTTCGGCAGGCGCCCATTGCCAGGCACAGCAAGAAGACAGCGTCGCGTGTACGTATTTCGATGTTCAGACGGTCGATGAATATATCGACGACATTCACTGGACGGTGTTGCTACACCTCGCAGACGGATTGGTGGCTGGCCTTGCGGTCAGCAGGAGTTGGGCAAGGCACTAAGGCTCCATCCACGGTTGGCGCGTCCCATGCCATCATCGCGGCGCGACTGAGCCTCAATCACGCGATATGGACAGCCCCGCGAGAAGCGGAGCATATGCGGCGAGCGTGCGGGATACGAAGTCCGTGAAGAGCCGGACGCGCTTCGTCTTGCGTGTCTCCCCCTGTGTGAGGATCCAGAGCGTTCCGTACATGTGCAGGTCAGTGCCCGGCACCCTCACCAATAGGGGGTCGGCATCTCCGACGAAGCATGGCAGTGTCGTGATCCCGAGCCCTTGGCGTAAAGCAACGATCTGCGCCCCGGCGTCCGTGGTCCTGAATGGAACCCCCGTGGCGCGAATCTCGCCCTCGCTGGCCCATTTTGGCACTCCATGAAGGCTTATGACGATCCACCGGATGGGATCCGGCGCGCCTGCACGCCACGCGACCAGTCGATCGCGGGACATGTAGACGCCGCCGAACAACTCCGGTCCCTTGAGGCCGTGAAGATTGAGCGGCAGGGTTTTGCGGTCGTAGACAACACGGATCGCCACGTCGGCCTCTCTGTTGGTCAGATTTGCCAGTTCGCCGGACGATAAAATTTCCATCTCGACGTCCGGATGCAGACGCGCGAAATCGGCGAGGTCCGGCATAAGCAGGTGTGTCGCAAGGGTCGGAGCCAACGTCACTCGCAGAAGTCCGCGCACGCTCTGGTCGCGTCCGAAGACACGTGTCTCCAGCTGGTGCGACGACGCCTCCATCTGGTTCGCGAGCTCGAGGACCTCCTCGCCCACAGCCGTCAGGCGGTAGCCCGAAGGCAACTTTTCGAACATCTGCGCCCCGAGGCGCTCCTCGAGCTGCGCGATACGTCGCAACACCGTCGAGTGATTCACCCCGAGGCCCTCGGCGCCGGCTCTCAAAGAGCCTCCGCGCGCTACGGCAAGAAAATAGCGAATGTCATCCCAGTCGATCATGGTGCAATTCGGCACCGCGCGGTGCACTTCCAAAGCCCCTATCGAACACATCATACAGCGGCGCGGCCGGTCGTCATAGCATTTGTGGACAAGTTCGGCTCAACTCTCAACAGCAGACACCGATCGCCACGGCTGGCGCCGTTCATACGGCCGGTTGATTTTTGCACCACCGATATGCGCGCTTCCGCACTCAACGCGTAACGCCGGCGGACCCATGTTGAGGTTCGCGGGGGTGCCCCGCACCACCAAAGGCGGAAGCCTGGAAAGAGAAGTCATGAGAAAGCTTGAAGGTAAGGTTGCAGTCATCACGGGTGGCGCTACCGGCATCGGCCGTGCAGCAGCAAAGCGCTTTATCGAGGAAGGCGCCTTCGTCTTCATCTTTGGCCGGCGACAGGAACAGCTTGACGCAGCTGTGGCCGAGCTTGGGTCCAATGCCCGCGCAGTGAAGGGCTCGGTCTCCGATCTGGCGGACCTTGACCGACTCTACGCGGCGGTGAAGGCCGAGCGCGGAACCCTCGACATCGTCTTTGCCAATGCCGGGGCGGGAAGCCAGCTTGCGCTCGGCAAAATCACCGCCGAGCACATTGACGAAACCTTCGACACCAATGTGAAGGGTACGATCTTTACGGTCCAGAAGGCTTTGCCGCTGATGAGCCAGGGCGGTTCGATCATCCTGACAGGATCGAGCGCCGGCACCACAGGCGCCCCACGAATGACCGCCTACAGCGCAAGCAAGGCGGCAGTACGCAACCTCGCGCGAACCTGGGCGGAGGACCTAAAAGGCACCGGTATCCGGGTAAACGTGCTGTCGCCCGGGGCGACCGCGACCGAACTCGCGAAGGAAGCGCTAGGCGAGGAGGGCCAGAAGGTCTTCGCCTCGATGACTCCGCTCCAGCGCATGGCCGATCCGGCGGAGATCGGGGCGGCGGCTGCCTTTCTCGCGTCGTCGGACAGCAGCTTCATGACCGCCAGCGAGCTCGCCGTTGATGGCGGCCTTGCGCAACTCTGACGCGCTACGCCTAGCGGGCGCTCCGTTCGATTGTTCGGAGCGCCTGTAAGGTATGTTAAACCGAAGGAGAATATATGAGCTACGCAATTATCGGCTTCGGCAATATTGGCCAGGCCCTGGCCAAGGCGTTTGCCCGAAGCGGCATCGAGGTATCCGTTGCGGCCACGCGCGACCCAGAAAGCTTTGCAACCGCCGCGGCCGCGATCGGACCTGAGATCAGGCCAAAAACACTGCCGGAAGCCGTCAAGGCGGACATCATTTTTTTGGCTGTTCGTTTCGAGTCGCACCCGGATGTCGCGGAGGCCCTCTCAACTTGGCAGGGGAAGACGATCATTGATGTGACCAATGCCTACGGCGTACCCCCTGAGGAACTGGGAGAACAACCCTCTTCCAAATTCGTTGCGCAAGCCTTCTCTGGTGCGAGACTGGTCAAAGGCTTCAACCATTTGGGCGCTGCGGTCCTTGACCAAGATCCGGCCGTGCATGGTGGAAGGAGAGTCGTGTTTCTGGCGAGCGACGATGACGATGCCGCGGCGGAAATTGGTGCGCTCGCAGAAAATCTCGGTTTTTCGCCAATTCAACTTGGCGGACTTTTGGAAGGTGGGCTGCTTATCCAAGCGCGCGGAAATAGCTGGGGTCGACTGATCTTCAAGGACCTCATCAAGTTCGACTGACCAACAAGCAGAGGAGCTTACGCTCCTAGCTATTTGGCCGCGTCGGTGGGGTGGATTGGCCGCAGAAACAGATCGTCTCTCGCAGTCGACGGGCCAGCCGGCACCCTCAGCATCGTTACGGCGATGCCGACGGCCAGTAATTTAGTCATGATCATGATACTTTCTCCCGGATCGTGCGGACCTTGCGCCGGATCAAGCAGACTGCAAGCAAAGCATCTTACCTCGACAGAACCATGAGCTGAGATCATCATGAAGCCTGGATCGTGCTCTACTCCCTCTGAATGCCCTGCGCGCCTTCGAGGCGGCTGCACGACATCTGAACTTTACCCGCGCCGCAATCGAACTGTGCGTTGGTCAACGTGCGATAAGCCATCAGCTCGCTGCCCTTGAAAGACGGCTCGGCATGCCACTGTTCCGCCGCCTACCGCGTGGATTGGCGTTGACCGATGAAAGGCACGCGCTCGTTCCGAGCTGGCGGAATCGTTCGACCGGATCGGCGCGACGCTTGAGCGTTATACGGACGGGCGTCTGCGCGAGGTGCTGACGGTGGGCGTCGTTGGCACCTTCGCGACGGGGTGGTTGCTCAAGCGGCTGCAGGACTTCAGTCGCACGTGTCCGCAGATCGACCTCCGACTGATTGCCGGCGCCACTCGGCGTGCTATGCGGGCCGGCGATCACCGAGCGGTTGGACACGCCCGCGGCACTCGCGCGCGAGATGCTGCTGCGCGCCTATCGTGCGGACGAGTGGCCACGCTGGTTCGATGCGGCCTGGCGCAGCCGCCGCTGCGTGGTCCGGTGTTTGACAGTTCGACGCTGATGGTCTCAGCAGCACAGGCAGGGCTAAGGCGTTGCGCTTGCGCCACCATCGATGTTTTATGATGAGTTGACCGCGGGACGCCTCGTTCAGCCATTCCTGCAACAGATCGAAACGGGCGGCTATCGGCTGACCAGACTGATGTCGCGGCGCGACACGCCAGCGATGGCTACTTTCTGGGCGTGATTTGCCCTGCAAAATCACCCTTTTCGCCGAGCGCTGAATGCGCACGGGGCACCGGTGCTTTGCGTTCGTTCAAGATTCAATAGAAGCCACATCAGAAAATGGGATAACCCGCTCCGTTTTCTACCGAAAGATCGGGAGCGAGCGAGCTTTTATGTTCGCCGACGCGCAAGAGGCGGTGGTCCGGCAGGTGCAACTCAGCGGGTCACCTTGTCTATTTTCCTCGCAGTTAAGGAAAGTTACAGCGTAAATCTGGTGACGCAAATACGCGTATTAGCGGGCTATCTACATAAATGTAAACGCAATATGAATAAACTTATTGTGGTGCACCGATCATATTCTCGTTTGCTACTGTGGTATTAATTTACCGGTTTCGTAATATACATTATTTTGTCAATTATTAATATAATATATTATAAATTTATATTTTTAATTCATTCTAGAAAGAAAAACCTCCGATTTTATTTAAAAATCTGAACGTCTGTTACATCCTTGTAGAACATTTCCTGGCCGGTCAGTTCCGTTAATGGAGATCTGCCGGCCCAAGACGATTTTACCACTTGTTTGTTGACGCCCTGAAAATCTGATCGATGGCTTCGGCCAGCGCTGTATCAAACGTGACTTCGTTCATGTCTCGCCTGAGGTCGCCGATCAGAGCGCGTGAAAAACTGGCGATGACCCCATCATTCAAAGCGAGACGCTGACAGGCTTCGTCGCGGCTATATCCTCCCGAGAGCGCCACCACCCGCATGACCCGCTCGTGTTTGACCAACGGTTCGTAATGATTTGGCGTCTCCGGCAGAGTGACCTTGATCATGAGACGACGATCTCCCGGAAGACCGTCGACGGCTCGCAGCAACTCCTCCAGCAGCAATTGCTCCGCGCCGGCTTTGTCCGGACTCCCGATGAGTATCTCGGGCTCCAGGATTGGCAAAAGTCCCTTCGCCGCGATCTGTGCCGCGATTTCGCATTGCTGCACAACAACCGCGGCGATACCGCTCCGTGAAGCGAGGTGGATGGTCGAGCGCATCTTGGTTCCGAATATCCCCAACCGAACCGCACGCTCCAACGTATCGTCCAGGCCTGGTATCGGTTTCATCAAGGAAACACCGTCCTTTTCGACTTCGAGCCCTTTGTCTACCTTTAGAAAAGGCACGATACCGCGATCCTCCCAGAGGAAAGTGGGGATCGGCTTGCCCCGCACCTTACCATTCATGGTTGCTTCAAACAGAATTGCGGCAATAATCTTGTTACCATGGAACGCCGGAGCGGTCATGATCCGGACGCGCATCTCTTGGATGAGCCGGAACATCTCGTCATCACCGCTGTAATCGGCGTCCGTGATGCCATATGCTCGTAGCGCGCTTGGGGTCGATCCGCCGCTTTGATCCAGAGCTGCCAGAAATCCCTTCTTTTGCGCCATCTGCACTTCCATATCGCTGTCCATATCGCTCGCCCGTAGTGAAACTTGCAGTTCGAACGATGCTCGATGCAAATCGGCGCAGCCGAACACAATTTTGCTCCTTATTTGTTGGCGATGCTGTCGCCAGCGCCGCGATCGCCATCATGCCCGCATTGCCGACTGCGTTGCGTAGGAGTCCGCCTCCGACATGACCTCTGTGTCGCCGCACGCTGTCCAATATCCCGCGGACCTCGGCCGGTTGACCAAAAGCTTTCTTCACCGAGCCCGTCTGATCGCAGATCGCGACGCTCGGAACGCTTGGCTGGAACATGCACAACGCCCAGCAGTTCACCTCGCCAACTGGCTGTCAGCGTCCGGCCGAGACGCTAGCGTTAAGGATGCGGGGTTGGCGAGATGCTGGTCTGCAACGCGGTCAGGGCGGCCGGGCGGTTTGAACGATCCCACCTGTCGCCTTCGATGCTTCATCAGACGTGCGACAGGGGTCCGATCACCCCTCCGGACCGCTGATCGCCGGTCCCTGCACAAACAGCCCGCAGTCGATCCCGAGTGGATGGGCCCCGAGTGCATGGGCCCCGAGTGCATGGGCTCCAATGCATAGGCGGCGCCCGAGCCGCACAGGCGATCAGAGCGCAGCCGAATATTAGGCTCAACCGCTTGTGGACGGTCGGCCAGAAAGCTGCTGCCAAGGAAAGAGACTGGACATCTTGCAGCTGCTGACGCGTTATCATCTCTGGCTGCTTACCCCCATCGTTTCGACCCGGAGAATCGCGTTGAAGGAGCTTCCGGCCCCCCCAAAGGGCTCAGGCCTATCAAAGGTCGTGCCATTCGCGACACTGCTGAGCCTGGCGATCGCGGCGACAGCCTTTGTAGGCCATATCGTCGCCGAACCAGCCCTCTATGCGCTAAGCGTCGATTTTCAGGCTATGTCGATCGTCACCTCGCTTGCGCTGATTATCGTATCCTTGGCAGCAATTACTCTGTTTTTCGACAAGGTCCGAGGCGCAGCGATACTCTGTCTGATCGGCTGCGTGCTGCCTATAGGCGCGCTGGCCGGCCATGCTTTTACCGGGAGCGACGGACTGAACCCACTCGTGGCAGCCCTCCTCCATCTCGACCCTGCCTCTGCGGGACGAACTTCGGTTGGCACCGCTATCGGCATCCTAGCGCTTGCGACATCGCTTTATCCAGCGCTCCGCGTACGCCATCAAGTGTCGGACGGGCTGGCTGCGATCGCCTTCTTAATCGCCGTCTTGGCGATCTCCGGATACGCCTACGGGTTCCGGTCGCTATATGCACTGCCCTTTTTCCGGACGATGGGGCTGAACACCGCGTTCGCAACTCTGGCGCTTTCCATCGCCGCCGTCCTCGGGCGCCGTGAGGGCGGATGGGCCGCTATCATCACCGCTACCGGTCACGCTGGTACGGTGACGCGGCGACAACTGCTGTTCTTACTGGTTCCGCCGATGCTCGGCTGGATATTGGTCCGCACGGCCAATGCCGGGCTGCTCGGACTGGGCAGTGCCATGGCATTGCTCGTGGTATTGACCGTCGGCCCGCTACTCTGGCTGATCTTGCACGACGGTCGAAGCCTCACTCTTCTCGAACGCGAACGTATGCGGCGGGCGGCGATCGAAGCGGAGCATCTGGCCGTTCTGGAAGCAAAATTGACGGAGCAGGCCACTGAACTAGGCCAGCAGAACCAGTCCCGCCTCGAGCGCGCGGAGGCCACGACGATGATGAGCGAGGGACGCTATCGCTCGCTGTTCGACAGCATCGACGCCGGCTTCTGCGTGGTCGAGTTGCGCTTCGCTGCCGATGGCCGCGCCGAAGACTATCGCTTCCTGGAGGTGAATGCGGCGTTCGCGGCCGCGACCGGCCTCATCGATGCTAAGGATCGCTGGATGCGCGACCTGGCGCCTAACCATGAGCAGCATTGGTTCGACATTTACGGCGAGGTGGCGTCGACTAGAACGGCACGACGCTTCGAGAATGGGGCAGAGGCGCTCGACGATCGCTGGTATGACGTTCATGCCTTCCCGGTTGACGATCCGGCGCTGCATCATGTCGGCATCCTGTTTAACGACGTCACCGCGCGCCGTAGCGCCGAACTGGCCCTGCGCGAGATGAACGTCACGCTCGAACAGCGCGTCGAGGACGAGGTGGCGGACCGCGAACGTGCGCGATCGGCGCTTCGCCAGAGCCAGAAGATGGAGGCGTTGGGCAAGCTGACGGGAGGCGTCGCGCACGACTTCAACAATTTGCTGACCCCGATCGTCGGTAGCCTAGACATGCTTGCGCGGCGCAACGAGATCACAGATCGCGACCGACGGTTACTGCAGGGCGCGCTCCAGGCAGCCGACCGCGCTAAGACGCTGGTGCAGCGGCTGCTCGCGTTCGCACGACGCCAGCCGCTGCAAATGCGGGCCACCGACATCCGTGCGCTGGTCGAGGGCATGGTCGGCCTTGTCATCAGCACGTCAGGTCCGCAGGTGCGCGTCGTGGTGGCGCTCGCAGACGATCTAGCGCCCGTGCTGGCGGATGCTAACCAGCTCGAGATGGCTATTTTGAACCTGTGCGTGAATGCGCGCGACGCGATGCCGCGCGGCGGCACGCTCACCATAACCGGCTCGGTGGTGCCGTTACCCGAATCGCTTCGCGGTGAGTTGCCAGCCGCGCGCTACGTGCGGCTTACTGTTGGCGATACCGGGGTTGGCATGGATGCGGAGACGCTCCGGCGGGCGATCGAGCCGTTTTATTCCACTAAAGGATTGGGGAAGGGAACCGGGCTCGGTCTATCAATGGTTCACGGCCTTGCCGGTCAATCCAACGGGGTATTCGACATTCGAAGCGAGCCGGACATCGGCACGCAGGTAGATCTATGGCTTCCGCTGAGCATGAGCCTCGCAATCGACCGGACCGACGCCCCCGCAAGCGCAACCTCTGGGCATAGCGGACGGGTGCTGGTCGTCGATGACGAAGCGACAGTGCGCATGACCACCGTCGAAATGCTGCAGGATCTCGGCTACCATACCGTTGACGTTCCCTCCGCCGACCGTGCCAGAGCATTGCTTGTCGATGGCGAGCGATTCGATATCGTCATAACCGACCATCTTATGCCAGGAATGAAGGGTGCGGATCTTGCGCGGGCGATACAATTGGCGTGGCCATACCTGCCCGTCTTGCTGGTGACAGGCTATGCCGACGTCGATGAGGTCGCAGCAGACCTCCCCCGGCTAAGCAAACCGTTTCGACAGGACGATCTTGCACAAGCTGTTACGAAACTTCTGGCTGCGCAGTAAGTATCGAAATTATGCCCTGCAAGGGCAATAGTCTGACCTTGTCATATCCAAACGTGCCTCCCAAAAAAGTGAGTGAAGTAGGAGCCAACCAAAGAGCTGCCTGAGCCGACTCGCGGCCAGCAGCTGCTGGATAGCGTCGCGGCGGCCCTTCCTCCTGCCGGTCCAAATTGCCGCCGTGATCCGACATCGCCTAGCCGCTATCCACCGAGCACCCCGCCTCGGGCAAGAAGTTAAGAGATCGCCTTCATCGACTTCACCAATGCTGCGTTCGCCATCTCGCCACCGAACCCGACGCGTGAAAGGCCCGCCACGCAGGCAGGCCTTTCCGAATATGCGGCGGACGACCACCGCCTGTGTCTAACCTCAGATGCACCAACTCAGATGTCGTCGTCTTCCTCCGGACCGGCCATCATTTCTTCGGCAACCTTGTCGGTACGGGTGCGGATCGCCTTTTCGAGGCGGTCGGCCATTTCCGGATTGTCCTTCAGGAAGGTCTTGGCGTTCTCGCGGCCCTGGCCGATACGGACGCTGTCGTAGCTAAACCACGCGCCCGACTTCTCGACGAGCCCCGCCTTTACTCCGAGATCCAGGATTTCGCCGATTTTCGACACGCCCTGCCCATACATGATGTCGAACTCGACCTGCTTAAACGGCGGCGCAACCTTGTTCTTGACGACCTTGACGCGCGTGGTGTTGCCGACGATCTCGTCACGGTCCTTGATCTGGCCGGTGCGGCGGATATCGAGCCGGACGCTGGCATAGAATTTCAGCGCATTGCCGCCGGTCGTGGTCTCCGGATTGCCATACATCACGCCGATCTTCATCCGCAGCTGGTTGATAAAAATCACCATGCACCGCGATCGGCTGATCGAGCCGGTCAGTTTCCGCAAGCTCTGCGACATCAGCCGCGCCTGCAAGCCGACATGGCTGTCACCCATCTCACCTTCGATTTCCGCACGCGGCACCAGCGCTGCGACCGAATCGATCACCAGCACATCAATCGCATTCGAGCGCACCAATGTGTCGACGATCTCGAGCGCCTGCTCGCCGGTGTCGGGCTGCGACACGATCAGTTCATCGATGTCGACGCCGAGCTTCTTGGCGTAGCCTGGATCGAGCGCATGTTCGGCGTCGACGAACGCCGCGGTGCCGCCACCGCGCTGCGCCTCAGCAATCACGTGCAGCGCAAGCGTGGTCTTGCCCGACGACTCTGGCCCGTAGATCTCGATTACTCGGCCGCGCGGCAGCCCACCGACGCCGAGCGCGATGTCCAGTCCGAGCGAACCGGTCGAAATCACCTCGACCTGCATCGTCTCCTTCGAGCCGAGCTTCATCGCCGAACCCTTGCCGAACGCGCGATCGATCTGCGCGAGCGCCGCCTCGAGCGCTTTGGCGCGCTCGCCGCTGGCCTTTTCAGCCGCCTTGTCTGTTGCTGCCGCCATTTTGGTGTCGATGACCTTAAGATTTGCCGCCATTGGAAGCTCCTGTCGCTAGGGCATACAGGCCCGGGGTTCAACGGTGTTGAAGAGCTTGTATCTTCTTTGTTCTACTGGAACAAGTGTGGAACACGAATTATTTTTGGCGGCCCGATCGAGGGTGCGCTACGCAAAGCTAGGCCAGGCCACCGGCTCGATCGTCCGATCCGGAACGCGCTTACCGGGCGGCAGGCGGCGCTGGCCGTCAGCGACGCCCACTCACGGCGCGAGACGACACCCCTGCGAACTTGCCAGCGCTGGGCGTACTGATCCTCGCAGGCCGGCAAGTCTGCTCCAGACCGCCGACAGCGCGGCACCGGCAGGCAGGGTCGCGGTTCGGACGATTCCCGGGGTATAAATGGCGGCGGCGCGGCTCTCACCGGGCAGGCCGGTCGCCGCAGTCATCGATCTGGGCGAGGCGAACGCAACCGAGATAGTCGCGCGGATGAGGCTGACCGAACCGAGGTCATTCTTCGCGCGTACCCACCAATTCGGCGATTCCCTGGGTATCCAAGACGATAGGCGGCTGGTGGCGATGACGCGCGAGCGGCTGAAATCCGATGGCTATACGGAAGTTAGCGGGGGGGGTGCCGCCCTGAGCATCGCGGGCGGGGTCATGCAGGCGCTCTCATGCGGGTGGTGACCGGGGCAGATCCTCGATCGCGGCGAGAGACCGTCCTGCACGCCCATGTCAGCACCGTCGGCGCGTCGCACTCTATGAGTCGATGGGTTCACGACCCGGTGCCCCACGACGATGTACATACTCACGCGCGCCTAGCCCAGCGCGTCGAGCGCCTTCTTCACCCCGTCTATGGTGAAGGGCTTGGCGAGCTGCGGACGGGCGCGATGCTCCTCGGGCAACCCGTCGCTGCCGCCGCCGGTCGCAAAGACGAACGGAATGTCCGCCGCCGCCAGCGCATCGGCGATTTTCCAGCTCTTTTCGCCACCACGCAAATTAACGTCGAGGATGGCGGCTTCGGGCGCCGCCGACTCGACCAGTGCGAGCGCCTCAGCAACGCTGTCGGCGGTGCCGGCACAGGTGTGGTCGAGGACATCGAGGAAATCCTCGAGCATCATCGCGATAAGGGGCTCGTCTTCGACGATCAGTACACGGCTCATCCCAGCGCTTTAGCGCGATTGGTTAGTAAGAAAAGCCCCTTCCACCGCAAACGAGGCGGGCGGGCACATTCGACCTTCAACTATTGCGTCACCTGCCGAGTACGCGACGCCATCACCGCAATCGTCAGCAGCAGGATCGGCGTGAGGAACTCGCGGTGCCGTTCGGCGAATTCGAACCACACGCCGAATGCCGCCAACTGCACGAAGCAGGCGACTAGTAACGCGAGCAGGATCGCCGATGCGCGGTTGCGCTGCACCCGCATCGCCAGCGCGCCTCCCGCAAGCAGCAGCAGGTAAGCGCCGTGCGACAGCGGCAGCAGCAGCGCAGCCAGCACCGTCGGGAGCGGCGGGGTCATCGCGCGCAGCCGCGACACGCCGAACGTGCCGACCGCAGTCGCGTGGAGGAACTTGGCAACGGTCAGCCGGATGAAGGCGACCCGGTGATGAATGATCCAGTCACTTGCGATGCCCGCGGCGGCATGCGCAAAGGCGACCTCACCCAGCCCGTGCAGTTGTGGCGGATAAGGCATCCAATTCCCAGTCGCCTCGGCATTGTTGCCGATCCACAGGCCGATCCCACCCGAAGTGGTCAGCGGCACAAAAGCGCCTAATACTAGAAAATTGCGGATCCACCACGGCGCCATCACCAGCGCCGCGACCGCCGCCGCCGGCATGCCAGTTGCCAAGATCCGCCGCCAGCCCACTAGTGGGATAAGGGCGACGCCGAGCAGCAAGGCCAGCGGCGCCTCACCTGGTTGAGTCAGCGCGAGCAGTGCCGCCGGGATACCGATCGCGAGCGTCCCCCGCACCCGCCCCGCGTCGCCGTCAGTCACACGCAGCCAGCCGTGCACGAGCGCGAGCACCAGTAACGTGCACAGACTCTCCTTCTGGGCGAGCGGCGCGGAGAACACCACCGAGGGCCAGATTAGATATAGCGCGGCGGCAGTGCGCCCCGCTCGCTCCTGCCGCAGGCGCGCGCCGATTTGCACCAGAACCCAGGCTGCGCCGAGGTCGATCGCACTCGACATCACCAGCAATGACGCAGTCGAGAAGCCGGCGACTCCCCCCCAGCCCGCCAGCAGCAGTGCGTAAAAGGGCGGATATAGCGCGCGGCAGATGACGCCCATATATGGCTCGAACACTACAAAGCCGTGTCCGTCGAGTAGCCCTTTTGCGAGCACGAGGTAATAATAGGAATCTCCCGGTGACACGCGAGAGGCGGCGATCGCCGCGCTTACCACCCGCAGCGCCACCGCCAGCAACGCAAAGCCGATCCACGCCGCTCGGTCTAGGCTGCGCGCGAACAGCGCTCCGACCACCACCAGCGCGAACGCTGCGAATAGCCCCAGCCCAGCCAACGAGATCCCCGATGGCCGGACCAATCCCGGAATGGAGAACAGCCCATATCCGAGCAACAGGACGAACAGCGCGCTGAGACCGACCTGGGTCAGCTGCCAAAGGAAGGGGGCCGCCCAGTCCGGACGGCTGACTATCCCTTGTTGCACCGCCGCCCTCCCCTCGCCCTGCCGGTTCTAACGCTCGGCGACAGAACGACTGTGTTACCGATAGATCGATAAAGTGAACGTCGGGTTCACCCGATCAGCATGACTCCAAAGTGCGTCGCGAGCGCGAGCAGGATGCCGCCAACCGCGACCAATGCCGCGCCGCCCGCGATCGCTGTCGAGCGGGCAACCATTGCGATCGATAACAATACGATCGCCATCTGCAATAGGGTCTCGCCGAGTTCATAGCCCTCGCCGCGCGCCGCTGCTTCCTCACCCTCGGCGCGCTGTGCGGCGCCCGTCGCCTGCAGCTGGCCGATGCCGTGCCCAGCCTTGTCTGGCTGCCGCAACTGCATCGCCTCAGCATGCCACGCCGCGCGATCGGCGGGCGCGCCACCGCCCTGCCCCGCGGTCTTCAGAACCGTCTCACGGACGATCTTGGCCTGCATATAGGCAAAGGTATCCGATGCCGCGATGCCCTTTAGCAGACTCTCGCGCTGCGCGCTCGCCGCGGCCATGTGGACCATCGCGAGCGCCACCGCGAATCCGCCGACTGCCAATGACACCCGGTCGCGGAATCGCCGCTCGCGGACATGCTCCGCCTGAGCATCGGCTTCCTGCCGCTCCTCGACGCGCTCAATAGCTTCGTCGATCAGGTCTTTTGCATCGGCGGGTTCCATGGTCAGCCTTCTTTGCCCGGCGCGCACAAGCCAGAGCGGTTAAGCAATTCGGTCAGCTCCTGCACCGACTTCGTCAGCGACAGCACCTCAGTCTCGCGAAGCTGGTCGAGCTTTTGATGGAGAAGTTCGATTTCCAACTCGGCCTTAATGTTGATCTTATAGTCGGTTTCGGCGGCGATCCGATCGATATCCTGCTGGCGATTCTGGCTCATCATGATGAACGGCGCGGCATAGGCCGCCTGGAACGACAGCGCGAGGTTGAGTAGAATAAACGGATAGGGATCCCACTGCTTCACGTAAGCGGTGACGTTGAGCACGATCCACAAGAACAGGATCGTCGACTGTATGATGATGAACCGCCAAGAACCCATGGTCGCAGCAACGGTGTCAGCGATACGCTGGCCGGTGGTGGGCCGCGGTGTGGCATCGGGGTCCGCGGCGGGAGTGGCGCGCGCAACCCGACGCAGGCGGCGGAGGTCGTCAAGCAACGCCACCTCGGCGTCGCGGATATGGTGGCGCAGATCCTGGCCCGTCGTCATCCGTCGCCCCTGTCGCGGTGTACGAGCCGGACCTATAAGCTCCTCTAGCACGTGTCTTATGAATTTTCTGTCATCGATCGTTGCAGCTGCAGCGTGAAGACGGCGCCCGGACCGGCCGGTGTGCCGATCAGGAACGCACCATGGTGGACGTCCATGATCCGCTGCACGATCGACAGGCCGATCCCGGCGCTGTCCGATCGCGCCAAGTCCGCGCGCCAAAAGCGGCGGATGAGCTGTTCGTGCCCGTAGCTGGTGACACCTGGCCCGTCGTCCGCCACCGAAACGCTGCCCTCTACGCCCAGCGAGACGGTAATCGCGGTGCCCGGCGGGGTGTGGCGCAGCGCATTAGCGATCAGATTGGTCAGCGCTAGGCCGATCAGCGTGCGGCTACCGAGCACCACGACCGCCCCGTCGCCGCCGGCAAGTTCGATCCGATGACTATGTTGGAAAATCGTCGGCGCGAGCTCAGCGATGGTTTCCTGGGCCAGCGCATGGAGATCGAAGCGTTCCGAGTGTTCGACCTCGAAGCGTTCGAGCGAGGCGAGGTCGCGCAGCTGCGAGATAACGTGGGACAACCGCTCGACTTGTCGATCGAGCAGGCCACGCGCTGTCAGGTCCTCGACCGCGTCGAGCCGCACTCGCAGCGCGGCAAGCGGGGTGCGCAGCTCGTGGGCGACATTGGCGACGAACTCGCCCTGCTGGCGGAATCCAGTCTCGACCCGATCGAGCAAGCGGTTAGTAGCGTGAACCAGGGGCGCGACCTCGGCGGGCATGCCGGTTTCGTCGAGTCGGACGTGCAAACTGTCTGCGCCGATCCGCGCCGCATCCAGCGATACCGCGCGCACCCGCAGCACCAGCCGGCGGATCACCAGGCTGTTGATCAGCGGCAGCAGCAGCAGGATCGGCAGCAACACCGCAACATAGCGCCACAGGAAGTCGCGCGACACATCATCGAGGATTGCGCCAGGGCCACTTTCGTCCTGTGAGACGATCACCCACCGCCGGCCGGCGATGGTATCGGTCGGCAGACTGACCCCGACGACCCAGCCGATGTGAAAGCGTGACGGTATCGGCAGACGGCGCGCGGGGAGCGGCGGGGAGGCGCGGCCGTAGAGGCTGGCAGCAAGCACACGACCGGTAAGGTCTTCGATCACGAAGGCGCGACCGTCATAACCGGTCGCATAGATTGGCGCGAGCGCGCCGGTCAGTTCGACGCGGAGCACGCCACGTGAATCGACCCGCAGCCCGGCGGCCACCGCACGTGCCTGGGTCAGCAGAATCTCATCCTGATAGGTGACAATGGTGCGGTGGAGTACCGTGATCAGCAGGGCCGGTAGCAGCACCGCCGCGACTAGGATCGTGACCGCTTCTGCGAGCAAGATGCGCGTGATCAGCGAGCGTGGCCAGCGCATTTTCACGCGGCAAGCCGCATCAGATAGCCGACGCCACGAATCGTCTCAATTCGCACCGCAGCACCGGCCCGGTCGAGCTTCTGCCGCAGGCGGTGGACATAGACCTCGACCGCGTTCGAGCCGAGCGTCTCGCTCATCCCAAACAGTTGATTTTCGGCAAGCCGCTTGGGCAGCACCCGGCCATCGCGGCGAAGCAGCAGCTCGATCAACTCGGTCTCCCGCCCCGACAGAGTCAGCGGCGCACCGCCCACATTGAGGTCGCGAGTAGCGGTGTCGAAGCGAATGTTGCCGAAGGTTAGCACATTGCCCTGGAAGCCCCCCTGTCGGCGCAGCACCGCCGTAATCCGCGCAAACAATTCGTCGAAATCAAACGGCTTGACCAGATAGTCGTCGGCGCCGGCGTCGAGCCCGCCGATGCGATCGCCGATGTCGCTGCGCGCAGTGAGGATCACAATTGGCACCGCGTCGTTCCGCGCGCGCAGCGCTTGCACTAGCTCCAATCCGTTGTCGTCGGGAAGGCCGAGATCAAGCACCACGGCAGCATAACGAGTCGCCGCCAGCATCAGCGCGGCGTCGCCCGCACTAGCGGCATGGTCGCTGGACACTGCGCGACGTTCGAACGCCGCGATCAGGCCAGCGGCTAGTTCCAGGTCATCCTCGACGATCAGAAGCCGCATCGCGCCCTCCGGCGTAAGGTTATTGTAAGCGTACTCGTGTAGTGCCCCTGGGTCTTTCCGGCCGCAAGTGG
>Ga0233335_1000080_pt1 | contig 28074 bp, 15 predicted proteins | sample GEONDECOMP222_FD_180695 | JGI IMG/M metagenome (GOLD analysis project Ga0233335, IMG submission 180695) | Leaf litter microbial communities from Shasta-Trinity National Forest, California, United States - GEON-DECOMP-222 | ecosystem: Environmental > Terrestrial > Plant litter > Unclassified... | reverse complement strand
GGTGAGTTCAGCGAGCGGGCGGGAGGGTGCGGGAGAAGTGGACATACCGCATCGTGGCATAGGTGGGGGATTGGAGGACAGCGGATTTTACCGCACGTCCTCCAGACTGCGCTGTTCTTTTTTGATAAAAAAAAGGCCGGACTTTTCAGCCCGACCCCCTTTGGCATCCTGATCGATTGCGCGATCAGAACTTGAAGTTCGCCCCTGCCCGGAAAGCGCGACCAATCGCGCCGGCCTGAGTGTAGGTCGGATTGTAGTTGGTCGCGGCATAATTACCGGCGTTGAGCGGCGCCTTGGCGTCGAACACGTTCATCACGTTCAGGTACAGCTGGAACTTGTCGTTGATCTTCACGCTGGCGTTCATGTCCACGTCGATGAAGCGACGGACGTGGCAGTTAAAGTCGCCATCGCCGTAGGTAGCGCTGCTCGCACAATCGGTGCCGCCGAACTGGTCATAGGCAACCGCTGCATAGCCCGAGGTGTAATAGGCCGTCGCGCTGAGCGAATAGGCACCCGCTTCGATCGTATTTTGCCAGTTGCCGCGGAACTGCGGCGTCCCCGCACCCGACGAGGTGATGTACGGCGCCTGAGTGCCGACAAAATCCTCATAGGGCGACGCGTCGTCGGTCTTGAAGTCGTAATGCAGAATGTAGGTGCCTTCTGCACGGCTGATGAACTTCACCGTGTCGGTCAGATGCGCCTGGATCTGCAGCGATGCGTCGATGCCGGAGGTCTTGAGACCCGCAGCATTGGCATAAGGCGCGTTGACGTAGAGGATACGGCGGATCGCGTTCGGATAGGCCGGATCGATGGCATCCTGGGTGATCGTGTAACCAGCGGGCAGCGCGGTGCCCGCATAATAAGCGGCATAGGCTTGGCCCGAGAGCGGACCGCCAACGATGACACGGGTTTTCTTGATGTTGTAGTAATCGACCGTGAAGCTCAACCACTTGACCGGTTGCGCAACAAATCCGGCGGTGAAGCTGGTCGAGAGTTCTGGCTTCAGATTGGGGTTTGCAGCTGTGTTATAGCCAATCGAATAGTTCTGGTTGTACGAACTGCCGCCCGAGCACACGCCGCTGTTGACCGCCGCGCCATGCTGCACCTGCGCACTGCAGGGCAGAGTCGCGCTGGTATAGCCGATCACCGTGCCGTTGGTCTCGGCGAAGGACGGCGCACGGAAGCCCTTCGAGAAGGTGCCCCGAATCGCCAGTTCCTTGATCGGAGTGAACTTGGCCCCGACTTTGGGCGAGAAGTGGCTGTAGCCCTCGCTATAGTGATCGAAGCGGCCCGAACCGTCGATCTCGAGCACGCTCAGGATCGGCGCGTTGATCTCGAAATACGAAGACTCCACCCAGTGATGCCCCTTGGCCGTGAAGGCGTTCAGGCTGAGCGTACTCTCGTCAGCATTGGAGTTGGGATCATTGACCGCCTCGTAGCGCACCGAGCCGCCGACGCCGAGTTGCAGCGCCCCACCCGGAAGCTGGAACAGATCCTTGGTGACCACACCCTGAATCATGTCTTCGTCGCTGGTCGCCCGGGTACGGACTGCAGGCGAGAGTGCCGCGCGCACCGCCGCACTATTCTGCGTCGGATCGACGAAGTTGTACGTGCCAGTGTTGATCGCGGTCTCGAGCGCGTTCAGATTGATGTAACCGTTCTGCGTGATGTCCAGCCACGAATGGGCGGCAGTGGCGTCAACCTTATAGTTGAAGCCATCGCCGAACCGGCCATCGACCCCGGCGGCACCACGGATGACGTGGTTGTCATACTCGCTGTTGCGCTGGATGTCGCCGAACAGGTAGCGGATCGCCGCGGCCTGGCCGGTGGTAGTTGCAAAGGGATCATTCGGGTTGATCGAGCCGTCCGCGAGGTGCGCGGGCAGCACGATGTTCTGCGTGTTGATCGGGTTGGTCGAACGAATCGTGTTTGGGGTATACGAGGCCTTCACGTTGCTTTGGTAGTAAGACACCATCGCATAGGCCTGGGTGTCCGGATTGATCTGCACCGTGCCGTGCGCGGTCAGGCCCCAGCGGGTTTGTGATGGCTGAATCTGGCCATAGTCGGAGGCAGTATTCTGCTCGCAGCCGGTACCGCCGAGGTTAGTGCCCTGGGCTGCGGCAGTCACGGTCTTCTGTCCGGCCGCGCAGCCGTTCTTCCCGAGGATCTGCCACGGGGCGGAGGTCGTGCCGTCACCCGACAGTACGTTACCTAAAACCTGCTGATTGGTCGGCGCGACGATCGCGCTGGTAGTGGTCCCGGGAACGCTGGAGCCGGGATTCTGGTTGAGGCCGCCGACGCCGCTCAGGTCGGCAGTATTGAACGGAAAGCCGCGGTTGCGATTATAGATCGCGTCGTCGTGCTGATATTCACCGCTGATATAGAAATTATAGCCGTCGGTGTTGAGATGGCCGTGACCGATCGTCAGTGTGCCGCGGCGCTCGCCGCCGTCGCCGCGCTGGGTGACGCCATTCTCGAGCGTGCCGGAAACTCCGGTAATTTCCTTCTTCATGATGATGTTGACCACGCCGGCGATGGCGTCGGCACCGTAGCTGGCCGAGGCACCGTCCTTGAGGACTTCGATTCGGTCAACGATCGCGTCGGGAATGGTGTTAAGATCGACAAAGCCACGCTGGCCGTCATCGGCAAGCGGATAGTTGGCAGTGCGCAGGCCGTCGATCAGGGTCAGCGTTGAGTTGACGGTCAGGCCGCGCAGCGCGATCGCCGACGAGCCAGCGCCGAAGCCGTTAGAGAAGGAGGTCGGGATCGAGCCGCTGTTATCGGCTGAAATCGAACGGACCGCATCGGAGACCGTCGTGATGCCGGCACGGGCGAGGTTCTCGGAGGTCAGCACGGTGACCGGCGACGGCGTCTCGGTATCGGTACGGCGGAACAGCGATCCGGTAACGACCACGTCAGGGGTGGTGTCGGCTTCGGTCGGGGCAGCGGGAGCTGCCTGGGCCGCAGCATCCTGAGCAAAGGCGGGCGCGGCGAACAGACCGGCGCCGACCAGTGCGAGTGCAGGTAGGGAAGAACCGCGCAGGAGCGACCGGCGCACAACGTCGATGATGGATTTCATTTATTTCATACCTTGCTGCGGCTCCGCCCCGCGCTTTTGCGGTCGGGGGGAGCGATGTCAGAGGCCGCCTACGGGGGCGATGGCGACCCATGACTCTCGGATGGTCGCCCGCCAAAGGTCTGTAAAGGTGACATTCAGGAAGCGACTCGGTTCCCCCGGCGGGTGTCACAGAAAGGTCACGGTTTCTGTCATTCTGTTCATGTTCTATATGTGTCTGCCTGTGCGACATGACACGCTTGTCATTGCCCAGCGCTTGCCGCGGTTTCCGGGACGACATAGACGGACACCTAGGTGCAACACCGGGGTTATATGAGTCAGTCACCGATTTTCTTCGACGCGTCGGGCCGCAGGCGCCGGCGTTTCACGGTTGCCGTGGCGGCATTCGTCGCGCTGCTAATTTTGGCGGTCGTGGTATTCGTGGTGTCGGTCGATGCGGTGCCGCGGGCGCCATTGCTGCCGATCGAGGCGGAGCGGCCGGCGTTGCACCGGCTACCGCCGCCGCACGCCGATGTCCTTAAGCGGACCCGCGACTATGCACGCAAGTTGCTCGGCGAGGCACCGATCAAGCCGGTCGCCGCCTCGGGCGCGAACCCACCGTTGGCGATCGCTTTCCACGCGCCGTGGGACGAATCGAGCGGCGCCTCGCTGGCGCGACATATAGAAGGGCTCGACTGGCTGATCCCAGGTTGGGTGTCGGTGACCGGCGCAGACCATAAGATCACCGTGTTCCGCGACGTCGCCGGACGCGCGGTGATCAACCACGCCCAGCACCGCCCACTGATCCTGCCGATGATCCAGAATGCGATCAACGGCGACTGGGACGGCCCGGGCATCGCCGCGCTGCTGCACAGTCCCGCGCAGCGCAAGATTCTGCTCGACCAGTTGGAGCCCTGGCTGGTCAAGAACGACGCCGGCGGCGTGTTCTTCGATTTCGAGAATCTGACGACGGTGGCGCGCGGCGATTTCCTCATCTTTCTGCGCGAGGCCCGCATCCGCTTCCTCAAGCACGGCTGGGTGGTTGCGATCGCGGCACCGGTAGGAGCGGACAGCGGTTGGGACATGCCGGCCTTCGCCAAGGTAGTCGATCGCGTGTTCCTGATGGCCTATGACGAGCATGAGCTCGGCGGCGAGCCCGGGCCAATCGCATCGCAGCATTGGTTCGAGCAGTCGGTGGCGGCCGCTGCCAAGGGTGTGCCGCGTGACAAGCTGGTGGTGGCGCTGGGATCCTACGCCTATGACTGGCACGGCACGCATGGCGGCGACGCACTGGATGTCGAAGAAGCGTGGCAGAATGCGCGCGATTCAGGCACCGCGCCGTCGTTCGATCCGGCGAGCGGCAATAGCAGCTTTGCCTATAGCGAGGGCAATGTGCGCCATGTGGTGTGGTTGCTCGATGCAGCCAGCGCCTATAATCAGATGCGCTTCCTGCAGCGCAACGGACTGAATGGCGTGGCGCTGTGGAGACTGGGATCGGAAGATCCGGGCTTCTGGTCGATCTTCGGGCGCGATCATCGCGCGCTACCAGCGATCTCGTCGATCAATGCGATCCCGGCCGGCACCAACGTCGATATCGAGGGAAATGGCGAGATTCTCAAGATCGGCGGCATACCGGTAACCGGCCAGCGGATCGCCGGGCCAGGGCCGGACGGGACGATCGGGTCGGTCGATTTCCAAAGGCTACCCTCACCGTACCAGATCGTCCGCACCGGCTATAAGCCCGGCCAGATCGCACTGACCTTCGACGATGGCCCGGACCCGACCTGGACCCCCAAAATACTCGACATCCTCAAGAAATATCAGGTGCCCGGTACCTTCTTCGTGATCGGCGAGAATGCACTGACCGAGCGCGGTCTGCTCCAGCGCGAAGTCGCTGAAGGCCATGAGGTCGGTAGCCATACTTATACCCATCCCAATCTCGCGCGCGTGTCAGCAACCGAGGTCAGCCTGCAGCTCAATTCGACGCAGCGGCTGTTTCAAGCCTTCACCGGCCACTCGCTGCGGCTGTTCCGCGCGCCCTATTTCGGCGATGCCGAGCCGACCACCGCCGACGAAATCCTGCCCGCGCTCGAAGCGCAGAATCGCGGCTATCTGTCAGTCGGCCTGCACGTCGATCCGGGCGACTGGAAGCGGCCGGGCATCCAGACAATCATTGACGAGACGATCAAGGGCGTGCTCGCCTCCAATTCGGAGCGTAGCGGCAATGTAATCCTGCTCCACGATGCCGGCGGTGATCGTTCCGAAACCGTCGCCGCACTGCCGGTGATCATCGAGACGCTGCGCGCCAAGGGCTATAAGTTCGTGTCGGTCTCCGCGCTCGCCGGCTTTTCACATGCGGATGCAATGCCGCTGATCTCGGACAGCGACCGGGTGGCGGCAGGCGCCGACCTCGGGCTATTCCTGACGATGGGTTATATCGTGATTTTCCTGCGCTGGCTGTTCGCCTTCGCGATCACAATCGGCATCCTGCGCGCAATCACCCTGTCGGCGCTGGCGCTGATCCAGGCGCGGCGCGAAAGCCGCACGGTCTTCCCACCGGTCGATCCGGATCGCTTCGTGACGGTGATGATCCCGGCGTTCAACGAAGAAAGGGTGATCGAACGCGCAGTACGCGGCGTGTTGGCCAGCACCGAGGTGAAGATCGAAGTGATCGTGATCGACGACGGCTCGACCGACCGCACCAGCGCGGTGGTCGCCGAGGCGTTCGGCGAGGATCCCCGCGTGCGGCTGCTGACGCTCGCCAATGGCGGCAAAGCGCGCGCGCTCAACACTGGCCTGGAAACGGCGACCGGCGAGATCGTGATCGCGCTCGATGCCGACACCCAGTTCGAGCCGACCACCATCGCGCGACTGGCGCGCTGGTTCGTCGATCCCAAGCTCGGCGCAGTGGCGGGCAACGCCAAGGTCGGCAACCGCGTAAATTTGGTTACTCGCTGGCAGGCGCTCGAATATATAACCGCTCAGAATTTGGAACGCCGTGCGCTGGCGCGTTTGAACGCGATGACCGTAGTGCCGGGTGCAGTCGGCGCGTGGCGGCGCTCGGCGATCGCCTCGGTCGGCGGTTATCCGCACGATACTCTGGCCGAGGATCAGGATCTGACGATCGCGATCCAGCGCGCCGGCTGGATGGTGCGTTACGATCAATATGCGATCGCCTGGACCGAGGCGCCCGAAACCTTGCGAGCGCTGGCGAAGCAACGATTCCGCTGGGCCTATGGTACGCTACAATGCCTGTGGAAGCACGGCCGCACAATGCGCGAGGGCAAGCCGAAGGGCCTAGCCTTTATCGGCCTGCCGCAGGCGATCGTGTTCCAGATCGTGCTCGCCGTGATCTCGCCGATTATCGATCTGGCGCTGGTGATTAGTTTTGTTGCCACTTGGTTCGCAATCCAGGCACATGGCTGGGCGCAGGCGCAACACGACGTCGAGAAGATGGCGATTTACTGGGGGATCTTCACGCTGATCGACATCCTGTCCGCGACAGTGGCGTTCGCGCTCGAACGCCGCGAGCAGTGGCGGCTGCTGTGGCTGCTGATCCCGCAGCGGATCGGCTATCGCCAAGTGATGTATTATGTAGTGCTAAAAGCAGTCGCGCAGGCGTTGCGCGGGCCGCTGGTCGGCTGGGGCAAATTGCAGCGCACAGGGCGAGTGACCGCCTAAGCAATCGGCGCTCCGGCACAATCACAGGCTCCGAAACCTGTGGTTTGCGTCGCGGCCGCGGTGGTAGGGTGGCGCCATGCTCCACCCGCCCGCCCTTCCGATCGCGCCCCTGCTTTCTGCGCTTGATCTGGCCGGACTGGCGGTATTCGCCGCAACCGGCGCGCTCGCCGCGACACGCCACCGGCAGACCTTCGTCACCGCCGCCTTCTTCGCGCTGATCACCGGGGTCGGCGGCGGGTCGATCCGCGACCTGCTGGTCGGCGCGCCGGTGTTCTGGGTGCAGGACGGTCGGATCGCTGCGATCTGCCTGATGGTCGCCGGACTGATCTGGACCACGCCGCAGCGCTGGTGGCGCGGCGCCGCGCTTGACTGGCTCGATGCGGTCGGGCTGGCCGCTTATGCTGTGTTCGGCGCTGCCAAGGCGCTGGGCTACGGCGTGCCGCCGGTGCCCGCGGCGCTGATCGGAGTGATCGCAGCTTGTGCCGGCGGTATCCTGCGGGACGTCATCGCGGGAGAGCCGTCGATCCTGATGCGCCCCGAACTGTACGTCACCGCTGCAGCCTTGTCGGCAGGGCTGTACATCGCGCTGGTGCGGGCCGGACTGCCGGTGCTGGCTGCGGCGGGGGGCGCGGCGCTGGCCGGATTCGTGCTGAGGGCAACGGCGATCCGCTTTCGGCTCGCGCTGCCGGCGTATAGGGGAAGCCGCTAGCCTCCCCAACCGTTCCCTGGCCGTTGCCGAAGAACGCGCACTAGGGTGAACCCTACGCCCGCACCACGCCCACTTCGGAGAACGGTTTCGGCTCAACCGGCGGCGTCTCGCTCTCGTTTAACTCGCACTGCCAGATGCCGACATCTACCCACCGACCCTGCTTGAACCCCACTTCGCGATACACGCCGGCGCGCCGAAAACCGACCGCCTCGTGCAGCTTGATCGACGCGTCGTTGGGCAAAGCGATCGCGCCGATTGCCTGGGTGAAACCCTGTTGGCGCAGCGTGTCTATCAGCGCCTCATAGAGCAGCCGCCCCAAGCCCTGCTGCTGCCCCTGCCCCGCCACGTAGATCGAGGTCTCGACTACGTAACGATAGGCCGGGCGCTCGCGAAATTTGGTAGCATAGGCGTAGGCGAGCACACCGCCCTCGGGATCGCCGTTGGTCGCCACAATCCATGGATACAGCCCTTTTGAAGCCGTCATCCGAGCCAGCATCATCCGCGCGTCCGGTGGGTCGAGCTCGAACGAGATTGTGCCGGTCTCAACGAACGGGGCATAGATCGACGCGATCGCGGCAGAGTCTTCCGGCCGGGCCGGGCGGATCGCGATCATTTGGTCAGCCGATCGATGAGGATGTCCATCAGTCGCACGTCGCCGACTGCGGGCACGGGCGCGCCGAATCCCCCGCACTCCAGGCAACGCGCCTGAATCGCCGATCCGCGCCCGATTCGCAGCACGTCGCCCAGCACCTGCGCGAACACTGCGCGGCGATCGCTCGACAGCCGCGAATAGAGGTCGGTGCCACTCATCGTCGTCGCATTGTCATCATCGTCAGCGATCCCTGCCACCAACGTCTGTAGGAGGCCCGGCGGCTTCTCCAGATACTCAGCATGGACCTTGCCCGGATCCAGCCCGGCGCGCCGCGCCGCCTCGGCGACCGCATCGTTCAGCCCTCCAAAGCGGTCGACCAGCCCGATCTGCCGTGCGGTGCCGCCGTCCCAGACGCGCCCCTGTGCGATCTCGTTGACCCGTTCGGGGGTCATGTGGCGGGAGGCGGCGACACGGGCAAGGAACTCGCGATAGCCACTCTCGATTCCCGCCTGGAAGATCGCATCGATCTGCGGGCTGGTGCCGCCATAGACGTCGGGCTGGCCCGACAACGGCGTACTTTTCACCCCGTCGGCAGTGACCCCAATCTTCTTCAGGCTGTTTTCAAAGGTCGGCACAATGCCAAAGATGCCGATCGATCCGGTGATTGTATTGGGTTCGGCGAAAATCATGTCGCCCGCGGTAGACACCCAATACCCACCCGATGCCGCGAGGCTTCCCATCGACACTACCACCGGCAGCTTCTGCGCCTTGGCCTGCAGTATCGCGATCCGGATTTGCTCCGAGGCCATCGCCGATCCGCCCGGCGAATCGACCCGGACCACTAGCGCCTTGATCTTGCCTTTGGCGAGGCTGTCGAGGACCGCCTTGGTGATCGTGTCGCCGCCCGCGGTGCCTGCGCCGCCCTTGCCGTCGACAATGTCGCCGGCGACAGTCAGCACGCCGATCGCGTCGCCCTTAGTAGGTAGCGGGTTGGAGGAGACGTAATCAGCCAGCTTGATACGATTAAAGTCGCCCGCCGGCTTGTTCTTGGCGACACCAGCAAGTTGCGCGACGCGCTTGCCGAACGCAAGCCGGTCGCCGAGCGTGTCGACCAGGCCATATTGCAAATTGGCTTTGGCGAAATCGCCCTGCGCAGTGGCGATCACCTGTTCGGGATTGGTGAGAAACGGCTGAATTCTGGCCTTGGGCCGCGCCTTGCCAATAGCTTCCTGCCACTGCGCGAACAGCGTGCCGTAGAGTGCCTTCGACGCTTCCTTGGCCTCAGGCGACTGGTCGGCGCGGGTGTAGGGCTCGACGAACGACTTGAACTTGCCGACCCGATAGACGTGGACATTGACCCCGAGCTTGTCGATCAGGCCCTTATAATAGAGTTGTGACCCTCCCGGCCCCAAGAACAGCGTGCCACCCAGCGGGTTGACCCACACTTCGCTGGCATTGGCTGCGATCAGATAGCCGCTGTCGGTATAGGCGGTGGCATAAGACAGCACCGGCTTACCGCTCGCGCGCACCCGGGCAACGGCGCGACCGACTTCTGCCACCGCACTCGGATAACCGCCAGCGAAGCTATCGAGATCGAGCACTAGGGCTTTCACGCGGGCATCGTCCTTGGAAGCGTCGATCGCGCGGACCACATCGCGCAGCCGCAGTTCCTTGGTCCGGCCACTGCCGGTGGCGAAGGCGAACGGATCGGCCGCAGCGGGCTGTTCGGAAAGCGTGCCCGCGAGATCGACCACAAGCGCGCCATCGCGGATCTTGCCCGAATTGGGCCGCGACGAGAGCGCCGCGAAGAGCAGTCCGAAGAAGAGAAGCATCGCGACCAGGACGAGCGCGTCCTTAATCCCAACCAGCAGTTTCCAGGCGCCGCGTACCAGTTTCATGGGGATCCCCGAGGTTTCACGAGGCGGACGCTAGAGCATGCGGCAGGGGGAGTAAACGTGCGTGTTAGGCCGGTAATACGGACATTGGCCCGCTTCCCAGCCGAGTCGAGCTCCGTGCCACCCGACCGTCATCCCTCAGCGCGAGCTTAATGCAGGCTGAGATATCAAGCGACGAGTGCGGTTAGGGGCCGGGCAAGGCCCCAACGTGCGCCGGGGGACTATCGGGGTGCGCGAAGGTAAAACCCCTCACCGCACCTCCGCCCTCGATCCATCCCAAAAGAATCCGCCCCCTTCTTGACGATGCCTTACGTCAGTCGCATATCCCGACTGCTGGCACTCGCCCTAGGTGAGTGCCAAAAAACTGTAACAACTGACCCGAAAGGTTGGCGCGAATGACTTTCCGTCCCCTGCACGATCGTGTGCTCGTTCGCCGCGTAGAGGCAGAAGAAAAGACTGCCGGCGGCATCATCATCCCCGAGACGGCCAAGGAAAAGCCCCAGGAGGGCGAGGTTGTAGCAATCGGTACCGGGACTCGTTCCGAGACCGGGACGATCACCCCGCTCGACGTCAAGGCTGGCGACAAGATCCTGTTCGGCAAGTGGTCGGGCACTGAGGTCAAGGTCAACGGCGAAGACCTGCTGATCATGAAGGAATCCGACATCCTTGGGATCGTCGGCTAACTATCCTGCATCACCCCAGCGCAAAGCTGGGATCTCCCATTATTGCAAGACCCCAGCTTCCGTTGGGGTGCCGCACATATAGAAAGGTAGCCTCATGGCAGCCAAGGACGTCAAGTTTTCGCGTGACGCACGCGAGCGCATTCTGCGCGGTGTGGATATCCTCGCCGACGCGGTGAAGGTCACGCTGGGCCCCAAGGGCCGCAACGTGGTGATCGACAAGAGCTTCGGTGCCCCGCGCATCACCAAGGACGGCGTCACCGTCGCCAAGGAAATCGAGCTCAAGGACAAGTTCGAGAACATGGGCGCCCAGATGGTGCGCGAAGTGGCCTCGAAGACCAACGACATCGCCGGCGACGGCACGACCACTGCGACCGTCTTGGCGCAGGCGATCGTCCGTGAAGGCATGAAGTCGGTTGCAGCCGGCATGAACCCGATGGATCTGAAGCGCGGCATAGATCTCGCTGTGATCAAGGTCGTCGCGGATCTCAAGGGTCGCTCGAAGCCAGTGGCTGGCACCGCCGAAATCGCTCAGGTCGGCATCATCTCCGCCAATGGCGACACCGTCGTCGGCGAAAAGATCGCCGAAGCGATGGAGAAGGTTGGCAAGGAAGGCGTGATCACCGTCGAGGAAGCCAAGGGCCTCGATTTCGAACTCGACGTTGTCGAGGGCATGCAGTTCGACCGTGGCTATCTCTCGCCCTACTTCATCACCAACCCTGAGAAGATGTCGGTCGAGCTGTCGGATCCGTACATCCTGATCCATGAGAAGAAGCTGTCGAACCTGCAGGCGATGCTCCCGATTCTGGAAGCAGTCGTTCAGTCGGGTCGCCCGCTTTTGATCATCGCTGAGGACATCGAGGGCGAGGCTCTGGCCACGCTCGTGGTGAACAAGCTGCGCGGCGGTCTGAAGGTTGCAGCAGTCAAGGCTCCTGGGTTTGGCGATCGTCGCAAGGCGATGCTGGAAGACATCGCTGTCCTCACCAAGGGCGAAGTCGTCTCGGAAGACCTTGGTATCAAGCTCGAGAGCGTTACGCTCGAGATGCTCGGCACCGCCAAGCGCGTCACGATTGACAAGGACAACACCATCATCGTCGATGGTGCCGGCGAGCATGATGCGATCAAGGGCCGTACCGACGCGATCCGTCAGCAGATTGAAAACACGACATCCGACTACGACAAGGAGAAGCTCCAGGAGCGTCTCGCCAAGCTCGCAGGCGGCGTTGCAGTGATCAAGGTCGGCGGCTCGACCGAAGTGGAAGTTAAGGAGCGCAAGGATCGCGTTGACGACGCGCTCCATGCAACCCGCGCAGCAGTCGAGGAGGGCATCGTCCCCGGCGGCGGTACGGCGCTCCTGTACGCAACCAAGGCTCTCGAAGGCCTCAAGGGCGCGAACGACGACCAGACCCGTGGTATCGACATCATCCGCAAGGCGCTTCAGGCTCCGCTGCGTCAGATCGCGCAGAACGCCGGTCATGACGGTGCAGTGGTTGCCGGCAACCTCCTGCGCGAGAATGACGAGACCCGCGGCTTCAATGCTTCGACCGACGTCTACGAGAACCTGGTTGCGGCCGGCGTGATCGATCCGACCAAGGTTGTGCGTACGGCGCTGCAGGATGCGGCATCGGTCGCAGGCCTGCTGATCACCACCGAAGCAGCGATCTCGGACAGCCCCGAGGACAGCAAGCCTTCGATGGGCGGCATGCCGGGCGGCGGCATGGGCGGCATGGGCGGCATGGACTTCTAAGCCAAAGGGCGGCCTGCGCCACTCTGGCGCAGGCCGCCCGAGGCTGGGCGGCGAGGCGGTGGCGCATGGCTACCGATTTCGCTCGAGGAGATGCAGGCTTTGCCTACGTGTCCAAGCCACCGACTACCAAAGAAAAAGGGCCGGGGGGAAACCTCCGGCCTTTTTGGGATCGCACGCGGCATATCCGTCGCACGAGGTGAGCCGTGCAATTTATATCAGCTGATTTCGGTCGACAGTTCCTGTCGATTGATTCGCCTCGGACGAAAAGTTTGAGCCGGTCAAAGGCACGCCTCGGATGATACTGCAGCGCATTCGCGGGCGGCGACGAATGTTGCGACCCATCTGCACCAGCAACGGCGCGGTCCTGGATGCCGGGGCTACATACCGACACAAGCGTGCCCATAGAGGAGATGAGTCTGGCTCCCCGAACGCTAGCGCCTATTGCGGCGGCGCAGGCGCCGGTGAAGATACGATGCACGTCCAGTGACCAGAAGGTTATCTCGGAAGTCGTTTCGCGATCAAAAGAGCTTCAGGATCAAAGCGCCAAACGGGTAGAATATCTCACGCAAGATTCGCTCAACACCATCGTCTTCGTCGATCCCGGGCCGACTAGCCTCGTCATCCGGCACCTTGGCCCTACCGCCTGGCGCAACGACATGCGGGCCCAGTTACACGATGTGGCGTGCCTCCGCTCGCAATCATCCTTCCGCGCGGAAAGTTCGCACGCGATTGATTGAGACAAGGCAGCCACCCGCGCGGATCGGACCCCAGGACGGCTCAAGATCGCCGAGAAGGTATCCTAATTGCACCCCGGGGCTCCGCCGGAGAGCAGGAGAATCCACTATTTCTAAAACCGATAACCGAACGCTAAATGTGCGATCGCGTTCATCCCGGATCCGCCGTGCACCCGCCGCGTGTTGCTGTCGCCGCTGAACACCGAGCTGGGCGTGGCGGTCATCGAGGTACCGCCTCCGACCATCCCGCCAGCTTCCGCCCCGATCTCCATCGAACGCGCGATCGGTACGGTATAGCCCATCGTTATCGCCGGCGCGAAGCGGCGCTCGGCGGCGTGATAGCCGTAATCGTGCCCGCGAACGGTGACGATCCGCGACTGGCTCTGCCAGCCGCTATCGAGCCCCAGCACTGGTCGCGCAGCGCGTAGCGCACCACCCGATAAATGCAGTCCGGTCCCCCCAAATGGATAGTAGTCGACCATCGCGCTCATAAGCCGGCGGTGGAGCGCCGCCTCGCGATCGTCGAGATGAAAGGTGAGCGGGCGCTCGGTCTCCGCCATGCGAACCCGCAACATCGACAGCGTCGGATCGGCGGCCGCAGTCGCTGCCGGATCCGACACCGCGCTGCCCGTTGTCGGACCGGCGGCGACCAAGGGCGCCGAGAAACAGAACGCTAAAACCGCTGCTACACTCGCGAAACGCATCGTGCCATTCCCCCGAACGCGCCTGCGCCCCCGCAGGCCCCGCTCCCATATAAGACAATGTGGCGTGGGGCGTTCCCCACTCGACAAGCGGCGCATTGCGACAAACGGTTTTCTTTCGCCGACGAGTTGAAAAGGTACGGGGAAAAGCTTCCCTTGGAAGAAGACGCCCGGCACACTTACCCGCATCACGATCAGGGGATCCGCCATGACCAGCCTTACCCGTCGCGAGGCCCTCGCCGCCTCGACACTCGCCCTTCTCGCCACGGCCCTGCCCGCTTGGGCGCAGGACACCGCGACCGCCGCCTGGGACCTCACTGAAATCTATCCAAGCGACGCTGCCTGGGATGCGGCACGCCAGGCGGCGCTCGCCGCCGCACCCGGCCTCGCCGCTGCCAAAGGCACGCTCGGGCGCTCCGCCGACGCGCTCGCCAATGCCCTGGTCGCCCAGTCTAACCTCGGCCGGACGATCGCGCGAATCTATACCTATGCCAGTCTCAATGCCGACGCCGACCTCCGCGTCTCAACTACCCAGGAGAAGAAGGCGCAGGCGACTGATCTGTACACCGCATATGGCGAGGCGACGTCGTGGGTGGCGCCCGAACTGTTGACGGTGGGGGCCGCAACAATCCAGCACTTCGTCGCCACCAGTTCGGTGCTAAAGACCCGCTTCGCCTTCTACCTACAGGACGCGCTGCGCCAGGCGCCGCATACGCTCTCGCTCGAAGGTGAGCAGCTCCTCGCCGGTACCTCCGCGCCAATGTCGGGGCCGTCGGAGATTCGCTCGCAACTCGTCGCCTCCGATATACCCTGGCCGACGATCACGCTGTCCACGGGCAAGTCGGTGCGGCTTGACGACCAAGCCTATTCGCTCAATCGAGACGCGCCGGTGCGCGCCGATCGCAAGGCTGTGTTCGATAGCTTTTGGGCCGAATATGGCAAATTTCACAGCTCGCTCGGTGCGTCCTATCTCGCGCATCTCAAGGCCGACGTTTTCGCGATGAAGGCGCGGCATTATCCTACCTCGCTAGCCGCCTCGCTATCGGGCAACAACGTGTCTGAGGACGTGTATCGCACACTGGTCGCCGAGACTAACGCCGGACTACCGCAGCTCCACCGCTATTTCGAGCTTCGCCGCCGGATGCTCAAGCTGCCCGACATGCACTATTACGACATCTATCCGCCGCTGGTGACGCAAGACCGCATCTTCACCGTGCCAGAAATGCGCGCGAACACGCTGGAGGCGGTCCGGCCGCTCGGCCCCGATTATGTCGCGCAGCTCGCCAAGGCGACGGCCGCAAAGTGGATGGATCCGCTACCGCGGCCCGGCAAGCGGTCGGGCGCGTATATGAGCCCCGGCGCGTATGACGTGCATCCCTATCTGTTGCTCAACCTCGGCCAGAATTACGAGGGGATGACCACCTTCGCCCATGAATGGGGGCATGCGATGCACACGTTGCTCGCCAATGCACACCAACCCTATGATATGTCAGACTATCCGCTGTTCCTCGCTGAAATCGCCTCGACCGCCAACGAGCAGTTCCTGGTTGCGCATATGGTGACGCAGGCCAAAACCCGCGAGGAGAAATTATTCTATCTCGGCCAGCAACTCGAGGGAATGCGCAGCACCTTCTTCCGTCAGGCGATGTTTGCCGAATTTGAGCTCAAGGCACACGACCTAGCCGAGGCGGGCGAGGGGCTGTCGGGCGAAAAATTCACCGCTATCTATCTCGACCTCCTCAAGCGCTACCACGGGCCGAAAGTGGTAATCGATCCGGCCTATGCAATAGAATGGGCCTATGTCCCGCACTTCTACCGCAGCTTCTATGTCTACCAATATGCCACCTCAATTTCGGCGGCGACGTATTTCGCGCAAGGAATATTAGAGGGAAAAATGAACCGTGACACCTACCTTGCCGTGCTCAAGGCGGGTGGATCGGACTATCCGGTCAATATCCTCAGGCGGGCCGGACTCGATATGGCAAGCCCTGCGCCCTATCAATCAGTGATCGCCACCTTCCAGGCGACACTCGATCAGGCTGAAGCGCTGCTGTAGGCAACGCCTCACCCATGAGGCGACGATCGAGCGCCCCGCGTCGGCTGCCAGGTGAGTGGTGCCGCAGAGGGAGGCGCACGCGCGCCCTCCCCCGGGCATTTCAGAGAGCAGGACAGCTCGACTTGTGGACTCGCGCCTTCCACATAGGCTGCGATATATTTCCATAGGAAGCATTATTTGTTTCCGTCACACTTACTTCAAATTTGGAATATGTTCCGTGCTCAATATATCGGAAATCTCGACAATAGGTCGACGGTCGTATTTGCATGAATCGAGCGATTTTATAATGGTTCTGATTGACATGTGTTGCGAAGGTGCAACACATCTAAGCTTCAACAAGTAGCACCCACATATCTCTATTTTCTTGGTTGATTTACTACAGTATTATTGGCCACGAATCCGAACCTTTGGTGGAACGGAGGACAGGGGATAGGCATGGTCAAATCAACGGGGAGGGCAGCGGCTCGCCGTGTCCGCCATTATTTGCTCACGTCGGCCGCTCTATTGGTAGCGTCGACCATCGTTCACGCTCAGACGATCGAGGAACGACCCACTGGCTCTATCCAAGAGGCTCAGAACGGCACGACCGATCCCAGCATCATCGTCTCCCCGCCCAATACTCCCACCACCGCGCGCGATCCGGTCAACGTCAATGGCGTCGGCCAAATGGTGGTCGACGAACTCAATGGCTTTATCGGTTTGTGTACTGGCACGCTGATCAACCCGCGTACCGTAATCTTCGCCGCGCACTGCGTGAACGAGACCCCGGACGGTACCGCGGTGATGAACCCTTGGGGTTATGGCACCGGCCCAGGTCAGCTGCCGATCGCCTTCGGTTTCCAGAACAATAACAACGTCTCGGGTAATTCAGCGTTCGGCCACTGGCTCAACGGCAATGCCGGCGGGGCCAAGCACCTGACTTCAGTCTCCGAATATCTCTACAACGTGAACCAGGTGCTCTACAATCCGGCTTCAGTGACGCTGGGGATCGGCAACAATTTCCTGCAGGGCGACGTGGCGATCGCCTCGCTCGACACGCCCGCGGCCAACGTGCCGACCTGGTCGCTGCTGCTCTCCGCGTTGCCTGCGCCGTCGTCGATAAGTACCGCCGCTGGCACCGATTATCATGTCACCGTGGAGGGCTATGGCACGAACGGCGTCGGGCCCACCGGCGCGACCGGCGGGATCGATTATCGCCGGCGGGTGGCCGAGAATTACGTCGGCCTGCTCGGCTCGCTCGATGATCTCGACCTGTTCCTGTTCGGCGAGCCCGATGGGCTGCCACAGAATCTCTACCAACTCGATTTCGACAGCCCCGGACACACCAATGCCTACGATTTCAACGTCTTCAAGGACAATGCACTGCCCAATGAGGGCATTACCGCCCCCGGCGATTCCGGCGGGCCGCTGATCCTTGATCGGACGTTCGCTAAGCAAGTCGTGATCGCGGTGCTCTCGGGTGGCGATCGTTTCTTCAATGACCAACCCTCGTCGAGCTACGGCACCAGCTCCTTCTATCAGCCGCTCTATTTGTTCTGGGACTATATCGCGGCCAACAACCCTTATCGCTACGTCGGCGCGTTGGCCGGCAACGGAGCCTGGACCGATCCGGCGCATTGGGTGACTAACCTTGATCCGGCGTATAATGTGATCCTCAATGGGCAGTTGGTAAACGGTCTGCCGGCCACGCTGGGCGCAGGAGTAACCGGCACCGCCGGCAAATTTGGCCAGATCTGCTTCCAGACCGGCGCGAATAGCGACTGCTATGACGTAGCAACCGGAATCGAATATGTGAACGGGGCGCCGGTCACGACATCGACCGGCACGGTCGGCGCGCAGGTGTCGCAGGCCACCAAGGTCGTCGAAGCCGGCACCGGTGCGGTCGGCGACAGTCTGACGTCGATCAAAGAGGCGCAGGACGGCTCGGCCAGCGCGACTTCGCTCGGTTCGGGAAGCGCAGACGGCACCCAAACCGAGGCCGCGCTACCCGCCGCGACGCTCGCCAACGGCCTGCCGGGCGCAACCAACTTCGTGCCCAACAACGTCGACCCTAATGCCGCAACGCATATCAACGCGCGCTATTTTGACGTGACGCTATCGGCGACCGGCACCACCACGCTGAGCAGTGCCGCGACGATCGACCGCCTGACGATCACCAGCGCGGGTGCCAAATTGACAGTCGCGTCGGGAGGATCGCTAACCAGTCTGATCGGTATTAATCAACTCGACGGGTTGGTGACCAATGACGGCGTGGTCACGACAGCCGACTATCTGCTACTGAGCGGCGGGATCGCGGGTGCCGGACGGTTCAACGCGCCCTTCTTCACTAGCGCGACCGGCATGATCGCGCCGGGCACCATCGGCGGTATCGCCACCCTCACTTTTGGCGGCAATCTGATCCTGGCCTCGGGCAACCGCCTGCTGATCGATCTTGCCGCGAACGGAGTGTCGGACCGGGTGGCAGTGGTCACCACCGCTGCGGGCACCGGCATCGCTAATCTCGGCGGCACGGTCGGCTTCGCCCCGGTCGCCGGTTATACCATTCGTTCGGGTGACAGCTACACAATCCTAACCTCGCAGGCGCCGCTGACCGGCAGTTTCGCCGCCCCAACTGCGCTTAGCGCGATCCTGACGCCAAAGTTCACTTATACCGCCAATGCGGTACAGGCGCAGATCGCCGCCGGCCTCTACGCCGATGTCGTCGCCAACACGCCGATCCAGCGCGCATATGCCGGGCTACTCGACCGCAACCGCAGCAATTATGGCTCGTTGTCCGAACTCTACGGAATCCTCGACCTGCAGAATGGGGCGACGATCCGTGGGACGCTCGAAGGACTGGCGCCGCGCGCCGAGCCACTGAAGCGCGCAATCGGCACGGTAGCGCTCGACAACATGTCGCGCTTCTACCGCGACCGGCTTAGCACCATGAACGTCACCGGCGGCTTGGGCGGGTCGCTCTCGCTAATCGGCCAACCGACCGAAGTAGCCTCGATGATCGCCAACAGCATGCCCGGCGCGCCCCCCCAAGCCAGCGATGCGCCGACCACCACGCTCCCCGGCAAATTGCCCGACGACATGAGCGCGTTCATCGCCGGCGGCTATCTCAATGGTCGAAGCAGCTCGCTGCCCGGTGCCCTGCCAGGAGGCTTTCACGACCGGTTCGACGGCTATTACGTCGCTGCGGGAATCGAGAAGGCAGTCGATGATCGCAGCGCACTGGGCTTTGGCTTGTCCTACACCCGCCAAGACGGCACCACCGCCGCGGTCAGCCAAGCTGCGCGGGGCGACCTCTACCAGGGCACGCTCTACGGCAAGACCGAGTTCGCAGGCGGCGTCACGCTCGACAGCCAGATCAGCGCGGGCATCTTCCAGGCGCGCACCGATCGCTCGGTCGGGGTGGCCGGCACGCCCTATCGATTGCGCAGCCGCGACAATGCGTTGGCGCTGACCAGCGAGGTCGGGCTGGGCAAGACGTTCGACCTAGCAGCGGTGACGGTGGGGCCGAGGTTGGCGCTACGCGCGAGCCACCTCGACTTCACCACGACTGCTGAGCGCGGCGGTGGCCCTGCTCTGCAATTCGATCACAGCGATTTCGAAAGCCTGCAGGGCCGCGCGGGCCTGACGCTGGGGCCTGGCACGAGCTCGGGCGGGACGATCCTACGACCTTATGCGTCGGCTTATTACGTTCATAACTTCCGCGACACACCCGGCACATTCGGCGCCAATTTCGTCGGCGGGGTCGGCCCGAGCGCGCTATTCGGGCTGCCCGGGCAGGACAAGGAATGGGGCGAGATCAGCGCCGGCCTGACCTATACCTCCGACAAGCTCGAACTATCGGTGGGCACAGACACGACAGTGTGGCGCAGCGACGTGTCGAACCAATCGTATCGCGGAGCAGTGAAGATCCGCTTCTAGATACGTTCGGGCCGAACCACTTCCTCTTCCGTTCGCTTCGAGCCTTGTCGAGAAACGCCTCTGGTCTCTCAATTGCGTTCGAAACGAATGGGCAAAAGTAATGCAGTTCACTCTGGGCTGCGCCCAGGAACCCATGCCGGCTGCACCGCCATGGGTTCCTAACGTCAGATATGGATCGGCTTGCCGAGTACCGCCATCGCCGCTTCCTTGACCGCTTCGTTGTGCGTCGGATGCGCATGACAGGTGTAGGCAATATCCTCGGACGTCGCGCCGAACTCCATTGCCTGCGCCGCCTGGGCAATCATCGTGCCCGCTGGGCTGGCGACGATCCACACGCCGAGCACGCGATCGCTCTTGGCGTCAGCGATGATCTTCACGAAGCCGTCAGTGTCCTTGATCGCCTTGGCGCGGCTATTGGCGATCATCGGGAACTTGCCAACCTTGACCTCACCGCGTTCCTTGGCGGCCTCCTCCGTCAGGCCAACGCCGGCGATCTCGGGGTGGGTGTAAACCACGCTCGGGATCACCGCGTGGTTGATGATACCGGTCAGACCACCGATGTTCTCAGCCACCGCAATGCCCTCGTCCTCTGCCTTGTGCGCTAGCATTGGACCCGGGATCACGTCGCCGATCGCCCAGATACCGGGCACGGTGGTGGCAAGGCGACCATCGGTCTCGACTTGACCGCGGGCATTGACCGCAAGACCGGCCTTGTCGAGCGAGAGTCCGTCAGTATTCGGCTTCCGGCCGATCGCGACCAGCACGATATCGGCTTCGATCGTCTCGGCCACGCCGCCAGCCGAAGGCTCGACCGTGACGGTCGCCTTCTCACCGTTGACGACGACACCGGTGACCTTGGTCGAGGTCTTGATGTCGAGCCCCTGCTTCTTGAACAGCTTGGCAGCTTCCTTGCGGACTTCCCCGTCCATGCCGGGAAGGATCTGATCGAGATATTCGACCACTGTCACTTTAGCGCCGAGCCGCTTCCATACCGAACCGAGCTCGAGCCCGATCACGCCGCCACCGATCACGACCATATGGCCAGGAACTTTGGGCAGTTCGAGCGCACTGGTCGAATCGACCACAATTTTGTGGTCGATCGTCACGCCTGGCAGCGGGGTGACCGACGAACCGGTGGCGATGACAATGTTCTTGGCGCGGATGCTCTGACCGTTCACTTCGACAGTATCCGCCGAGGTGAAGGTAGCATGACCCTTGAGCCATTCGACTTTGTTCTTCTTGAACAAATAAGCGACGCCGCCGGTGAGCCCGGTGACAGCCTCGATCCGCTGCGCGTGCATAGCGTCCAGATCGAGTGTAGCATTTTCAATCTTTACGCCGAACTTAGCAAGCGCGCCCGATGACGCTTCATAGAAAAGTTCGGACGCGTTGAGCAACGCCTTGGAGGGGATACAGCCGACGTTGAGGCAGGTGCCGCCAAGCGTCTCACGCGATTCCGCGCAAGCGGTCTTTAGCCCGAGCTGCGCCGCGCGGATCGCCGCGACATAGCCGCCTGGGCCAGAACCGATCACCAGAACGTCGAAATCGTAGTCAGCCATTATACTCTCCGTTCCCCGGCGCAGGCCGGGGTCCAGTTGGGAGACGACATTTGGGTATTGCCGTGCTCGATTACATCGGTCCGACCAACTGGCCCCCAACCTTCGCCGGAGAACAGAGTGGTTCGGTATTACAGATCGATCAGGATCCGCGTCGGATCTTCGATCGCATTCTTCAACGCGACGAGGAAGGTCACCGCTTCGCGGCCGTCGATCAGGCGGTGATCATAGCTGAGGGCCAGATACATCATTGGGCGCACCACCACTTGGCCGTCACGGACCACGGGGCGATCCTCGATACGGTGCAGGCCGAGTACAGCCGACTGTGGTGGGTTAATGATCGGGGTCGACATCAGCGAACCGAACACGCCGCCGTTTGAGATAGTGAAGGTGCCGCCCTTCATGTCGTCCATGCTCAGCGTACCGTTCTTGGCGCGTTTACCGAAGTCGCCAATCGTCTTCTCGATGCCGGCGACCGACAGTGCGTCAGCGTCGCGAATCACCGGGACAACCAGGCCATTCGGCGCGGAGACAGCCACCGAGATGTCGGCGTAATCGTGATAGACGATCTCGTCGCCTTCGATCGAGGCATTGACGCTCGGGATGTCCTTCAGCGCCATGCATGCGGCTTTCACGAAGAAGCCCATGAAGCCCAGCCGCACGCCATGCTTCTTCTCAAACAGGTCCTTATATTTCGCGCGCGCTTCGATCACCGCCGTCATATCGACGTCGTTGAAGGTGGTGAGCAAAGCCGCTGTGTTCTGCGCGTCCTTTAAACGGCGAGCGATCGTTTGACGCAGGCGCGTAATGCGGACACGCTCTTCCTTGCGTCCGGTCGCGACCGCAAGCGGGGTCGACGCAGTGGGAGCCGACGCAGCTGCAGCCGTGGGCGCCTTCTCAGCGGCGAGCACGTCGTCCTTGGTGAGGCGGCCGTCCTTACCGGTGCCAGTAACGGTGGCGGGATCGATTCCGCGCTCGAGCACCGCACGACGTACCGATGGGGACAGGGCGGCGGGTGCGTCGGCCGATGCCGGAGCAGCGGCAGGCGCCGTCGCGGCTGCTGGAGCAATCGTGGCGGGAGCAGCGGCTGCGGCCGAACCACCCGGCTCCACCATGCCAATCACCGCGCCAACCTCTACCGTGTCGCCGACCTTGACGGCGTGCGTGCCCATCACGCCATCGACCGGCGACGGAACTTCGACGGAGACCTTGTCGGTCTCCAGGCTGGCGATCGGCTCGTCGGCCTTCACCGGATCACCCGGCTGCTTGAGCCACTCGCCGAGCGTCGCTTCGGTGATCGATTCGCCCAGAACCGGGACTTTGACGTCGATTGCCATACTATCTTCCTTCGTATCCCGCGTGGGATCTTAAGCGTTCTTGCGGCGGAATTCGTCGCGGACATTGTGGCCAAGCGCATCGGCGACCAGCGCCGCCTGCTCCAGCTGGTGGCGCTTCATCGAACCCGTCGCCGGGGACGCCGAAGCCGAACGGCCGGCGTAACGCGGACGCTTCACCGAAATGCCCGATGCGATCAGGCTTTCCTCGATGAAAGGCTCGACGAAAAACCAGTAACCGTTGTTCTTCGGCTCTTCCTGCGCCCAAACCACCTCTTCGAGGTTCGGCATCTCGGCCAGTCGCTTGGTCAACGGTTCGGTCGGGAAAGGGTACACCTGCTCCACGCGGACGATCGCGGTGTTGGTGTCCTCGGCCGCGTTGCGCGCCTCGATCAGGTCGTAGGCGACCTTGCCGGTGCAGAGCACGAGCCGCTTAACGTCGGCGTTGGCGGGCGCCTGCGGATCGGACAGCAGCCGCTGGAAATGGCTGTCGCCCTGAAAGTCCGCCGCCGCCGACACCGCCATCTTGTGGCGGAGCAGCGACTTGGGGCTCATCACGATCAGTGGCTTGCGGAATGACCGGTGCATCTGGCGGCGCAGCAGATGGAAATAGTTCGCTGGAGTCGTGATATTGACGACCTGCATATTGTCCTGCGCACACAATTGCAGGAAGCGCTCGGGGCGCGCCGAGCTATGTTCCGGACCCTGCCCCTCATAGCCATGCGGCAACAGCATCACGAGCCCATTGGCGCGCAGCCACTTGGATTCGCCGCTGGCGATGAACTGGTCGATCATGATCTGCGCACCGTTGGCGAAATCGCCGAACTGCGCCTCCCAGAGCACCAGTGTTTTCGGATCGGCCAGCGCGTAGCCATATTCGAAGCCTAGCACGCCATATTCGGACAGCGGGCTGTCGAGCACTTCGAACGTGCCGTGCTCGACGGTGGTGAGCGGAATATACTTATGCTCATCAGTTTGGTCGACCCACACTGCATGGCGCTGCGAGAACGTGCCGCGGCCCGAATCCTGGCCGGACAGGCGCACGCCGTATCCCTCGGAGAGCAGTGCTCCAAAAGCCAGTGCTTCGCCGGTCGCCCAATCGAAATTGGTGCCGGTTTTGAACATCTCGCGCTTAGCATCAAGTACGCGAGCCAGCGTTTTGTGGATCTTGATACTGTCCGGAACGGTGGTCAGCGTGCGGCCAATCGAGTCAAATAATTTCGGCTCAAGACCGGTCTCGCTATTGCGGCGCGCAGTCTCCGCATCAGCCGGCGCATGCAGACCTGACCAGCGACCGGCAAACCAGTCGGCCTTGTTCGGCTTGTAGCTAGCGCCTGCCTCGAACTCGCCCTCGAGCAGCGTCGTGAACTGCTTGACCTGCTCGTCGACCCACGCCTGGTCGAGCACGCCCTGCTCGATCAGCCGCTTGGAGTAAATTTCGCTAACTCCGGGATGCTGGCGGATCTGGTTGTACATCAGCGGCTGGGTGAAACTCGGCTCGTCGCCTTCGTTATGGCCGAAGCGGCGATAGCACCACATGTCGATCACCACGTCGCGGTGGAAGGTCTGGCGATATTCGAGCGCCATCTTGCACGCGAAGGTAACCGCTTCGGGATCGTCACCATTGACGTGAAAGATCGGCGCCTGAACGCCCTTGGCGACATCCGACGGATAAGGCGACGAACGCGCGAACTGCGGACTGGTGGTGAAACCGATCTGGTTGTTGATCACGAAATGGACGCAGCCGCCAGTGTTATAGCCGCGAATGCCGGAGAAGCCGAGGCACTCCCAGACGATCCCCTGCCCTGCGAACGCCGCGTCGCCGTGGATCAGCACTGGAAGCGACGCCTTATGCTCTTTCAAATCGCCCGCGATCGTCTGGATCGCGCGAATTTTGCCGAGCACGACCGGATCTTCGGCTTCCAGATGCGATGGATTGGCGACCAGTGACATATGCACGCTGATGCCGTCGAACTCGCGGTCGGTGGAGGTGCCGAGGTGGTATTTCACATCGCCCGAACCACCGACGTCCTCGGGATTGGCCGAGCCGCCTGAGAATTCGTTGAACACTGCGCGGAACGGCTTGCCCATCACGTTGGTGAGCATGTTCAAGCGACCGCGATGCGCCATACCGAACACGATCTCGCGTACGCCGTACTGGCCGCCATATTTAATCACGCTCTCGAGCGCGGGGATCATCGACTCGCCACCATCGAGCCCGAAACGCTTCGTGCCGACGTATTTCTTACCGAGAAATTTCTCATATTGCTCGGCGTGGATCACCTTGGACAGAATGGCTTTCTTGCCGTCGACCGTAAAGTCGATTTCCTTGTCCTTGCCTTCCATCCGTTCCTGGAGAAAGCGACGCTCCTCGACATCGGCGATATGCATGTATTCGAGGCCGACGTTGCCGCAATAGTTCGCGCGCAAGATCGCGACGAGTTCGCGGACAGTGGCATAGTCGAGGCCAAGCGTCCCGCCGAGATAGATCGGACGATCAAGATCAGCGTCGCTAAAGCCGTGATATTCGAGCGCAAGATCCTCGGGCAGTCCACGCTGCGAGAGACCGAGCGGATCAAGATTGGCGAGCAGATGGCCACGCACCCGGTAGGTGCGGATCAGGGTCATCGCGCGGATAGAGTCACCGGCTGCCTTGGCGAGATCGACGGCGGGCGCCGCAGGAGCTGCGGCCGCAGTCGGTTTGGCTCCACCCTTGGCCGGCTTAAGCGCGGGCTCCATCTGCGTTGGATCGAGCCCGGCGGTGAGGTCGTCAGTCGAAGTGAGCGGCCAATTGGCCTGGTTCCAGCTCGGCCCCTGGGCGGTGTTTTCGAGTCCTTCGAAAAATCCGCGCCAGCTATTTTCCACGGACGACGGGTCCGCCTTAAACTTGCCGTAGAGCGCCTCGATGAACGCGGGGCTGACATGCCCTGCGATCTCGCCGAAATCCTGGCCTTCGTAGCCCATCTGTCTTCGCCTTCTGCCTGGCCCCCAATCACGCGGGAGCCCCCGAACCTCGCTTCCAATATAGGAAGCGAGGTTCGGATTGGTTACCCGTTCAACACTGCCAGCAAGGTCGTACCCAGCTCCGAAGGGCTGTCAGCGACCCGGATGCCAGCCGCTTCCATCGCCGCAATCTTGCTCTCGGCATCGCCCTTGCCGCCCGAGACGATCGCGCCGGCATGACCCATGCGACGGCCAGGAGGCGCGGTGCGGCCCGCGATGAAGCCCGCCATCGGCTTCTTGCGGCCACGCTTGGCCTCGTCGATCAGGAATTGCGCGGCCTCTTCCTCGGCCGAGCCACCGATCTCACCGATCATGATGATCGACTTGGTCTCGGGGTCCGCCAAGAACAGCTCGAGCACGTCGATAAAGTTAGTGCCGTTCACCGGATCACCACCGATGCCGACAGCCGTGGTCTGACCGAGGCCGGCGTTCGAGGTCTGGAACACCGCCTCATAGGTCAGCGTACCCGAGCGCGAGACGACGCCAACCGAGCCCTTCTTGAAAATGCTACCGGGCATGATGCCGATCTTGCACTCGCCAGGCGTCAGAATGCCAGGGCAGTTCGGACCGATCAGGCGCGAGTTCGAACCGGACAACGCGCGCTTGACCTTGACCATGTCGAGCACCGGAATGCCCTCGGTGATTGCGACGATCAACGGGATCCGGGCATCGATCGCCTCAAGGATCGAATCGGCGGCGAAGGGCGGCGGAACATAGATTACCGACGCATTCGCGCCGGTCTTGGCAGCGGCTTCGGCCACGGTGTTGAACACCGGCAGGTCGATATGGGTGGTACCGCCCTTGCCGGGCGTGACGCCACCGACCATCTGCGTGCCATAAGCCAGCGCCTGCTGGGTATGGAAAGTACCGGTTTCGCCGGTCATCCCCTGGGTGATGACCTTGGTGTTCTTGTCGACGAGGATGCTCATGCGGTTCTCATTCCTCTAGTTCCCCGGCGAACGCCGGGGCCCAGTTGGGAAAGCGGTTCTAGATCGTGCGAGCGTATCGAACAGATCATCCCAGCCGGGAGTGAGCCCTTCGATTTACCGCATTTTCCAGGCGCGCTTCCACTCCTTCATCTGCAGCTCGCGCTGCCGGGCTTCGTCCAAACTGCCATGGGCCTGTACCAGACCGGCGTGACAGCCGTGCTTCTTCTTATATCACTCGACGACGCCTTTGCGACGGCCCCAAGCGTACTTGGGAGATCGCTCGTCACGTCGAGATAGATGGTTATGTTCCTGCCGCTTGCCATGATGCAAACGCAGGCAGCTGGCTCCATCTCGATGGCTCTACCTTCTGGCCCCCGGCCTTCGCCGGGGAACAGATGGCCTAGGCTATCCTCAGTTCAGGCTACCGTCGATCGCCTTGCATGCGACCAGCAGTTCCTTGACCGCGTCGACCGACACGGTGAGGTTCGCCTTAGCTTCGTCGTTGAGTTTGATCTCGACGATCTTCTCGACGCCGCCAGCACCAATCACGACAGGAACGCCGACGTACAAGCCGTCCAGACCATATTGGCCATCGACATAGGCAGCGCACGGCAGGACGCGCTTTTTGTCCGACAGATAGGCCTCGGCCATCGCAATGCCACTGGTGGCGGGCGCATAGAAAGCTGAACCGGTCTTGAGCAGGCCGACGATCTCGCCGCCGCCGCCGCGGGTGCGCTTGACGATCGCGTCGATGCGCTCCTGAGTGGAGAAGCCCATCTCGATCAGATCTGGGATCGGAATACCCGAGACAGTCGAATATTCGATCACCGGGACCATCGTGTCGCCGTGGCCGCCAAGTACAAAGCTGGTCACATCCTTGACTGACACCTTAAATTCCTCAGCGAGGAAGGTCGAGAAGCGCGCGCTATCAAGCACGCCGGCCATGCCGACCACCATGTGATGCGGCAGCCCCGAAAATTCGCGCAGCGCCCACACCATCGCGTCGAGCGGGTTGGTGATGCAGATCACGAAGGCGTCCGGGGCATTGTTCTTAATGCCCTCGCCGACCGCCTTCATCACCTTGAGGTTGATGCCAAGCAGGTCGTCGCGGCTCATGCCAGGCTTGCGAGCGACACCGGCGGTGACGATGATCACGTCAGCGCCGGCGATATCGGCATAATCATTGGTGCCGGTGATCTTGGAGTCAAAGCCCTCGACCGGTCCGCACTGGCTTAGATCAAGCGCCTTGCCCTGAGGCACGCCTTCGACGACGTCAAACAGGACGACATCGCCCAGTTCCTTGGCTGCAGCAAGATGGGCGAGCGTGCCGCCGATATTGCCTGCGCCAATCAGCGCGATCATCTTGCGGGCCATCCAAAACTCTCCGGAAAATGCCGCGCGTGCGGCGAACGAGGGCGCAGTAGGCCGATTGGCCGTGGGTCGCAACCCGTAATACCGAGAGGTTAACAGCTATCTTTGCAAGTAGT
>Ga0233335_1000079_pt1 | contig 28630 bp, 26 predicted proteins | sample GEONDECOMP222_FD_180695 | JGI IMG/M metagenome (GOLD analysis project Ga0233335, IMG submission 180695) | Leaf litter microbial communities from Shasta-Trinity National Forest, California, United States - GEON-DECOMP-222 | ecosystem: Environmental > Terrestrial > Plant litter > Unclassified... | reverse complement strand
CTCGAATAATTTCGCGAGTCGCGGATCGTTAGCGTCATCGAAATGGCTGCCGTGCATAAACGCGACGCCGAGCCCCTGCGCGGCGGCTTCCAACATCAACGGTCCCGAATCGAACTGGTCGATCGCCATCGGTGCGATGTCGAGTCCGGCGGCAAGCCGCCAAGCGTTGAAATTATCAGGCATGTCACGGTGGATCAGTGCGGTCAGCCCGCCGAGCTGGTGCGGCGCGCGAATCGGGTTCGGCCCCTCAACCAGTGCGCGCGCGCCGATCACGTATACCGAATTGCGGTCGAGTCGCTTGGCATAGAGCGTGGGATCGATTTCGCGGGCGATCACGATCACCGCATCTAGCCCATCGCCGAGTCGCGAAATGCCCTGCGCCGCGGTATCGATGTCGAGATGCAGCTCGGGATGACGCATCTTAAGGTCGGGCAGATGCGGAAACAGCCGCTGCGATGCGTAGAGCGGCAACACACCGAGTCGCAGCCGCAGCACGTCGGTGCCGGTGGTCGCGGCGTCGACCGCGTCGGTCAGCATGTCGAGCGCCGGCGCGATCTGGGCGAGCATTCGTTCGCCATCAGCATTGATCAATACCGCCTGGTGTCGCCGCTCGAACAAGGGCTTACCAATAAATCGCTCAAGCGCCTGGACGCGCCGGCTAAGCGCCGGCGGCGACAGCGCCAGCTCTGAGGCGGCGGCCTTGATCGATCCGAGTCGCGCGACCTGCACGAATGCCTCGATCGCGGTAAGAGGGGGGAGCCTGCGCATGTCCGGTCCCATTTGTTGTGCACTGCATCACATGACAAGCCCGGAATGCTCCGGAGCTGTCGTCGTAAAACCCCATATAGGGCAGATTGCAATAAATGCACGCACGTCGATTCTTTTCGCACTTGCAGCAATAAATGCTCCAGAGCATAAGGATCAGGCCTTTCAGGCATCCTCTCCTAAAACTTTCAAAGGCCGGTCTTCAGGGACCGGCCCTTTTTTTGTCTGTAACGCCCCGCCGCTCCGGTCGCTCTCGCAAAGGCGGAACTCCGATCCTATCTCACAGCCTTCGTTACGAACGCGTTTCCGAGTGAGGATTTTCCATGGCCGACGCTGAGCCGCCGATCCACCGCCTGCAGGTAGCCAATGCTCGTCCGGAGGACAGCGGCCGCGGCCTTGCCCATATCCCCAAATCTTTGATGGCGACGCTCGGCATCACCGAAGGCGATGTGATCGAGATCATTGGCAAGAAGACCACCCCAGCGCGTGCGGTTCTCCCCTATACCGAGGACCAGGGTCTCGAGCTGGTGCGCATCGACGGCCTGCAGCGGGTCAATGCCGGGGTCGGTTCGGGCGATTTCGTCGAGATCCGAAAGGGCGATTCGAAGCCGGCAACCCGCGTCGTGCTCGCGCCTGCACAACAGAATCTGCGCCTCCAAGGCTCGGCTAATGCGCTGCGACGCACTTTTTTCAACCGGCCGCTGTGTCAGGGCGACGTGGTCGCGACCGCGGGCCAGCAGAGAGTGGGGGATATCCCGCCCAATGTGCAGCAATTCCTGCGCGCGCCAGCTTATGCGTTGCAGGAAATTCGTCTCGCGGTGATCGCGACCACGCCTAAGGGCGTGGTGCACATCGACGAGACTACCGAGATCGACCTGCGCCCCGAATATGAGGAGCCCAGCGCGCCGCGCCGTGCCGATGTCACCTACGACGACATCGGCGGCATGGGATCGACGATTGATCAGCTGCGCGAGATGGTCGAGTTGCCGCTGCGCTATCCGCAACTGTTCGACCGGCTTGGCGTCGATCCGCCAAAGGGGGTGTTGCTGCACGGGCCGCCTGGCACCGGTAAGACCCGGCTTGCGCGCGCCGTAGCGAACGAATCGGCCGCCGAATTCTTCTTGATCAACGGCCCCGAGATTATGGGCTCGGCGTATGGCGAATCGGAGAGCAAGCTGCGGCAGGTGTTCGAGGAGGCGGCGAAGGCCGCGCCCTCGATCGTGTTCATCGACGAGATCGATTCGATCGCGCCGAAGCGGGGCAATGTGTCTGGCGAAGCCGAGAAGCGGCTCGTCGCCCAGTTGCTGACGCTCATGGATGGTCTGGAGCCGCGCGCAAACCTTGTCGTGATCGCCGCTACCAACCGTCCAGAAGCGATCGATGAAGCGCTGCGCCGACCCGGCCGGTTCGACCGCGAAATCGTAGTCGGCGTGCCCGATGAGCGCGGACGACGGGAAATCCTCGGCATTCACACCCGTGGAATGCCGCTGGGCGAACGTGTCGATCTCGACGAGCTTGCGCGCACCACCTACGGCTTCGTCGGCGCCGACCTCGCGGCGCTGGCCCGCGAGGCGGCGATCGAGGCGGTACGGCGGATTATGCCAAGGCTCAATCTCGAAGACGAGACGATCCCGCCCGAGGTGCTCGACACGCTGTCTGTCACCCGCGAGGATTTCCTTGAAGCGATCAAACGCGTCCAGCCGAGCGCGATGCGCGAAGTGATGGTTCAAGCGCCCAACGTCTCGTGGGATGATGTCGGCGGGCTCGATGCCGCGCAGGCCCGACTCAAGGAAGGGGTCGAGCTCCCACTCAAGGACCCGGACGCCTTCCGTCGGATCGGTATCCGCCCGGCCAAGGGCTTTTTGCTCTACGGTCCGCCCGGCACCGGCAAGACCTTGCTGGCTAAGGCGGTGGCGCGAGAGGCACAGGCCAATTTCATCGCCACCAAGTCGAGCGACTTGCTGAGCAAATGGTATGGCGAATCCGAGCAGCAAATCGCGCGGCTGTTCGCCCGCGCGCGACAGGTCGCGCCGTGCGTGATCTTCATCGATGAGCTCGATTCGCTGGTGCCGACCAGAGGTAGCGGCCAGGGCGAGCCCCAGGTCACCGAGCGCGTGGTCAATACCATCCTCGCCGAGATGGACGGGCTGGAAGAACTTCAGTCGGTGGTGGTGATCGGCGCGACCAATCGACCGAACCTGATCGATCCTGCGCTGTTGCGACCGGGCCGGTTCGACGAGTTGATTTATGTCGGCGTGCCGGACCAACCGGGCCGCCAGCGGATATTGAAGATCCAGACTGGCAAGATGCCGCTTGGACCAGATGTCGACCTTGACTCGCTGGCGGCGCGCACCGACCGCTTCACCGGCGCGGATCTGGAAGATCTGGTGCGGCGCGCGGGGTTGGTGGCTTTGCGCGAATCCCTCAAGGTCGAGCATGTCACGATGGCGCATTTCGACGAGGCGCTGAAGGAATCACGCGCCTCGGTGACGCCAGAGATGGAGCGCGAATATGCGATGATCGGCGCGCGGCTCAAGCAGGATGCTTCGGCAATCCAGCCTCTGGGCTTCGTCATGCCGGGGCAGTTGGGCAAGCGGGAGGGGTAGGGCGAACCCCTCCGCTCGCCCGAGCTTGTCGGAGAGCCGTTCTTTTTCGTCGGCAGTGGCAAAGAGAGCGTCGCTTCGACAAGCTCAGCGCGAACGGGAAGAGAATGCCCATGCATAGTCGCGTGTGACTTCGGTCACGATTACCTCGTATCGTTCGTACCAGTGCGCGCGCCCCGCCTCGCGGATTGCACGATGTTCGGGGTGCGCGCGCCATGCCAGCGCATTGGCTTCATCCGCCCAATAGCTGACGGTGATGCCCAGCCCGTCGTCGCCGCGCGCGCTGTCGACCCCGCGATAGCCCGGCTGGAGGGCCGCCAGCGCGTCCATCGCCTGGGCGGCGACGGCATAACCAGCGACATCCGCGTCGTTCCGCACCGACACGAAGATCACCGCCACCTGTCCCGCTCGTCTGTTCGAATCGTCGTGCATGGTCATCGCCCTGACGTTTTCGGGGGATATCTACAAGCCGCCTGCTACGCGCTCGCAACCGATCTGCTTGAATAAGTGTTAGACATTTGCGACGGGGATAAACGACCTTTCGTCGGGGCTATCAATAAGGAACTCCATGCCGAGCTCGTCCACTGCCGCATTGCGTGCCCGTCGCCGCGCCGCCGGCGTTCCTTCGCAAATGTCGATGTTTTTTACCGGGTTTCTCAAGCACCCGGTGATGGTCGGGTCGATCATCGCCTCGTCCGATGCGCTGATCCGCAAGATGCTGGGGCGGGTCGACTGGGCGAATTGCAAATTATTCGTCGAATACGGTCCTGGCGTCGGTACGTTCTGCCAGCAGATTCTCGACCGCATGGCTCCCGACGCCAAATTGATCGCGATCGATCTCAATCCTGATTTCATCCGCTATCTCGACCACACCATCGCCGACTCGCGTTTTTCGGCGGTGGAGGGGTCCGCGGCTGACGTGCAGTCGATCATTCGCGACCATGGCTTCGAACATGCCGATTACGTGCTGTCGGGAATTCCCTTCTCGACGCTGCCGCCCGGAGTCGCACCAGCGATCGCCAAGGCAACCCACGAAGTGATCCGCCCTGGGGGTGCGTTCCTCGCCTACCAGTTTACCCCGAAGGTCCGCGATTACATGGCCGCCCATTTCGAGCGAATCGACCACGCGATGGAGTGGTGGAACGTTCCGCCGGCGCAGCTCTACTGGGCCTGGAAAGACTGATGGACCAGGCGCGGCCGAGTTCGGTCGCGCCTCAATCGATCTTCGGCTGCGGCTCTATGTTCAGTCCGCGGGTCACCTTCAGATCCACCACTGCCATCACGAAATAGGCAGCGGCTTGCTTGATCCGCGTCCATGCGGTGGCATGCTTTTTATACCACGCTTTGGTGATCCGCTCGGACCGAGCGATCTCGCCGTCGATATAGCTCCGGCAATGCGCGGCGAACGCGGCATCCTCGATCCGCAGCATCAGCTCCAGGTTAAGGAACAGGCTGCGGATGTCGAAATTGGCCGATCCCACGTAGACTGTATCGTCGATCCCGAAGAGCTTGGTGTGCAGCTTGGTCGGCTGATATTCGTAAATCTCGACCTTTTTGCGCAGCAGCCCGGCATAGGTGAAGCGTGACGCCCAGATCGCCATGCCGTGGTCGGTCTTGGCGGGTAGCACGAGCCGCACACGCCCGCGCCTGCCGGCCTTGTCGAGTCTTCGCAGCATCGCCGGATTGGGCGCGAAATAGCCGGCGATCAGATCGATCGACGTGGCCACACGCATGTCCTGCCGCACTGCCCGCGCCCAGGGTGACAGTCGCCGGGTGGGGCCGCCGAACAGCCATCGCGTGCGTCCTGCGGGCTGGCTCCAGGTACGCAGCGCACGCGACAGGTCGCGCAAGGGGGGCTTGGGCCGCTTCGCCCATGCCGCCAGCGCGTCGAAATAGCCCGACACGTGCTGTACGGTCGGCCCGGTCACTAGCATTCCCAAGTCGCGCCATGCATGCTCGGCGGCGGTGCCGAAATAATCGTCTTCGACGTTGAACCCGCCGATAATCGCGCGGGATTCATCGGCGATCGCGAGCTTCTGGTGATTGCGCAGCAGATAGCGCCGCCCGAGCCGTGGCACGAATCGGCAGACCTCGACATCGGCGGCCCTGAGCGGTTCGAAGAATTTGTGCTGCTCGGCCTTTTCACTGCCCATGCCGTCGACGATCAGATGGACGTCCACCCCGCGGGCTGCGGCGTCGATCATTCCCTGCCGCACCTTGGCCCCGGTGTTGTCGTCGACATAGATATAATAAAGGATGCGTAAGGAGGTCTTGGCCTCGGCCATCAGCGTGAGCAGGGCCTCCAGTCGGCGTGGGCCGGTGTCGAGCAATTGCAGTGTTGTGCCGTCGACTGTGAATTCGGGTTGCGTGGGAGGCGTGCTCATCGCCGGCTGTGTGGCGGGCTCCGGGCCTGCGGGCAAGGTGCTTTCCGGCTCGCGCAGCGTACATTCATTGACTTGGACGTCTGTTCGCTTTAGGTGCGCGGTCTTTCCGGCATATCGTCTGTTTCAAAGGAAGCGTTCATGGCGCGCGTTACCGTCGAGGATTGCGTCGACAAGATCCCGAACCGTTTCGACCTCGTCCTGTTCGCCGCCCAGCGCGCGCGTCAGGTGTCGGGCGGTGCCGAGCTCACCATCGATCGCGATCGCGATAAGAATCCGGTCGTCGCGCTTCGCGAGATCGCCGAGCAGACCGTCAAGCCTGCGCATCTCGAAGAGGCTGTGATCTCGGGCCTGCAGCGCGTCCAGGTGGACGATGAGGACGCGCCGGATGCGGTGGGTTCGCTGGCTGCCTCGGCCGAGGCGCTCCGCCTCACCGCCGCTGCGCCGCCCCGCAACCAGAATCTGGGCGCCGACTACGACGGCTGATCTCGGTTTCTAACGTGATACTAAAAAGCCCGCGGAGCGATCCGCGGGCTTTTTTATGCCTGCCGTTATGGCGCAACGGGGACCTCCCGGTTCGGGGCGCGCGCTCTCCCGCACGAGACCCAGGCTTCGCTGGGGGACGAATGCGGAAACCAGCACGTCAGTCTTCCGCGTCCTCGTCCACCTCGACCTTCCGTCCCTTGAATCCTTGCGCCACCACATACCATTCCGACGATCCCTTGCGGCTCGCTGGCGGCTTGGCGTGTTTCACCGCGGTGAAGTTACGCTTCATTTCGGCGACCAGCTCCGAATCGGCGCCGCCCGCGAAAACCTTCGCCACGAACGCCCCACCCGGCTCGAGTACGTCGATTGCAAACGCGAGCGCTGCCTCGACCAGCCCCATGGTGCGCAACGCGTCAGTCTGCGTGTGTCCCACGGTATTGGCTGCCATGTCGGACAGGACGAGGTCGGGCGCTCCGCCCAGCGCGTCGCTGAGCGCGTCCGGGGCCTTGTCGTCCATGAAATCCATCAGAAGGATCGTCACCCCGTCGATCGGATCGACTTCGAGCAGATCGATGCCGACGATCGCCGCCTTGGGAATTTTTCGACGCACCACCTGGCTCCATCCGCCCGGTGCGATGCCAAGATCGAGCACGCGCTTTTTTCCGCGCAGGAACGAAAAGCGCTCGTCGAGCTCGGTCAGTTTGTAGGCAGCGCGGCTGCGATAACCCTCGGCCTTGGCCTTCTTCACATACGGATCGTTCAGCTGGCGCTCTAGCCAGCGGTTCGATTGCGGCGTGCGTCCGCGCGCCGTCTTCACGCGGATATGTCCGCCCCCGCCGCCCCGGCTCATGTGTCGCTTCCCATCAGTCTTCTCAAAATGCCTTCGCGGATGCCGCGGTCGGCAATTCCCAGCCGCTCCGCCGGCCAGATGTCGAGGATCGATTCGAGGATCGCGCAGCCGGCTACCACCAGATCGGCGCGCTCCATGCCGATGCACGGCAGCTTCGCGCGTTCGGCCATCGTCTTGCCCGCCAGATCTTGGCTGATCGCCCGCATCGCCGCAGTCGGCGCGATCAGCCCATCAACCAGCCCACGGTCATATTGTGGCAGACCCAGATGCACGCTCGCCAGCGTCGTCACCGTTCCACTCGTGCCAAGTAGCCGCGGCACGGCGATGTCACGCGGTAGTCGTGCCGCGAACGGCGCGAAGCTCTCTCGCGCCAGCGCCCGCATCCTCGCATAAGTGCCTGCCAGATCGCCCGGTGTTGTTCCCACGCTTTCGGTCAGCGACACCACGCCCCAAGGCGCACTGTGCCAGTCCATGACGCGCGGCACGGTGGTGGTGGTGTCGATCAGAACCAGCTCGGTCGAACCGCCGCCGATATCGAATACGAGGGCAGGGCCTTCGCCGGGCTCGAGCAGCACGTGACAGCCCAGCACAGCGAGCCGTGCTTCTTCCTCGGCCGAGATAATGTCGAGCCGGATCCCGGTCTCGCGCTGAACGCGCTCGATGAATTCGGTGCCGTTGGATGCACGGCGGCACGCTTCGGTTGCTACCGAGCGGGCGAGATAGACGTGGCGGCGCTTCAGCTTGTCGGCGCAGATCGCGAGCGCCGAGAGCGTGCGGTCGATCGCTGCGTCCGACAGCCGCCCGCTGGCGGCCAGTCCCTCGCCCAATCGGACGATACGCGAGAAAGCGTCGATCACGGTGAAGCCATCGCCTTGCGGCCGGGCGATCAGCAGCCGACAGTTGTTGGTGCCCAGGTCGAGCGCCGCGAAATGGCGCGCGTGTGCGTCGCGCTGCCGTGCGGGCGAATGGGGGGCCGTCGGGGCAGATCGATTCTGCCGCTGCGGCCGGAAGGATTGATCCCCCATGCCGATATGCCTGTTTTACGAATATCCGTCACGGCAAGCGCCGCCGGTGCCTGCCGGAGAAGTAGCGCATGGGAGGGGGCGCTACAAGGTAGGCGCGGGGCGCATGCCAAGGCCGATTCGCCGGCCTATGTCGTGTGGTCGGGAGGACAACGGCCTTGACCCACGGTTTTCCGCCGCTTAGAGGCACCGACAGTTGCCCTGTCGTCTAAAGGTAAGACTACGGACTCTGACTCCGTTAATTGAGGTTCGAATCCTCACGGGGCATCCAATACCTTGCAGTGACCTACTGCGATAAAAGAGAAATTTGGCTTACATTCGAGATCGTTCTCACATTTCGACCCACACCAGCGATGAGTTGTGGTGATCGGATGGGATGCAGGGCGATTGAATGTTGAGCTGGAGTGCATCTCACCCGAATCGATAACTCGTTGAGATAGTTGGCGGCGCGATCTCGACGCATCGCTTCGGTCATGTCGTAAGCGCGCTTGGCTGGGATACGCACGCGCTCGCGCCGTTGTCGTTCAAGGCGGCCAGCTATTCCGGCATCTTCTCCCTCGTGCCGCTGCTCACCGGCGAGGGGCGTGCGCATCGCGGCGAAATCCTGCGCAACGCTAACGCACTGATCTAACGCGGTGCTCTTGTACCAAAGGTCGATCCGCGACGGTTCGATCTGAACAGCGTAGCCGACGGACACGCAGCGCTCGTCGCACGAACGACAACGGGCAAGAGCGTCATTCAGGTTGGCGATTAGATTTGAGTTTTTGACATGAACGAAGGTCTGAAGTTGCAGAGCTCTATCGCTGAGTGATTGTCTGCTTTGGGTCTCGCCCGTCGCCAGGAGGGAAGGGCGGCCATTTAGGGATTCCAATCCGACAGCCGCCGTTCGGCAGTCGACCATTTAGTACAATTAGGATCAAGCTGCTGCGAGTCGGCCGGGGTATTGATGCGCGTCCGGTGGCAAGCCGGTTCGGCACGCGTCCGCCGGACGCCAAGAAGCTGGTAGAGACGATCGCGCAAGCGCGGGGCGAGACCGTGGCGTCACATGGCGTGGCCGCTGCCAACGCGCTCGGGCTTACGACGCAGGTTCCGACACGTAGCGTCTTCCTGACCTCGGAACGCAGCCGCACGCTCAGTTTCGGCAAGCGTACGCTCGAGCTCCAGCATGTCCATCCTAGCAGTTGACGCTGGCGGTGAGCCCGGCGGCCAGATCGTCCGGGCGCTGGTCCGGCTTGGGCCGCGGCATGGTTGTGGCTGTGCCTCCATGATCGTGATCATACTTGATGATGACGGCTCATGCGGGTTCTCCTTATGAACTCGGATCTGTCGAATCGGACGGGGCGTCCTGCGTCCGCCCCGCGCCGCAGCGCGCGTAGAGTGTCGGCAGCACAAACAGGGTCAGTAGCGTCGCCGAGATCAGCCCGCCTATCACGACGGTTGCCAGCGGCTTTTGCACCTCGGCGCCGGCGCCGTGGCCCAAAGCCATCGGCACGAAGCCGAGGCTTGCGACCAGCGCCGTCATTGCGACGGGCCGCAGGCGCACGAGCGCACCCTCACGGGCAGCTTGCGCCCTGTTCATGCCCGCACGCATCAGATCGTGGATCGAGGATACCATTACCAGGCCGTTGAGAACGGCAACCCCGGACAATGCGATGAACCCGACTGCCGCGGAGATCGAGAAGGGCATGCCCCGCAGGACCAGCGCCAGGATGCCGCCCACTAGGGCGAGAGGAACCCCTGTAAAGACCAGTGCCGCATCCCGGACGGATCCCAGTGCGCCATACAGTAGCAGCATGATGACCACGAAGCAGATCGGAACGACAATGCTCAACCGCTGTCGCGCCGCCGCGAGGTTTTCGAACTGGCCGCCCCATTGCAGATAGGTACCCGGCGAAAGCTGTATTTTGCTGCCTATCGCCGCCTGCGCGTCAGCGACAACACCGGCGACGTCACGACCTCGCACATTCGCCTGAACGACGACGCGCCGTTTTCCATTCTCTCGGCTGATCTGGTTCGGCCCGTCGCCGATGGCGATGTCGGCCACGCTCGCGAGTGGCACGAATGAGCCGCTCGCGGTCGGTACCGGCAGCCGGCCGAGCGCCTGGAGGTCCGAGCGCGAGGACTCCGCCAAGCGGATGATCACTGGAAAGCGGCGATCGCCTTCAAAGATCATTCCGGCTTGGCGGCCGCCGACCGTATCCGCGACGAGATCCTGCACATCGCCGGCAGTGACTCCTACTCGGGCCATAGCGTCGCGGTTTGGGCGGATATCCAAGAGTGGTAGTCCCTCGGTCTGCTCAACCCGAACGTCCGACGCGCCGCGGACCTTGCGCAGAACGTCAGCGATGCGGACGGCCGTTGCATTCATGCTGGCGAAGTCGTCACCGAAAACCTTCACCGCAAGATCGCCGCGTACACCGGCGATCAACTCGTTGAAGCGCATCTGGATCGGCTGGGTGATCTCGTAGGCGTTGCCGGGAATTTTGGAAATTTTCTTCTCGATCCGGTTGACGAGCGCTTCCTTGGCCAGGCTGGGATCCGGCCATTCCTTGCGGGGCTTGAGCATGACGAACGTGTCGGTGGCGTTCGGCGGCATCGGGTCGGAAGCGATTTCGGAGGTGCCGGTGCGCGAAAAGGCATATCGCACCTCCGGCTCCTTGCTGATCATTTTTTCCACTGCGAACTGCATGTGCTGGCTCTGATCGACAGAGGTCCCAGGTGGGCGCCAAGCCTGGACGAGGATATCGCCCTCGTCGAGCTGCGGCAGGAACTCCTGTCCGAGCGTCGTGAAGGCCAGCGTCGCCAGCACGACCCCGCCGATGGCACCTGCGATGGTCAAGCTAGGCCGACGCATGGCCGCATCCAGTCTGGGTTCGTATCGGCCCTTCATCGCCGAGACGACCCAACTCTCCTCTTCGTCCACACGTCCCGTAAGGAAGGCCGCGGTCGCAGCCGGAACGAAGGTCACCGACAAAACGAACGCGAACAGCAGCGCGATGATGACGGTCAGCGCCATAGGCTCGAACATCTTGCCCTCCACACCGCTGAAGGTGAGCAGCGGCGTGTAGACCAGAATGATGATCGCCTGGCCGTAAAGCGACGGGCGAATCATCTCTCGCGCTGACGAGGCGATGACGGCGAGACGTTCCTTCAACGATAGCTGTGCTCCCGTCTCGTGCTGACGTTCGCCGAGGCGCCGAAGTGCGTTCTCGACGATGATCACCGCACCATCGACGATCAGGCCGAAGTCCAGGGCGCCGAGGCTCATCAGGTTCGCCGACACGCCGGCGCGCAACATGCCCGTGGCGGTCAGCAGCATGGTGATCGGTATGACCAGAGCGGCAATCAGCGCGGCGCGGATGTTGCCGAGGAGCAGGAACAGCACCACGATCACCAGTACCGCACCCTCCGCAAGATTGCGGCCGACGGTCGAGATGGTCGAGTTCACCAGTTCGGTGCGATCGAGCACCGTCTTCGCGACGACGTCTGCGGGCAGCGACCGGCCGACGGTCTTCAGACGCTCGGCCACGGCAGTGGCGACGGTACGGCTGTTCTGGCCGATCCGCATCACGGCCGTACCGACGACCACTTCGTGGCCATTCTCCGAGGCCGAGCCCGTTCGAATTCCTTGTCCGGCTTTTACCGACGCGACCTGGCTGAGCGGCACCGGCACTCCGGCGCGCGACGCTATCACGGTCCTGCCGAGTTCGTCGGCAGTCCGCACGCGCGCGTCCGAGCGGACGAAGAGGCCGGCCCCGTTTAGGTTCACGGTCCCCGCGCCGACGCTGGTGTTGTTCCGCTCCAGGGTCGATGCGAGCTCCTGCAGGGTGATCCGCATCGCGGCCAGCCGCTGCATATCAGGAACCACAAGATATTCGCGGTCGTATCCGCCCAGAGAATCGATTCCGGCAACGCCTTCAGTGCCTCGGAGCTGAGGCGCGACGATCCATTCCTGCACGGTGTGCAGATAAGTCGCCTTGTCGGCTTCGCTGATGAGATGCTCGCCCTCAGGAGTTATGTAGCTGCCGTCGTGCTGCAGGCCAGGTTCGCCGTCGCGGTGGCGGATCAGATCGAGTTCGCGGAACTCGACCGTCCACATGAAGATGTCGCCCAGGCCGGTGGCGATCGGCCCCATTTCAGGTATCACGCCCTGCGGCAGCCGCCGTTCAATCATGCGCATCCGCTCGGCCACCTGCGCCCTCGCGAAGTAGATGTCCGTGCTGTCGGAGAAGACGGCGGTGATCTGGGCGAAGCCGTTGCGGTTCAGCGACCGCGTGAACTCTAGCCCTGGGATGCCGGCGAGCGCCGTCTCGATGGTGAAGGATACCTGACGCTCGATCTGATCGGGCGAAAGCGAAGGCGCAAGCACGTTCACCTGCACCTGATTGTTGGTGATGTCGGGGACCGCATCGATCGGCAGTCGTTGCAGGGCGAAGACCCCGAGCAGTGCTGCGGCGACAGTGAGCAGCAGGACGAGCCAGCGTCGCTCCACCGAGAAGGTGACGAGTTTCGCTATCATCAGTCCATATCCATTTCGCCGCCCTTGCCGAGTTCGGCTTTCAGGCTAAAGCTGTTGGTGGTGGCGATGCGCTCCTGACCAGTGAGGCCGGCGCTCACGATCACTTGGTCACCGTTGCGCCGACCTGTGATCACCGGCACGGCCTTGAAGCCTGTCGCGGTGCGCACGAAGACGACCGTGCGGTTCTCGACGCTCTGCACGGCAGTGGTCGGAACCGCGATGCCGCGATCTTCCGCCGCAGGCAGCATGAAGGCGACCGTCACCGGCTCCCCGATGCGCCAAATCGCGCCCGGATTGTCCAGCGCCACGATGACCTGAACGAGGCGCGTTGCTTCATCGAGCGCAGGCGAGACGAATGAGACACGTCCTTCTTGCCGCCGCCCCGTAGCCGTAACCTCCACGCGCATGCCAGGGCGGATCCGGCCGGCATCGGCGGGCGAGACGGAAGCCGCTATGGTGACTTTCGACAGATTGGCGACACGATAGAGTTCGGCGTTAGCGTCGACCGTCTGGCCAAGCGTGGCCGGTCGAGCGATCACTTGTCCTGAGATGGGGGATCGCATGGCGATACGGTTCAGCGCACCGCCACCGCCGCCGGTCGCGCCTAGCTGCTGCTGCGCGAGACGCACCGCAATGCCGGCTTCGGTCGCGGTCGTCCGGGCGGTGATGAGGTCCTGCTCCGGTGACACCCGTTCAGCGAAGAGCCGCTGCTCGCGCCGAAGGTTCGATTGGGCAAGTCCGGCACGCGCGCGCGCCGCCTCGACTTCGGCCTTGAGTGACGCTGCTTCGCGGCTTTCGATCACCGCGATCGGCTCGCCGCGGTGGACCGCCTCTCCGAGATTTCGAGTAAGAGCCACCAAGCGCCCACCGATTGTGGCGGACACGATCTGTACGCCCTGAGGATCGCCTTGAACGAGGCCAGGCAGTTCGACCGCCCCGGCGATCCCGCCGACAGCGGGCAGTCCAGTCTCGATGCCGGCGTCTGCGATCTGCTGGGCGGTCAGTATCACCGCAGTTTTGTCGGCTGACTTCTTTCCTTTGTTACCCATCTCCATGCCTTCCATGCCGGTCATGGAGTCGGGCTTCTTCGCGCCGCTGCCGCAGCTGGCGAGCGCAAATGGAATGAGCGCCGACAGGATCGTCCTGTTGATGCAGATGTTCATCGTGCTTCCTTCGCGTCGGTGGGCGCCGGGGCGGTCAACCGTTCCAGCCGGGCCCGTGCGTCATGATAGTCGGCGAGCGCATCGATCGCGGCCGAACGGGTTTCGGAGAGCGATCGTTCGGCCTCCAGCAGATCGAGTTGTCCGAACTTGCCTTCGCGGTAGCCGATGCGTGCGATGCGGGCCGCCTCCTTGGCGGCAGCCAGCATCGGGCCTGTCGTATTGCGTGCCGTGGTAGCGGCGTTCGCCGCCTCGGCACGGGCGGAGGCGATCATCTGCTCGGCGTCGAGTAGCGCGAGCCGCCTATTGGCGTCGGCCTGCTGGCGCTGTGCTGAGGCAAGATCAACCGCGGCGCGGCCGTTGTTGAACAGCGGAAGCGGCACGGACAGGCTAAAGACGCCGGCCACGTCGTTGGTCGCATCCAGTCGCCTCGCCGCTGCGCTGAGCGTCACGTCGGGGATGCGCTGGCTGCGAGCGAGCCTGATCTGAGCCGTTGCCGTGCCGAGATCCGCCTGTGCGGCCGCGACGACGAGCGTGCTGGCGGTATCGGTTCGGCTCATCGGCCCTGGGCTCTCGACCCGCGCGAACCAACTGGTGTCGAGCCCCGTCACGGCGTGGCCGGTCAGCAGCGCGAGGTTGTCGCGGGCCACGATAGCCGATCGCTCGGCCCGCTCAACGGCGCCTTCCGCATTCAGCCGAGCGACCTCCGCGCGCTGTTCCTCGAGGGGCGATGCGCGACCAGAAGCGACCCGCACGTGAGCAGCGCGAAGGACTTCCGCGGCGATGCCGACCTGCTCGCGTGCGATCTCGTAGCGACGCCGGCTCGCCGATGCCTGATTGAAGGCCCGCGTGACGCGTTGACGAAGTTCGGCTCGAGCGATGCTGCTTTCCAGCGTCGCGCGCCCGATCTGTGCGTCGGCGACAGCGACGCGGGCCGATCGCTTTCCGCCAAGCTCGAGTGGCACCGATAAACCGACGGTCGTCTCGGTCGACTGGAAGCCGCGATAGGCTCCAGAGCCTCCGACGTTTTCGGCCATCGCGTCGAACGATGGGTTGGGTCTCAGCCGGGCAACGGCGCGTTGCGCCTGAGCGGCGGTGGCGCCAGAGCGCGCAGCATCGAGCGCGGGGGAATTTACGGCTGCGTCGATTAGCGCCTGGTCGAGGGTGAGATCGGAATCGGCAGACGCCGACGATTGGACCTGTGCCTGTAGCGACGATGCGCAGGCGCCTGCGACCAGTACGGCCGCTAGTATGCGATACATGATGATTGCTCCTGACGGGTACCCATGGGCGCATCGCGCCCAGGCGAAGCGTCAGGCCTGAGGCGGGCGCAGTGCTGCGGCGGCTGTCGAGCCGGTCAGTGGGAGAAAAGGCTCCGCGGCCGGGCTGGAGGTAGTGCGTGCGCGATCAAGTGGCGTCGACGACGCGTTCACATCCGCGTCGAAATGACTGTGGCATCCGCCATGATGGTGGGGATATCCATGATCGGCATCGGGCGGGACCATATCGCAGTCGGCGGCGACGGGCGTCGTCATGTGCGACTGCGCCATATCCGCGCAGTCGGTAGGCTGCATTGCCTTTGCCGCACCGGTCCACGCCGTGAGGACCAGCATCAGACAGGCCAGGAAGGGAAGCAGCTTGCGCACGATGTTTCTTCCTAGCACGTGATGCCCTCAAGTAACCCGTCAGTTCGCTGTTCGATTCCGTTTCACACGCTGCATGATTTGTAATGCGAAGGAAAGGATGGTCGGTCGATGATCGCGGTCACGGCGAGATCGACCATGGGTCGGCGCGCTTCGAGCCACCGAGCGCTATTTTTTCTTGCCTATGGCGATCGCCGAATGGTCGGTCGTCGGACCGATCGGCACATCGGCTTCCTTGCGTTCGGAATAGCGATCGACGAGCTGCGCCACGTGCGGCCGCATCAGCAGGGTGAAGCGCACCAACTCCTCCATGACGTCGACGACGCGGTCGTAGTAGCTGGACGGCCGCATGCGGTTGTCGTCGCCGAATTCCTTATAGGCCTTCGCGACGGACGATTGGTTCGGGATAGTGAACATCCGCATCCAGCGGCCGAGCAGCCGCAGCGTGTTGACGCTGTTGAACGACTGCGATCCGGCCGACACCTGCATGACGGCGAGCGTTCGGCCTTGGGTGGGACGCATGCCGCCCATCGACAGCGGCAGGTGGTCGATCTGCGTCTTCATCACACCGGTTATCTGGCCATGCCGCTCGGGGCTACACCAGACGTGGCCTTCGGACCACATCGACAGCTCACGCAACTCGTGCACGGCGGGATGGTCGTCGCCGCCAACCTGATCGGGTAGCGGCAAGTCCGACGGATCGAAGATCCGCGTCTCGGCGCCGAACAGCTGGAGCAGGCGCGCCGCCTCCTCGACGCACAGGCGCGAGAAGGAGCGCTCGCGCAGGGACCCGTAGAGCAGCAGGAACCGCGGCGGTGGTTGGTCGACGCCGAGACCGAGTGCTGGCGGGTCGATGACGAAGGCGCGGTCGAGGGCAGGCAGATGCTCGGGATCGGCGAGCGAGCGCAGGCGGGACATGGACGTTCCTGTCAGACGAGCGTGAGTCGAAGGGCGAGCGCGGTCAGGGTGACGAGCAGTACCGGCGCGGTCATGGTCACACCGACTTTGAAGTAGTAGCCCCAGCTGATTCGCACGCCCTTCTGGCCGAGGACATGCAGCCATAGCAGCGTGGCGAGCGACCCGATCGGAGTGAGCTTGGGACCCAGATCGCAGCCGATCACGTTGGCGTAGACCATGGCCTCGCGAACGGCGCCGCCGGTGTGCGTGGCGTCGATCGACAGCGCGCCGACGAGCACTGTCGGCATATTGTTCATGACCGACGACAGCACCGCGGCAAGGATTCCGGCGCCGAATGCCGCACCCCAGACGCCGCCGGCCGCCGCGCGGTCGAGGAGGGCAGCGAGGTGGTCGGTCAGGCCTGCGTTTCGCAGGCCGTAGACCACCAGGTACATGCCAAGCGAGAAGAACACGATCTGCCACGGGGCGCCGCGCAGCACCTTGCGTGTCTCGATGATACGTCCGCGCGCGGCGACCACGAGCAGCAGCAAGGCGCCCGCCGCCGCGATCGCGCTGACGGGCACGCCAAGCGGATCGAGCACGAAGAAGCCGACGAGGAGGAGCACGAGGACGATCCAGCCGGTGCGGAACGTCGCACGGTCGCGGATTGCGTCGGGCGGTAGCCGGAGTTGGTCGACGTCGTAGTCGGCAGGGATGTCGCGTCGGAAGTAGAGCGCTAGCACGAGCAGCGTCGCTGCGGTCGAAGCTAGATCGACGGGCACCATGACGCGTGCATATTCGCCGAAGCCAAGATGGAAGAAGTCGGCCGAGACGATGTTAACCAGGTTGGAGACCACCAGCGGCAAGCTGGCGGCGTCAGCGATGAAGCCGGCGGCCATGACGAAGGCGAGTGTCGACTTCGGGCCGTAGCCCAGCGCGCGCAGCATCGCGATCACGATGGGCGTCAGGATCAGAGCCGCGCCGTCGTTGGCGAACAGAGCGGACACGGTGGCGCCCAGCAGGACGACGAGCGCGAACAGCCGGCGGCCGCGGCCGCGTCCCCACCGGGCGACATGCAGCGCCGACCATTCGAAGAAACCGGCCTCGTCGAGCAACAGGCTGACGACAATGATCGCGACGAAGGTGGCGGTGGCATTCCAAACGATATGCCAGACCGTGGGAATATCGGCGAGCGTGACGACGCCGGCGAGAAGCGCGATGCCCGCACCGCCGAGCGCGCTCCAGCCGATGCCGAGGCTCTTGGGCTGCCAGATGACAAGCGTGATCGTGAGAACGAAGATCAGCAGAGCGAGCGTCATCAGGAAATGCGCTGGCCGCCTGCGTCAACGATCGGTTCACCGTCCTCCTTAGCGAACGACCCGCGCTGCGCATCGGGCAGGATGTCGAGCACCGCCTCGGACGGCCGGCAGAGTTTTACGCCGAGCGACGTCACGACGAGCGGCCGGTTGATTAGGATCGGATGCGCCATCATCGCGTCGACCAGCGCGTCGTCGGTCAGCGTCTCGTCGCCCAGGCCAAGCTCGGCATAGGGCGTACCCTTCTCGCGAAGCAGCGCCCGTGGCGTCGTGGCCGCGCGGTCGATCAGTTCGACCAGCAGCGCGCGCGTCAGTGGGGTCTTTAGATACTCGATTACGTGCGGCTCGACGCCGGAGTTGCGGATCAGCTCGAGCACGTTGCGGGAGGTCGCGCAGACGGGATTGTGGTAGATCACGATGTCGGCCATGGGGCTCTCCGAGGTCAGCAACAGGTGAGTTCGGCGACGAGCGGCTCGCACAGTTCGGCTCGGCCGCCGCAGCAGTCCTTGGCTAGGAAAATCATCAGCGCGCTGAGCGCGCCGATTTCGGCCCGCTGGATCTGCTGGCGCCCGCGCTTCTCCGATCGGACGAGGCCAGCCTTCACCAGCACCGCGAGATGGGTGGAGAAGGTGCTTTGCGTCACCCCCGACAGCTCGACAAGCTCTCCCGTTGACAGGCCTGCGGGCTCATGTCGCACCAGCAGCCTGAAGGTCGCAAGCCGCGTGGGGTGGGCCAGAGCCGCCAGGGCAGACAATGCATCGTCATTGATCATCCATCGGAATTATCCGATGTTTTTGCTCGTGTCAATTCGCATCGGCAAGGACCGATGGGAAATTTAACGTCTTGTGTTAATTCACGGTTTGTTCGATTTTTCCATCGTCCTACAATGGCGGGTCTGACCTAAAAATCGGCTCGGGGCCGTTTCGCCGCGTTTCGACCAAATCGGGCGCCGCTCGCATCACCTTACGCTGAGCGTGCATGCGCATTTCCTTTGAGCCAGGAGCTGCCCCGCGCATCTCCGAAACAAGTTCCAGGTGAGAAACGGGTAAGCGGCGATGCGCATGAAAAAGCCCTCTCCCGATCGGAAGAGGGCTTCCTCATTCTCAGTATGGATGGGCAGGTTAGTTCAGTACTACCGTCACCGCGCGGCGGTTCTGCGCCCAACTAGCTTCGTCCGATCCCATCGCGACCGGGCGTTCCTTTCCGTAACTGATCGTCGAAATCCGCTCCGGCGCAATCCCGCGAGTCGCCAGATAGTTTTTGGCGGCGTTCGCCCGGCGGTCGCCGAGTGCGAGATTGTATTCACGCGTTCCGCGCTCGTCAGCATGGCCTTCGACCGTGATGCGCACGTTGGTGAATTTCTGCAGCCAGGCGACCTGGCTGTCGAGGATCGCGCGCGCCTCCGGATCGACGTCGTACATGTCGGTGCTGAAATGCACGGTGTCGCTGGTCACCGAACGCTTAAAATCAGCGCTGCTGCCCGGCAGGATCTGGTCGCCGACCGGGCCGCTCGGGCGCTGGTCGGGATAAGTCTGCTGGGCGCCCTGCGGGGGGGGCGGCAGGTCTTTGGGGCGCTTGGGTGCGCAGCCCGCAACGGCGACGAGTGCGGTCGCGACGAGCAATGTGGTCGTCAGTCTGGCCATGGTCGTTCTCCTTCGATCGTTCGGCGCCCCTAGGTGGCGCGCACGGGGGTAATGAGTCAAATCAGTTCAGGGGCGTAACGGTCCCCAGCTCGGATCGGATCCATCAAGTGGGGTCGGCACCGCGCGTTCGTTGACCCCGGTCAGGTCGACCGACCAGAGATCGGACTTGCCCGATCCTTGTCCGGTGCGGAAGAACATCAGCACGCGGCCGTTAGGTGACCAACTCGGCCCCTCATCCTGCCATGCGTTGGTGAGTAGCTTTTCATTACCGCCGGTCGGGCTCATCACGCCGATGCGGAAATTGCCGGTGACGCGGGTGAAGGCGATAAGGTCGCCGCGCGGGCTCCACGCGGGCGTCGCATAGCGACCACCGGCGAAGGTGATGCGTTGCTGGTTGGAGCCGTCGGCGTTCATCACATAGATTTGCTGTCCGCCCGAGCGATCGCTCTCAAAGGCGATCTTCGAGCCGTCCGGCGAATAGCTGCCGCCAGTGTCAATTCCTGGTGAATTGGTCAGTCGTCGCGGCGTGCCGCCCGTGGCGGCGACGCTGTAGAGATCGGTGTTGCCGCCGATCGCCATCGAGAACAGGATCGAGTGGCCATCGGGCGAGAAGCGCGGTGCGAAATTCAGATTCACCCCCGATACCACCAGACGCTGGCGCCCCGAACCGATCTCATAGACGTAAATAGACGGACGATCGTTGGCGAAGCTGAGGTAGACGATCGACTGCTGGTTGGGCGCGAAGCGCGGGGTCAGCACGATCGACTGGCCGTTGGTCAGGAAGCGACCATTCGCCCCGTCCTGATCCATGATCGCGAGCCGCTTGATGCGGTGCGCCTTGGGACCACTCTCCGAGACATAGACCACGCGGCTGTCGAAATAGGGGCCTTCGCCGGTCAGTCGCGTATAAACCGCGTCGGCGCATTTGTGCGCAGCGCGACGCCAGTCGGACGGCGGCACGACAAAGCCTTGCCGGGTCAGCTCGCTCTTGGCCGATACGTCGTAAAGATAGCAGCCGACCGTCAGATTGCCGTCGCCATTAGCCCGGACATAGCCCTGGACGAGTGCCTGCGCGCCGGTGCCGCCCCAATAATCGAAGGTCGGCGCGGTTACCTCGGGGAAAGCAACGGGTTTCAGCTGGCCGGCGCCCAGTGGGGTGAACAGGCCGGAGTTCTTCAGATCCTTGGTGATTACGTCGGCCAGCTTGCGGCCGAGCTCTTCGGTCGTGCCGGCCGGGGTGGCGACGGGGTCCGAGGTGGGCATCACCGGAATGGCGATCGGCATCGGCGCGGAGATGCCGCCGGTCACGGACACTTCTAGCGGTGGCGGTGCGGCCTGGCCGGCGGGGGGCGCGGGCTGCTGCGCGGAAGGGGGCACCAGCGCGGCCGGGGGTGGCGCGTCCTGGGCAAAGACGGGCGCGGCGCCGACCATCGCAGCGGTAGCAAGCAGGTCGCGAATCATCTTCATTGCAGTTTCCACCTGAAGTTGATGTTGTTCCAGCCGCCCGAAGGAGTCTGGTAGAATTCGGCCGGCAATTTCAGCGGCGCACATCCCTTGAACGCGGCAATGCCGAGATCGACCACGCGCCGCGCATAGCGGCTATTGTCATCGGTGATGCCGGTCTGACGTACCACGGTCGGTGTCGCGGCCAGCGTGCCGTCGGCGTTGAGCTTCAGGTTCAGCACCGAGACGATCTCGTTTGCGCCGGGGCCCGGGTCGACCTGACGATCCGCGCACGGCTGAATCTGGCGCGTGATCGCCTCCTGGATGCCGGCCATGGCGTGCGCGTCGAGCTTGGCGGCGACCGGGGCGTTCGACTTGGTGTTGGTCGGCTTGTCGCCGATGAAGTCGAGGAAATGGTCGCCAAGCTTGCTCGCGTGCGGCTTGGCCGCGGTGGCGGCCGGTTTCTTGCCTTCGCCGGTTTTGTCGGTCGGCTTGGCCTTGGAGGGCGCGGGTTTTGCCGGATGCCTGGCGGTCGACGGCGTAGGTTCGTCGGGCGCAGGGCTGGGCTTGACGGGACTTGCTTTGGCCGGGCTTGCTTTGGCTGGGCTCGACTTGGCTGGCGCTTCCTTCTTGGGCTTCGGCTTTTCGGCCGGCTTGGGCAGCGGTTCTGGTTTGGGCGGCTCGGCAGGCTTGGGTTTCGGTACCGGCTTGGGCTCCGGCTTCGCCGCCTCGACCGGCTTGGCCTTGGGCGCAGCTTTGGGTGGCGGCGGCGGGGGCGCCGGTGCGGGCGGTGCTGGCTCCGCTTCCTGCGGCGGCGGCGGTGCTGCTTCTTCTGGTTTGCCGACATCCGGCGCCTCGGCGGCATCGGGCGCGACCTTGCTCTGCTGAGCGGTTGCCTCGAGTCCGACCTCGTCAACCATCGACACCTCGATCGGCTGGGGCTCGAGCTTCACCGGCATCGCCGGGGTGAGGAAACTGGCCGATAGCAGGCCGAACAGGACGACGTGTCCCGCGACGGCGATGCCAAGCCCGGCCTTTTCGGCGCGGTCCATGCTCAAACTTTCGTCCGCTTCGAGCGACGTCGGGCAGCCTGACCCGGGACCCTGTTTCTCGATTGCGCCCGAAATGAACCGGGGAGGAGGTGTCGTGTCCTCACTTGCCGCTCGACTCCACGGACAGCAACGCGACCTTGTTCAATCCCGCAGCATTCAGCTCGCCCATCACCCGCATTACCCGGCCATAATCCAGCTTGCGGTCGGCGCGGAGGAAGACCTGTGGCGGCAAGCCGTCCGGACCTTTGCGCGCCGCGGCTTGGCCGAGCACGTCGGGCAGCAGCGCATCGTTGACCTCGTCCTCATCGACGAACAGCCGGCCTTTCTCGTCGATCGAAATCTGCAGGGGCTTTACGTCCTGGTCGAGCGCCTTGGCGCGGCTGTCGGGCAAATTCACCGGCACGCCGGCCGTCAGCAAGGGCGCGGTAACCATGAAGATGATCAGCAGCACCAGCATCACGTCGACCAGCGGGGTTACGTTGATCTCGGCCATTGGCGCGCGCCGGCCGCGACCGCGCCTGGAGGGGAGGTGCATCGCCATTAGTGGCTCATCCGCGCGGTTTCCTGCTCAAGCTGGCGGCTCAAGGTGGCATGGAAGCCGTCGGCAAAGCGGTTGAGCCGCGCCTCGATCCGGTTCACGCCGTGGCTGAAGCGGTTATAGGCGATCACGGCCGGGATCGCCGCGAACAGCCCGATCGCGGTCGCAAACAGTGCCTCTGCCATGCCGGGCGCCACCACTGCGAGCGACGCGCTCTGCTGCTGGGCGATACTAGTGAAGGCGCGCATGATCCCCCAGACGGTGCCGAATAGACCGACGAACGGGGCGACCGAGCCGACGGTGGCGAGGATATTCAGCCGGTCGGAAAGCTTGTCGATCTCGCTGGCGACTGCCGCGCCCATTGTCGTGGCGAGCCGTTCGCGCGTGCCCTCCCGGTCGATTCGACCAGCGGTCGAGCGCTTCCATTCGGCAACGCCTGAGGCGAAAACCTTGGCGACGGGCAACTCGCTTTCCTTTTCATTGCGGTAAAAGGCGTCGATGTCCTCGGCCTTCCAGAATGCGCGCTCGAACTTCTCGGTGTTGCGCCGGGTCCGGCCGAGTTTGACCAGGAAGCTGACGATCAGCGCCCAGGTCCACACGCTGGCCAGCAGCAGGCCCAGCATCACGACCTTCACCACCCAGTCCGCTTGGAGGAACAGCGCGATCGGCGACAGCGTGGTCGCATCGGTATTCAGAAACAGGTTGCTCAAGACAGGCCTTCCCACAACAGGCGTTCGTAGATGTCGACCCACGCGCGCGGCTGACGCAAGGGTCGGCCGGTTGCGGAGACGAGTGCCGCCAATACTTCGGCCTCGGCGAGTGTCTGCGCATCGCGCATGACCCTCTGATGAATATGCACCGCAGCGGCGCGCACCTTGGTCAGCCGCGTCACCACCAGCAGCGCGTCGTCGAGCCGGGCAGGGATGCGGTATTTGATGTCGAGGCTGGAAACCGCATAGGCGCCGCCGCCACTCTCGAACACCGCGCGCTGGTCGATCCCGGCCAGCCGCAACATATCGGAGCGGGCGCGCTCCATGTAGCGCAGATAATTGGCGTGATAGACCACACCGGACAGATCGGTGTCCTCGAAATACACCCGCAAAGCGAAGCGATGTTCTCGACCGTCGAAGCGGCCTTCGGCGGGTTGGTCGAGGGTCGGCATTCCTCCTCCCTAGCGGCAGCGGGCGGCTGTGAGAACCCGTCGCGCGTCGAGCAGCGCGTGGCGGGGGTACCGGAAGAAGTACGCGAAGTGCGCGCTTGGAATGGCCCCCATGTTTCGATGCAGCTCGCGAACAACCGAGAGCAGTGTTGGCCGCAATTCTCCTGCGTCGATCTCTGCGATTATGGTGTCGGCATTGCTGTCCTTCATGGTCATCGCGTCAGGAGATTTCGAACCGGAATGTCTTCAAATGGTCGTCACTCGCCACTTTGTGATCGGCGCGATGGAGCCCAAAATAGCGCGACAGCCATAGCCGCCAAAGCAGCAGCGCCAGACCAAAAAAGAATCGGGGAAGCCGTCTGGCTTGAGCGGAGCGAGAGAAACAGGAGCCCACCCGATAGTACCGACATCGCGCCAGATATCCGGTGCCGGTATGTTTTCAGGTAGGCCGTTAGAAACACCGCTTTCCCCACAGCACTGGCGGCATCACCAGTATTATTCAGTCCATTGTGAGGCCTTAATGGCGTTCGGCATGACAGTGACGATACCACGCTGTCGCACGTCGGCAATTGGAACGCGGCAATCAACTTTGAACGGCGATCATTGATCCCATCAGGCCGCTCCGTCTCAGTCGAACAAACCGTCCTGCGCACCGGGCGGTGGATTGAGCCCCAAATGCTTCCACCCGCCCGCATTCAGACACCGCCCCCGTGCAGTCCGCGCGATCAGGCCTAATTGGATCAGATAGGGCTCGATCACTTCCTCGACCGTGTCGCGCGGCTCGGACAGGCCTGCCGCTAGCGTCTCCACTCCCACCGGCCCGCCGCGATAGACGTCAGCGATCATCATCAGATAGCGCCGGTCCATCGCGTCGAGCCCGAGCGTGTCGACCTCGAGCCGGGTCAGCGCCGCGTCCGCCGCATGGGCGTCCACCGTCGCTGTGCCCGCGACCGTGGCGAAGTCGCGCACCCGCCGCAGCAGGCGCCCCGCGATCCGCGGCGTACCGCGCGATCGCCGCGCCACTTCGCGCGCGCCATCGGGCGAGACGTGCAGATCGAGCAGATGCGCAGCCCTGGTGACCACCTTCTCAAGCTCGTCGATCGTATAAAAATGCAGTCGCACCGGGATACCGAATCGGTCGCGAAGCGGCGTGGTGAGTAGTCCTTGCCGGGTGGTCGCGCCAACCAGCGTGAATTTGGGCAGGTCGATCCGCACGCTGCGGGCCGACGGCCCCTCGCCGATCATCAGGTCGAGCGCGCGGTCTTCCATCGCCGGATAAAGCACCTCCTCGACCGCGGGTGCGAGCCGGTGGATCTCGTCAATGAACAGCACGTCGCCGTCCTCGAGATTGGTAAGTAAGGCGGCGAGATCGCCCGATTTGGCGATCACCGGGCCCGAGGTGGCGCGAAAGCCCACTCCCATCTCGCGCGCGATGATCTGCGCAAGCGTGGTCTTGCCTAGGCCCGGCGGGCCAAAGAAGAGCACGTGATCGAGCGCATCGCCGCGTGACTTCGCCGCCTGGATGAAGATCCGCAGATTTTCCCGTGCCGCCTTCTGTCCGACGAACTCGTCGAGCGTTTTCGGGCGCAGGGCCGCGTCGATGTCCTCGGACTTGCGGGTCGGGGCGAGGAGGCGATCTTCGGTCACGGGCCCGCGATAGCCCGCTCGGGCTGGGCGGGGCAAGGCGCGCGCGCTATGGGACGAAAATGACCGATCTCCCCGACCTGTTTCTCGCTTCCCCTTTAGCTGTCACGTTGATCGCAGAGCTCGAAAAACGCTTCCACGTCCACTGCGAAACCCCGCCACCCACGACCCGGGCGATCGTCGGCAGCGGCATGACTCGGGTCGATGCGGCGATGGTGGCGGCGCTGCCGGCGCTGGAAATTGTCGCGATCCAGGGAGTCGGCTATGATGGGCTCGACCTGGCGGCGCTGCGCGACCGCGGGGTGCGGGTGACGACCACTCCCGACGTGCTGAGCGAGGACGTTGCCGATCTTGCGATCGCGTTGATGCTCGCAGCCGAGCGGCGGATCGCTGCCAATGATGCGGTGATGCGCAGCGGGGGGTGGGCGGTGCCCTTCTCGCGGCGCGCAAGCGGACGGCGGATCGGCATCTTCGGGCTCGGCCGGATCGGCCAAGCGATCGCGCGGCGCGCGGCGCCGTTCGCCAGCGAAATCCTCTACAGCGCGCGCCACGAGAAACCAGAGCTCCCCTGGCGCTTCGTGGCTGACATCGGTGCGCTGGCCGAGGCATGCGACGTGTTGGTCCTTGCCGCACCTGGCGGTGCCGGGACCCGCGGGATCGTCGGTGGTGCGGTGCTGGAGAAGCTCGGCGCAGATGGTGTGCTGGTCAACATCGCGCGCGGCAGCCTGGTCGATGAGCCGGCGCTGATCGCCGCTTTGTCTGCGGGTACGATTCGCGGCGCCGGCCTTGACGTGTTCGCCGACGAGCCTCACGTCTCGGGCGTGTTCCGGGAGATGGACCAAGTGGTGCTCTCGCCGCACCAGGCGAGCGCGACGGTGGAATGTCGCGCGGAAATGGCGGCGCTGGTGCTCGCCAATCTCGACGCGCATTTTGCGGGGAAGGCGCTGGTGACGCCGCTGGCGTGAGATGCCGCAGGAGCGTAACTCCACTCGATTTCTAGTAAATTTCTAGCTAGTGCCGTTTTGGGGAATTCGATCCGTCCGGCGCGTCCTGCTGCCTGGATCGACCGGGGGAGACTGTAGTGCGCGCACGGCATCTGGGTTGGATCGCAATACTGTGGATCGTGGGGGCGGCACCCGCGACGGCAGCGCCGTCACTAGCGGTCTATGGCACGCTTCCGTCGCTGGAAATTTCGGCGATCTCGCCCACCGGCAAGCTGGTCGCACTGGTCGCAACGGTGAAGGACCAGCGCCAACTGCTCATTCTCGACGACCATTCGCAGGTGGTGCGCCGCGCGCTGATCGGCGACATCAAGCTGCGGTCGATCGCCTGGGCCGGCGAGGAAAATGTCCTGCTCTGGTATGGGCAGACCCATTTTCTCGGCATCGACTTCGTGCAGGATAAGCTCGAATTCACGGGCGTGATGGTCGCGCCCGTCGCAGACGTAAAGCCGTGGAATATTTTCCAAGGCGTCGACACGATCAGCGGAGGGGTGCGCGGCAGCTACGGCATCGTCCAGCGCGACGGCCGCTGGTATGGCTATTTCGGCGGCATCACGTTGGAAAGCGGCACCCACCGCGATACCCATTATATCATAAGCGGCGCGCCGGAACTCTATGAAGTGGATCTCCAGAACCACAACACCCGGCGACTGGCCAAGCGGATGGTGGGTGACAATACCCGGCGCAGCTGGCGGATCGACGAAAAGGGCGAAGTTGCCGCTACGTTCGAATTCATCACCAGCGACGGCAGCTGGCGGATCGTGAGCGACAATCACACTCTGGTGTCCGGTAAGGATCCGCTGGGGCAGATCGCTCTGCTCGGCAAAGGGCCGTCGGGCGACACGATTGCGTATCAGACCGTCGACGCCGCCGACGTGAGCCACTTTTTCGAGATTCCGAAAACGGGTGGCACGCCGACCGAACTCCTCGCCCGGGAAAACGTCGCCGATACCTACACCGATCAACGCACGCGCCAATTGATGGGATGGCGCTCCGACAGCAATGCGCAAGATGCGCATTTCTTTGACCCGCGGCGCGACAAGGTGATGCGCGGCACGCAGCGCGCCTTTCCCAATCTCAACGTAGAGTTGATCGACTGGGACGATGCGTTCGACCGGCTGCTGGTGCGCACCAACGGGGCCGGTGATCCTGGCACCTGGTGGATGGTCGATATCAAGACCGGTGATGCCAGTGAGCTCGGATCAAGCTATCTGATTCCCGCCAAGGATGTCGGCCCGATCCGGATGCTGTCGTACAAGGCTGCCGACGGCACGCCGCTGGAGGGTGTGCTGTCGCTGCCGCCGCACCGCCCGGCCAAGCTGCTGCCGGTGGTGCTTTTGCCACACGGCGGCCCGGCCGCGCGCGATTATCCCGGATTCGACTGGCTGGCGCAGGCCTTCGTTTCACGCGGCTATGCGGTGTTCCAGCCCAATTTCCGGGGTTCGGCCGGCTACGGGGCGGCGTTTGAACGGGCTGGCGATGGCCAATGGGGTCGGGCGATGCAGACAGATATCTCGGACGGCCTGGCCGAACTTGCCCGCCAGGGGATTGTCGATCCCAAGCGCGCCTGCATTCTGGGCGCGAGCTATGGGGGCTATGCTGCACTCGCCGGGGTGACGCTCCAGCATGGGGTGTATCGATGTGCGGTTTCGTTTGCCGGAGTTGCCGATCTCAATACCTATTATCAGCGGGCCGTCACCGATAGCGGTCGCAACCATGCGCTGGTACGCAATCTCGATCGCGAGCTGGGATCGTCGGCGCAGCGCAAGTCGGCGTCACCGCTCAGCGTTGCGCAACAGGCGGATGCGCCAATCCTGATCGTTCACGGCAAGGACGATGTGGTGGTCGATTACGGCCAGAGCACGGCGATGTACGGGGCGCTCAAGAGCTACGGCAAGTCGGTCGACATGATCACGCTGCAGGACGAAGATCATTGGTTGTCGCGGAGCGACACGCGGCTGCAATTGCTGACGGCGGCCACTGATTTCATCGAGCGCCACAATCCGGCGGATCCGGAACCGGCCGCGAAATAGGGCTGCTTCAGGGGTGAGCCAGCGGCTTTGAACAGTGCAAGAGGCTGCCTGGACGCTTCTGATTCTATCGCGTGGCCTTGCGCAGCGCGAGCCGGACCAGAGCATCGAGCGTCGCGCCGCCGCCCAGTTCCTCCTCAGCTGCGGCGACCGCGCCGCTCGCCTCGGCGGGGCGGAAGCCGAGGTTGAGTAGGGCCGACACCGCATCGGTTCCGGCGCCGGTGGGCGCGATGCCGGCACCCGCGGGGCCGAGCACGATGCCGCCGACCTTATCCTTCAATTCCATCACAATCCGCTGGGCGAGCTTGGGGCCGACTCCGTTGGCGCGCGCGACCATCGCTTTGTCCTGCGCAGCGATCGCGCGCATTAACTCGGTCGGGTCGAGCGCCGACAGGATCGCCAGCGCAACCCGCGCGCCGACCCCCTGCACGCCGGTCAGCAGTCGGAACCAGTCGCGCTCGCCCGCGCTGGCAAAGCC
>Ga0233335_1000078_pt1 | contig 28861 bp, 27 predicted proteins | sample GEONDECOMP222_FD_180695 | JGI IMG/M metagenome (GOLD analysis project Ga0233335, IMG submission 180695) | Leaf litter microbial communities from Shasta-Trinity National Forest, California, United States - GEON-DECOMP-222 | ecosystem: Environmental > Terrestrial > Plant litter > Unclassified... | reverse complement strand
AAAGTAGTAAGTAACAACTGATCAATTAGCCAAGAAACTATGTATGCTACTGTTCATAGCATTGTAACAAACCAAATAAACCCTACTAAAGGACAAATATACTTCCCCTTTATGTATACTTTATTTAATATGTGCGTAGTTGGTACAGCTTCCAAGTAAAAAGACTAAAAACCTATGTTTAATCAAACCATTAAGAGAATAAACAAATTAAATAAAAATATAACGGTTTACATATTATCTCTATTCCTATAGACTTCTAAAAAAATATTTAAATACGCAAATTTGAAAAAAAAAAGAGAATTTTTATTCAAAAGGGTTAATTTATATGTAACCACTTCTACACAACCAAGTAACATAAGTTATTTTTGAAGCATGGGTTCTTTACTAAGTCTTTGCTTAGTTATACAAGTCAGACTTTTAAGAAAAATTCTAGGTTTTTTCTTGGCTACGCCTTGCGTTTTTTTTCTTTATCTTATAAAGAAAAAAAAAATTGGCACGTCTTGCTCTATATTAATTTATTATTATAGTATAAGTTTTTTTTTTAATTTCTTTAGACCATAGGGTAGATATATATTTTGTTATATTAGTCAAAGTTTGGTTAAATAGATTAAAGAGTCATACTATGATAGATTATTCTTTAGGTATATGTTTAAGTTTTGTTTCACTTATCTTTATATCACTTGCTTGTCAATTAGGTTATCATCCTGTAGATATAATTCTTATAAGGGTTGTATTAGCTGCTATTATTATTTTGGTCATTTATGTGTTATTTAAAGATAAAATAAAGCGTTATATGCAAAAAAATTTGACGGTTATACTTTATTTTATCTGATCTTTTTTTTTTTTAGTATGAAATAATATAATAATCACTATTTTTATTTAACTTCTAAGAATATTGCTTTATTATCCACTTTTTATCGGCGTATTTTTGGGAAATGTTTGTTTTACATGCTCCGCTATAAAAAGATTTGGAAAGATGACATTTAGATGTATGTAGTTTTTCATCTTATTAAATTTTAACAGATCTACCGTTAAAAAGAATTCTTCCCTTTTTTTTTCGACAGGCTCAAAAATAATAAAAAAAGCCTTAATTACCCAGCTTGCGGAGCATAGCAGGGTGGGGGAATAAGGACTGCTGTACAAGCAGTCATAAAAAAGAAGTTGTTTTTTTTTAGGGTTTATCTATAATTTAGATACTCAAGCTGAATCTCAAGCTGAATCTCAAGTTTAATCTCAAGCTTCAAAGAAAAGAAGTTATTTGTCTACCTTTGATGTGGATGAATCTCCTAATAAAAAGGAAACAATAGTGTTTAAGGTTAGCTTCTAAGGGGTTTTATTAGAATTAACTTCTTAAAAATTTAACTAGCTTAGCTAGTTATTTAGGAGTTTTATTTTGGTATAATTGTGTATGTGTTTTATATAAAATTAAAGAAAAAAAATTCTAAATTGATGATGATATCTTTTTATTATATCTTTTTTTTTAATGCAATTAATACCTGTTACCGATATATTTTAGTAATACGCCTACTTGGATTTATTATTACTATAAAATACCTCTTTATAGTAATACATATAAATACACATTAGTAATGGTAATATCTACTATTACCTAGGCAAAGAACTATAGTTCTTTACTGAAAAAAAATAAATAGTTTTACATAAACTACTAGAGTATAAAAAAATAAATTTTCGGATGTTTTGCTTATCCCTTGTTTTTTATCCTTTTTACGTGCGTAGCTGTAACAGCTTCGTAGTAAAAAGCCTAAAACCTGTGTTTAATCAAACCATTAAGAGAATAAACAAATTAAATAAAAATATAACGGTTTACATATTATCTCTATTCCTATAGACTTCTAGAAAAAAAAAAAATATATATATTTAAATAAACAAAAATGAGAATTTTTAAAAGTCATCCTATATTAAAATTGGTTAATTCCTATGTAATCGATTCTTCACAACCAAGTAACATAAGTTACTTATGAAACTTTGGTTCTTTATTAGCTTTTTGCTTAATTATACAAATTGTTACAGGTGTAACTCTTGCAATGCACTACAACCCTAGTGTAGCAGAAGCCTTTAACTCCGTAGAGCATATTTAAAAATCCGCATGGTGTGTTCTTTAAACCGAGCTATATGCTGGAAAATCCGATAAATATAAAGGTACTGTCGTACCTTGGATAATATATTGGACAATCAGCAGGAAACCTGCAGGGATAAGGGTTTAGCTCAGTCTTTGCCTAAGCCTTAACGGGATCTTCAGAGACTACACGCTTGGCATTCTAGATATAAACTAGGTATGATGATATAGTCCAACCGTGATTGAAAAATCACGGATAATTGGTCAATTATCTATACCTTTTAATAGGTATAAGTTTATTATTATCTGTTTGTGTATCAGGTAGTAAAAATAAAATGGGATCGCTTTGCAGCAACTTATCTATTTCCAATAAAAAGTCTGAAGTATCCAATATAGATGGCTCCAGATCAGGAAATGTCTCATACCCCAACTTCTGATCCCCCCCTTTTCCTTACAGGAATCAGGGGGGATCAAGGGGAAAAAGATGATTTCTTCTTTTGATTTTCAGGGTTTACTGATGCAGAAGGTAATTTCCTTATTACTATAGATCGTAGTTTTGTAAAATTTAGATTAAAAATATCATTACATATTGATGATATTGAGGCTCTTAATATCATCAAATCTAAGTTAAATATAGGTAGAGTTACAGTAGAAATTAATCGAGATCGTTGTTCTTTTATTGTAGAAAAATATGATGATATAAGAAATGTAATATCTCCTCTCTTTAAAAGTTACCCTTTACATACAAGTAAAAGATTAGATTTTGAAGACTTTAATAAGGCTGTCCTTATTAAAGATTATATAAATAAAAATATATCCGAGGCTGAAATGGAAAGAATTATATCACTTAAAAATGGTATGAATTCTAATAGAGAAACATTTACATATCAAACTAGCAAATCTCAAATTATAATAAACCCCAACTGACTCATAGGATTTTTAGAAGGTGAAGGTACTTTTGGTATTAAAACTGGATCTGCTTTGTATTTTCAAGTAGCTCAAAAAAATACTAGTTTTCGCCCCCTATGGGGGAAGGAAAACTTACCCCTTAGGTTTATTTTTTTTATTATTTTGACTTATGGTCAAAATAATAAAAAAAATCTAGGAAACAAGTCCCGCCCCTGCGGGGCTAGTCAAGAAAGTTTAAATGCCATAACAACCTTCTTAATAGAATTACCTAGTGTTTTACCAAATAGTAAAATACTAGCTATGAATGTAGTAAGTACGATTAATGCAAAAACAGGTGTAGTATCTTTAGTGGTTAATAGTGTAGATAGTCTATATTACTGTGTTTTACCTTATTTAGAGTCGTCTAATATGTATACACGTGGTTAACTATTCGTATCTTAACACATAATTGACCATTAAACCCTTGAAGGGTAAAATGATTATAGCTAATTTTCATATTAAATACATAGGCCAGCTACCGGCTTATGTATCTTTTTTCATGCTTATAGGTTTGACTTCAAACCTTAATTTACCGGTTTTGACCTCATACCTTAAATTTAATGCTATTTCTACTTATTATAACACAGATGTTCAAAAAAAATACTAGTTTTCGCCCCTGCGGGGCTAGTGGAAAATAAAGGAAAGTCTGGTATCTATCGTTGAAAAAATCTAATAAATGGTAATACATATATTGGTAGCTCTATCGATCTAAGATTCAGATTTTCTAACTATTTCAATGTCAACTATTTAGAAAGAAATGTTAGTATGCGTATTTGTAGAGCATTACTTAAATATGGTTATTATAAATTTAGCTTAGAAAATTTAGAGTATTGTGACTCGAACTTATGTTTAGAAAGAGAAAAGCATTATATTGATCTTTTTAAACCAGAATACAATATTTCACAACATCCTAGTTCACCCTTTCTAGGGTTACTGCTTTCTAATGAAGCATTAGCTAAGATGAGTATTCGAAAATTGGGTATATCAAAATCGGAAGAACATAAAATAAATCTATCTATTGCGTACCCTAACAAGGTAAGCATAGAAGTTTTATATTTAAGAAATAATGAAATAGCTGTTTATCATTCAATGCGTGCTGCAGCGAAAGCTTTAAACATTAATGTATCTAACATTAATAATTATATTCAACGTAATCAACAAAAACCTTATAAAGGAATATACGTTTTATGGCAAATTTTTTCTTGCAAAGCAAGAAAAAAAAAGCCAAGAAAAATCTAGTTTTTATATGTATAGTTACTAATTATTTAATTTGAGAGGAAGCATTTTGGTTAGCATATTTTAAAGCTCTTTTAACAACTGATGTACTAATAAGATTAAGGTTATTAAACCTAATCTTAATCAGTGTTAAAGAGTAGAAATTGATTTAATCCCATTTTATATATAAATAATAAACTTATTACGGAGAATATATTTAAATTCTGAAGACTAGCTTTGTTACTAAAAATACATGGCTATTATTTTTTACCGGAAGGTAAAAAATTCTTTTTGGACATTTCAGACACTATTAACAAAAGATACAGTAGATCTACATCTACTAGAAACACAGATGAAATTATTAGAGAGATTTTTGAGAGATCTCAAGCTATATTAGCCAAAGATTCTCCATTTGATGTCAAAGCTAATATACCCCATATGGATAATGTACGTAAATTAAGCATAGCAAATAGATCTTTAAACCCAATTGTACCCGGGCCCGCACTCATCGAACGTAGTGATGAGTGCGGGGGTTTATATTTATGAAAATAATAATATGGTTAAAGGTTCTCCTTTTGCTTCTTATAGTGCGGCACATAAATCGTTAGGGTTAAAGCCTAGTAGTAATACATGTAATCGTTACATAGATACAGATAGATTGTATAAAAAGAAATATATATTTTCATCTAAACCTATAGATAGTGCGTCTAAGGTTTAGACCGTAGTAGATAATTATGACTCGTTGATCATGCGTGATGTAAACAACGGTTGATTAATACGTTACTTACACGCTAACACAGCTTCAGCTTTCTTCTTCTTGGTTTACCTACACATAGGAAGAGGTTTATACTATGGATCATACAGAGCTCCAAGAACATTAGTTTGAACTTTAGGTGTTGTTATATTCATATTAATGATCGTTACAGCTTTCTTGGGTTTGTTACATAGCCCAAAATGGTTTATACTCAAGAATAACAACAACAACGACAACAAATATCCTCATACTTTTGCAGCAACGCTGGTAAAACCATTAAATGCAATAGGTAAAAGAACTTTTTCTAGTTCAAGTAAAAGAAGTTTTCAAGTATCATTGCCGCGTAAGCAAGATAGTGTAGAATTGAATAAATTTATAGCAGAAAAAAACCTGAATCCTGTCTTTATATATGAAAACCTATCAGATAATACTGTTAAAACCAGAGTATTAAATGAAACTCGTAATCTTAGTGGTATTTATTTAATTTTAAATAAGGTTACTATGGATTATTATATTGGATCGGCTGCTACAGGGAGATTCCATGCTAGATTTTCTAATCACTTATTTAACTTTCATGGTAGTAAAGTGGTGAAGAATGCAGTAAAAAAATACGGTATATCTTCATTTGCATTTATAGTTTTAGAATTGTTCCCTGAACAAGTAAACAAGGAGAACAATAAGCAATTATTAGATTTGGAAGACTTTTACTTAAAATCTTTATTACCCAACTATAACATCTTGACTGAAGCTGGTTCAAGTTTTGGTTATAAACATAGTGAGATAACCAGACTAAAAATGAAGGGCAGTTACAGTGAAGAGCGTAGAGCTACTATTGGTAGTTTGAATAGAGGTAAAAGCTTATCTCCTAATACTATTGAATTGATGAAGGAAGCGGCTTTAAACCGTACAAAACCTATCTATTTAGAAGAATCCATTAAAAATATGAAGAAAAAGTCTAATGCTATACTCGTATATAATATGGATTACACAGTATATGGTGAATTTCCTAGCATAGTAGATGCCGCGAAATCTTTAGGTTGTGATCAGAAAACCATCATTCGGGCTTTACAAAGCCCAAAACAGATATTGAGAAGACGTTGAGTTGTTAAGTATGTTTAAACATAAGTTGTTGTATGTTTAATTTTGAGTTTAAATTATAGTCCCACAAGTAAAACTTTTTATGCAATCTGTGGAGAGAAATAAAAACTAAAGTGGAATAGCCCGACAGGGATATTGAAGAAGACCAAAAAAAAACGGAGTTTTTTATGGCTTCTTTGGCAATGTTAGTGAAAACGATCAAAGAATTTTTAATCTTGCTTTACTTAAAGGCTAATCAGTAGAGATATACGAGATTAAAGGTTAGAGATCGTCGGTTATCCATATAATCGCGACAGACTGGGTCACTAATGGGTGTCTGAAATGATGCTTAATGCACAGTCGGAATTTTTAGTTATATTCTATAACTAATAGAATACACGAATTCAAAGTTATTCTAGCTTATTATAAATTGCATTTTTATTTATATTAAGTAAATCAGTATGTTTTACCATATGGGCAAATGTCATTATGAGGTTTCTTATTAAAGCCTCAAATGTTTAGTTTTTATTTAATTTTATTTTTTTTAGTATTAATAAGTCCTGCTTACTTAACTTACACTCCTAAAGTAAGCAGGCTAAAAGGTATTTATAGAATTGGTCCACATAATAAAGATTTTTTATCTATTATATTTGGATCTCTTTTAGGAGATGGTCATGCAGAAAAAAGATTAGGAGGTGTAGGTACAAGATTTTCTTTTTTTCAAGAAGATTCCCACGTAGAATACATACTTTATTTACATAATATTGTCAGTGAATGGGGATATTGTAGTCCAAAAATACCAGTTATAACCTATAGATTGGGTACTAAGGGTAAATTACGTAAAGTAGTTAGATTTTCTACATGGACCTATACTAGTCTTAATTGAGTTCGAGACATATGATATATTAATAATATAAAACGTGTGCCAGAATGTATTGGTGAATACTTAACTCCTTTAGCTTTAGCTATTTGAATTATGGATGATGGCTCTAAAGTTAGTCAAGGATTAAAATTTTCTACTAACTGTTTTACTTATAATGATTGTTTAAAGCTAGTAAAAGTTTTAAGTGATAATTTTAATCTTAAAGCCACTGTTCAATCCGCGGGTAGTAAAGATCAATATATTATCTATGTTTGAAAAGAATCTATGCAAGATCTTAGAAAGATAGTATCTCCATACATGATACCTGAAATGAAATACAAAATAATTTAAATGAAATAAAAGTTTTACATAGTTATATGGTGTTCTCTAAAAATAATTTTTACTAAGAATTTAGACTATTAGCCATATAGCCATATTGATGAAAACGGTCAAAGATGTTTGTTTTACATTAAGACCGTCGGTAGAGTAAACTATCGCTACAGACTGGTTCATCGATGGGTGTCTGAAATGATGCTTAATGTACAGTCGGAATCTTTTTTCTGTATTTTTTTTTGCAGGAACACAAGGCTTTATGCTGTATTAAATTACGATCATCTATTGCTAATATTCCGAATTTTCAGGATATAAGGAAAGCATCTAAGAGGTGAGTATATTGCACAGGGTTTGCTTGTTTTAAACATATAAAGCTAGAGTATTTGAAGTAACTTTTCAAAGATTAAGCTAGAATAAGCAAATTAAAGATTTGGCAACAGTTATTACTAACCTTATGAGTGCAATACCATGAATAGGGCAAGATATAGTTGAGTTCCTGTGAGGTGGTTTTAGCGTTTTGTATTGCGAAGCGCCATTTAGCTGTGAAGTTAAATTGCAAATTCTGCTTATTGCTGGAATATCCTGTATAAGTATTGTTGGATACGTTCTATATAGTTTAAATATAGACGTAAAAAAGCCAACAATTTTGGGACAATCAGCAGGGGTTAAGGAGTTTATAGCTCCAGAAGCTCCTCAGAGACTAAACGCAGAAGATCTTAAATTTGCCTACTTTGTAGGATTAATAGAGGGAGACGGGTATTTTTCTGTAACAAAGAAAGGTGATTATCTTTCATATGAATTAGGAATAGAATTAAGTATTAGAGATGTACAGCTTATTTATAAAATAAAAGCCTTATTGGGTGTAGGTGTTGTTAGCTTCAGAACAATAAATTCTGTAGAAATGGTGGCTTTAAGAATTAGAAACAAAACTCATTTAGTTAACATTATTTTACCTATTTTCGATAAATACCCCTTTATTTCCGATAAGCAATATGATTATCTAAGATTCAAACATTTATTAGTATCTGGGATTAAAAAACATGTGGATATGCCTTCTTATATTAGACCTATAAACTCGGAATTTCCTTTAAATTCTATAGAGTCTATTATAGATTTACCTTACTTTTCATCTTGATTAGTTGGGTTTATGGAAGCCGAAGCTTGTTTTAGTATTTGTAAACCTACTATAGATGCTTCCAAGATTGCTAGTTTTAGTATTGGTCAAACTAATAGTCAAACCTTGATATTAGCAATTGCTAAATATTTATCTTTAAGTAAAAAAATTACATGTGATAAAACTAATCATTTTAATCTTAAAGCTTCTAGTGTTAGATCTGTAGAAAATGTTATACGGTTTTTAGATAGAGCACCTGTTAAGCTATTAGGTAATAAAAGATTACAATATTTATTGTGAATAAAAGAACTTAGAACTATACCTAGATACAGTAAAAATTTTGAAATCCCCCAAAAATATTAAACAAAAATAAGATTAAGATATAGTCCGAACAATATGGATACAAACATATTGAGTGTAATGAGAACCTTTAATTTAATTAAATTAAAGGTGGGATTACCAACACAATTGTAACAATGCTACTTTAAACAGATTCTTTGCTTTACATTTTGTTTTACCTTTCGTATTAGCTGCTTTAGCTTTAATGCACTTAATTGCACTTCACGATAGTGCAGGGTCAGGTAACCCTTTAGGTGTTTCAGGTAACTATGATAGATTACCTATGGCTCCTTACTTCCTTTTCAAAGACTTAATAACTATATTCTTATTTATAGTGATATTAAGTGTATTTGTATTCTTCATGCCTAACGTTTTAGGAGATAGTGATAACTATATAATTAGGAAAAAAGCTTAGTTATTGTCAGAATGAACTTCTGGCTATTAAACCATCAAATTGCGGGAAGTCCCTAAAGCAATTTCAACCAAGCAAACGTGGCAACACAGTTTGTGGCACAGGTAATGACTCGTGGTATGGTAAAATCGAAATTGATTATCTATGTGATTGCTACTTTCGCTCTCCTTTTCCATAAAAAGGACTTTATCGTTCATTGGAGGGTGAGTAGGAAATACAGATAAATGGGTAATCCGCAGCCAAGCTCCACTACTTTAAATAACATATTCCACTACAAACTAAGGAGGGTTATTTAAAATAATGGTGTGCAGTTCATCGACTAAATGTTGGTTGGCGCAAGCTTAAGATATAGTCAAGCCCCATTCGAAAGAATGCAGGAAGTTCTTTGATGAGAAGGTTCCGTTAAATGGATAGGTTTAAACCTATTTAGGGAGAAGGCCTTAGTCAGGCATATCTGTTATTTAATTACTTTCTATACTTGTTTAAAGACTGAAAGTTATATATCCTCTACAGATCAAGAGAAATCTCACCTAATTGAACCAGGGTACGATATTAAATCTATCGTTAAAGGTAAAAAAGGGAAGAATTTAATGACTCTTTCTGAAGTTAAAAGTTTATTTTTGACTCTAAAATTTTCAGATCCTTTGGGTAAAGGTTCAGATAAAGAATTTTGTTTACTTGCCAACGGTTTCTGACAAGCAGAAGGGTATATTGGAGGTATCTTTAGATCTGGGTTTAATTTTTATCCTATTTGCACGGCTACTCAATTGTTTTCTGTAGAAAGCGCCAAATTTTTTATTAGATTAGACAAAGCTTTATGTAATAAAGGTACTTTTAGTATAACTTTAAATAGTTTCGGTAAATTTGTTATCGCTTATAGATTGTCCGGTTGAGATACTTTCTTTTCTGTGTTTGTTCCTTATTTCTATATGCTATATGGTGAAAAACACCGTGCTATTTATAAACTAAAAAAAATTTATGAATTAAAAAATTACATTAAACATAATTCGGATAATATGTCTAAAGTTCTCTTAGTAAGTATTGTTTATTCTTTAACTGCTCATTCTCCTCGTTATAAAGTAAGTTTGGAAGAGAAATTACTTTCTTTAGGCCTAGATCTGGCCTTATTGAAAGAATTACCAAAGGTTTCTTATAAAGAAAATGTTATAAAACCTTCTTTCTTATTTATACTGGGATTCTTTTTAGGTGATGGTACTTTACATTTGAAACTCGAATGAAAAGAGAAAAATAGTACTGTTGTTATTGTTCCTTTATTTAATATAGTACAATCTAATGTTGAATCTAATAAATATATAATGGAAATAATGACTAACGCTTTAAATGCTCTTAATATCAAAACTTCTTTAGAGAAAAGTACTAATACTTACACTTTAAGAGTTAAAGGTATTAATAATGTATTTAATTCTTTATTTCCTTTATTAAAAATTTATTCACATTTCTTATATGGAAAAAGTGATAGTTTTAATTTATTAGTGTGAGTAGAGCGGCTGGTTAGATCAGGAGGCCATCACACTTATTTTGGTTTAAGAGCGCTTATTAATAAAATATACGATAGTACTAATGAACGTTTCACAGATAAAGAAGTTTGAATGGGTCGTATCGAGGATTGATTAAAAGCAGTTTCTGCTCGTAGAGAGTGAGGAGAATACTTTATTTCTCCTATATATACTTCTAATATTGAAATTAGAGGTTGACAAGTACGTTTCCCTTCTACTTTGAAATTACCGAAGTCTAATAAAGCATTTATGTGTTCAACTTGTGGCGGTCAAGATAAAGCTTTAGCAGCTGCTGTGCAATATAGAGATAAAATTATTTCAGATTGAATTAATCAAAATTTTTAGGTTAACTATAATAATCTGTTTTCACCTACTTAGTAGTATCCCGTTGCTAATAAATAAAGCTTTATTTCCCCCTACGAAGTTGGGGGAAAAAGGGCTAAGGTGCTAGAGGAAATAACATGTCAGACTAATTCGATCTGGGCTAATCCTATGCAAACTCCTCCTGCGATAGTTCCGGAGTGATAAAGAAAAGATGTCACCTAATCTCGCTGTTTGCTGGAAAACCCTTTAAAGTACGATGAATAATAAAGTTGCTTAAAGGATAATCAGCAGGAAACCATCAGGTATATTCGTAGCTTAGCTCTTATTATCCTAGTGGGATCTTCAGAGACTATATGCGAGACATTTTAAGATTAACCCTTTAATCATATAAATGAAGATATAGTCCAATCATTGTAGTAATATGATGTATATAAATATATAAATATTTATATAATCAACATGATCTAAGTACAATTATTCTTTTAATATCGGCTAGCATAGTTCTCTATGCAATTCGTTCTACAAAAGGTATTACACGTTTATCTCCTTCTGAAAGAAGCTTGATAACAATACCTGATGATGTAAAGGATATATTAGTAGGTATCTTACTCGGTGATGCCCACATAGTTAGAAGATCCTCTACTGCTAATTCTAGATTGGTGTATGCTCAAACAGCCGTAGCGCATAAAGAATATTTTGACTATGTACATAGTTTTTTTCTTCCTTTTTGTGCCAAGGACTACTTACCCCAACTTAGAACAGTTAGAGATAATAGAACTAAAAAAATATATAGTGCTATATCTTTCACAACTATGCAACTTCCTTGTTTTAATGTATTTAAAGAGATGTTTTATGTATCAAATGTAAAAAAAGTCCCAGACAATATTTATGAACTGTTAACTCTTAGAGGTTTAGCTTTTTGAATAATGGATGATGGATCTCGTCATGGGGATGGATTGCATATTAGTGTTTACGCCTTCTCGAATGAAGACGTAGATAAACTAATGTATACTTTACAAGATAAATTCAATCTTAGATGTTCAATACATTATAACAGGGATAAAAAACCTAGAATCTACATTTTTAAGGAATCTATGGATAAATTAAGACCTTTAATTAGTCCGTATTTTATTAAAGAAATGTTATATAAACTAGGTTTATAAAGCTGTCACTTACATTAGAGGTTTTTTTAAGTATTAGCTTAAAGTATCTCTTTTTGTATGTTGATTTTTTTTTCGATCTTTTACCTTTCTATGCTATATTAAGATCTATACCTAACAAATTATTAGGTGTTGTTGCTATGTTAAGTGCTATCTTAGCATTATTAGCTATGCCATTTACTGATTTAAGTAGAAGTAGAGGTATACAATTCAGACCTTTAAGTAAAATAGCTTTCTATGTATTTATAGCTAATTTCTTAATATTAATGCAATTAGGTGCAAAACACGTTGAGAGTCCATATATAGAATTTGGGCAAATTAGTACCGTTCTTTACTTTGCACATTTCTTTATTATCGTACCTGTAGTTAGTTTACTAGAAAATAGTTTAACAGAATTGGCAAGTCATAATTCACGTATTGTGAGTCCCCTGCAGTAAACCTAAAACTAGAAAAATAACTAAAACCACACCAGGTATAGCTGCACCTACACTTGGTCCATTTAAAGCTACATCTTCATTAGGTATGCCTGGTACTACAAGTGCAGTTGCAGCTGCAACTGGGGCTGTTGTTACATTTGCTGCTATTTTTAGAGGACTAGTTATAACTACATCTACAATTTATGTAGGAGTAGTAGTTATAAACTTAGTTAGAGGGCTAGACTATACGGTGTCCGAACTTGAAACTTTACAAGATATATTAAGGTCTTTAGATGTTATTAGAGAAAATCTTCGTACTGTATGTCTTGTGGGTAATAATGCTATCCGTTCAATTGAGTTGCTTAATCCTGAATATTTAACTAGTCCTCGAGGAGAACCACTTCGAGAAACGTTAAATCAAGCAGGACGGTTGTTTGAAAGTGTGGAAGAGCTAGAAGCTCGTGTTAGACAAGCTGCCTTTACTCACTATACTAATAATAGATAATGATAATCTTTAGGCTTTGTTTATATTTACTCGTATTATTTCTCTTATTTTTTTTTTTATTATACGTGCTCTGCACGCATAATAAAAAAATAAATTCGGATGGTCAATATATAGTAAGGTTGCCTATAAGTAGTTCTTTTTAGACATATTTTAAGTTACTTGGCTCCTTATTTAAATTAATATGTTTTCGTACAGTACCTTATACCTTTTGGGCTAAATACTCGCAGTATTTTTTATAAAGCACTGCAAAGAAGGGTCCTTCTCTTTAATTATATTAGGCTTATGTATTTGTGTTATAAGACTTTATAACATAGATACATAAGGGATATGCAGTAGATGGTTCTACATTTTGATTGCAGATCGAAAATTTGGGGTTCGATTCTTCCATATCTCTTTTTACAGATGAGCTGACTTGCTCTTTTCTTAATCCCCGCACCTTCCAGGAAAATTTATAGCCTCATACACTTTGTCGACCTATCCCCACCAAAGGTGGGAGGGGGGGGGCGTGCCCTGCACCAAAAGAAATCTATAATAGTAAATTGTGTGTTTGCACTGGAATCTTACTAGGTTACCTTATTATCTGTTTATGCTATCCGCAGTAAGAGGATTGCATAGTATGGAATCCAAGGTTTTGTTAATGCAATTTAAAGAGTAGACGATTTAAGTCTTTTTAGTTTAGTCTAAGTAGTTAGTCTGTTTAGACCTTAAAAGGTAGTTTTAGTCTGTCCTTTAAGTTTTTATATAATAATATACCTACCTATTGCTATTAGTAAATTGTACTATATATAAGGCATAGAGTAATAGAAAAAATTTTTGACCGATACCCATACCCAACCTATCTTAATTTTTAACCAAAAATCTAGCGATAAGGTGAATTTAAATGAGATAAAATCATCTATATCTTTATGAACTGAAAGATGATTATTATCTTCAAATGCTAAAGATATAGGTACGTTATATCTTATATTTGCGGTATTCTCAGGATTATTAGGTACAGCTTTCTCTGTATTGATCAGATTAGAGTTAAGTGGACCTGGTGTTCAATATATTGCAGATAACCAATTATATAACGCAATTATAACAGCTCACGCTATCCTTATGATTTTCTTCATGGTCAAAATAAATGCAAATATGTTAAATGTAAAATGAAATCTATCTCCAATCTTGCTTTATCTACGATAAAGCACGATGAAGATTCCCGAAGATGATGATAATCACCATCAAGGTAATAAATAAATTAAACCTAAGGATAAGTATGTTAAGATATTAGTAGAAGACCCCTATAATAACAGAAAGATAATACTGAACGTAACTAAATTGATTTCCTCCTTTATGGGAAAAAGGTATCCTTTTTTCTTTTTTTAGTTGCGGATTTCTTATTTTTATCTGATGGTTTAATAAATTTTTAAAGTTCTATATTAGGCGAAGTGTATACTGTCTTGTCCGTTATTGCTTTAAATTTATATGCTGATTCACTATCTGAAAGAAAAGAGATTCTTAAAGACAATAACACAAAATCAGGTATTTATCGTTGAATTATTCAAGTAAACGGAAAAGCTATGTAGGTAGTAGTGTAAATTTAGGTTACAGACTTAAACAATACTACAGTGTTAGTTATCTAAGTAGAAATAAATCTGTTAGTAGTATTTCTAGAGCATTAGTTAAGTATGGTCATTCAAACTTTAAACTAGAAATCCTGGAATATTGCGAGCCAAATAGACTTATAATATTAGAAAGAGAACAGTACTATATAGATCTTTTAATGCCAGTCCGGTTAAAATAAAAATCTTTGTTTTGCAAATCTTTTTATTTTAGCCCCTTATAAAATTTAATTCCATTAAAAATTATAAAAAGGGGGCTGTAAAAAAAAAGGGGCCAGCCCCTTTTTTTTGTGCTTATTTTTTTTTTTATTATAAAAAAAAATTTTTAGGCGCGCAAGTATTAAATAAAGCTTTTCTTATTTTCGATTTTGGGTTTCCTTCGTTACGTGCAAGGCACGATGATTTTTCTTATAAATATACAATTATGTGTATTTCATTTAACATATTAATATAGTATTATGATATTCAATACTATATAATAAAGGCATGGCCGGGTAATATAGAAACATATTACCTTCTTTTCGCTATATGCTGAAACATCTTTAGGGCTTTTGAAACTAGTAGTGCAGACTTTCGGAACTTAGCTGTAAACGAAAAGCGGCATAATACAGTAACATTTCAAAAGATTAGACAATCAGCAGGAAACCAAATATACAGGGGCTTTTTAAGCATTAAACACCTCTAAGTAGTAGGATCCTCAGAGACTACACGCGAAATACCTTAGTAAATGTTATATTTAAAGGTAAAGATATAGTCCAGCCGTTAGTGAAAATTAACGGATAAACGTATGCCAGCTATGATTGGAGGATTTGGTAATTTCCTATTACCATTATTAGTTGGGGGTCCAGATATGGCAAACACAAAGGACCTCCTTGGTAAGATAAAACATAATATAAAAAGTCTGGCGCCCCCGACCCGAAGGGTCGGGGGCGTCCTGACAGCAGGGGTCCCACCAGCTACGCTGGTGGGGGGCCCCCGCAGTCTCAAAATAGATAGAAGTATAAACCCATCATTTAAATCTTATTTAGCAGGTTTATTTGAGGGGGATGGTCATATTTGAATACAAAAACCTGAAGTTAGCTATATAAAGAGACATAACCCCAGGTTTTGTGTAACCTTTCATATTAAAGATGCACCATTAGCTAAAAAACTACTTAGTATTATAGAATTTGGCCATATAGCATATAAACCTAAAAATAAAGCTTGTGTACTGACAGTTTCACCTGTTAAAGGATTAGTTAAAATAATTAATCTAATTAACGGTGAGCTTAGAACACCTAAAATAAATCAAGTTTATCTTTTAATAGATTGATTAAATATAAATCATAGCTTAAATATAAAAAAGTTACCTATTAAATCAGGATCTTTAAGTAAAGATAGTTGGTTAGCAGGTTTTATAGATGCAGATGGTAGTTTTTCTATACAACATACTAAGGTAGAAAATGGTGCATTAAAAAATAAAATATCTTGTAGACTAAGAGTTGAACAAAGAATGTTAGATCCTATAACCAATATTAGTTATCATTCTATACTTTTAGAGATATCTAAATTTTTAGGATGTAGTCTTCTAACTAGAAAACAATTAGCTACAAGTAGAGAATACTATACTATTACAGCTTCTAGCAAGAAGTCTTTATCTATTATTATTTCTTATTTTAGTGCTTTTCCTTTATTATCTTCTAAATTTTTAGATTACAAAGATTGATATATAGCAGCTGAATTAATTATAAAAGATTTGCATTTAAGTGTTGAAAGCATGGCTAGTATAGATTTGTTAAAAAATAATATGAATAGAAATAGATCATATTTTAATTGAGACCATTTAAATAAATTATAGATTGTTTTTTACCTAAAGGGAATGCCGTTGAGAAGTGTAAATTTCTCAATTATTACTACGCTATATGCATGGAATTTCTCGAGTTAGGAATTAGTCAGCCTACTAACAGATATATAGACACCTGATTGAGCTTTATATTAACCGTTTTGATATAAAGTTATAAAGTTGTATTTTCAACTGAATCAGTCGTAACACTTATATATACATGGGAAGAATATGCAGGAAACCAAAGTAGTTGATGCCCGCTATAATAAAGCAAGCAAAAAAAGGGTTTTAACTATGAGTAGGATCCTCAGAGACTACACGCGAAGCCCCATTTTTTTTTATTAATAAATGGGTGAAGACATAGTCCTTGTAGGCAGGAAACTGCCTATTATCACCTGCAGGATGTTTATCTATTGATTTAAAGTTTTAAATCATATACAATAGATTTCTTCTTTTTAAGTAGAATATTACTCATGGATATTCCTTGAAATAACCCTTTCCTTACAACTTATCCATATCATGATCCTCAATGAAGACAAGTAGGTTTAATCCTTGAGAAGGATAAGAAGGATCATTTAGATGAGAGGGCTAGACAATACATTAGATTTAAATCCGTTAATTTCTCGGATATACGATGGGTAGCGCAAAGATATGGGTCTTATAGGGCAGATGAACTCGAGATTCTTATAAATTTTTATTATTAGAACAAAATAGGGATTTGGCTGCTAGTCGTAGATATATCGGAGCTAGATTATCGTTAAGTCAGGTTATTGTTGACGATGAGCTAATAGATGCTTTAAAAACGAGAAGCAGGTGTGTATAGATTCCCTAGACTTAATAATATAAGTTTCTGATTATTACCTCCTAGTTTAATATTATTCTTATTTGCTAGTGGTATAGAAAATGGAGCGGGTATTTAACTGTGCTCGAGTAGTAAGTAATTACTATGTAGAATATCACCGTATGCTGGAAAACCCTTAATGCTTAAGTACTTGCCAAAAGCGAGTAAACCTTTATAAGTTTAAGGACAATCAGCAGGAAACCTACTTGAGACTGTCGTTTAAGTAGGATCCTCAGAGACTAAACGTGATACATCCTTATATTAAAAAGGATGAAGATATAGTCCATGCTTATATGAAAATATGAAAACAAATAAACTTTATACTATTACTATTGAAGTTAAAATCGAATAATATAACAAAGTTTTCCTTTTATTTAAAGAGGTAACGAGTTTTTATTGCAATATATAATTACCCTTTTTTAACTTCAACCCTCTAATGTCCCAGGGTGTACAATAGTAATAATATAGTGAATATCTGACAGTTATTCATAAAATATCCAGAGTTTGTTATTCTTTAAACTCAATTGTTAATTACACTAATGCTGATACTCAAAAAGAAGATATTCTTAACGATAACAAAGGAAAAGCAGGTGTTTATCGCTGAACAAATATAGACTCGGGAAAAATGTATGTAGGATCCAGTGTAGACCTATATCGTAGATTTATGGAGTATTACAATATAAAATATCTTACTAGAGCAGCTAAATCTAGTTTAATTTGTAAAGCTTTGCTAAAACACGGTTATTCTAAATTTAACCTTGATATTTTAGAATTTTGTAATCCTTCCGATGTAATAACCAGAGAACAATATTATATCGATAATTTAAAGCCAGAGTATAACATATTAAAGGTAGCGGGTTCACTATTCGGTTATAAACATACTCAAGAGTCTCTGGCCAAAATGAAGGAAATAGCTCTTAATCGTTCCGATGAAACCAAAGCTAAGTTAAGAGAGGCAGCATTAGGTAAAACCTATAAACATACAGAAGAAACTAAAATTAAATTGAGAGACGCAATATTGGGAAAAAAACATACCAATGAAACTTTGGAAAAATTAAGTTTTATTCAATCTAATAGAATAAAACACCCTGTAGCAGGTTTCAAGTTAAAAGTTGCTGATATCCAAACTGGTGATACTTTCTTATATGATTCTTTACGTATTGCAGCCAAAGAGCTTAACAGTAATCACGTTACATTAAGTAATTATATAAAAAATGGAAAACTTTTCCGGGATAGATATCAGTTAACTAAAAGTACTTCTTAACGGTCAAATGAGAACTACCAAGATAGAGGCTCTACATAGAATGATTGACTGGTTAAAGGCTAGATCAACTTCAACTTCAAAACTTTCATCCCATAACCTTAAATTTAAAAGGTGGGGCGGGCTTAAGTTTGGGTCCCGCCTACGTTTATTTTTTTAATGAAATTAAAAAAATAAGGGGGGGGGGTTAAATAAAATCTTGCTACGCAAGATTTTATTTTACCAAACTAGAGAAGAATTTGTAGAGTTAGCGTATGAAGTTAGAACAAGTAAAAAGAGCTCTAGTGAAAAACTAATAGCTTACTTGTCTAAATACCCCTTATTTCGTTCTAAACATCAAGATTTTTTATCTTGAGGTGAAATACATAAAATAAGATTATCTAAATTACACAAAACTCTAGATGGTACTAAGAGATTAATTTTACTAAAAATTCGCATGAATACCTTAAGAACTCAATATAATTGAGATTCTTTAAATAGATTTTATACTATTTAAAGTAATTAGCTCCGGGCGCCCCCCCCTGGGGGGCTGGAGCCTGCGGGGGTCCCTAAAAAAATAATTCTTTTTTAATCAGCGTAGCTGGGCCCCCCGCTGGGGATAACAAATATGAAACTGGAAAATGTTTATTTTAAACCGACAGGTTGAACACTTTACCCTCCTTTATCAGGAATACAAAGTCATAGTGGACCTAGTGTAGATCTAGCTATCTTCGCTTTACACTTATCAGGTATAAGTAGTCTACTTGGGGCTATAAACTTAACCTTTATTGGGCACCTATTTCTTTTACGCGTTAACTATGCAAGCTATATAAATAAATTTAACCAATATGTTTTTGGATCTAAAACTAAAAGTAGCTTATCTTTAAAAGCTAATTATAGTAGTAAATCTAATGGTGGAGGCGGACCAGACCCAGATATGGAACCAGAAAAGCCAAAACCTGAAAAGAAAGATAATAATAAAAAAGAGAATCCATGACCTGTGATTTTAGGTAGAAAAGGTAGTAACCTTTATGCTCATGAGTTAGCAAAAGCTCAAATTAAAAAAGGTACACCTGTAACAGTAGGGGTATTAAATGAAATATTAGCTTACTCTAATATTCTAGTTAGTGAAGATACACTAAATTCTTTAATTACTATGCCTAGATTTGTTTTTACTGATTTAGATAAAAAAGAAACTAGACGTTTAATTGATAATAAACTAGGTTTACCTCATAGTAAAATACAACAACGTGGTATTTATATCTTTACTTGTACAGAGACAAATGAAAAATATGTTGGTTCATCCTCAGGGTTAGCTTTGAGATTAAGAGGCTATTTAAATAAAACGCACAAGAATTCTGGGAAATTAATTCCTCCAGCCTCCTCTTTTTTTTTTAATTCTAAAAAAAAAAAGGAGGCAGGTTCAGCGCGCTCGCGCGCGGCAGAACTAATTGAAGAAAAAGGTTTATCTTGTTTTAAATTAGAAGTAGTTTGTTTACCCTATTACGCTGAGTTGAAACCTGAAATAGTTTTAGAACAATATTTTTTATTGGACCCTTCTTTTAATTTAAATACTATAAAGGTTTCAAATAATCCTAGTGGATCTACAGCAAAACCTTTATACATGTATAACAGAGATAAATCTATACTTTATTATTTTACTACGCAACAAAAAGATTTTATATCTAAACTTAATATTAGCCATTTTACATTCACTAAACACCTAACTAAAGGTACTTATTATTTAGGTAAATATTTATTTTTGAGAGAACAAGTAGATACAGCAAAGGTTACAAACATGCTTCTACCTGATATAGCTCTAATGTTACAAAAAGATAGATTTAAATTTAATAAAAATAAAGCCGTGAATAGTCCAAGTAAATCTGTGATATTAATGGATGTTGAAAGTAAAGAATAAATTCTTTTTGAAAGTTTAGGTAAATGTATGGAATATTTTAAAAGTAAAAACATTCCAGCATCTCAAAAAACATTGGTTAAACATTTGAACACAAATATAGCTTATCTGTCCCCGAAGGGGAAAGGATATATCTGTAAATCTTCCCTCTAACCACCAAAAGTGGGGGAGGGACAAGATAAAGTATAGTTATGTGTAATAGAATTAGCAATACATAATGGGGTTTATATAAAACTTCTAACTATATGCTGGAACAGCATAAGTGTTTATAGGTTTAAATTATTTATAACCGGATAAACCATGCTCAATCAGCAGGAAACCAATAGATGTCATTAGATAATCTTAGTAGGATCCTCAGAGACTACACGTTAGACACCGTATCTAAACAGTTTGTTGTTGTGCATAAGCTCATACTATAGTAGAGCATAAGTGCCTGTTTCGCTTTTCTTTTTTTTTATAAAAAAAGTAATAGAATATAGAGGCAGACAACATATAATAGATGCGCTGAAGATATAGTCCGCAATATTGGTTGTATCTTGATGTGTTCAAGATATAATCATTAAGTGTCATTACTACTATACTTAATATGAGAAGTCCAGGTATAAGATTACACAAATTAGCTTTATTTGGATGAGCTGTAATAGTTACAGCTGTATTATTATTATTATCATTACCAGTTTTAGCAGGAGCTATAACTATGGTATTAACGGATAGAAATTTTAATACATCATTCTTTGAAGCTGCAGGTGGTGGTGATCCTATATTATACCAACATCTTTTCTCAAGAGATGTATTTATTATATCTTTAAATTTTTTATTTTTAGCAACAGCAACAAGAGTATTTCTTAACAGATCTAATAAAGATTTATTTAATTTTAAAGTAAATTATAGTACTTCAAGCGATAATAAATTTTATTTTTCAAATTTTTATAGTAAATTTGATAGCTATTGTACTAACTTTGAAAGACCTTCAGAAAAGTTCTTAACATGGTTTATAGGATTTACAGAAGGTGAAGGGTCTTTTATTATAAATAAAAGAGGTGACTTAGCTTTTGTTATTTCGCAAAGTACATTAGATATAAAAGTATTAGAGTACATAAAAGAAACTTTAGGTTTTGGTAAAGTAATTGCTCAAGGAGCAATTACTAGTAGATATGTTACACAGAGTAAAGTAGAAATAGATATAATAATTAGTTTATTTAATGGTAATATTGTTTTACCTAGTAAACAGGAAAGATTTGAAACTTTTGTCCTTGGATTTAATAACTGAGTAAATAAAGGTAGAATAAATTTAAGCCCTGTAACAGTTATTAAAAATTCAATATTACCTAGTTTAAATAATGCTTGATTGGCAGGTTTTACAGACGGAGAAGGTTGTTTTACTTGTTCAATAGGTGATACTAAAGGGTTTAGTTTTAACTTTAATATATCACAAAAATGAAATATTAATGTTAAAATATTAGAACACCTTTGTATATTATTTAATGGGGGTACAGTTTCAAAACATTCAGTATTTAATGTTAATGAGTATAGAATAGGAGGAGTAAATAATTGTAAAAATATATTTCCTTACTTTGATAAATATACTTTGTGTACTAAAAAATCTATTTCTTATACTTTGTGAAAAGATATACATAAAGATCTGTCAAAAAAATATCATATAAATCCTATAAAAAGATTAGAGATGATTGAAAAAGCTAGATTGATAAAGAAATTTACATTATAAATACATAAGGGAAAAAAAGTCAAGGTTTAATGTGCAAGTTACGAAGCTCTTAGGACAGATGTAAAAAGCTATAAGATCCAAAAGAGCAAATATTCATTCATGAATATACCTTAGATTTAGTCAATATTTAGTTATTACTGCTTGCAACTCTTAAGTTTAAGAATATATATAATAGTTTATATGTTTTAAACATGGCTATCTTATTATTAAGTAATATATAAGATAGCCATAAGGAAAAGTTAGTATAAATATAGGCGATACTAGTGTTAACGGTCAATAAAGTCTCATTTAAAGACCGTCGGTTATATAAGTGACCGCTACAGACTGGTTCACTGGTGGGTGGCTGAAATGCTGCTTAATGTACAGTCGGTTTCTTCCATACGTTATTATCATGTATGCACAAGCCCGGAGTTTAAATATTACCGGTACCTGTATTTAATGAGAGAACATCAAGAATATTGATGGAAAGTTAAATTTGAAGAAATGGATTCTTCGGACATCCTGAAGTTTATATATTAATTATTCCTGGTTTTGGTATCATTAGTACTGTTATTTCTGCTAGCTCAAACAAATCAGTGTTTGGTTATTTAGGAATGGTGTATGCTATGATGTCTATTGGAGTTTTAGGATTTGTTGTTTGAAGCCACCATATGTACACAGTTGGATTGGATGTTGATACTAGAGCTTATTTTACAGCTGCTACATTAATTATCGCAGTTCCAACTGGTATTAAAATCTTCAGTTGATTAGCTACATGTTACGGAGGATCTTTACAATTAACACCTTCAATGTTATTTGCTTTAGGTTTCGTTTTCATGTTCACAATTGGAGGGTTAATAAACCACTTAGCTCTCCCCTTAAAGACTGCTATATGCTGGGAACTTCTGACAATTATACTACTCGAATTATATTCAGTGACAATGTATAATTTTGAACAATCAGCAGGAAACCAACGGGTATTAAATACCTTAGTAGGATCCTCAGAGACTAGACGCGGTCCTCGTAATAATATTACGAGAAGATATAGTCCATGTAATAAAAATACATTAATTCATACAATTAGCTACAATAGCTTTAATTCAAAAACTATTTATAACTTACGTAACCATTATTCTACTTCTAGTAAAGAAGATAATACAAAAAGTTTAGGCCCATTAAATGTATACCTTAACTTTAAAGAAGATAGATCTTCTATATTAAAAGATCAAAAAGAAAGATCAGGGGTTTACTGTTTAATAAATAAGATAAATGGGCATTCTTATATAGGAAGTTCTATTAATTTAGCTTCTAGAATGAAAAATTATCTTAATAATACTTTCTTAAAAAGTAGACAAATTGTAAATATGCCTATTGTAAAAGCTTTACTTAAGTATGATCAATCTAACTTTACTTTATTTATAGTGGAGTATGCAGAACCCCAGGTTTTAACTGTTAGAGAGACTCAATTTATAACATCTGTGTTGCCTTATTATAATGTGCTAAAGCAAGGTTATTCTTCTTTAGGTTATAAGCATACAGAAGAAACTAAACAATTATTATCTGAATTAGCTAGTAATAGAGTACACAGTGATACAACTAAAGGTTTAATAGCAAAAGCTTTAACCGGTGAAAATAATCCTTTTTATAATAAAAATCATTCTATGGAAAGTAAGGTAAGAATGATGGAAGCTAATTCAGCTTATCCTGTTTATATTTATGATTCTTTTAAAGAATTATTGGTTATTTTCCCTTCCGTTTCATCTTTAGCTAATTTAATTAAATCTAATCACCCTACTATAGTCGAGGCTATAAAAGAGCAAACTATATTTAGAGGTGAATGATATTTCACTAATGTACCTTATAATATAGATGATTGCCCTTTAATATCTGATTGAACTCATAAAGAATGCAAAGAATTAATATTAAGCATTAATAATAAGAGTCATGTTAGAAAAGGAGTATTTGTGTATGATACTCATAAAAATCTTATAGGTAGATATGACGGAGTAACGGATGCACAAAGAGATTTAAATATTAGTCATAGTACAATTAAAAAATACGCTAAAATAGGGGCTACTTATAATGGTTACATATTTAGTTATGAAAGATTGAAGAATTAATGTATTTTTATTCGTAAGTGGAGTCGTGTTGGCTAATGCATCTCTTGATATTGCTTTCCATGATACTTATTACGTTGTTGCTCATTTCCATTACGTTTTAAGTATGGGAGCTGTATTTGCATTATTCAGTGCATGATACTTCTGAATCCCTAAAATATTAGGGTTAGATTATAACAGAATGTTAGGTAAAGTTCATTTCTGAATAATGTTTATAGGGGTTAATGTAAAGGGAAGAATGTCTTTTTTTGACGCAAGCAAGACGACAGGAAAAATATTTAATCACGATTTGGCAGGTCCTGGCGGTTCACCTAACAAGAATTTTGTTATGTTTTTTAATAATGTTCAAGAAAGTAAAAGAGCTATTTATAAAGCTTTAAGAGGAAAATCTGGAGTATATTTATTTATAAATAATATAACTAATGATTTATATGTGGGGAGTAGTATTACTTTATCTAAAAGAATGACTTCTCACTTTTACCTTGCAAACTCTGATAAGGCTACAAATATAGTATTAGCTAGAGCTATGAGAAAGTATGGATTAAAATGTTTCTCTCTGGGTATATTAGAAATTTGTGCTTCAGATACTATAATCTGTTCGGAATTAGAACAAAAATGAATGGATTATTATAAACCTAGATATAATGTCTTAAAAATTGCAGGTAGTTCTTCAGGTTTTCGTCACTCTATTGAAACTATTAATAAACTAAAAGAGCTATTCAAAAAGGAAAGTCACCCTAAATACGGTACTGTTAGTTCCCCTGAAACGATAAATGCCATTGCTCAGGGTATTAAAGAATTTTACCTTACTCACAGTCATCCCTCTAAAGGATTAAAAGGTAAACTTTCTCCTCAGTATGGTATTGGTGGTAAATCTGTTTTTTGTTATAACCAAAAGGGTGAAGAATTAATATTCCCATCCATTAATGGAGCTAAACAACATTTCCAAGTTAGATGGACACTTATAAAAAAAAGTATAGACACCGATAAGTGAATAGATTTAAACGGGGAACTGTGAATTATACAATCTTTACCGCGTCCAACTCGTCAAGAATAAACCCCATTAGCTCCTCTCAATCTTTCTATATGCTGGAAACTCTCACAAGGCTTAAGTACTCAACGATTCATTTATAATCAGTAAGTAACAATCTTAAGTATATCTAGACAATCAGCAGGAAACCAACCGGTAATATTAAATTATCTTAGTAGGATCCCCAGAGACTACACGAAAGAAAAGTTATACTGGAAGATCCAGTATAGCTTAAGATATAGTCCACGTTTATATGATAATAAATTTATCATAGTTTTTGTAATGTAACATTCTTCCCTTTGAAGTTGGGGGCCTACAATAGAAATTTTGTAGCGTAAAGGGGAGATATAATATAATAAACTCCCTGAAAACTTGGCAAATTGCTGGAAAGACGTATAAATCTAGACCTAGTTTTTACGACCAATCAGCAGGCAATCTTTCTTAGCTATACTAAGTAAAGCGGCTTCAACGATCATACGCCAGGTACCTTATACCTTTATAATTAATGTTTTATTTAGGTATGGTAGTGATATGATCTACAAATTATTGGTGACAAATAAGCACTGATAATTTATCTCATCTAGATTCACCTAAAAATTTTAGATCTAGTTCTTATAACTTGAGTCTTCGGTTACAAAATTTGGCAACGATGGTACCAAAACGTTCTTACTCTACTAGTTCTGTTTATAATATCTTATCTGAAGTTAGCAATATTGATAATAATCAATTTATTGAGTTTGATTCTCTTGAACAAGGATGTGAACAAATTAAATTCAAATACTTAGGAATTTCAGGTGTTTATAAACTAACATCTAAAAATGACCCTTGTCGTTTCTATATAGGTAGTTCTAATAATTTAGCTAGAAGAATGGAGGAATATAATAAATTAACTAAAGGTTTACGTAATCCTCAATCATCATCTGAACTGGAAATATCCAAAACTTCAGCTTTAGATTGAAGTTTAAAGTTTATATATATTACTACTCCTCAAACTTCCCTAGTTTTTGAACAATATGCTATTATTAAACTTAAACCAACTATTAATAGTCACTATAAAGTTATTCCAAGGGTAAACCCTCAATGAGGTAATTTAGATGATGCTATTTTAACGACTGAAAAGTTATTATCTTTATTCTCTAAAGGTTCTGAAGGTTATAATAGATTAGTTGTCTTTCTTAAAACATTTAAAACAGCTAATCATTTAAAATACACATCTGAAGACATAGATAATAAATATTATTGTTTTTTAGTTTTTGCGTATCTTGTTAATTCACCTGATAAAGATCCTATCGTTTATTCTTCAATAAACAGGGCTTTGAAAGGATTACAAATAAGTCATAGTGCGCTATTAAATCATATTAACAATAAATACCTTTATAATTCAAGTCTTATTTTATCTTTTGAACCTTTACTTGTAGAAAATTTTTCGGAATATCAAGAAAAACCTGCAGGAGACAATCAACTTAGAAAACACATTGTTGTTTATAATCAAAACAATGAGATAATAATAGAATTTAAATCTGGTAGAGAAATGGCTAATTATTTCAAAATCGATGGTAAAGTAGCCAGAGCTGCCATAGCCCAAGGTGAGTATCAAGACTTTTTACTAATATCTAGAGAAGTGTCCAACCGTAAAACTATTTATGTTTTTGATAATAATTTACAATTAATAAATGAATTAAAAAGTATAACTAAAGCTATGAAATATGCTAAAGTTAATTATTATACATTAAAAAGTTTGATCGAGAGTGGAAATTCTTATGATGGTAAAATATACAGTTATAAAGATAAATTATAGTTTTACAGTGCGTACGTTGCTATAAAAAAAGCAACATTTCTTAGGTCTACAAGGTATGCCTAGAAGAATAAGTGACTACCCTGATGCATTCTCAGGATGAAATTTAATAAGTAGTTTTGGTTCTATAATAAGTGTAGTAGCCACTTGATTATTCTTATACATTGTATACGTACAATTAGTTGAAGGTAAAGCTACTTCAAGATACCCATGATTAGTACCACAATTCTATAGTGATAGTTTACAAACATTCTTAAACAGAAGTTACAATTCTTTAGAGTGAGCTCTTAACAGTCCACCTAAACCTCACGCTTTTGTAAGTTTACCTTTACAAAGTAACATAAAGGGTTTTTAATGCTAGGGTTACATAATCCACCTAAACCTCATGGGTTTGTAACTCTACAATTAAAAAGTAGCTTAGAGTTAGATAATATTATTTTAGAAGTAAATAGAATGCTTCCTCAACTTGTGGGGTTTGTAGAACAATTCAATAACATAGTTAGTCAACATGGTATTAATGTAGTAACAGATGCTCAAGGTAATATGTCTATGGATGTTCCAGCTAGCATGTCTGAAACTACTTACATGAATATTAGCAATAGATTAGGTATTGTTGATCGTTTGATAAACAATCATGGTTCATCTATAAATGATTTAATTCAAAAAGGGTTGAGCATAGAACAAGAAATCAAACAACCTGATCAGAACTATACGTCACAGTTAAGTGATCAGATAGAAAAATTTAAGAAATTAAATGCTTCATATAAACATTAAATTGTTTATTTAAGCCTTGCTATGCCTAACTTAACTGTTCTTTTGTTTTTACCTGTGTGTAAAAACAAACTAATTAGTATTAAATATATTAATCTGCTATATGTATCTATCTTATGAACCTTATAAGATAGATACATAAGGGATATGCAGTAGATGGTTCTACATTTTGATTGCAGATCGAAAATTTGGGGTTCGATTCTTCCATATCTCTTTTTACAGATGAGCTGACCTGCTCTTTTTAGCTTTTTTTCTAATGCAAAAAGAAAAAAACTAAAAAAATAAATATTTATTAATAATACGCTTATTTGTATGAACGTTTAGCGGAAAATGGTGATCCTGGTTTTATTTTATCATTATTGTTTTTTTACTGTAATTATGTTTTTGATTATTAAATAAGTAAAATAAAACCTGTATAATAAAACCCTAACTTGATAAATATTTTTTAGTATAATGGTATATTAGGTCTGTTATTCAACTACCCAAAATAGGGTTGGACGGGTCTTTCAACAAATATATATAATTGGAAAAACCGCGATTAAATGCTTTTTATGTTTTTTCTTTTACTCTACAATATGACAAAAATGTATCTATATTTACTATATAGTGATGCTGCCTCTGTGGCAAGGCATTAAAGGCTTTTACTCTTTACATCATCTACTCTTTATCTCATACACTTTGGCTGGTTTAACCTTGGTTAACCCTAAATAGTTTAAACTAATAATAGGTAATTTGCATATATAAATCTGCAGTGTTCAGTAATCTAAATTTTTTATTAAGTTCAGTTTCACGGTAAGACTGAAACAACTATAAATTACTTACCTGCTGCGTAACTAGTTTGGATAGATTATATATAGAATTTTTTTTTTTTTTTTAAAATATTAAAAAAAAAAAAAACAAAAAAAAAAAAAAAACAAAAAAAAAAAAAAAAAATATATAAAAAAAAAAAAAAAAAATATAAAAAATAAAAA
>Ga0233335_1000077_pt1 | contig 29077 bp, 35 predicted proteins | sample GEONDECOMP222_FD_180695 | JGI IMG/M metagenome (GOLD analysis project Ga0233335, IMG submission 180695) | Leaf litter microbial communities from Shasta-Trinity National Forest, California, United States - GEON-DECOMP-222 | ecosystem: Environmental > Terrestrial > Plant litter > Unclassified... | reverse complement strand
TGCATCACCGAGATCGTGTCGCGATGGGTGTCGAGCCCGCTGCGCGCGGCGAGCACGACTACCGCGGCGGTGGCCGATGCCATTAGCAACACGAGCCCCGCCGCGAGCCAAGTCAGCACCCGCATGAAGCTGGCGACCGGCGACATCCAAGCTGCGTGTCGATCGACCCGCGCCTGCGAGGCGACTCGACGCGCCGCGTCCTGGACGCGGACGACCGTAGCATCGCTGCCATCGGTCAGATCGACGTCGACCATCGCCGGCACCGGCAGGTCGGGATCGGCCCCCTCCTCCCCGAGCCAGGGACGCAGCATCTGCTGCAGTTGATCACGGTTCACCTCGCTCACCCGCCTGACCACAGGCATGACCCGCAAGGCGGTGATGATCGCTGCGGTTTCGCGTCCTCGCACTGCCGCGTCGGCCTCGACCACCTGCACCGTCAACCGCCCGGCGAGCTGCCGATCGAGCGCGTGACCCCCACCGACCAATCCCAGCCCCAGCGCCGCGGCGAGCACGGTGAGGAACACCATGATCGCCATGATCCCCTGCATCACTCGCGTCTGCCGCCCCTCGTCGAGCAGCCGGCGATCGGCAGCCGCGGTGACTAGCCTGATGTTCACGGCCCCACCTTCACGGCTGGAGTGGCCGGGGCGGGAAGCGCAGCGATCCGGTCGGGTCGAGCAGCCGGCCTTTGTCGATGCGCATCATGTGTGCACCCGGAATCCGCCCGAGCAGCTGGAAGTCATGGGTCGCCACCACCACCGTTGTGCCGAGCCGGTTGAGCGAATCGAACAAATGTAACAGTCGCTCGGCCATATCGGGATCGACGTTGCCTGTCGGTTCGTCAGCGACCAGGATTTCGGGTCGCCCGATCACTGCTCGGGCAATGGCGACACGCTGCTGCTCGCCACCCGACAGCGTCGGTGGCTTGGCCTCGACCCGGTCGGATAGCCCGACCCAGGCGAGCATTTCGCGCACTGGCGCCTCAATGTCCCCCTCGGGCACCCCCGAGACACGCAAGGGGAGCGCAATATTGTCATAGGCAGACAAATGCGGGACCAACCGGAAATCCTGGAAAACTACGCCGATCCGACGGCGAAAGCCGGGCAGGCGCGCACGCGGTAAAGTGACTGCATCCTCGCCGAACAGCCGGATCATGCCACGGCTCGGGCGCTGCGCGAGATAGAGCAGCTTCAGCAGCGAGGTCTTACCCGCGCCACTAGTGCCGGTGAGGAAGTAGAAGGCGCCGGTCTGCAGCGTGAAGGAGACGTCGGTCAGCGTCTCCGGCTGAGTGCCGTAGCGAAGTCCTACATTTTCGAACTGCACGATATTGGCCATGTTCGGCCTGTCTGCCCGCTACCACTCAACCCCATGAAGGCCATCGCACGGCAGGTATGGCGCGGCAACCTTTGCGAGTGCCCATGTTCAAGCTTGCGTGTTCGGGCTTGCCACGGCTGGCGGGCGCGTGTTTAGTTTTGGGCGTGATCTTAGAATGCACCGAATGCCGCACGCGCTATCTCGTCCCCGACACTGCGATCGGGCCTGAAGGCCGCACCGTGCGTTGTGCGAACTGCAAGCACAGCTGGTTCCAGGAGCCCGCCGGATCCACTGGCCCTGCTCCGGTGGTCGAGCCGCTAGTCGTGTTGCCACCGCCAGTCGGGCCGGCCGATGCGGACCTATTTGCACATCGTCCCCCCGTCCGCCCGCGCCGTAATCCGGCGCGGCGCTGGACGATGATGGCGATCATTGCGGGCATCGCGATGCTCGCCGGCACCGGTGGCATCCTCTATACCGGCGCGCCCGGCATCGCCTCGAAACTCGGTCTCGGGATTGACAGCCAAGCGACCCCGCTCGAGTTCGCCAACAAAAAAATCGATCGGCGCGACCTCGCCAGCGGCAACGAACTGTTCGCGGTCAGCGGCCAGGTGGTCAACGCCACCAACGAGCAACAGCGCGTGCCGGACATCCGCGTAGTACTGAAGGACGGCCCCGATCCCACGGGGCGGATCGTCTATAGCTGGACAATCCCGCCATCGCAGCGCTTCCTGGGCCCCAAGCGCGCGCTCGACTTCAACAGCGCCAAGCTCGACGTACCAGCTAATTCTAAGATGCTCGAGCTCAGCTTTGCCGGCGAAGCCGCGCACTGACCACCGCGAAGCGGCCCGCGTGGAGCAGCGCCGCCGTCATCATCCCGATCGCCGAGGCATAAACGAGTCCCATCGGGCCTATGCCGTGCTGGACGAACCACAGACCCGCCCCGCCGGTGACCACGAAATAGGCCAGGATTGAGTTGATCCCAGCCGCAACTTGGTCGCCCAGCGAGCGCAACGCATAGACCAGCACTACCTGAATGCCGTCACAGACGATGAACGGCGCCCAGATGGGCAGCATTGCCCCCGCGAGCGCATGGACGGGCGCGGTCGCTGGGAAAATCGCCACGATCCACGGCGCGGTGAGCACCAGCATCGTTGCCAGCGTGCCAAGCGCCGCAACCGTCAGCCCGACTGCAATCAGCGTCCGGGACACAGCCGCGGCGGGTCTCCCCTCACCCACTGCATTGCCCGCGCGCACTCCTGCTGCCGAGCCGATGCCGAGCGCAATTGCGAAGGTGACGTTATGCACCGAGAAAACGATCTGGAAGGCATGCGCACTGACGTCTCCCAGTCGCGTCGACAGCGCGATCAGCACTGAAAAGCCGGCGAGCTCGAGGCCCGAGGCGATCGCAGGCACTGCGCCGAAGGTGGCGAGCCGCCACGCGCCGACGGGGACTCCGCGCCACGCCGCGCGGCCGAAATCATGCAGACCGCGCTCGGCGGCGCGCGGCAGCGTCCAGGCAGCCCCGACCATCAGCGCCGCGCCGACGACGCAGGCCAGAGTAGTCGCCATCGCCGCGCCGACCGCGCCCATGGCGGGTAGGCCGAAATGCCCCGCCGCCAGCACCCAGGCGAGCAAAGCGTTAAACGGCATGATCGACAAATTGACCGCAGTTACCCGCCGCGGCCGGCTGATCCCTTCGAGAAAGAAACTCGCCGCAATCATCACCATCTGGCACGGATAGCCGAGCGCCATCATCCGCACGACCCGCGCCGCCTCTGGTACCAGCACCGCGCTGACACCCACCAATTGCAGTAAGGGCTCGGCGAACAACAGCAAGGTGCCACCGATCGCCGCGCCTAGAACCAGCGCCAGCACCAGCCCTTCATGCAATACCGTGCCGGTGCCTTTGAGATTCCCGGCCCCATCGGCGCGCGATGCCAGCGCAAGGATGCCCGACAGCCAAGCAAGACCAGTGACGATGGTGACGAAGGTCAGCGCGCGGCTAGCAGCCAGCGCAGCAACCGAATCGGTATTTACCAGCCCGACCACAATCACGTCGGTGACGTGCAGCACCGTCCAGTTGAGTCCGGTCAGCACGACTGGCCAGGCGAGCGCAAGAATCTTTCGCGTCTCGGGCGTGAAGGAGGACAGGCGACGCATCTGGTCGCCCTGCTAGCCGCTCGCACACTATCTTGCGAGGGCAGTTGCATGGGGGGGCGGGCTTTGCTAGTGGCACCGGCCTACCAGCGCTCCGTGGCTCACGGAGCAATTTCTGATGTGCGGCCATGGCGGAATTGGTAGACGCGCAACGTTGAGGTCGTTGTGGGCGAAAGCCCGTGGAAGTTCGAGTCTTCTTGGCCGCACCAATCAGCAGTGAAATTCCACCCCTTGGGGGTGCCCAGTCCATACCATCGTCACTGCGAGCCTATTTCAAGGTTCAGGGGCGCATCACCTGATCCTCGGGTGATGCTCTGGGCCTGCGTCCGCTCATGGACGCTGAAACACGTCCCGCAAGGCGACCACGTCGGCCCGTGTTATCCGATCTCCGGCAAGCTCCAGTCGATGGGCTTGAGCCCCTTGCTCTCCAGGAAGGCATTTGCCTGCGAAAAATGCCGGCATCCAAGAAACCCGCGATGCGCCGAGAGCGGCGAGGGATGCACCGATTTCAGCACCAGATGCCGGCTGGTATCCACAAATGCGGCCTTCTTCTGGGCGTACGCCCCCCACAGCAGGAACACCTTGGGTCCCGGCATATCGTTGACCAGTCGGATCACGGCATCGGTGAATCGCTCCCAGCCCTTGCCCTGATGCGACCCGGCCTTGCCTTCTTCGACCGTCAGCACGCTGTTAAGCAGCAACACCCCTTGTTCTGCCCAGGATTCTAGGAAGCCGTGCCGCGGTCGGGCGATGCCGAGGTCGGCGTGGAGTTCCTTGAAGATGTTACCCAGCGACGGCGGCGGGCGCACCCCCGGCCGCACGCTGAAGCACAGCCCATGCGCCTGCCCCGCACCGTGATAGGGATCCTGCCCGAGAATCACGACCTTCACCCGATCGAGCGGGGTGAGATCGAGCGCACGGAAATATTCTCCGCCTCTGGGGAAAACGTGCTTCTCCGCCGCCTTTTCCCCGCGGAGGAAGGTTTTCAGCATCTGCATGTACGGCGCCGCGAACTCACCGGCGAGTGGGGTCTTCCAGCTTTCGTGCAATCGGATCTCAGGCAAGGTGCGCTCGGCTCTTCATCAGTGGCTGAATGCGGGTGCCGAAATTCTCCACGCCTTCGACGAAATCGTCGAAAGTGAGTAGCACGCCGCCGGTGCCCGGCACCTCGGCCATTTCGTCGAGCATCCGCGCGACGCTAGCATAGCTGCCGACCAGCGTCCCCATGTTGATATTTACCGCCCCCTCGGGCGCGGCGAGTTGGCGGACATTGGTGTTAGTATTGTGCTTGTCGGCTGCGCCCTGCTCTGCGAGCCACGAGATCGCATCGACATCGATGCCCGCATTATAGTGTTTCCACTTGGCCATCGCGAGCTCATCGGTCTCGTCGGCAATGATCATCACCAGCACATACATCTGCACGTCGCGCCCGGTTTTCTCCGTCGCCGATGCCAGCCGTACGTTGTTAAACGCAAAGGCGGTCGGGGTGTTGACGCCCTTGCCTAAGCAGAAAGCATAATCCGCCCATTTTGCCGAAAAGGCGAGGCCGTCATCCGAGCTGCCCGCGCAGATGATCTTCATGTCCGCCTGCGGCATCGGCCGGACGCGGCAATCCTCCATTTGATAATAGTCGCCCTTAAAGTCCGAGACGCCAGTTTCCCACAGCTCGCGAAGAATATGGGCGTATTCGTCCAGTACCTGGTAGCGATTGCGAAAGTGCTCGTCACCAGGCCACAGTCCCATTTGAGTATATTCCGGCGGCTGCCAGCCGGTGATCAGGTTTAACCCGAAGCGGCCGTGGCTGATCGAGTCGATCGTGTTGCACATTCGCGCGGCGAAGGCTGGCGGGATGATAAGGGTTGGGCAGGTGGCATAAATCTTGATCCTCTCAGTGACGGCGGCAAGGCCCGCCATCAGCGTGAAGCTTTCCATATTATATTCCCAGAATTCGGTCTTGCCGCCGAACCCGCGCAGCTTGATCATCGAAAGCAGGAAATCGAGCCCGTGCTTCTCCGCCGACAGCGCAATCTCCTTGTTGAGATCGAAGCTCGGCTTGTACTGAGGGGAATTCTCCGAGATCAGCCAGCCATTGTTGCCGATCGGCACGAAAACACCGACTTGCATTTTACTTTCCCCCGTCATTTACCATCGCCGCTGTCTAGCCAGTCGATCAGCCACGCGTTGAAATTATCGGCGCGGGTGACATTGCAGGCATGGCCGCCGCTTACTAGGCGCGCCAACTGGGCGTCGGGCAGGCCGTCGGCCAAACGGGCGGAACAGGAAGACGGCACCAGCATGTCATCATCCGAGGCGATCACCAGGGCGGGCATCGGGATATCCCGGAGCGAGGCCAGGATGTTGAAATGGCGAACCGCGGCGACTCGACGCTGGATCATTTCTGCGCCGGGGAAATGGGCAAACTGCTCTTCCTCCTCGGCCTGAAGCCGGTCGCCGTGGTCCGAGTTCCATTGCGGCGGATAAAGGAACAGCGGCTGGGCGTGGAGATAGGCGCGCGGACCACTGTCGCGCAGCAGCGTGAGCCGGGTGTCGAAGCAACGCGCGGTGTGCGAATCCAGCTTGGCCCAGCCGTTGATCACCACCAGCCCATTGACCCGCTCCGGCGAGGCGAGCGCCAGCGCCAGCGCGATATGCCCGCCAAGCGCATGGCCAATGATCGTGGCGTGAGCAATACCGATCGAGTCCATCAGCGCCGCGACGTCATCCGCCATCCGCTCCACCGTAAGCGTGCCGTCTATCGCGCGTTCAGAACGGCCGGTGCCGCGGTGGTCATAGATAATTACGTGGTGGTTTTCAGCGAGTGCGGCGAGGTTCGGCATCCAGTAGTTCGCAGACCCACCGAGTCCGCTCGACAGAATCAGCGTGGAGCCCGCCGTGGCCCCGTGCGATTCCCAATATAGTCCATTGGTCATCGGCATCAGAGATGGGCCACGCTGGCGATCTCAACAAGACAGTCGGGCTTCACCAACTCGGTCTTGATGCAGTAGCGCGCAGGCTTGGCGCCTGGAAAATATTCGGCATAAACTGCGTTGAATGCGGCATAATCAGCAAGATCTTTGAGGAAGATATGGTTCATCGCCACGTCCTCCAACGTGGCGCCGGCTGCTTCCAGCGTGATCCGAATCACATCGAGCACGTGCCGGGTTTGCGCGGCGGCGTCGCCTGGATGTAGCACCACCCCGCCCTCGCCGAGTGCGAGCACGCCAGAGACGTAGACGGTGTTGCCGGCCCTAGCGCCCGCCGAATAGGGCGCGATCGGGGTGGGAAATTGGGGGGGATTGACCGGCGTGAAAGGCATCATACGTCCTTATGCGAGGGGGCTTGGCCGAAGCTGCCGCAAAAATCGGCGACCGTGGACACCCAGCCGAAGAATTTCTCGACGTTGTAGACGGTCGCTTTTTGGAGGAAGTCCGGACCGAGGTGATGGGTCGCATCCTCGAGCATCACCCCGAAATATTCGAGGTGAAAGCCGTCGCGCAGCGTCGATTCCACGCAGACGTTGGTGGCGATGCCGACGAACACGATGTTCTTGATGCCGCGGGCGCGTAACGTGCTGTCGAGTTGCGAGTTGAAGAACGCGCTGTAGCGGGTCTTGTGCAGCGAGATGTCACCGGGCTGCGGGGTGAGCCCGTCAACCAGTTCATAATCCCAGCCGCCGCGCGCGAGAAACTGCCCTTGGAGCTCGGGGCGCCGCCGCATTGTTTTGAGCGCGTTCGACTTGTGGAAGTTGGGCGAGCCCGGACCGCCTGCCTCGACATAGTCAGGATCCCAGCCGTTCTGCAGGTAGATCACTTGCACGCCGGCCGAGCGGGCGGTGCGCAGCACGGTGGCGATCTGCTCGATCGCATCCGCTGCGCCCGTTATGTCGAACCCGGCTTGGTCGACATAGCCGCCTGGCGACGCATAGGCATTCTGCATATCGATCACGACCACCGCGGTGTCGCTGGGCGACAAACGCAGCGCCTCGGGTCGGGCGGGCAGGGTCACGCCGTCGGCCCCCGCCCTGTCGATCACCGCTTCATCCGCCATGCCCATTCCTTTCGCAGGTGCGAAAGGTGGACCAGTTTCGCGGACTGGCGCAAGTCCTTCGGAACAAGCCGGGTTGATTGGGGATTAGACAGACCTAAGGTTTAATTTCCTCGGGCCGAAAGCGCCGTCGTTGCCCAGCACCGCCCATATCAACGCGATCGGCACCACCGTGCCCGATCACGACATTCACCACGCTTTCCTCGGCTGGGCACGAACCCGAATCGATCCGCGTGCAGCGCGGGTGTTCGATCGGATGGCAGGGCGCGCAGCGATCACGCATCGCTGGTCGATATTGCCGCGTGCGGCCGGGGGCGGGTCGCCGGTCGACGCGGGCGGCTTCTATGCCGATGGGCCGCCAGGTACGGCGCAGCGAATGCAGATTTATGCCGAGGCGGCCCCCGCGCTGTGCCTGCAGGCGATCGCCGCATTGGCAAAGCAGGTGTTGCTCGACGGGATCACCCATCTAGTGGTGGCGAGTTGCACCGGCTTCGTTGCGCCTGGGGTGGACCAGATCATCGCCCGCACATTGGGCCTGGCACCTTCAGTCGAGCGGCTGCTGATCGGCTTCATGGGTTGTTACGCCGCGATCACCGCGCTCCGCAGTGCGCGGCACATCGTCCGTTCGCAACCGAATGCGCGCGTGTTGGTAGTGTGCGTCGAGCTTTCGACGCTGCATTTGCAGAACGTGACCGAGATAGAGCCGCTGCTGGCGATGCTACAGTTCGGCGACGGCGCCGCCGCCGCATTGGTGACCGCCGAACCCGACGGTTTCGCAATCGGCGATCCGTTCGCCACCACCCTGCCCGATTCGCACGAGTTAATCCGCTGGGACGTCACCGACACTGGCTTTGCGATGCATTTGTCGGGCGCGGTGCCGAGCCGGATCGCCGCCGGGCTCGCCGTCACCGAGTTTGCCCAGGCAGCAACTGGCGGACGCGCGCCGAGTGAGATCGACGGCTGGGCAGTCCACGCTGGTGGTCGCTCGATCCTTGATGCGGTCGAGAGCGCGCTGAACCTGTCACCCACAGCGCTTCACGATTCGAGAGTCGTCTTACGCGACTTCGGCAACATGTCGTCGGCCACGCTGATGTTTGTCCTGGCGAGGATGCTGGCGGGTACGCCCGTACGCCAGGGCGTGGCGTTGGCGTTCGGGCCTGGCTTGGCGGCCGAAGGCTTCGGCTTTTCAAGCGCGCGATGAAGACCCGGGCGATCGCCGAGGAGTGGATGGACGCTGACGATCTCGACGCCGGCACCTATGCCGCGGTCGTCGGCGATCTCGCCAAGGTCAATCGAGTGACGCTAGCCGCGCGGCCGACGCTTGCGTTTCTCGCACGCGCCACCCGAGGGATGAACCGCTTCAAGCTGCTCGACGTCGGCTTCGGTGATGGCGACATGCTGCGAACGATCACCCGCTGGGCGGCAAAGCGCGGGATCGAGGCGGAACTGGTCGGCGTTGACCTCAATCCGCGCAGCGAACTGGCAGCGAGGGCGCATGACGCCACGGGAACCTCGATCACCTGGATTACCGGCGACTATGCCGATCAGGCTGGCAAGGGATGGGATTTCGTCGTCTCCAGCCTGGTCGCACACCACATGACCCACGACCAATTGGTCAGGTTCCTGCGCTTCATGGAAGCGCAGGCCGCGCAGGGCTGGCTGATCAACGACCTGCACCGGCATCGATTCGCGTATGCCGGCTTTCCGCTCCTCGCACGGCTGTTTGGCTGGAACCGGATTGTGCGCCACGACGGCGCGCTGTCGATTGCGCGCTCTTATCGCCCGTACGAATGGCAGCCGATTTTGGCGGAAGCGGAAGTTGACGAGGGCAACGTCTATCGTGCGTTCCCGTTCCGGCTGTGCGTCGAGCGTCGGCGCCTATGATTCCCGCGTTAATCCTCGGAGGGGGGCCAGCTGGGGCGAGCGCTGCAATCGTGTTCGCACAGGCGCGCGCGCCGCACCTGCTGGTCGAGCGGGCCGCGACGCCCGGCGATGCGCTGTGCGGCGGATTCCTCAGTTGGCGGACGCTCGCGACGCTCGAACAGCTCGGCGTGGTGGGTGAGACTCTCAATCGCGACGTAGTGAGTGAGGTTCGCCTGTTCGCCGGCGACCAAAGCGCCCGGGCCGCGCTACCGCAGCCCGGGCGGGGTGTGTCGCGCCGCCAACTTGATACGCTGTTGATGCGCCGCGCGCGTACCCTCGGCGCCGCAATCGAGACCGGCACGGCGCGCGAGTATGCGGAGGACGCAGTGCGCTTTGCCGACGGGAGCGAGATCCCTTCCGGCTCCTTGTTCCTCGCCACTGGCAAGCACGATCTGCGTGGGCTTGCTCGTCCGGCCGAGGCCCGCGGGACCGATCCTGCACTGGGCTTGCGGGTCCGGTTAGAGCCAGCGGCCCGCCGGCTGGTCGGACCCGCAATCGAGCTGCACCTATTCGACCGCGGCTATGCCGGACTGGTCGCGCAGGAGGATGGCACCGTCAATTTGTGCCTGGCGGTACACCGCTCACGGCTTGCCGAGGCGGGCAATCCCGAACGGCTGCTGCTGGCACTGGCGGCGGAGTCACCGCGATTGGGCGAGCGGCTCAGCTATCGTACCGCAGGCGCGATCGATGCAGTTGCCAACGTGCCCTATGGCTGGCGCGCGACCCGCGGTGTCCCCGGGCTGTTCCGGATGGGCGATCAGGCTGGCGTTATTCCCTCTCTTGCTGGCGAGGGGATCGGCATTGCCGTGGCGAGTGGCCTACGTGCTGCGCGCGCCTATCTGGACGGCGGCGACGCGGCGGCGGTTGATTACCAGCGCGCGCTTGCCGCCAGCCTGCGCCGGCCGCTGGCGATCGCCGGGCTGATCCGCTCAGCCGCCGAACGCCCGCGGCTCTCCGGCCTCGCGCTTTCGCTTCTGCGTCCTACCCTGCTCGACCTGCTCGCCCGTCTAACCCGAATCAATCACACACCCGTTGACGCCGACCCCGCAGCCGCCGACATCTGAGTCATGGACCACATCAATCTATCCGAAGCCGAATGGCGCAAGAAGCTGAGCCCCGAGCAATATCATGTGCTGCGCGAGGCCGGCACCGAGCGCGCGTTCACCGGGCGCTACAACGACAACAAGTTGGACGGGCTCTATCGCTGCGCCGCATGCGCGAATCTGCTGTTCGACAGTGACGACAAATTCGAGTCCGGATCGGGATGGCCCAGTTTCGTCCAGCCGATCGCGCCCGACCATGTCGTCGAGCATAGTGACGTCAGCCACGGGATGCGCCGTACCGAGGTGCGCTGCGCCAAATGCGACGGACATCTCGGCCACGTCTTTCCGGACGGTCCGCCGCCCACTGGTCTGCGCTATTGCATGAATTCGCTGAGCCTGGACTTCAAGCTGCGCGATACGACCACCTGAGACCCTGCCCCGAACCGACGCCCTAAACCGACGCTTGTGAGCGCTTCGGTTAGCCTGTAATCGGGCCGCTACCTCATGGCGCGCGCGAAACCCCAAAAAACCCCGATATGGCGCCGCCGGCTGATGCTGGCGGTAAAGATTCTTATCGGCCTGGCCGTGGTCGGCTTAATCGGCCTGGCCGTTGCCGTCTATGCGACCCGCGCCCAGCTCCCCAGCTTCGACCAGCTAAAATCCTCGCCCAACGGCCAGATGATCCGGGTCCACGCCGCCGATGGCACGGTGATCGTGTCGATGGGGCCGAGCTATGGTGAGTGGCTGACCTACGATCGCATCCCCCCGGTAATGCGCGACGCGATGGTCGCGGTCGAGGACCGCCGCTTCCGTTCCCATCCCGGGCTCGATCCGGTGGGCATGCTGCGCGCCCTGAAGCTGGCCTTCACAAACCGTGGTACCGACCGCCGCCTGCAGGGGGCATCGACGATCACCCAGCAGGTCGCGCGGACCATCTTCTTGACAAACAAATACAGCTACACGCGGAAGATCCGCGAGGCGATGCTGGCGCTCGCGCTCGAGCGCAAATTCAGCAAGGATCAGATCCTCGAGCTTTATCTGAACAAGGTCTATTTTGGCGGCGGCGCCTACGGCATCGACGCGGCGAGCCGGAAGTTCTTCGGCCACGGTGCCGACCATCTGTCGCTCGACGAAGCCGCGGTGATCGCCGGCTTGGTGAAGGCGCCTTCACATTATTCGCCGACGGCCGATGCCGAAGCTGCGGTCGGCCGCGCCGGCGTTGTGATTCAGTTGATGGAGGACACCGGCAAAATCTCCGCCGCCGAGGCCGCCGCTGCCGACCCGTCTAAGGTCGCACTGGCGCCCGAGCCCAAGCAGAACAGCGTGCGCTACTTCACCGACTGGGCCCTGCCCCAGTTGGAGACGCTGATCGACGAGACCGTCGAGCCGCTCGAAGTATGGACCACCCTCGATCTGGGCATGCAGCGCGCTGCCGACGCCGCGATCCAGGGCGCGGCGCCTGCCGGCGCGCAGGGCGCGCTGATCAGTCTGGACCGCGACGGATCGGTGCGCGCAATGGTCGGCGGAACGGATTATGTTTCGTCCATCTATAACCGCTCGACCACAGCCGTTCGCCAACCGGGTTCGGCGTTTAAATTATTCGTCTATCTCGCAGCGCTTGAGGCTGGAAAGAAACCTGACGACACAGAGGTCGACGAGCCGGTGACGATCGACGGCTGGAGCCCGCGCAACAGCTCGGGCCACAATCGTGGACCGATGAACCTGCGCACCGCCTTCGCCTATTCGGTCAACACCATCGCCGCCAAGCTTGGCCAGCAAGTCGGCTTCACCACCGTTGCCGACATGGCGCGGCGGTTCGGAGTCACCACCCCGGTCGACACTCACCCGGCGATGGTACTCGGCACCTCCGACGTGCGGCTGATCGACATGACGCGGGCCTTCGCCAGCGTGGCCAGCAAGGGCGTGGCGGTCACGCCGTTCGGCATCACCAAGGTGACGGCGAATGGCCAGACGATCTATTCTCATGAGGTGGATCGCTCGCGCGTCCTCGTGGCCCCCTATGTTGCGGCCGAGATGACCGACCTGCTGCAGACCGCAGTCAACACCGGCACTGGCAAGGCCGCACAGATCGGCCGCCCCGTCGCCGGCAAAACCGGCACCACCAATTCGAACAAGGACGGCTGGTTTCTCGGCTTCTCCTCCGGCCTTACCACCGGCGTGTGGATGGGCCGCGACGACGCCAAGCCGGTCGCCGGGCTACAAGGGGGCACCGCGCCGGCGCGCGCCTTTGCCGCGTTCATGAAGGTCGCGGTCGCCGACCGCCCAGTCGAGCAGTTCGACACCCAGGTAACATTGCCAGAGTTCGACGCCGGGGACGACGAACAGAATTACTTCGGCATGCCCGATGACGGAATGCAGGTCGATCCAGATGGCAACCCGGTAACAACCCAGGCCGCACCTCCCGCCGACGATGGCGCTCCGGCGGAAGACGAGCGCGCGCCTGTCCCCGCTGAGGCGCCGAAGCAGGAACGGCTCGATCAGGACTGGATCAATCGCGCGGTGGGTCGTGACGCGACCGCGCCGACGCCCGGACGGACGCCAGTGCCGACGCCGACCCGAACACCCTCGTTGCCGGAACGTTTTTAGCCCGACCCTTTGATCATCAGGCTGAATTTATTTCAGCATCATGCGATCGGTCAGCTCATGAGTGACACTCTTACGCACAGAGCCCTCAAAACAGGCTCGGGGGCTCGGGGTGTTTGGAATTAACCCTCGCGCCCGAACCAGTGCAACCCGGCGCCTTCGGCCTTCAGCCACGCCCGCGAGCGGATCGGGTCACTGCCATACAGTTCTGCGACTAGCGCATGAAAATCCGGCCCGTGGTGCATGTGCACCCGATGCGCCACCTCATGCGCAACCGTCGCGCGGCGGACGTGCGTCGGCGCCAGCACCAGCCGCCATGAGTAGCGGATCACCCCGCTCGACGCGCAACTACCCCAACGCGACTTCGGATCACCGATCGCCACCTTGGCGACCTTCACCGCGGCCTTAGCGGCGTAGAAGGCGGTTTCCTCGCTCAGCAACGCCAGGGCAGTGCGCCTGAGCCAAGCCTCGATCCGGCGGGACAGCCCATCGGCTGGTCCACCGCACAGCAGGACATCGCCCTGCACTTTGATCGTTCGCGGCCGGCGTGCATCCCAGTCGATCGTCAGCAGATCGTCGCCGACCGGCAACCGGGCGCCATGAACGAACGGCCGCGGTTGCGGCAGATTTTTGCGCTGCGCCGCGATCCAGTCGCGTTTCTCCTCGGCCCAGCGCAGCGCCGTGGCCAGCGCCATCCGTTTCGGGACGGTCAACCGCACCTTGCCTGTCGAGGGGTCGACCGATAGCCGCGCCGCCCGGGCGCGAGGGTGGCGGACGATCTCCATATCCGCCGTCACAGCGTCCGGTCGACGATGTGGTTCTCGAAATCGCCGGCATCGTCCTCAGAGATCGTCCAGCCGCGCACCGATTGCCCGGCGCGGTGGACCGCGTCGCGATCCCCTGACACCAAATAATGCCACTCCGGCAGCGGCTTGCCCGCCGCTCGCAGGCCATAAGCGCAAGTAGTCGGCAACCAGTCTAGCGTGCCGAGAATCTTCGGGGTCAGCCGCACACACTCTGCTACATAGGCCTTGCGGTTGCGATAGTCCGAGCACTGGCCCGAGCGGCGATCGAGCAAGCGGCAGGCGACATTGGTCGCGTGCATCTCACCGGTATCCTCGTCCTCCAGCTTGTGAATGCAGCATTTGCCGCAGCCGTCGCACAAGGCCTCCCATTGCGCGCGGTCGAGCTTGGCCAACGGCGTGTCTTCCCAGAATTTGCCGCTCATTTTACCCATTTCCCGAGTTCGTCGGCCACGCCCTGCGGGGGCCCTTCTGCCGGCAACAGCGCGATCGGCATGCCGTCTGGATCCATCAGATAGGCAGCCTGGGTGTGGCTTACCATATAGCTGCCACCTGCCGTAGCCGGCTGGGCCCGATAATAAACCGCATAGCCCTTAGCGACTGCGGCGATCGCTGCGGGGCTGCCTGTCAGCCCGACCATGCGAGGATGGAAGGCCGCGACATAGGCCTTAAGCACGGCCGCAGTATCACGCGCCGGGTCGACGGTGATAAAAATCGGCACCACCTTGGCAGCTCGCCGCGGATCCGCTTTTTCGAACAAAGTCAGCCCGGCGCCGATATGCTGCAAGTCGGTGGGGCACACGTCCGGGCAGAAGGTGTAGCCGAAGTAGACGATCCGGTAACGCCCGGTAAAATCCTTCTCCCGCACCGTGCGCCCATTCTGGTTGGTCAACACGAACGGTCCGCCAATCCTGGCACCGGCAAGCGGAGCTGGCTGAGTTGGCGCAGGACTGGAGCAGGCAGCGAGCGGCGCGAGAAACAGCGCGGCGGCAGCCAGACGGGCGATGTCGTTCATGGCATCCGCAGCCTTGTTCTGTTACGACGCGCGACGCAAGCTTTCGCACCATCAAGGTATCCGCATGTTCCGCCGCGCCCCGCTCCTTTTCCTTGCCGTCGCCTCGATCGCGATCGCCGTGCCCGCCACCGCCCAGATCGGTGGGTCGGAAGGCTATAAGATGCTTGAGGCAGTGCGAAAATCGGATGGCGACGCGCTTACCAAAATGCTCAGCAAGCCCGGTGCGACGGTGGTCAACTATCGCGATCCGACCACCGGCGAAGGCGCGATACACATCGTCGTACGGCGTTCGGATTCGACCTATCTTCGCTTCCTGCTCGCGCATGACGCAGATCCTAATCTACGCGACGGCAAGGGCACCACACCGTTGATGCTGGCAGTTGAAAGCAGTTTCGAAGGCGCCATTCCAGTTCTGGTAAAGGCTGGCGCCTCGGTAGATCTCGCCAATTCGAGCGGCGAGACCCCGCTGATCCGCGCCGTACAGAACCACAATCTCGAACTGGTGCGCGAATTGCTGGCCGAGGGCGCCGATCCCGACAAGACCGACGTCATCGCCGGCCGCTCGGCGCGCGACTATGCCCGGCTCGACGGTCGCGCACCGGATATCGCCAAGGTGCTGAGTGCAATTCCCAAGAAGGTGAAGCGTGATCTGTCGGGGCCGGTGCTCAGCCGCTGAATGGCAGAAGCGTCGCCTCCGGGTCGGTTACTCCGATCAGTCGGCGCCCGGCGCGGCGCGCGAACGCCAGAGTGCATTTACGGCGGACGGTTGTAGCAAGCGGTACGCTATGCGCCTCGCGCAGGATCGCCGCATCGTATCGGTCGGCAACGATCAGCCCGGCGCGGGCCGGCAAAAATGCTTCGCCCTCAAACGGGCTGAGGTCGAAGCCTTCGGGCACCGCCCAGTAGAAGCGGTCGCAATGCGCGAGATAGTCGGTCCATTTGCCATCGCCGAGCAGATCGGCACGGCTGACCTTGATCTCGACAATGACAATATTGCCACGCGCATCGAGCGCCATCAGATCTACGCGCCGTCCGCCGTCAAGCGGCACCTCGCCCATCGCCACCAGATCGTGACGGAGCAGCATACGCGCCACACCACGCGCGACGTCTGCCGCGCAAAGCGGCGAACCGGGGGTATCGATGCAGGAGGCGGGGGGTTGGAGCATTCGCCCAACTTAGAACATTTGACGAACGGAATAAAGGCCGCTGATCGGCTACCCTCGCGAGTATCAGCGGTAGAAGACGTGGTTTCCGATCGAGGCAACCTGAGTGCGCGACCAGCCAGGAGCGACGCGGCGGGCGTGAAAATACATCGCCTGCGGGGCGGGGCTTTCCCACTGTGCGTTGATCGCCACCTGTGCGACCGCAACTGCGGTGCGATAGGCGGCGTTGCTGCTGCTGATCGAGGGCACATGGCCGCCGCGCACGAACGAGAATTGTCCGCGCTGAGTGACCGCTTCACAGATTGTATGCGGATACCGGCCCGACTTGGTGCGGTTGATCACCACATTGGCGACCGCGAGCTGACCAGCGAGCGGCTCGCCCTTCGATTCGTAATAGATCGTGCCAGCAAGGCACTCGAGCTCGTCGCTCATCGCGGCCGGAGTAGCCTGGCCGGCGACCGCGTCGGAGAGCGTGGCATAATTGGGTGTTTCGTCCTGCGGCGCGCTCACTTCGGGGCGGCTATCGGCAAGAGACGAGGTATCGGCGGGAACCAGGATTGCAACGGGCGCGTTCAAGACAGCAGGCACCGGAATCGGGTTCGTAATTTGCCCACGATCAAGCTCGAGGGCAAAGCTGGGCGTGCTGACGTTGAGCAGGCCAACTGAGAAGAGAGTGGCGACAGCAATGCTGGCGGCGCGTTGAAGAATCGACATTCGGTATTCGTGCTATGCGGTGAGAATGCGGACGCGATCACTAACTAGATCGCCCGGATTGCCCCCCGACTGCGTAACCACCCGACCTCTGACCTCGGTTGGCGCAACGCTGTTTATTGGTGACGTGCGCCCTCTAGGCTGAGGCCGATCCTGTCAACCGGCGGCGATCGTTTCAGCGGCGAACCGTTCTGCCGACACGATGTCCAGTTCGACCACCCACAAATCCGCGTCGCGCGATCGGCGGCGCTGCCAATAGGCGGTGACCTCAGCTTCCGGCACTAGATCTTGCGGTCCGACCGGGAGCAGACGGGGCTTGCCGTCCGGACCCAGGCCGCGTTCCCACACCTTCGGATTGGTCCCGCGGTCGAGCGTTACCACCAGGATTGCGCCGGCATCTTGGTCGCCGCGGACGAGCACCGTGGCAATTCCGCCTTCGTGATTGGCCCGCCGGATCAGCGCGCCGACCAGCACGCCGCTCGGCAGCCTCGCGTTCACGTCCGATAACCGGGCAGACCGGCGAGCGGGATCGCCGAGCGCATGAAAGTGCCGGTGCCGCGCGCGGCTTCCTCGCCGCTCGCGTCGATCAATCGAGCCTCGCCGACGAACACCCGGCGCTGGCCACTGATCCAACGCCCTTCGGCGATTACCGGTCCGGCCTTCAACGGGCGGGTGAACAACAGATTGAACGCGGTGGTCAGCAAGAAACGATCGGTCACCAAGCTGTTGCATGCATAGAAAGCGGCATCGTCGAGCATCTTAAAATAGGAAGTGCCGTGGACTGCGCCAGCCGCGTGATAATGACGCTCGTCGAGTTCGAAGCGGATCCGCGAGATGCCCGCAGCGGGAATCTCGAGCACTGAATCGAACAGCCGATTGATCGGCGCGGCATTATAGAGCGATTCGAGCGCACGATAATGTGCTTCAGCCCCGTGCGGCTCGATTTGCGCTTCCGCCTCAAGCGGCATCGCGCGTTTCGCTCTGAGTCAGCAGCGCGACCAGCGCGTCGGGCGACCCGGCGCCGCGCAGCTTGGCTGCAAACCCGCGGTCGCGCAGCGCGCGCGACACCCGCGCGAGCGCCTTTAGATGCTCAGCCCCGGCGATCGGTGGCGACAGCAGCATGAACACGAGATCGACCGGCAGATCGTCGATCGCTGCGAAATCAAGCGGGGCATCGAGTTTGGCAAACAGCCCCACTACCCGGTCTATCCCGGAAATCCGGCCATGCGGAATGGCGATCCCGCCGCCGAAGCCGGTCGATCCGAGCTTCTCGCGGTCACCCAAGGTGTCTGCCACCGCCTTCGGATCGAGACCGAACGCGGCGCCAGCGACCGTGCCGAGCTGCTGGAAGAGCGCCTTCTTGGTGGAAGCGGTGACGCCGGCAAGGATTGTCGCAGGGGTCACCAAATCGCTGAAATCAGTCATGATCGTCCCGGAACGACGCGACTAGGCGCGCGCTTGAATTCTCAAGCGCGCGCCATGCGCCGTTTCGATTAAAAGGTAAAGATCAGGCGCGGTGCGGTTCAACCCACCCTATCGTCCCGTCACCGCGACGATAGACCATATTAAACGCGCCGGTACCGCTGTTCTTGAATAGCAAGGCGGCAGTATTGCGCAGATCGAGCATCATCACCGCGTCCGACACGCTGGCATCGGGCACGTCGACCCGCGTCTCGGCGACGATCAGCGGGAAATCCTCAGGCTCCACTTCGTCTTCGTCGGCCTGGAAAACGGTATAGCCAGCATTGTCGAACAGCCCGTCGTTGGCCACTGCGAGGTTGGCGGCGCTGTTGCGGTCCTTTAGCCGGCGCATGTACCGGCGAAGCTGCTTTTCAATCTTGTCGGCGGCACGATCGAAGGAAAGATGCGCTTCCTGCCCGTCGTTATTAGCCTTGAGCACGAGGCCCTGCATCACATGCGCGACAATATCGCAGGTGAAGAATTCATGGGGTCCTTTTCCGAACGTCACGTGCGCGGAAAGCGCGCGCGAGAAATATTTGTCGGCGATACCCTGGAGGCGGTCGGAGACGTGCTGTTTGAGCGCGTCGCCCGTGTCGACCTGATGGCCTGAGACCCGGATATCCATTTTCTTCTCCTTATAGCCTGGAGGAGCGACGCACCCGACCAACACGGTGGTCAGCCGGACGCCTCGGCCCCCCAGAGCGGATTGACGATCCGACCTATAAACGCAGCATGACGGCCAAGTTCCGCCTCACTGGCCGCAAACACACGCGGGGGCCGGACGATCGCCGGCGCTGCATCGGGCTGCAGCGCGGTGATGGGGGGGGCGGCTTCGCTAACCAGGCCAAGCCCGATCTGACGACCGCCGGTAAGCTCGACATAGACTTGCGCCAGCAACTGCGCGTCGAGCAGCGCGCCGTGCAGCACACGGTGGCTGCGATCGATGCCGAAGCGGTTGCATAAGGCATCGAGCGTGTGCTTGGCGCCGGGATGGCGCTGACGCGCGATCTGCAGCGTGTCGACAATGCGGTCGAGCGCGATGCGCTCGCGATCGCACAAGCCGAGTTCGCCGCATAGAAAGCCGTAATCGAACATTGCATTGTGCGCGATGAGAGGCGCGTCGCCGAGGAATTCGATTAGCTCGTGGCACACGTCTGAGAATTTTGGCTTGTCGGAGAGGAACGCATCGGAAAGGCCGTGGATCGCGAACGCCCCCGGATCCATCGCCCGCTGGGGGTGATAATAAGCGTGGAATGTCACACCGGTCTCGACCCGGTTGAAGAGTTCAACGCAGCCGATCTCCACCAATCGGTCGCCGCCCGAGAAACTGAGGCCAGTGGTTTCAGTGTCGAAAACGATCTCGCGCATGGTGCAGGTTATCCGCTTTCGGAAGCCCGTAGGCAAGCGATCACGCGCCGCACCTCGCCCCGAGTCTCGTCCAGACTGCCGCCGGTGGGAATAACAAAGCGCGCGCGCAACCGCTTTTCTGCGTCGGGTATTTGTCGCGCGAGAATCGAATCGAACTTTTCCAAAGTCATGCCGGGACGGGCGAGAACGCGGGCGCGCTGGAGTTCGAGCGGCGCGGAGACGACGACCACCGCATCTACGTATTTTTCCCCACCCGTTTCGAACAATAATGGCACGTCGAATATTACCAGAGGCGAGTCCGCATGCGCCGCGAGGAACGTTGCGCGCTCCTCCGCGACTGCCGGATGGACGATCGACTCGAGCAATTTGAGCGCCGAGTCGTTGCCAAACACCGCGGCGCCGAGCAGCGCGCGATCGACCCCTCCAACACCGGTGGTGCCCTCGAACGCATCCTCGATGCGCCCGAGCAGCCGGCCGGCCGGGCCCTGCAACCGGTGAACCGCTGCGTCCGCATCGAAGACGGGCACTCCCTCCTCGGCGGCCATTGCCGCGACGGTCGATTTGCCCATACCGATCGAGCCTGTCAGGCCGATCACCTTCATGCGGTAAGTAGCCCGCGCAGCTCCTCGTCGCGATCGCGCGGCGGTTCGGCGCCGAACAATATCTCGAAGGCGAGACCGGCCTGGCCGATCAGCATGTCGAGCCCGTCGACTGTGTCGAGTTCGCGCGCAGTCGCCGCTTTCAGTAGCCCGGTCTCGAGTGGGGCGTAGACGCAATCATAGACCACCGCGTCCTCGGGGAGCGGCGAGAGATCTAGATCGAGTGGCGGATGATGCTCCATACCGAGCGCGCTTGCGTTGACCAGCAACGCGGCGGCGGGAAGGGGGGCGGTCAGCGCCAGCGCCTTACCCTTGAGGCCGAAACCAGCGAGCAGCGCCGCGCCCTTGAGCACGTTACGGTTGAGGATCGTCACTGGGCCGACGTCGAGCTTCGACAGCGCGAACAGCACTGCACGGGCCGCGCCTCCGGCGCCGACGACAATGATCGGCTTGCCGGTGAGATCAAGCCCGGCGATCGGCGCGTAAAAACCGCCGGCATCGGTATTGGTGCCGACCAGGGCATTGCCATCGCGGAAGGCAAGGTTGATTGCGCCGATGCTCTCGCGCACTCCGCCTCGGTCCTCGACAAACTCGAGAGCCGTCTGCTTGTGCGGGATCGTGATGTTGCACCCGCGCCAGGCAGGGTCGGAGCGGGCTTGCGCGAAATAGTCGGCGAGGCCCTCTGGCGGCACATGCACCGCGCGATAGTCGGCCTGGATGCCGAGCGCATCAAGCCAGAAATTATGGATCAGTGGTGATTTCGAATGAGCGATCGGGTCGCCGATCACTTCTGCATAAGGACGAGTCATGATGCTAAATAGCCCCGTGTGCGCAGATAGCCGAGCACGTTCATCAACGGCAGCCCGAGCACGGTAAAATGATCGCCCTCGATCTTATTGAATAATTGCACGCCTGGCCCCTCGATCCGGAAGCAACCGACGCACCCGGCGATCGCCGGCCATTCGACGTTGAGGTATTTTTCGAGGAACGCGTCGGACAGCCGGCGGACATGCAGCTTCGCACGATCGACGTGCCGCCAGACTGGCTGACCATTCTCGGCGACCACCGCGGCACTGTAAAGGCTGTGGATCCCGTTCGATAGGCGCCTGAGATGCTCGTCGGCTTGATCCCGAGTCTCGGGCTTGTCGAGCATCGTGCCGTCGGCGAGTTGCACCACCGAGTCGCAGCCGAGCACTAGCGCGCCGGGCGAGCGCATCGACACCTTGAGCGCCTTCATCTCGGCCAGCGCATCGGCGAGGTTGCGGCCGTCGATCCCGGCAGCTCCCAAACCCGCCTTAGCAGCCTCCTCGTCGACCCCGGCGCGAACCGCCTCAAACGGCACACCCGCGGCTTCGAGCATCGCCCGGCGTGAGGCGCTCTGCGAGGCTAGGATCAGCGTCATTTCAAAGCCTCACGGCGCTCGTTGCACATCTGGATGATCGCTGCGGCGGTTTCCTCGATGGAGCGGCGCGTAACGTCGATCACTGGCCAGCCATTATCGGAGAACATGCGACGCGCGTAGGATACTTCGCGTGCTACAGCTTCCTGGTTCACATAATCGGTCTCGGGCGCTTGGTTGAGCGACAACAGCCGATTGCGGCGGACCTGGATCAGCCGATCAGCGCTCGTCGTCAGCCCCACCACGAGCGGATGTTTAAGGGTGAACAGATTTTTCGGCGGTGGACTCTCGACCACGATCGGGATGTTCGCGGTCTTAAACCCACGATTGGCCAGATAGATGGAGGTTGGCGTTTTCGACGAACGCGAGACGCCCGCGAGCACGATATCGGCTTCCTCCCATTCTTCGGCGAGGATGCCATCATCATGCGCGATCGTGAACTGGATCGCATCGACCCGCGCGAAATAGGCTGCGTCGAGCACGTGCTGGCGTCCCGGTCGCGCATGCGCCTGTTGGCCGAGCAGCGCCGAGAGCGCATCATTGACCGGATCGAGCGGCGCGACCGCGGGCAGACCCAGTGCGCGGCATCGTGTCTCCAGGCTGCTCCGCATCGCCGGATTGACCAGCGTAAAGATCACTAGGCCCGGATTCTGCGCGATCTCTTCGAGGATGCGTTCGATATGCGAGTCGCTGCGCACCATCGGCCAGAAATGGCGGATCGTTTCGACACCGTCATATTGGGCGAGCGCCGCCTTCGCAATATTCTCCAGCGTCTCTCCAGTGGAATCCGAGAGCAGATGGAGGTGCAAGCGCGTCACGCGCTGGGGCCTGTGGACAACATGGGGACAAGCGCTAGCGTAACTCGCCGATGCCGCCAAGCCGGCTCCAACCGGTGGACAGAGTCGATTCCGTCCACAGCGCCGTGCACACTCCGTAGTATCACACACACCCTGTGGAAAACGGGGACGAGATGTCCGCTGCCGAGGGGGATAAAAGCCCACGCTGTTGGCATTTTGGGGATGAACGCATAAGCCCCGGGTTTCACCGTGCCACTATCTCTACAACCTCTTTAGAATCTAATTCTTATAGTAGAAGGGATCGGTCCCCTGACCGGAATCAAACCGCTGCTTGCCACGTTGAAGGGTCAGCGCCAGCCAGTGCCGCCGGTCTGGTTGATGCGCCAGGCGGGACGCTATCTCCCGGAATATCGTGCGCTGCGAGCCGAAAAGGGGGGCTTCCTGGCGCTCGCCATGGACCCCGCATCCGCCGCCGAAGTAACGCTGCAACCGATCCGTCGGTTCGGCTTCGACGGAGCGATATTGTTCTCGGACATTCTGACGGTGCCTTGGGCGCTTGGCCAGGATCTGACCTTTGGGGTGGGCGAGGGGCCGCGTCTCTCCCCGGCGCTGGTGGACAGCGCACTCGAGGCGCTGACTCCCGCACTGGAGCGGCTGGAGCCCGTCTACGCGGCCGTTCGCCGGGTGGCGGGGGCGCTGCCGCTAACCACCACCTTTCTGGGCTTTGCCGGCTCTCCTTGGACCGTTGCGACCTATATGGTGGCCGGGCAGGGCAGCAAGGATCAGAGTGAGACCCGCCGCTTCGCCTATCGCGACCCACAAGCCTTCGGCGCGATCATCGACGCAATTATTAGCCTGACGATCGAATATCTCTCGAAACAGATTGAAGCAGGCGTCGAGGCGGTCCAGCTTTTCGACAGCTGGGCGGGAAGCCTGTCTCCGGCGCAGTTCGAGCGCTGGGTGATCGCGCCCAATGCAGCGATCGTTGCAGGCGTCCGCGCGCGATATCCCAATACGCCGATCATCGGCTTTCCAAAGGGAGCGGGAGCTAAATTGCCATCTTATGCGGTTGGAACAGCGGTCGATGCGATTGGGCTGGACGAGACCGTGGATCCGGTATGGGCCAATGCCGCGCTTCCGGAGGGGTTGCCGGTGCAGGGTAATCTCGACCCGCTCGCGCTGGTGACCGGGGGGAAAGTTTGCGAAAGTGCCGCGTACCGCATCCTCTCGGCTTTTCCGGAGCGGCCCCACGTCTTCAACCTCGGCCACGGCATCCTGCAGGACACCGCCCTGGGGAATGTTCAGCAATTAATTGATTTTGTTAGGAAAGATCGATGATCGGCTTTCTCGACGGCGCCTACCCGTGGATCAAGGCGGCGCATTTGGTTTTCGTGATCTTCTGGATGGCGGGGCTTTTCATGCTTCCACGCTATCTGGTGTATCAGCAGGAGGCGCTGCCGGGATCGCCCGAGGATTCGCTGTGGACGATACGCTGCCAGAAACTGCGAAAGATCATTCTGACCCCTTCGATGGTGCTGGTATGGGGGCTGGGTCTGCTGCTCGCCGCCAATATCGGCATGTTCAGTGGAGTGCCTGGTCTAGGCTGGCTCCACGCCAAATTCGGGCTCGTACTGCTGCTCAGCGGTTATCACGGCTGGGCGGTCGGCTATTCGAAGAAACTAGCGACCGGCAAGCGTACGCTTTCGGGCAAGCAACTGCGCTTGCTCAACGAAGTTCCCGGCGTTGCAGTCACACTAATCGTTATCTTGGTGATCGTTCGCCCGTTCTGAGTTGACTAATAGGGTAGGGCGACCTACCTCGATCGTATCACGGTGCGGGTTCTCCGCAGCCGGCGACCTCCCTCAAGCTTCGTTCCCGCGCGATTTTCCCGCCGACGACGCGCCAAGCTATTCCCCAGACACCGACGGACGCCCCAGATGCATCTCAAAGACCTTAAGAACAAGAAGCCCGCCGAGCTGGTGACGATGGCCGAGGAACTCGGCGTCGAGGGTGCGTCGACGCTGCGCAAGCAGGACCTGATGTTCGCGATTCTCAAGGTGAAGGCCGAGAATGGCGAAGAGATCATGGGACTCGGCACGATCGAAGTGCTCCCCGATGGCTTTGGTTTCTTGCGCTCGCCGGAATCAAACTATCTCGCCGGGCCGGACGACATCTATGTTTCGCCGAACCAAGTGCGCAAATTCGGCCTGCGCACCGGCGACACGGTGGAAGCCGAGATCCGTGGCCCCAAGGACGGCGAGCGCTATTTTGCGCTGGTGAAGCTGACCGCGGTTAATTTCGACGATCCCGATGCGGTCCGTCACCGGGTGAATTTCGACAACCTTACTCCGCTCTACCCGGAAGAGAAACTGACGCTCGATCCGCACGACCCGACCGTCAAGGACAAGTCGGCGCGCGTGATCGACATCATCAGCCCCCAAGGCAAAGGCCAGCGCTCGCTGATCGTCGCGCCGCCACGGGTCGGCAAGACCGTATTGCTCCAGAACATGGCCAAGGCGATCACCGACAACCACCCCGAGGTATTCCTGATCGTTCTGTTGATCGACGAGCGGCCCGAGGAAGTGACCGACATGCAGCGCTCGGTGAAGGGTGAAGTGGTTTCCTCGACCTTCGACGAACCTGCCCAGCGCCACGTGCAGGTCGCCGAGATGGTGATCGAAAAGGCCAAGCGCCTCGTCGAGCACAAAAAGGACGTGGTTATTCTACTCGATTCGATCACACGCCTGGGTCGCGCCTACAATACTGTCGTGCCAAGCTCGGGCAAGGTGCTGACCGGCGGTGTCGACGCCAACGCGCTGCAGCGTCCGAAACGCTTCTTCGGCGCGGCGCGCAACATTGAGGAGGGTGGGTCGCTCTCGATCATCGCGACCGCACTGATCGATACTGGTAGTCGCATGGACGAGGTAATCTTCGAGGAATTCAAAGGTACGGGTAACTCGGAAATCGTGCTCGACCGCAAGGTGGCCGACAAGCGCATTTTCCCCGCGCTCGACGTCGGCAAGTCCGGCACGCGCAAGGAAGAGTTGCTCGTCGACAAGTCGAAGCTGTCGAAGATGTGGGTGCTGCGCCGGATCCTCATGCAGATGGGGACGATCGACGCGATGGAGTTCCTGCTCGATAAGATGAAAGATTCAAAGACCAACGAGAATTTCTTCGATTCGATGAATCAATAGCGCAACGAGGGCCGCCCGCTCCGGCTAGCCGGCGGGCAGGAATCCCTCCGGCCGATGGCGCGGGCTCCGCCCGCGCCACTTTTCCGAGCAACCCACTCCTTGTTCGTACTGGGCTGTCGAAACGCTGGGCCGCTCTTCTTGTTGAGAAAAGAAGAACGGCTTTTCGATCCGCTCCAAGGTGAACAAAAGGGGCAGCGCTACCCCAGATGCTCCGCGAAAAACGCCGCAGTCCGGTCATCCGCCAGATCTGCCGCCGCGGCCGAGCGCCGCTTGCCGACCTCGGTCGCAAAACCGTGGTCCTCACCCGGATAATCGTACAGCGTTACCTTCGGATGACCGTCCAGCCCCGCATGCATCCGAGCCTGCGCAGCGGGATCGACGAGATGGTCCTCTTGTGGGACATGCAGCAGCACCGGTTTGGCGATAGCATGCTTCTCGCCGAGCAACCCATCGATCCCCACGCCATAATAGCCCACGCTTGCATCCGCATCGGTGCGCGCGGCGACCATAAAGGCGAGTCGCCCGCCTAGGCAATATCCGACCACGCCGACCTTGCCGCCATCGCCAAGCCGCACTCGCGCCGCCCTGATAGTCGCTTCGAGGTCGGCGACCCCGAGCCCTTGATTGAACTCCCCCATCAGCCCAAACGCGCGTTCTAGTTCGGCAGGCACATCGGGATCGAGCACTACGTCAGGCGTAATCCGCCAGAACAGGTCAGGCGCGATCGCGAGATAGCCCTGCGCTGCGAGCCGGTCACACTTCTGGCGAATCCCTGGGTTAACCCCGAAGATTTCCTGGATGACAATGATCGCCGCGCGTGGCGTGCCTTCTGGTTCGGCTACATAGGCCGAGAAGCTGCCGGTGCCGTCGAGGGCGGGGAGGGGGATCATAAGAGGTCTCCGATGGGGGCGCGCTCGAAATCGAGCAGCCAGTGCTTGGTGAGAATACCTTCACCCGCCGAATAGTTGCCTAGTCCGCTGCTGGCCAGCACGCGATGGCAGGGGACCAGGATCGGGAAAGGATTACGCGCGCATGCTTGACCGATCGCGCGCGATCCGGATTTGAGCACAGCGGCGAGCTCGCTATAGCTGCAGGTCTCGCCAAAGCCGATCTGGATCATTCCCTGTCGCAGCGCTGCGCCACGCCGGGTTGCGGCCGGTGCGAGCGGTAGGTCGAATGTGGTCCGAGAGCCGGCGAAATAGCCCGCGAGTTGGGTGAGCGCCAACTGCACAATCTCGCTCGATCCAGAATAAACAGGTTCTGCCGATGGCAGGATCCGAACGGAGGTCAGTTGGCCGCGGTCGGCGCTCACCACTACCATGCCGATGGGCGTTGCGATCGCGCCGGTGTCGGGAGCATAAGGCATGGGCTGAGGCTAGCAGCCCACCGCGGCTGGCTCAAACGGGGAAAGCCCTATGAAGATCAATCTCGAAGTCGATTGTACTCCCGAGGAAGCCCGGCGCGCGATGGGCCTGCCAGACCTCACCCCGCTCCACGATTTGTATCTCTCCCGGCTCAAGGAAACGATGGAGGGCGGCTCGCCCGAGATGCTCGACGCGATAGTCAAGAACTGGGCGCCGATGGGTGAGGTGGGGATGAACTTCTGGAAGCAGATGTTCGACGGTACGAAAACCTCCGGGTGAGCGACACCATTTTCGCTGTTTCGAGCGGGGCGCCGCCGGCCGCGATCGCGATCGTCAGGGTGAGTGGCCCGGTGGCTTTTGCGACCATCCGGACTGCCATCGGAAGCTTACCGCAACCGCGTGTCGCCGGGCTACGCGCTATCCGGGATCCGACGAGCGGCGATTTGCTCGATCGCGCGCTGGTGTTGCTGTTCCCCGGGCCCGACAGCGCGACCGGCGAGGATCTGGCCGAGTTGCATCTGCACGGCGGACGTGCGGTAGTGCACGCGGTTGAGGCGATGCTTGGGCGCCAGCCGAAACTGCGCCCAGCGGAAGCAGGCGAGTTCACCCGCCGCGCGCTGATCGCTGGACGGATTGATCTATCGCAGGCCGAGGGCCTGGGCGACCTGCTCTCGGCGGAGACCGAAAGCCAACGCCGCGCGGCGATCGGCGCGGCTGAGGGGTTGGTCAGCCGGGAGGTGCTCGGTTGGACCCAGCGGGTGCTGGCGCTTGCCGCTGAAGTAGAGGCGGTGCTCGACTTTTCGGATGAGGACGATGTGATCGAGGCGCATGATATCGCTCCGCGGGCGATGATGCTCGGTACCGAGATTGCTGCTGTTGCGGGTGGACCGGTCACCGAGCGCTTGCGCGACGGCATCCGCGTGGTGCTTGCGGGTCCCCCCAATAGTGGCAAGTCTACGTTGTTTAATGCTTTGGTCGAGCGCGAGGCGGCGATCGTCTCTCCCATCGCCGGAACGACGCGCGACCGGATCGAGGCTCCAATCGCGCGCGATGGCATTGCCTATGTGCTGACTGACACTGCAGGACTAACCGAGACCGATGATCCGATTGAGGCGATCGGAGTCGCTCGCGCGCGCGAGGCGTTGGCTGGCGGCGACGTGATTTTGTGGCTCGGCGAGGAAGCTCCAAACGGGAACGCCATTTGGGTGCAGGCCCGTGCCGACGAACCGGGGCGAGGTGCGTTGCTTGCGGGACGCGCGCTGAGCGTATCGGCGCAGACTGGCAATGGCATGGCGGCTCTTTGGAGGGCGGTGGGCGCACATGCGGCGACCCTGCTGCCGCGCCTCGACGGGGTGGCGCTTAACCGCAGGCAGCAGACACTTTGCCTGGAGTGCGCCGCCGAGTTAGGGCAGGTGGGCAAGTGCCGCGACTTGCTGCTGATGGCTGAACATTTGCGACGCGCGCGCGTGGCGCTTGATCGGATACTTGGCACCGCTGATGTTGAGGCAATGCTCGACGGACTCTTTGGACGCTTCTGTATCGGCAAGTAACGTTCCACGTGGAACACGTTTTAGCGACGCCTCACGGCTTTTACGGACCGCCGTGCCTCGGTAAAACACCATGGGCTTTGACACCGCCCTGTCGCGGACCTAGCGCGGGGCATGGACTGCGACGTTCTCATTATCGGCGGCGGGCACGCGGGAACCGAGGCGGCAGCCGCAGCCGCCCGGCGCGGCGCTCGCACGATCCTCCTGAGTTTCGATTCCGGCAAGGTCGGTGCGATGTCGTGCAACCCGGCAATCGGGGGGCTGGGCAAAGGCCATCTTGTCCGCGAGGTCGATGCCTTCGACGGGCTCATAGCCCGCGCTACAGACGCTGCGGGAATCCATTATAGAATGCTCAACCGCTCCAAGGGTAAGGCGGTGCAGGGGCCTCGGGTCCAGGCCGACCGCAGGCTGTTTGCGGCAGCGATCCAGAAGATGCTCGCGGCCCAGACCAATCTGACGGTAATTGAAGGCGACGCGGTCGGACTGGAAATAGCCGGTGGTGCGGTATCCGGGGTGCGGCTGGTCGATGGGACCATGATCGGTACTCGCGCCGTGGTGCTCGCGACGGGGA